>Ga0307486_1000484_pt1 | contig 36589 bp, 34 predicted proteins | sample CBIW02metaG_FD_203663 | JGI IMG/M metagenome (GOLD analysis project Ga0307486, IMG submission 203663) | Sea-ice brine microbial communities from Beaufort Sea near Barrow, Alaska, United States - CBIW 0.2 | ecosystem: Environmental > Aquatic > Marine > Coastal | place: USA: Alaska | collected... | reverse complement strand
TCAAATGACTGATTGTGTGGGAGCCTTTTCGTTGATAAACCATACCTCGAAAATATAGATTTTTTCGCAATACTAAAGTCCTGCAATAAAATTGCAGGGTTTAAATCCCGCTTTTGAGACCAATCAAGAACCTCGGGGCAAGCCCACGAGGTATGAATCGGAAAACTATTTTATAATTTCGAGGCAAGCCTCGGGGAATTAAACCCTCAATGAGGGATTAAAATATAAACCTAAACCCGTTAAGGCTTGGTTAAACCTAACTTAGGGTTTTGTTAGAAGCCTTATATTGATCTCAAATGCATTTTATGATGAAAAAATACCTCCTGCTTAGCCTCTTTTGTTTTTCGGTAATTAGCCTGAATTCCCAATCCTGGAAAAAACTTCCTGCAAATGGAGAAGCCCAGGAAAGACATGAGAATGCTTTTGTAAAGGCCGGGAAACGCTTTATCTTGATTGGTGGCCGTGGCAATAAACCTATAGATGTTTATAATACTGAAAATCAAACCTGGAAAGAAGGTGCACAACCTCCCCTGGAGATGCACCATTTCCAGGCGGTTAGTTTGGACGGACTCGTTTATACCCTGGGCGCTTTCACTGGTGGCTGGCCAGATGAAGATCCTATCCCAAATATTTATATCTACGATCCCCTGGAAGACCTTTGGATAAAAGGCCCGGAAATTCCTGAAGAGCGCCGGCGCGGCGCGGCCGGAGTTGCTGTAAAAGATAAAAAAATCTATTTAGTAAACGGAATTACCAATGGCCATACCTCGGGCTGGGTGAACTGGTTTGATGAATATGATTTATACAAGAACAAGTGGAAAAAACTTCCAGATTCGCCTCACGAAAGGGATCACTTTCAAACGGTAATTACAGATAATATACTTTTTGTGGCGGGCGGAAGAAAATCGGGAAGTGTTGAAGGTAGTGGGTTTGCAGGAACGGTAAAACCTACCGACTTCTATGATTTTGATGAAGAAAAATGGATAACTGTTGCGGAAATTCCTACCCCACGCGCCGGTACTGCAATCGGACTTTTGGATGACAATCCTTTGATTTTAGGTGGTGAAAGCGATACACAAGAATCAGCGCACAATGAAGCTGAAATTTTTAATCTCGCTAAAGGAACCTGGGACAGTTTACCGCGTATGAAAGAAGGCAGGCATGGTACCCAGGCCATCACGCTTAACAAGCAAATTATTATTGGAGCCGGCAGTGGAAATCGCGGCGGTGGTCCGGAACTTAAATCTTTTGAAATCTTTGCGAAAGACAACAAGCTTAATTTTAGCACCAAAGCTATCCTCGCCGGAACCTTAACAGCTTCAGAAGATAATCTCGATTTTTCTAAAGAGGAAACAAAAAGTGTAAAAATCTCCCATGATGGAGGAAACCAGGCCATAGTAATTACCGAAATTAAAATCAGTGATAATTTTTCCATCTTAAACAAAAAGAGTCTCCCGTTTGTTTTAGCACCAAGGTCAGAATTTGAGTTAAAAATACAGGGAAATCAAAGTGTGGGAGAGCTAAAAATCAAGAGACCGGGCAAAGCTGAAGCCATAACTATTTCCTTAAATGGGAAAAATTCTGAATAAATAATGTAGATTATTTTTCGAACCTGGGTTAAACTTAAAAATTGTGAAATAATACCAAACAAGCGTTAAAACTTTTTTAAATCTTGCAAAGACAATACACATAAATTTATTTTTGCAACTGGAAAAAATGATATTCTATAGCCAAACTGAATGAAGAAAACGAAACCTGGAACCCCGGTAAAACGACTTTGGAATTTACTGAAATTAGATAAACGCGATGTAAAACACATTCTTTTCTACGCACTTTTTGCCGGTTTAATAAATTTAGCCGTTCCTTTGGGAATCCAGGCTATCGTTAACTTAATCCAGGGAGGAAAAGTTAGCACCAGCTGGATAATTTTAGTCATTTTAGTAACACTCGCCGTAGGTTTGGTAGGAGTATTTGAATTATTACAACTTAGACTGGCAGAGAATATTCAGCAAAAGATCTTTACACGTTCCAGTTTTGAATTTTCTTTTCGGTTTCCAAAAATTAAGAGTGAAGCGCTACAAAACATCTATCCCCCCGAATTAGCAAACCGTTTTTTTGATACCACTACCGTTCAAAAAGGAGTGAGTAAAATATTGTTAGACCTACCATCGGCTACAGTACAAATTATCTTCGGAGTAATGCTGTTATCCCTTTACCACCCTTTCTTTATATTGTATGGATTACTACTTGTTCTCCTTCTTTATATCGTTTTTAAATTTACCGCAGCAAAAGGTTTAAAAACCAGTTTAGATGAATCTAAGCACAAATACGCGGTTGCCTACTGGATTCAGGAAATAGCCCGCAATTTAAAGAGTTTTAAAATTTCTGGCCGAAGTAGATTGGCCATGGATAAGAACGACAGGCTTACCGAAAAATACCTCCGGGAAAGGGAAGAGCATTTTGGAATTCTTAAGCTTCAATACATCAAACTTATTATTTTTAAAGTTTTAGTGGCCGGTGGTTTACTTTCCATTGGAGGGATGTTGGTTCTAAACCAACAAATGAATATTGGTCAATTTGTAGCCGCAGAGATCATTATTTTATTGATCATCTCTTCGGTTGAGAAATTAATTCGCGGACTCGAAGATATTTATGATACATTGACTTCGCTTGAGAAATTGGCCCAGGTTGTTGACAAACCACTGGAGGATTTTGAAAACCAGAACTCTATAAATGCTTCAAACGGTATTAAATTAGAATTAAAAGACGTTGCATTCGAACCTGAAGGACATACGGTTTTAAAAGGCATAAACTTTATTCTTCCAGCCGGAAAAAGCCTGCTAATTAAAGGACCTGCAGGAAATGGCAGAACCAGTCTTTTGAAACTTATATCAGGTATTTTCACCCCTACTCGAGGAAAAATCTATATTAACGATACCGCAAGACATACTTTGGTCCTCAATGAATACAGACAGCACCTTGGCACCATTCTACCCGATGAAATTCCCTTTGAAGGTAGTCTTTGGGAAAATATAACCTTTGGAGATGAATCAATTTCAGATCAAAATATAGATTGGGCGCTAGAGCAATCAGGCTTAAGGGAGTTTGTAAAAGATCAGCCTAACGGAATTTTTACACCAATTCATCCCGAAGGCAGATACCTGTCCACACTTATCTCGAAGCGAATAATACTGGCCCGGGCTATTGTGAAAAAGCCTTCAGTCCTGATATTAAAAGAACCTTTTGAAAAATTTGAACTCCAGGAGAAGAAAAGGTTACTAAAGTTTTTCTCCGATCCGCAACATAAATGGAGCCTGATTGTAGCCAGTAATGATGATCTATGGAAAGATGTTTGTGATGAGAGCCTGGAATTACAGGATGGTAGAATTGTTAAATCCATGTAATTATGCTGAATATTTCTAACGAAAAACTAAACGAGCGCATAGATATTACCGATACTAAATCTGGCAAATTTGTGTTTTTTAGAAAACACTATGAGATTTTCAATAAGGTACTCGTTGGCCTTTTTATATTATTTGTGATTATTCTTTTTTTACCCTGGACCCAGAATATAAGATCTACCGGTAATGTTACTACTCTTAGCCCTGAACACAGGCCACAAACCATACAATCTCCAATTCCTGGACGAATTGAACAGTGGTACATAAATGAGGGAGACTATGTAAATAAAGGCGACACTATTTTAAGAATTTCTGAAGTAAGCAGCGACTATTTTGATCCTCAACTTATAAGCAGAACCTCGGGACAAATCGATGCTAAAAGCAGTTCTGCTCTTACCTACGATGAAAAAATTAACGCCCTGCGCCAACAATTGGAAGCCCAGCAAAACGAAAGGGAATTAAAGCGCGAACAGGCCATCAACAAAATAGAGCAATCCCGATTAAAAGTGCGGAGTGATAGTATAAAACTAGAAGCCGCAAAAACTCAGATAGAAATCGCCAGAACACAGTTTGAGCGAATGCAAACCCTACAAGAAGAGGGTTTAAAATCTTTAACCGATTTGGAGACAAGACGCTTAAGATTGCAAGAGGCACAAGCACAGTTAATCGCTCAGGAAAATCAACTTTTATCCAGCAAGAACGAAGTAATTAATGCTGAAATTGAAATCAACAGAATTACCGCTGAATATGCTGACAAAATTTCGAAAACCCGGCAGGAAATTTTCACCTCCCAGGGCAATCAATTTAATACCCGGGCTGAAGTAGACAAACTTGAAATACAGCTCTCCAATTACGAGCAGCGTAGCCAGTTATATTATATTTTGGCACCCCAGGATGGCTATGTAAACAAAGCATTACGAGCCGGTTTGGGTGAAACTTTTGGACAGGGAGAACAATTGGTAGGTATTATGCCATCAAATTATCAAATTGCGGTAGAGACTTATGTAAGACCCTTGGATTTACCATTAATTCACGTGGGCGAAGAAGTGCGTATACAATTTGATGGCTGGCCGGCAATTATATTTAGGGGCTGGCCCAATCTCTCATTTGGTACCTACGGCGCTAAAGTTGTTGCAGTAGAAAATTACATTTCCAAAAATGGTAAATACCGGGTCTTACTGGCTCCAGATCCTAATGATAATCCATGGCCACAACAAATTGGTATCGGAAGTGGTGCCGAAACAATTGCGCTGTTAGAGGATGTTCCTATTTGGTATGAATTATGGCGAAACTTAAATGGTTTCCCTCCGAATTATTATGAAGCGGGCAATAATTTACAAGATCAGCCTTCTAAAACCAACAATAAAAAGTAGACTAAAAATGCGCTTAGTACTCTATTTTTCCCTGCTATTTTTTATTTGTTCCCCGGCATTTTCGCAAATAGACAGCCTGAGTTATACCGAATTTTTAGATAAGGTAATAAGTGAGCACCCTGTGGTTAGCCAGGCCAGACTGGTAAGAAACCTGGGGGATTCTGAAGTGCAGTCGGCAAGGGGGGCTTTTGATCCCAGGTTTGTGGTAGATTATAAAGGGAAAGAATATAAAGGCACCGAGTACTACGATCTTTTAGACGCCCAGTTGCAGGTCCCTATGTGGTACGGGTTAAAGTTAAAGGGCGGATTTCAACAAAATCAGGGCGTTTATGTGAACCCTCAAAACCAGGTGCCAGATGCCGGCCTTTTCCAGGCTGGGGTGATTTTATCGCTTGGGGAAGGTTTGTGGATCAACTCCCGTATGGCTGGCTTACGAAAAGCCCAGGCTTATAGGGAACAAAGCAAGGCCGAACAACAATTATTAGTAAATGATATTCTTCTCAAGGCATCTTTCACCTATTTTGAATGGGTAAGGGCTCACGAAAAATTAGACATCTTTGAAGCTTTTTTAGAAAACGCCCACGAGCGATTCAGGGGCATTAAGCGGGGAGCAGAAACCGGGGACATAGCTGGAATTGATACTATAGAAGCCCGGTTAAACATCCAAAAACGTAGATTGCAGGCCAATCAGGCAGCGGTAGATCATAGAAAAACCCGGTTAAAACTTTCTACCTATTTATGGGACCAGGATCAACCCCTCCTTTTACAGGAACAGGTAACCCCTGTAGATACCGATGTAATAATAGGTGATTTGATTTCTGAAATTCCGGAGATAAATTTAAATATCCATCCGCAATTGGAATATTACCGCCGGAAAGTTCAAGCTCTGCAGATTGAAAAACGCTATCGTTTCAATCAATTATTACCGCAAATAGATCTCGAATATAACTTTCTATCAGAAGAGCCCGATAATTTTGAAACCTTTAATTCTAATGCCTATAAAGCCGGCTTAAAGTTTTCTATGCCCTTATTCCTTAGAAAAGAACGGGGTGAGCTTAAAATCGCCGAATATGAATTACAGGATGCAAAACTGGAATTAAGTCTTCAGGACAATCAGTTACAGGCTCGTATTAATGCCCTGCAACAGCAACTCCAGGCTTTTTTAGAACAAATTGAAATGGCCGAGCAAATGGCAGCCGACTCTAACGCATTACTGGAAGCCGAGGTGCGTAAATTCAATTTTGGAGAAAGTTCTATTTTTCTAATAAACACCCGAGAAACCCGACTAATTGAAGCCAGGCTCGAGCAGCTAGACCTTGAAATTAAATATTTAAAAACCCAGGCAGAATACTTACAAGCCCTTGGCGGTAATGCAGCGCAATAACTATTTCACTTTATTGCTTAGGATTTAACTTCCTATAAATGAATTTATCTACTGAGATTATATCAAAATCAGTATTTATTGATCTAAAGAATCGTTAAAATTTGTAAGTTAGCTTATACATAATAATAACTTCAAATATTAAATTTATGCTTAGTAAAATTTTAAAACCCGTAGCTTTTTTAAGTGTTTTTCTTTTAATGGTTTCCTGTGGGGAAAGTACAGATGTTGTTGAATCTGGAACATACCAGGGAACAATTGAGGAAGTAGAACCTTCTAAAGATGAGATTTATGTAAAAACTGACGACAACAAGACATTGGAACTGTATTTTAAAGAGGATACAGAATTAACCAGAAATGGCAATACTGTAGAGTTTTCTGAATTGGAAAAAGGACAAAAAGTAGAAGTTGAAGTTGAAAAGGTAGGAAAACGTTTAGATCCTATTTCTGTAAAAATTATGGAATAACATGGATCAGTTACCTGATTTTTGGCGGACAGAGGTTTTTCATCCTTTGTCCGTTCATTTTCCTATTGCCCTGTTATTGGTGGCTTTTTTGTTCAAGTTAATTGCCTTAGGCTCATCCAAAGAAGTTTGGAAACAGGGAGGAACTATTTTACTTGTATTGGGAACTCTTGGAATTTGGATTGCAATCTATACCGGTAATCTTGCCGATGGCATTATATCCCGAAGAATTTGTGATCCTACGGTACTCAAAGATCACCAAAATATGGCCTATGTCACTGCCTGGCTCTTTTCCGCCTCACTCGTTCTTGATCTTTTAAAATTCACAAAAATTAAAATAATTACCAATAAGCTAAAGTTACTTTCCTTTTTTTGCATTCTTACATTAGCCATAGGCTCCGGCTATCTTATGTATGTTGGACATTTAGGTGCAAAGTTGGTCTACCAACAGGGCGCTGGTGTTTATCAACCTTCAGAAGATTGCGTTGAATTTAACTAACGGCTTCGTTTAAACAAATTAACCAACTAATGTTTTTTCTGGTTTTATACGCCATAGAGGATTGTGAAGTATCACCTAAGTGTCTTTGTAAATTTTTTTAGATGTGTTAATCAATGAACAACGAATAATCAAGGCGCTAAGTAAATAGATTTGAAAAAATTGAAAAGAGACTGTCTGAAAATTATATTTCGTTAAGCTGTCCCGAAAGCTTTCGGGATTTTTTCAGCTTCTAACTTGAATTAATTTATAACATTTTAGATCTTGAAATGAACCCGCCTGAACGGACGGGCAGGTTCAGGATGATGTTTTCAATTACGTTAAAACAGCCTCTTTTCTTTTTTAAAAGAACAATTTCACACCTCCATTTACTACAAATCCATCTACGGGGGCATAAATATCCCTGAATTGCGGATCGGAAATTGAACCGGTATAGATAGAATCGAAACGGGTTTGACGGGTATCGGTAAAGTTTTCGAAATTCAGGAAAATCGAGAAATCTTCCCATAATTTTTCCATCATTAAACCAAAAATCCAGTAATCCTGTCCGGTAGCGCTGTCGCTTAATTTTTGCGGACTAAAATAATAGCCCTCCAGACCAATTTTGAGTTTTTCATGCAACTCATACATCAGTACATTATTTAAACGATGCTTGGATACCAGCGGCATTTCAAAGGTATTCCCGTTTTCAGTTCTATCTACATCGGCATAAGTATAGCCGGTAAATAGTTTGAAATCTTTATAGCCAAATTTTAGATTCGCCTCTATTCCTCTGCTTTCAATAAATCCGTTAGGTTGCAGGTATTCAAAAACGCCTTCTGAAGTATTCTCAAGAATTATGGGATTATCAATTTTGGTGTAAAAGAAGAGTGTATTACTTGTAAATTTTATGGTTTCGAAGAGTTCTGTTCGGTAATTAATATCAAAATTTCCACCAATGGAATTTTCAGCTTCCGTAGTGCTTACATCAATAGGCATCACATTTCTAAACTGGAGTCGTTCGGCATCCTCGGTAAAAACTGAAGGAGTTTTATAGCCCATTCCGCCGCCAATTCGGGTGGTCACGGCATCAGAAACAGTAAACATTGCAGAAATTCGTGGCAAAACAAACCATCCATATTCATTTTGATAATCGGTTCTCAGTCCGCTTTCCAGTTGAAACCAATCATTGGCGCACCAGTTATTCTGAACAAAAGCTCCATACGTAAAATGCTCGTAATCTACTACAGGAGCATCAGTTAAAACATCCTGTTCAAAGCTATCTACCCATAAATTAAGGCCGCCAATCCATTCCATTTTATCGGTACCTAAAACCACAGAAGCCTCATTATAAGAGGCAAATTGGTTTCCTGCAAAAGCATAATCACCGGTTTGAATTTCCCGGTCAAAAAAGCTGAAACTGTTTTTTAGGTTAAAGCGATTATCATCATTCCAAAAATGCTCAAAGCCGGACTGCAACGTGGTCCTTGCCGTGTTGTTTCTCTCAAAAAATGGGTCTTCCACGTCTTCGCCTTCCAGGTAAGCCATATTCCCACCGGTGCGTTCTTCTACCGTTGTATTCACACCAACATCTAGTTTGGTGTTTTCGGTAAATTCATAAAAAACCCTAGGATTTATCGTATAACGATTAAATTCCGGGATTGCTGTTAAACCTATATCTGCCGGGTCGTAAGGCGAGCCAAGGTTATAAGAAGCGAAAACGGTGGTTCCCAGTTTTCCGTAGGTATCGGAATAAAATCCACTAACATCAAGACCTAAAGCTGAAGTGGCATTCAGCATAAAATTAAGTTCCTGTTCCTCACCTGGTGTTTTAGAAATAAGGTTCACCAGTCCCGCGATAGCTTCACCTCCATAAAGTGTTGAGGAAGATCCTTTAAACCTCAACCTGTTGCAGGTCTAAAGGCACAATTTGCAGCAAACTGAGTCCGCCGGAAAACCCGGAATATAATGGATAGCCGTCTTTTAGGAGCTGAGTATATTTCCCATCCAGCCCCTGAATTCTAATGCTCGAATTACCAGAAATAGGGGAAGTTTGCTGGGTTTGAATTCCGGTGGTTTCGTTCAGCAACATCCGGATGTCACCGGGTTTCATATTACCCTTTTCAGTAAGTTCCTCGCCGGAAATCACTTCTACCCGGGTTGGTAAATCGGCAATACTGCGCCTGGAACGGGTAGACTGAATAATGACTTCTTCCATTTCTTCCCCGCCGGGTTCAAGAAAAATCTCCAGCCTATCTTGTGTTGTCCTGGGGAAATCCAGCTTAATTTCTTCTGAAGCAAAACCCACAAAACTAAAAACGATTGTTTGTTTACCGTTCGGGATTTCTTTTAAAATTATTTCCCCGTCTATATTTGCGGTGGCACCAATATCGGTTCCGGAAACTACCGCGTTAGCGCCAAGTAAAGGCGTGTTATCTTCAGCGTTTTTTATTACCGCCTCCAGGGAATTTTGTCCCACAGCGTTAAAAGCAACCAGGAAGATCGCCAGTGTAAATAAGAGTTTGATCATTTTTAAAGTTTAGGTTATTATTAACTCTGTCTTTAAGAAATAATAACCTGCTGCGGCGGTTGCCAAAGCCTATCGGCATATTCGGCTTCTACGCTTTTGAAAGCGAGTCCGAATAAACTTGAAAATGCTATAAGTTGGGGATCAAAAATTGTTACAGCTTCATCGGTACCGGGAATAAAACCGGTACAACTTCCGCAGCTAATAAAAGGAGAGCATAAGCCGCAATCATCATCCTGCTGATTTTCTTCGTTTTCGGCAATATTCTCTACGGAATCAGCATCGCAATCATCGTCAATACAGCAAGGATATGCCGAGACAAGCAAGCAAAAAATTCCTAATAAAGCCGTGAGGATTCTCATATTTCAAAAGTAGGAAATTAGCTTGAAAGAAAAAGCAAAAATCTCCAGATCAGTGCTTGCAATCATCTGATCTTATATATCAGAAATAAGAGAGGCTGCCTTTCCAGACAGCCTCGTTATAATTATAATTTATGCAAATTCTTAGTGAACAATAATCGCATCTGCCTGTCCGTCTGGATCACCATTTACGGTACCATCTGTAGAAGCACTACCTAACAGTAATACTCCGGCGGCATGTGGTGAAGCCATCGATGTACCACTTATTGAGTTATAACCACCGTCTTTCCAGGTAGAATTAACAGCTACTCCGGGAGCAGCATAATCTACTGGAGGATTTCCATAGTTAGAAAAAGATGCCCAGTTATCGTTAGCATCCATTGCAGAAATCGTTACAATGTTTGGTCCATTTACTCTTGCGGGAGAGCTGTTATTAGCATCAGAACCTTCATTTCCTGCTGCAAGAGCGAAAATAATTCCGTTTCCTGAAGCCGAAAGTACTGCACTATCAAGAGCATCTGAGGTTGGACCTCCAAGGCTCATATTAGCAACGTCTCCAGCGCTTCCATAAGCAGCTACGTGATCTACACCTGCAATAACCCCAGAATAAGATCCGCTACCACGGCTATCCAAAACTTTTACGGGAATAACCGAAGCTCCTGGTGCTACACCAACAACTCCAAAATCGTTGTTTAATGCTGCAATAGTTCCGGCGACGTGTGTTCCGTGACCGTTTCCATCATCAGTAGATTTCCCGTCCCTACCTGATGTAAAGGCATTAAATCCTCTGGATGCGTCTACATTAAGATCTGGGTGGTCTGTGTCTATTCCACTATCAATAATCCATGCAACATTAGAGCCAGTGTAAGAAGGAACTCCGTTAACGCGTACTATTCCGTAAGGTACGTCCTGGCCAGCGTCACCGCCTCCGCCATCTCCATCTCCCGGATCTCCATCACAAGGTCCGCCATTTGGTGTTCCACAAGGAGGGGCAAATTGTACGATTCTATCTTCTTCAATAAAAGCGATTTCTTTTTTACCTCTTAAAGTTTCAACCTGGTCTAAGGTAAGTTTTAAAGCTGCACCGTTAATTGTTTTACTGTAAACAGCTAGTAACTCGGCATCTGCTATTTTCGCATCAGAAAGAACTTTTTTGGTAGTATTTGCTACTTCCTCCTGAGCTTTTGTGTAACTCTCTGGATACTTGGAAGAGGCATTTCCGGTAATATCCTCATTGAAAACAACGATATACTGGCCTTCAATTAGATTTGAGGAAGAAGGAGCTACTAATTCTTCATCCATTGGTTGTTCCTGCGCCTCGTCCTGAGAACAGGAAACAAAAAAAGCGATAGCTACTACCGTTACCGCGAGTGATTTAAAATTTTTTAAATTCATAAAAATAAAATGTTTGGTTAATAAAAGGTTAATAGATTCGCCTAATCTATCACTTTATCGATAATTTCCAAACTTTTATCGTAATAATTTAATAATATCATTATCTAACTTTTGATTTTTTTAGTTGATATCTGTGAGTTCCTTTGACTTTTTGAGACGAAAGCTTCAATTCTTCTGTATTCCTGTTTAATAATTAATGTTTTTAATTAGATAATAGAAAACCTGATCTATATCATTTTATAAGATTAAATTTTCCTGTATGCCCGCCTGTATTGCCCTCTCTCTGTAACAAAAGTAGCTTCCAACAGCCCATTCACTGCCTAATTTTGTTCTCAAATCACAAATAAAATTGTTTAAGCATTTTTCTAAACAATATAAATATTCAATGATGAACAAGCTACTATACAAATTAAAAGAAGGTTTTACAGCGTTTCTGGAAACCTGGGTTTCTACCCTGCAACCAACACATGTAAAACTTAAACCTATAAGGATAAGCATCCACAATATCAACCTTAAAAATCATCACTCATGAAAACGATCTTAGTATTAGGAGCCGGTACAGGCGGAATAGTAACTGCCAGGGAATTGAGTAAACGCAGCGGTAATGAAGAAGATATAACCTTGGTAAAGATCCTGGTTTTTGAAAAAGAGGAAACCAATGTGTATTCGCCTTCCCTTCCATGGGTGATGGTTGGAAAAAGTAAACAGGAAGAGATCACCGAGCGGACGGATAAGCTGGACGCTTCAGGATTAGAGGTTATTAAAGGTGAAATCGAAAATATAGATCCTGAAAATATTTCAGTAACTGTAAAAGGAAAGCAATATCAGGGAGATCATATGGTGGTTTCGCTGGGAGTTGCACAGGCCGATATTTATAACCTGGCTCAATTTGGCCATAATTTTTTCACGCTGAAAGGAGCTCAGGATTTTCATTCTGAATTAAAGAAATTCGACGGAGGCGAAATTGCCATTTTAATTTCTTCCCTGCCGTTTAAAAGCCCGGCGGCACCTTACGAAGCAGCTATGCTCATAGAAGATTTTGTAAGGAAAAACAAGCTCTCTAAAAACACCACAGTTTCCCTCTATACTCCTGAAGCTGATCCAATGGAGTTCGCGGGAGCTGAAGCTTCACAAGAACTAAAAGAATTGCTGGAAAAGAAAGGGATCAAATATTATCCAAATCACGAGCTGAAAGCTATTTCAGGAAATACACTAGAATTCAATAACGGGGAAAGTTATTCTTATGATCTCCTGGCCTACACTCCAAAACATCAATTGCCTGCGGCTATCGAAAAAAGCGATTTATCCAGAAATTCAGGTTGGGTGGATGTTGATGATAAAACTTTGGAAACCAGTTTTAAAAATGTTTACGCCATTGGCGACATCACACACGTGATAACTAAAAACGGAGCAGTACTTCCAAAAATAGGAGTTTTTGCAAGGCAACAGGGAGCCGTCGTAGCTCATAACATTGCCAAAAAAATGGCCAATCAGGAACCGGATCAAACTTTTATGCCCGAAGGAAAATATTTTATCGAAGCGGGCGAAGGAAAAGCCAGCGAAACCGGCGGAAAGTTTTCTGAGCAAAATGTAAAAATGAAAACTCCCGCCCAGTGGGGACATTTTTCTAAATGGTGGGATGAAAAATTCTGGTTCTTTAAAAACTTTTAATCAGGAAAATATATACGAACGATGAAGGTCAAATATATAATAATGATGTTGGCTTTATTTCCGGGTCTGTGGATACAAGCCCAGGAAACAAAGTCAATTTCCCGAAGCGAAGCCATACAACTGGTAAAGGAAAACAATAGGGAAATCAAAATTTCACAACAGGAATTCCTTGAATCTCGTGGAGATTACCGGCAAACAAATTCAATCTTTTTGCCAAATGTGGCAGTATCCCATTCCGGAATCACCACTACCAATCCGTTGATGGCTTTTGGTTCTAAACTAAATCAGGAAATTGTTACGCAGAGTGACTTTAATCCAGATTTCTTAAACAACCCCGAAAGGATCAACAATTTTGCCACCAAGATTGAAGTGGAACAACCACTTATTAATGTAGATGGGATCTACCAGCGAAAAGCGGCTAAAAAGAAGATGGATGCAACTGCTTTACAAACCGACCGAACTATAGATCAAATGGTTCTGGAGGTAGAGAAAGCCTATATGCAACTGCAACTCGCGCACCAGGCGGTAACTGTTCTGGAAAGTGCCCAAAAAGCAGCACTTGCCAACCAGAAACTGGCGAACGATAGCTATAAACAGGGATACCTGCAACGATCTGATGTGCTTTCTGTGGAAATTAGGGTTTCTGAAGTTAATAATCAGCTGCAGTATGCTAAGAGCAATGTGATCAACGCATCTGACTACCTGGCGTACCTCTTAAACGAACCCGTAAATACTATTTTTGAACCTACAGACCCTCTGGAAGTTTCAATTTCTGTTCAGGAAAATATTAAAACTGTTTCTCCAGACCGGGCAGATATTCGTGCGATGGAACTGGCCGCTGAGGCTTACGGAGAAATGCTGCAGGCAGATAAGATGTCTTTCCTGCCCCGCTTAAACGCCTTTGGAAGCTATGAACTTTATGATGATGAAATTTTTGCCGGTGCTGCCAACGGATATCTTGCGGGAATCCAGCTAAAGTGGGATGTGTTTGAAGGTTATAAGCGCTTCGGTAAACTTCAGAAAAACCGGGCAACTTATGAAAAAGCCAGGCTGGAATATGATTCTTATGTTTCCAGGAGCAAAATGGAAAAAAACAGGGCAAGCAGGGCTGTAAAGGATGCTGAAAATAAACTCAACCTTACCCGACTGGCATTGGAACAAGCCGAAGAATCTCTACGCATACGTTCCAACAGGTTTGAGCAGGGACTTGAAAAAACTAGTGATCTACTAACGGCCGAAGCACAATTTTCCCAGAAAAAACTGGAATACGCACAGACTATTTTTGAATACAATTACGCACAGGCACAACTCGATTTTTTAATCAAATAACAGTCAATTTATGAAAACCAAATTATATATCCTGAGTCTTTTGGGAGCAACAAGCCTATTCTTTAGTTGCGGAGACTCACCTGAACAAAATACTGCAGCAAACCCTGAGACGGTAGAGGTTACCGTAGAAACTCCTTCAAAATCCAACCAATCTTTCCTCACTTTTAGCGGAAAAATAGAAGCCGTTGAAAATGCCACTTTAAGCACTAGAAATATGGGCTATGTCACCCGGGTAAATACTAATGTTGGAGATGAAGTAAAAAAAGGTCAGTTGCTTATCGAAATTAATAATGCCGACCTACAGGCAAAGCGAGGGCAAGTAAATGCAGGGATCACAGAAGCCACAGCGGCTTTTAATAATGCAGAAAAGGATTTTGAGCGCTACAATTCTTTATTTCAAGATAATAGCGCTACCCAAAAGGAGATGGATGACATCACCGCGAGGTATGAAATGGCAAAAGCCCGACTTGAAGCCGCCAGGCAGCAAAAGAACGAAATCAATGCACAGTTTGCATATTCCAACATCGTAGCTCCTTTTAGCGGAGTGGTTACAGCAAGAAATGTGGAAGTTGGGGATATGGCAAATCCGGGAATGCCATTACTTAGCCTCGAAGTTCTGGGAAACTTTGAAGTAAGGGCAAGTGTTCCCGAATCTGAAATAGCTTCAGTAGAACAATGGACAGAAGTAGATGTACTGGTTAAATCATCCGGAGAAACTTTAAAAGGAACCGTTTCAGAAATTAGTACTTCCGCCAGTAATTCAGGAGGACAGTATCTTGTAAAAGTAGCACTAAACGAAACTGATGCCGAAATCTACTCGGGAATGTACGCGAGCGTTCAATTCCCTACTACCGCAAAGGAGAATCGGGAGGTAGTTTTAATACCTACTTCTGCCCTAATAACCCGCGGGGATCTACACGGAATTTATACACCAAGCCAGCAAAACACAGCCATCTTAAGATGGGTGCGACTAGGCAGAACCATTGGTGATGAGGTGGAAGTACTTTCAGGCCTTAGTGCTGGGGAGTCTTTTATTACTTCAGCCGAAGGAAAATTATATAACGGGGCCAGGCTCGAAATTCAGTAAGCCTTCAGCAATAAAACTACTACGAAATGAAAGAAGGATTAGCAGGCAAAATTGCCAAAGGCTTTATGGATTCGAAACTTACGGTGCTTCTAATGATCGTTTTTATGGTCATTGGAGTCTACAGTTCGTTTTTAATCCCCAGAGAAGAAGAACCCCAAATAGATGTACCAATGGCCGATATTTTTGTTGGTTATCCCGGTGCAAGCCCCACAGAACTTGAATCGCGGGTGATACAACCACTTGAGAAAATGGTGTCTAATATTCCCGGGGTAGAATATATCTATTCCACTTCGATGAAGGAACAGGGAATGGTAACCGTGCAGTTCCTGGTGGGCGAAGATATTGAACGCTCCTATGTAAAGCTTTATAATGAACTTATGAAGCATATGGACCAGATGCCGCAGGGTGTCACTATGCCGCTGGTGAAGACCCGTGCCATCGACGACGTTCCCGTTCTTGGCCTCACGCTATGGAGTGAAACTTATGATGATTACCAGCTTAGGCAGATTGCCAATGAGCTTACGCACGAGATTGAAAAAGTACCAGATGTTTCTATTACCAACAAGATTGGCGGCCGTAGCAAGCAGCTTCGTGTGGTGCTGGATAAGGAGAAAATAGCTGCAAGTGGAGTGGATTTCCTTGGTGTTTCTGAAAAGATCCAGGCCAGCAACCAGCAGCTTTCTGCAGGAAGCTTTAACCAAAATGACACCGAATTCCTGGTAACCACCGGAAGTTTTCTGGAATCTGCTGAAGAAGTAGAGAACCTCATCATCGGCATTCAGCAGCAACAGCCGGTTTATCTGTATCAGATAGCTGAAGTGATCGAAGGACCTGAATTACCAAAGGAATACGTTTCTTTTGGCTACGGAAAAGGCTCTGAAGCCGGAAGTGATTTCTCTTCCGAATATCCCGCTGTCACCATTTCGGTAGCTAAAATCAAAGGTGCAGATGCTATGAAAATAGCCGATGTGATTATTGATAAACTAGAACACCTGAAGACAAATCTTATTCCTGATGAGGTACACGTAGAGGTTACCCGAAACTATGGGGAAACAGCTTCTCACAAAGTAGCAGAATTGCTGCTGCATTTGATAGGGGCTATCATTGCGGTTACCCTGGTAGTAATGCTTGCAATGGGCTGGCGTGGAGGTTTGGTTGTATTCCTTTCGGTGCCTGTAACTTTTGCGCTTACGCTGCTCAGTTATTATTTACTCGATTATACACTTAACCGAATTACCCTTTTTGCACTGGTATTTGTAACAGGAATCGTGGTAGATGATTCTATTATCATAGCTGAAAATATGCACCGGCATTTCAAGATGAAACGGCTGCCGTTTAAACAGGCTGCTTTGTATGCCATCAACGAAGTGGGTAACCCGACTATCCTTGCAACTTTCACGGTGATTGCTTCGGTATTGCCAATGGCTTTTGTGAGCGGATTAATGGGACCATATATGAGCCCAATGCCTATTGGCGCTTCTATTGCAATGATCCTCTCGTTGTTCGTGGCTCTTACTATTACACCTTACCTGGGACTTATCTTTTTAAAAGAGAAAAGCAAAGGCAAGGATAGTAAAGAGGAAGAATCGGCAGAAAAGATCGAGAATACCCGCATCTACAATATCTATAATAAGCTGGAAAGACCGCTTATTGAAAATAAAAAAACTCGTTGGATCTTCCTTGGTACCACTATGCTATTGTTGTTAGGATCAGTGGCCTTGTTCTTTACCAAATCGGTTGCAGTGAAAATGTTACCATTTGACAACAAGAACGAGTTTCAGGTAGTGATAGATATGCCGGAAGGCACAACATTGGAAAGAACCGCAACGGTTTCGAGAGAAATTGGGCAGTACCTGTCTCAAAGACCGGAAGTCGTGAATTACCAAAGCTACGTAGGTACTTCTGCTCCAATAACCTTCAACGGACTCGTAAGGCATTACGACTTGAGAGGTGCAAGCAACACTGCAGATATTCAAGTAAACCTGAAAGACAAGAGCGAAAGAAGTGAGCAAAGCCACGAAATTGTAAAATTGCTAAGGCCAGATATTCAAAAAATAGCAGCAAAATTTAATGCCAATGTCAAGATGGTAGAAGTGCCACCGGGACCTCCTGTAATGTCTACCATTGTAGCTGAAGTTTACGGACCCAATTATGACAAACAAATAGAAATCGCAGATGAGGTCCAGGGCATCCTGGAACAAACTCCCGATGTTGTGGATGTAGACTGGATGGTAGAGGCAGATCAGACTGAATTCCATTTCGAAATAGACAAGGAAAAGGCAATGCGTTATGGAATTGCTCCGCAGCAAATTGTACATACAATGAATGCTGCGCTGGGAAAAAAAGCAGTTGCACACCTATATGATGAAGATGCTACCCAAAGAGTGGAAATCATTCTTGCTTTATCGGAAAAGGAAAAATCTACGCCATTAGATATTTCACAGATCAAGATGGTATCCCAAACCGGACAAATGGTGAGTGTGGCCGATCTTGTTCAAATCGAAGAAAAGGTTAAAGAAAATAGTATTTTCAGAAAGAACCAGAAACGTGTAGTTTATGTGCTGGCCGATATGGCAGGAGAACTGGAAAGTCCTGTTTATGCCATCCTGGGAATGGAAGAAAAATTAAAAGAAATTGATCTTCCTCCCGGTTATGAGCTTGATGAACTTTACCTGCAACAACCTGAACTGGAAGATGATTACACCATAAAATGGGACGGAGAATGGCAGATAACGCTCGAGGTTTTTAGAGACCTGGGAATAGCCTTTCTAGGAGTGATTTTCATTATCTACATTCTTATCGTAGGCTGGTTCCAGAATTACCGTGCACCAATTGTGATGATGGTGGCTATCCCGCTTTCTCTAATAGGAATCGTGCTGGGGCACTGGATTATGGGAGCTTTCTTTACCGCTACTTCCTTTATCGGGATGATAGCCCTTGCAGGAATTATGGTTAGAAATTCGGTGTTGCTTATCGATTTTGTGAATCTAAGGCTGGAAGACGAAATTCCGTTGAAACAGGCAGTGATAGAAGCCGGTGCTGTACGTACCACTCCAATCCTGTTGACTGCAGGAACAGTTGTAATAGGAGCTTTTGTGATTCTCTTTGACCCTATCTTCCAGGGGCTGGCAATCTCACTGATGGGAGGAACCATTGTTTCTACTATTCTAACCTTACTGGTAGTTCCATTGGTTTACTATATGATTGAAAAGAAAAATCATAAATAAAATTTAGTTGGTAGGAGCTGAATAGGAAATAAAACCTCATTAGCTCTTTACCGACTTCAAAAAATTCAGAATATGAAACTACTAATTGTTACGAGTGTTGCAGAATTTCAGAAAGAGATTCTCAACATCTTTAAAAAGGCAAATATTGAAGCCTTTAGTCGTTCAGAAATAGACGGCTATAAAAGTTCGAATTCGGTTATAGCCACTATGAGCTGGTTTCCGGGAGAAAAAGGTGGAAACGAATCTCTTATGTTTTTCTCTTTCACTGAAAAAGAACAGATCGATTTACTGTTTGGACTGGTTTTAGAATTTAATAAAAACCTGGAAACCAATAACCCGATACGGGTTGCAGTGGTGAACATTGAAAATTATATCTAATCCAAAAAATAGTTTAAAATGAAAAACAGAGTTGTACGTGGAATTGCAGGAACTTTTGTGTTGGCAAGCCTCCTTTTAGCCGTTTATGTAAATATTAACTGGTTGTGGTTTACCGCTTTTGTGGGAGCAAACCTACTTCAATCATCTCTTACTCACTGGTGTCTAATGGATAAAATTCTAGAGAAACTGGGAGTGACAGATGAGGTAAGGCCCGGCCAGAAGTGTTAAGAATATATAAAGCTAAGAATCAGTCCCATATTTTTTAAATAAGAATTAACGATGATTTCTAGCTGATTCAGGACCATATTCTAAAAACAAGTGAGAAGAGAAATTGTTCGAAAATTCACATAAGATTAATATTTCCTTTTTCATACCACGCTAGAAAACAATTAACTTTAAGAGTAATCAATAAACTTATATTATGAGCTATTATTTTTCAAAAGTCCTCAATGATTCATTCGAGGAGGCAATAGATAAAGTGACTAAAGAATTGAAAGAAGAAGGTTTTGGGATTCTTACTGAAATAGATGTAAAAGAAACCTTCAAAAAGAAACTCGACGTAGATTTCAGAAAATACAGAATTCTTGGTGCCTGTAACCCGAAAATGGCCCACCAGGCAATTTCTGCTGAAAGCAAAATTGGCACAATGTTGCCCTGTAACGTAATTGTACAGGAAACAGAAGATGGAAAAATTGAAGTTGCTGCAGTAGATCCCGTAGCTTCTATGACTACAGTAGAAAATGAAGAACTTGGAGGCATTGCGCAAGAGGTACGTTCTAAACTAAAAACTGTGATCGAAAGGCTTTCTTAGATTTCTAATATGAAATCTCTTAAATATTAATTTCAGGATGGCTAATATGTCATCCTGAACTTTTTTATATACCCTTTTCCCCCTCCACTCTTCTCCATTTTTTTAAATCTTCACAAGATTTATTCTTGTTTAAACAATCGGAATTCCATTTTGCTCCCCCCTGTTTTCTAATTGATTATGTAACAAAAGTAGCTTCCCGTAAATGACTTTTAGCTTAAGTTTACCTTGTAATTCTGAATAGAATTGTAGAAGCTATTCTTAAACTATAGAAAAATACCAATAATGAATAATCTATTATATAAACTAAAAGAAGATTTTACAACGATACTTGTAGATTGGTTTTATTCTCGCACACAATTTTTAAAACCTGAACCTGTGCGAGTAAGTAACCAATTTAGTAACCCTGAAAATGCTAAATTATGAAAACGATCTTAGTTTTAGGTGCCGGCACAGGCGGGATAGTCACTGCCAGAGAATTAAGCAGACATAGCGGCAACGAAGAAGATATCAATCTTGTAAAGATCCTGGTTTTCGAGAAAGAAGAAACGAGTGTGTTTTCACCTTCTCTCCCCTGGGTGATGGTTGGAAAAAGAAAGCAGGAAGAGATCACCGAAAGAACAAATAAACTAGTGGCCTCTGGACTGGAAGTTATAAAAGGAGAAATAGAATCTATAGATCCCGGAAATATCAGTGTTAGCGTAAAAGGAAAGCAATATAAAGGAGATTATATGGTAGTTTCCCTGGGCGTAGAACAAGTAGATGATCTTAACCTTGATCAATTTGGCCACAATTTTTTCTCGTTAAAAGGAGCTGAAGATTTTTATTCGGAAATCAAGGAATTCAATGGAGGTGACATTGGGATAGTTGTTTCATCCCTTCCTTTTAAAAGTCCGGCTGCACCATACGAAGCCGCGATGCTTATAGAAGATTTTGTAAGAAAGAATAAAATCAACCAAAATACCACTGTTTCTCTTTTTACTCCTGAAGCCGGACCAATGGAATTCGCAGGCCCTGAAGCTTCAAAGGAACTTAGAGAACTTTTAGAAAAGAAAGGGATCAAATATTACCCGGACCATTCGTTAATTGGGGTTTCGGAAAATAAACTGGAATTCAGCAATGGGAAAGATTATTCTTATAATCTCTTAGCCTATACTCCAAAACACCAGTTGCCGCAAGTTATTAAGGATAGTAAGCTAGCAGGACAATCAGGTTGGGTAGAAGCAGAAAGAAATACGCTGGAAACCGACTTTAAAAATGTTTATGCCATTGGGGATATCACTAACATCACAACAGAAACCGGTGCCGTTCTGCCGAAAATAGGAGTTTTTGCCAGGCATCAGGCAGAAGTGGTTGCCCATAACATCAGCAGAAAAATGGCCAACCACGAACCTGATCAAACTTTCGTGCCTCAGGGGAAATACTTTATCGAAGCAGGCGAAGGAATGGCCAGTGAAACCGGCGGAAAATTTTCGGATGCCGAAAAGAATGATGTGAAAATGAAAACTCCTGCCCAGTGGGGACATCTATCCAAATGGTGGGATGAGAAATTCTGGTTTTTCAAAAACTTTTAAGCATTGACTGTTTTCATTCAAATCCCTAAAAAGATCCTTTAGAACATCACCTTACTTTTTTTACCGAGCTTTAATTCAGGTTTTTATGTAACAAAGGTGACTGTAGATACGGGGCTTGAAGCTTAAATTTGCAGATATAATTCACCAGACAATTTACACCGAATTCAAGCAATTTTAAATCAAAAAATAACTACAATGAAGAAAGAAGAAATAATTAAAAATAACGAAGGCACCATCGTAGACGTACGCACAACCCAGGAATTTATGGGCGGGAGCGTTCCCGGAGCGGTGAATATTCCTCTAAACGAAATTCCGCATAGAATTGACGAACTTAAAGAGATGAAAACCCCCTTAATCTTATGTTGCGCCTCTGGAAACAGAAGTGGACAGGCAGAGAATTTTTTAAATCACCAGGGTATTGATTGTCTCAATGGCGGCTCGTGGCTTGAAGTGAATTACCTAACATCACAAAAAATATAATTATGATCTCAAAACTTAAAGCACTTTTAGGAATAAAACCAGCACCAGATTATAATCAGCTCCTAAAAGAAGGTGGAATTATTGTAGATGTGAGAAGTAAAGAAGAATTTTCGGGTGGTCATATTAAAGAGTCAAAAAACATTCCTTTGCCTGCTCTAAATGCCAATCCCGGACTTTTAAAAGATAAAGACAAACCTGTTATTCTTTGTTGTGCGTCGGGAATGCGAAGTGCTTCTGCAAAAAGTATGCTGAGCTCAAAAGGATATACCAATGTGTATAATGGTGGAAGCTGGTCGCGACTAAATAGCAAAATTTTCTAATGAATATAACTAAAAGACTTTTTACAGGATGGACATGGATACGGGCAGCCTACTTCTTCATAGGAGCTTGGGTGATGGTGCAAAGTGCTTTGGAAGGCGAATTGATGGGAATAGCCCTGGGCGCATGGCCGGCGGTAATGGGACTTTTCGGGCTCGCATGTGCTGGGGGAAACTGCGCGACGGGAGATTGTGAAGTAAAGTCTGACGTAGATAGGTAGGGCCTGTCAGAAACTTTAAATAGCAAATAGGTTGGTTTGATTTTAATTCAGGCCAAGCTTTTGTGTTTTGCTTACTCAAAATTATCTGTTGGCTTTTTAAAGCTAACGGCCAATTTTAAGATCTGGAATATCTTTCATTTTTCCATTTACAGATCTACCTAAAACAATCACTTCTTTACTTTCTTTATATTCGTCAATAGCGAGAATTAATTGCTTTTCGGTATCCCTTCGAATTTTGATACCACTTCTTTGGTTTTTATTCCTGACTTCAATATAATAACCATCTCTCAGGTCTTTTGGTTTCGTGGAAGGTCTTCCCATAATAATTATTTAATACAAAATAGAATTTAGTCTTTTAATAATTCTTCAGTCGTTTTAAAGTAGTATAACTGTCAATACTTCGGGATAAAAATTATTTTTCTTCCTTCAAGAATTGCCTCAGGATATATTGCAGGATACCTCCATTTATATAGTAAGCAATCTCAATATCAGAATCCAGGCGGGATTTGGCTTCAAATTCTATTTTTTCTCCATTAGCTTTTTCTGCTATAACCTTTATGATCTTACCGGGGTAAAGATCTTCGGCTATTCCCGTAAAGCTAAATTTTTCATCTCCTTTAATCCCGAGAGATTCTGAAGTTGCCCCATTAATGAACTCGAGGGGCATTACTCCCATTTGCATTAGATTACTCCGGTGTATACGTTCAAAACTTTCTGCTAGCACCACTTTGATTCCAAGCAAATTTGTTCCTTTAGCTGCCCAGTCCCGTGAAGATCCACTGCCATATTCTTTTCCAGCAATAACTATTAGAGGGGTGTCATCTTCAGCGTACATCATTGCTGCATCATAAACTGTCATTGTTTCCTTCGTAGGAAAATAGGTAGAATAGCCACCTTCCCTATCCGTGATCTTGTTCTTTATCCTCACATTGGCGAAAGTTCCACGCATCATCACCTCATGGTTTCCTCGACGGGAACCAAATGAATTGAAGTCTTTCAATTCAACACCCTTACTTTTTAAATATATTCCTGCGGCTGAATTTTCACCAAATGCTCCGGCAGGAGAAATGTGATCTGTAGTAACAGAATCACCCAAAAGTAAAAGTACCCTGGCATTTTTAATGTCTTTAGGATTTTCTGGAGTTTCGGGTAGGTCTTTAAAGAATGGAACTTCCTTTATATAAGTAGAATCATCTTCCCATATATATTGGTTTCCTTCAGCAGTAGAAAGATTCTTCCATTGTTCTTCTCCATCAAAGATTACATCATAAACCTGTTTGAAGTCTTCAACCTTCATACTTTCTTTTATAGTCTGGTTGATCTCATCCTGTGTTGGCCAAATGTCTTTAAGGTACACCGGAAGTCCGTTTGGATCATATCCCAGGGGATCATTAATAAGATCGATGTCAACCCGTCCCACCAGGGCATAAGCAACAACGAGCATAGGCGACATTAAAAAATTCATTTTCACCTGGGAATGTACCCTGGCTTCAAAATTTCTGTTTCCTGATAATACCGAAGCTACAACGAGTTCATTCTCATCTACCGCATCGGCGATATGCTTCGGAAGTGGACCGCTATTACCTATACAGGAAGTACAGCCATATCCTACTGTATGAAACCTAAGGGCATCAAGATCTTCCGATAAGCCTGAACGATTGAGATACGTAGTAACTACTTTTGATCCTGGGGCCAAACTGGTCTTCACCCAGGATTTTGTGCGTAATCCTCGTGCTAAAGCTTTTCTGGCCACCAAACCTGCTCCTACCATTACGGCTGGATTTGAAGTATTGGTGCAACTGGTGATAGCGGCAATAACAATATTCCCGTCACTTAAATGATACTCAGCATTTTTATATTTTATTCTTACAGAACGTAATTGTTTTTCATTTTCTACAACAACCTCCGGTGAGCTCTTTTCTTCATTTTCGGTAAACTCGGTTTGAGAACCACCTTCAGCCAGCCAGCGATTTTCCTGCCGGTCCTCAAGAGGAATATAATGTCTTTTAAATTCCTCCTTTAGTAATTCCTGGAATTTAGTTGCCAAATCTTCTACAAAAATTTTATCCTGTGGCCGTTTCGGTCCTGAAACTGTAGGCCTGAGGCTACCAAGATCCAGTTCAGCTATTTCTGAATATTCTATATTTTCATTTCCTGTACGCCATAATAAATTATCCTCACAATATTTTTTTACCAATTCAGTTTGCTCTGGGGAGCGATTGGTCTTCTTCATATACTCCAGGGTCTGGTCGTCTATTGGGAAGTAGGTAACTGTACATCCAAATTCGGGAGACATATTAGAAATAGTTGCCCTGTCAGTTACCGTAAGATGATCTAGACCTTCCCCGAAAACTTCCACAAATTTTCCAACTACACCTAAATCCCGTAAAAGCCTGGTAATGGTTAGTACCATATCGGTAGCAGTACAACCCTCAGGAATTTTGCCCGTGAGTTTTAATCCTACCACCTGTGGACACGTAAAATACACCGGTTGGCCTAGCATAGCGGCTTCAGCTTCAATTCCCCCAACACCCCAGCCTAAAACGCCAATTCCGTTGACCATAGGAGTGTGCGAATCTAAACCAACAAGACTATCAGGAAATGCCCAACCATCACGTTTTATAACTCCCTGGGCTAGATATTCCAGATTTACCTGATGACAGATCCCCATTCCGGGAGGTACCACTGTAAAGTTATCCATTCCCCTTTGTCCCCATTTCAGCAATTTATAGCGTTCGCTATTTCGTTCGTATTCTCGCTCTACATTTTTACTCTCCGAATAATTTGTTCCGAAGAAATCAACCTGTACCGAATGGTCAATCACGAGATCCACTGGAATCATAGGATTTATCTTTGTGCCATCACCTCCTCTTCTAATGACTTCAGATCTTAAAGAAGCAATATCAACAACTGAAGGAACCCCCGTAAAATCCTGCATAAGCACCCTGGCAGGTTTAAAAGGAATCTCCTTATCGGTTCCAGATGCACTCCAATTCTTAAGTGTTTCCAGATGTTCATCGGTGATAGCAAAGCCATCGTGGTTTCGAAGGGAATTTTCCAGTAAAATACGGATGGAAAAAGGCAACCTGCCAATATTTACACCGTCATCTTCCAGTTTTCTAAGGGAGGCAATTTTATAATCCATAATTGATAATTTTAGGTGAAAATGTTTTATTTAATTCCTCTCTTATGCGCTGTTGAAGTTTTTAAAGCAGCCGCATATTTTTAGTCTGGAATATTGAAGGGCAGTTCAATTTACAAAAATAAACACCAAAAACGATAAGCATATCCTTTTTAAATTGTTCTTATATTTGAAAATCCAAATCTAAGGCCTAAACAATACCACATGATAAGTAAAAGCTGCAAATATGCTATTAGAGCGATTGTTTTTGTTGCTTCAAAGGCAGGAACGAGTGCAAAACCTGGCGTGAAAGAAATCGCTGAAGAAATTGAAGCTCCTTCTGCTTTTACTGCTAAAATATTACGAATCTTAAGTAAACATAAGCTTGTTACTTCCCTCAAAGGTCCCTACGGAGGTTTTTTTTGTGAAAAACACCAACTTGAACTTCCGCTTATTGATATCGTAAATGCAATAGATGGTATAGCTGTTTTTAAGGAATGTGTGATGGGATTGCATAATTGTTCTGATGCCCACCCTTGTCCTATGCATGACCAATATGCCGAACATAGAAATAATTTACTAAATTCCTTTCAAAGCACTTCTATTGGAAATCTTGCCCGGAATTTTTCCTCGGGGAATACCTATTTGAAAAATTAACTGAACTTAAGTAAATGGTGTATGAAATATCTAAAAATTCAGACTCTATTTATGCAACTAAAAAGAAGTTGTGCTATAGTTATACGTTTAAATATTATTTTTATAAAAGATAAACTTATCCTTTATAGTTTTTATGTTGTATCTTTACCTTATAAAATATGAATACTAATAAATTAAATTCGAAAACAGTAAAAAGGATTATGATGACTATCCTTTTATCTCTAGGATTGTGGATGACACCACAGCATGCTTTTTCTCATTGCGATTCTTACGACGGTCCTGTCATTAAAGATGCACTAAAAGCATTGGGACAAAATAACCCAGATCTTGTTATGAAATGGATTGATTCCCAGCATGAAAAAGAAATAACAAATCTTTTTAATAAAACTCTAAAATACAGATCTGGTGATCAAGAAATTTACAGTCTTTTAGAGAAACATTTTCTTGAAACCCTGGTTAGGATTCACCGGGAAGGTGAGGGGGAGCCATATACCGGATTAAAAGCCGCGGGGAGCACCGAAGAAATAATTCAACTAACTGATACAGCTCTTGAAGAAAAAGACTTTGAAGGATTTCTATTGAAATTTGACGCTAAGGCAGATTCGGTTCTTAGAGAAAAATATCAAAAAGTCGCCCAACTTGAAAAGGTAAAGGATCAGTCTGCAGAACAAGGACGAGAGTTTGTGGCAGCTTACGTAGATTATACCCACACGATTAAAAAAATGCACGACATTCTGGAACATACAGGGAATGCTCACGCTAAAAATTAAATCCTAAAGTAAGATAGTGCAAACATTAGATTAATACCCGCAGTATACAAAAACTGCGGTTTTTTTATGCATTCAAATATAATTTTTCAATAAAAATTAATCTATGGGAATATTTAGGTCTATTCACCCTGGGTTAAAATGCAGAGACTATCTTCGGTAGCTTCAACAGAGTGGGTTATTTCAAGCGGTATTTCCACTTCGTCGTATTGCTTCAGTACAACATCTCTATTCTCTTCTTTATAAATAACGTTTCCTTCTATAACAGTAAGTTTTGACTGAATATGAGCTTTATGTTCCTTTAAAATCATCCCTTTATTAAAACCCATTAAAAGTACCCTAAAACCCGATCCATGATGAAGGGATTTTGTTACAGCATGTTTTGATGTTTTAAGTTCCTCCTTTATATCTTTAATAGTCATTTCTTTTTCTTTTTTATCTATTCGCGCAATGAAATAAGATACACAAATTAGCTGTATTTCAAAGTATTAAAGCATATTATTTCGTGACATATCCGGAAAACCAAGAGCCTTATTGCCGGTGGTTAGAAGCTAAAAACCAGGATTTGTAATCACAAATGGCCTTTTCGAAAAATCTTTGAAATTTGCGTCAAATGGCCTGACCCCCAGTAAACCTGTCGAAATTTGCAGCAAAAATTCCTGTAAATCTCGACATCATTTTTAAACTGAGTGGTAAAATAAGAGAGAATACCAGTAATCGGTCTGGGAAGCCCTAAAAACAGTTTAAAATTTAGTTGTAATGAAAAAATTTGGTACTTCGCGCCCCCTGTGCTGTTTTTACTTTACACTTAACTTCCCGTGCGCTATAAAAACAGCATAGGATCCGGCGCCGGTTAGTTATGGTAGATTTGTGGGGCTGGGAAAATCAAGAACCTCGGGGAATTAAACCCTCAATGAGGGATTAAAAGGCCAAAAATTACACTTTTTAATATTTTAAAATTTAAATGTTCAAATTAATTGCCTTAGTAGACAGAAACATTAAAAGAACCAGAGATAAAAAAATCTGGAGATTTGTATCCTTCTTAAGATCCAAATACTTCGACGGGAAGACACTAGCTAGAAGGGATTAAAGTAACCGATTTCACGGGTCTAAAGATTTATAGACTGTTGGACCGAAGAAAAACGACTCTTATTCAATTCAATTAATTTATTGAATAGTTGATAATTATTTTTACCTTTGCAAGTAAATGATCAGGGCAATGGACAAGAGGGAGTTTAAGAATAAGGCTTATAACGAGCTGGCAAAAATAACCAAGGCCCTGGGGAATCCCCGAAGAATGGAGATCATCGATCTTTTGGCGCAAGGCCCTTTTTCAGTAGAGAAAATAGCGGAACAAACGAGCATGAGTGTCGCAAACGCCTCCCAACATCTCCAGGTTTTAAAAGGCGCTCGCCTGGTGGAAATAAGTAAAAAAGGGAATTTCATTTACTATCAACTCACCAACGAAAAGGTGTTTCAGGCCTGGCGTGCATTACGGGAACTGGGACTTAATCTCAACGCAGAAGCAGAGAAACTGGTTAATGATTTTTATCGTTCCGGAGAAAAGTTGTATCCGGTAAGCATTGAAGAATTACGTCAGAAGATTTCCGCGCAGGATGTGGTGATACTCGATGTTCGGCCCGGGGAGGAATACCAGCGCGGCCATATTCAGGAGGCTACTTCTATTCCTATTGAAGATCTTGCTGAGAGAATTAACGAGCTCCCCAAAGGAACAGAAATCATCGCGTATTGCCGAGGACCTTTGTGTGTGTACGCCGACGAGGCAGTAAGCCTGCTGAGAGAAAAAGGTTTTGACGCAAGAAGATTAAAAGAGGGGTATCCGGATTGGAAAGCAATGGGTCTTCCTGCGGAAATTAATTAATAAAATTTACTGACTTATGGAAGAAGTAAAAGCTTTTGACCGGGACAGCTCAGGAATACGATAAGTGGTTCGAAGAACACGCGAACTGGTTTTCCTCTGAACTGGAAGCTTTTAAACAGGCTGTTCCAAAAACAGGAAAAGGGATTGAAATTGGAGTCGGCACGGGAAGGTTTGCCGGGGAACTCGAAATTGAAACAGGCGTGGAACCCTCTGAAAAGATGGCGGCTATCGCCTCAAAAAGAGGCATCAAAGTTTTTCAGGGCTATGCCGAGGATTTACCGATACCGGATGCTTCATTTGATTTCACCTTAATGGTAACCGTAGATTGTTTTCTGCAGGACGTATCCAAAGCCTTTAAAGAAGCATGGCGCATCACTAAGTCCGGTGGTTCTGTTATTATCGGAATGATCGATAAATCCAGCCCCCTAGGCAGGAAATATCAGGAACACAAAAAAAATAATCCGTTCTATAAATCTGCCAGCTTTCATGATGTAGAAGAGATAACGAATCTACTTGAAGAGACGGACTTTCAGAGTTTCAGTTTCTGGCAAACCCTGGTCAACACTGAGGAAGAGATTCTGGAACAACCACAAAAAGGATATGGAGAAGGAGGTTTTGTTGTAATAAAAGCTCTAAAAAAGAAGATAAAAAATAACCATCCTATGAAATGAGCATATCGGAAACTCGATGCAAACATCAAAGAAGATGTGCGAATTACATATGACCTATAAAAAACAATAAATATCTACATATGAAAACAGATTCTATAGAACTTGGTTTAAAAGAAAACTGGAAACAATTTACCCTGCTGGTAATTGTGAATGCTTTTGTAGGGGGAATGGTTGGTTTGGAACGTAGTATTCTCCCTGAGATTGCAGAAAAGGAATTTGGAATAGCAGCCACCAGCGCCATCCTTTCCTTTATTGTGGTCTTCGGTATTGTGAAAGCAATTTCCAATTATTATGCGGGAGCCCTGGCGAATAGGTTTGGCCGAAAAAACCTCCTGGTCCTGGGATGGATCTTTGCTATTCCTATTCCGTTTATATTAATGTATGCTGAAAACTGGAATTGGATAATCGCAGCCAATGTTCTACTGGGAATCAATCAGGGGCTTGCCTGGTCCAGTACAGTGGTAATGAAAATTGACCTCGTAGGTGAGCGACAGCGGGGATTTGCAATGGGACTGAATGAATTTGCCGGATACCTTGCCGTAGGTGTAGTGGCTTATTTAACCGGATGGATAGCAGATGTTTATGGGCTACGGCCATATCCGTTTTACCTGGGGATTGGATTAATGATTCTGGGGCTTTTGTTCAGTATCTTTCTAATAAAAGATACCCACGGCCACGCATTAAAAGAAGGAAAGTCCAGTGAAATATCCCTGTTGAAAAATATATTCTGGGATACCACCTGGAAAGATAAAAACCTTGGCTCTGTTACTCAGGCCGGACTTATTAATAACCTGAACGATGGGATGGCTTGGGGACTTTTCCCAATTTTGCTGGCTACAAGAGGTTTTACCTTAGAGCAAATAGGAATTGTAGTAGCTGTCTATCCTGCCGTATGGGGAATAGGTCAATTATTTACCGGTAAAATGGCAGATAAGTTTTGTAAAAAAGATATGCTTTTCTTCGGAATGTTATTACAGGCCGTAGTCTTAATCGCTCTTGTATGGGCAAACAGCATGTGGATATTTATAGCATTAATGAGCCTCCTTGGATGGGGAACTGCGATGGTCTACCCTACCTTCCTGGCTACGATTGCCCAGAACACCCATCCCAGGGATCGGGCAAAGAGTATAGGAATTTTCAGGCTTTGGAGGGATCTGGGATATGCGGTGGGAGCAATTCTTACCGGGGTTATTTCAGACTTGATTAGTATTGAAGTTGCTGTCTTACTTGTAGGAGTCTTAACTTTATTATCTTCCGCAGTCATTTATGTAAGGATGAAATGCGGAGAGGGCACCTCGGTGCGATTAGCATCCTTGATAACCCGGAAATCCTGTTAAGTATGGAAGAGCAATTCTGAAAAACCCAAATAAACTCTTCAAACAAATTAATTCATAACAAAGAGGCCAAAGTTCGATCTTGTTTAAGCGCGATAGCGCGTTTGTTTATTTTATGAATCTAACCGCACAGGGCCTGTACGGTAGAAATGCAGAGCTTGTACACTACTTGTTTACCACCTGTCCATTTTTTGGACTAGTTGATTTTACATTCATTATTTAGGCCTGATTATCGTTTATAAAATATAATCCGTACTTATTGGAACAATTCCACTTTGTCATAATTAAGATATTATTTGCCCTTTATGATGGCCAAAATGATTGGCTGTGTGGTATTGTCCGTTCTGGTACGTTATTTACATTCTCAATAAATTGTTTAGTCAGCTGTTGGGTTGAAGTGATTATGATATGTAAATATGTCCTTATAAAACTCTTCCATTTTCATTTCGAGTATATTTCTTTATAATGCACCACCCGTGTTTATATTATTAATCATTTTCATCTAAAGAATTTCTTATTTCTATCGAGAAAGCTTTCGAAGGATTGATACTGATTAATAGTTTAAATTCATCATCTGTGAAACCATGTGATTTCAATTCCGGATAGAGTTGCTTGAAAATATTTGTAAATGGTTTAATAGTTTGATTTTCTTTCTGTGGATCATACCAGCCGGAATCGTGAGAAATCAAAATTCTATCTAAAATTCCATTTCTTTTTGCAAATAATATTTTTTCTATATGTTTTTCTAATTCCCAACCTATTCCATCAAGACTTATCCAGCACCCCATTTCTGCAGCTTTAAGATAATTGTTATTATTATCTTCTCCCTGGGCGTGCACCCAAATAAAAGATTCTGGTGAAACTCCATTTTCTTTAAGAATTTTCAACTGCGGCCATAAACCCTTTGAGTTTCCCGTATGTGATGCTATAGTTAAACCTGTCTCCAAATGAGTAAGTGCGGCAGCTTTCACCAATTTTTGATGCATTATATCTAAGGAGTCTGAATTATCAACGGAAATTTTAATAAAACCAGGTTTAATAGAAGTTTTATTAATACCATTCTCATATTCATTAATCCACATTTCAGCAAGATCTTCTGCTGTCATTTCATGAGCATATTGAGGAATAAACTCATTATTGCGCGCCCCATAAAGACCGGTATTTGTAATAATTCTAACTCCTGTTTTTTTAGCAATTTTCTCAAGAAGTATTACATCTCTCCCCAGGTAATTAGGTGTTGCATCAACGAAATAATTCACATTAAACTCTTTAAGTTCCTCTAAATAAGGTATTACTTCTTTGATTATCGAATCATGATTCCACGTATGTGGTTGGATGCTATCTGCTCCTATAAAATCCACTAATATATGTTCGTGGGACAACCATATTTTATCGGAGGTTAATTTATGCTCACCATTTAAATCTTGTATTACTGGCTGTTTTTTCAATGAAGAACATCCACAACCTATTAGTAATAAAAAAATAATACTATTTATTTCTAAAATCTTTTTCAAGGTTTGTGAATTGTTATATTGGCACGAAATTTAAGTCTGTTTACATACTAAAATTAATAAAATTTCAGCTACTAAACCTGGGGCCTTCTTTGATCATTTAGGAATTATTATAATCACCGCTAAGATTTTTGTAAGCCACTTGGCTGGGTTTTCGAAGCTATGTTGTGTCCCTCGTGGCCAAAGACATTTAACAGCTAATCTAAAATTCGCACTTCCAAATTATAAATTATTCCGTAAATATGGAAATAAACACTTCAAGCATTCCTGCTAACGTCATAGATCATTATAAATCAACTTTTGGTGCAGAAAAAAAAAGCTGGACTCAATCAATAATCGCTTGTATGTCGAAAATGAAAGTCAAATGCTGGCAGTTTACGAAAAGGAATTGAATCAGTGGAAATATATTTAACAATGCTAAATCAAAAGAAGGGGGCTTATACAAAACTCGCCCACTGGTATAAAGATGTAGAGTATACAGGATTTAAAGCCTTAAATATCATAACCCTTAACTACAGGTCCATTCTCAATTACTTTATCTATAGAAGTACAAAAGCATCAGCAGAATCTTTCAATGCAAAAATAAAAGTGTTTAGGGCTCAGTTTAGAGGAGTGAAAAATGTAGAATTCTTCCTGTATAGATTAACTACAATTTTTGCTTAAACACAACAATTGGGTTTGATCCGTGAAATTCGCTAAAAATGTGTTAGCCCTGTGTTACCCAAAAAAAAGCCGACTCTTTCAAGTCGGCTTATCCCTTAGTGCGGGCGAGAGGACTCGAACCTCCACACATTGCTGCACTAGATCCTAAGTCTAGCGTGTCTACCAATTCCACCACGCCCGCATTCAAAATGTTTTGCTTTACTAAGCGGATGCAAATATACATAAATGTTTCAATTCACAAATAGTCTGGAAATATTTTTTTTACCTTTATCTCAGTTAAAAGATAAAGCATGACGGATATTAAAAAATACGTTGAGGAAAATAAAGAACGATTCCTTAGCGAACTCATTGATTTACTGAAAATTCCATCCATAAGCGCCGATTCCAACTACAAAGATTCTATGCTGAAAACCGCCGAGGCAGTAAAAGAAAATTTACTGAAAGCCGGTTGTGATTCCGCAGAAATTTGTGAAACTCCGGGGCATCCTGTTGTATACGGCGAAAAAATAATCAACAAAAATCTACCTACAGTTCTGGTTTACGGGCATTACGATGTGCAACCGCCAGATCCTTTAGATCTTTGGGACTCCCCTCCTTTTGAACCCGTGATCAAGGAAACCGAAATTCATCCCGACGGGGCAATTTTCGCCCGTGGCGCTTGCGACGATAAAGGCCAGATGTTTATGCACGTAAAAGCGCTGGAGTATATGACCAAAAACAACCAGCTGCCCTGCAATGTGAAATTTATGATTGAAGGTGAGGAAGAGGTGGGAAGTGAACATTTGGGTTGGTTTATTGAAAAAAACAAAGAAAAACTGGCCAACGACGTAATCCTTATTTCAGATACCGGAATGATCGCCAAAGATACCCCGTCTATCACCACCGGCCTGCGCGGACTCTCCTATATTGAAGTTAAAGTTACCGGGCCAAACCGCGATTTACATTCAGGATTGTATGGTGGCGCGGTGGCAAATCCGATCAATATTTTGAGTAAAATGATCGCTTCTCTAACCGATGAAAACAATCATATTACTATTCCCGGATTCTACGATAAGGTTGAAGAACTAACAAAAGAAGAGCGTGCAAAAATGGCTGAAGCACCTTACAGTGAAGAAGCTTATAAGAAAAAACTGGATATTAAAGATGTTTACGGGGAAGCCGGTTATTCAACTTTAGAAAGGGCTTCTATTCGTCCCACTTTAGATGTAAACGGAATCTGGGGCGGGTATATTGGCGAAGGTGCAAAAACGGTGCTTCCCGGAAAGGCTTTTGCTAAAATATCCATGCGCCTTGTGCCCAACCAGGACTGGAAAGAAATCTCCCAGCTCTTTAAACAGCATTTTGAAAGCATTGCTCCCGATGCGGTTAAAGTTGAAGTAAAACCTCATCACGGTGGCCAGGCTTATGTTACCCCAATAGATAATATCGGGTACCGGGCAGCCAGCAAAGCTTATGAAGCTTCTTTCGGAAAAACACCAATTCCGCAGCGAAGCGGGGGAAGTATTCCTATTGTGACTTTATTTGAAAAAGAACTGAAAAGCAAGATCATTTTAATGGGCTTTGGCTTTGATACCGATGCCATCCACTCCCCTAACGAAAATTTTGGAGTTTGGAATTATCTAAAAGGCATTGAAACCATTCCATGGTTTTATAAATATTTTACGGAAATGAATCAGGAGTAACTTGCATGAAAGGATTTACTTGTTAAGTGAGTAAAAACCTTATAGTTATGTTTGTCTAAAAATCACGGCATTCTGTCCCGAAGCTTCGGGATTATTTCAGAATCTAATTTGTTTTAATTATCCACATGTTAGATCCTGAAACTAGTTCAGGATGACGTCTCCTCAGAGAACTTCGTTTTTTCTACCTTTTTCCGCAGAGAAATAGAAATTTTGGGAAATTAGTTTTAGTATATTTACAGGGATTGCTTATAAATTCAATTTAATCTATGGAAAAGAAAATTCTTATTCCTACCAATTTCACAAAACACGCCTGGAACACCCTGGTGTATGCCTTGAATCTTTACAAAAATATTCCCTGTACTTTTTTTATTCTGAATACCTATGAAGTTCCTGTACGGATCTCACTCAGCCGGAATCACAATGCAGAACTGGAAGCAGCGAAGGCTGAATCTGAAAAAGGCTTACAGAAAATTCTCCAGGGTTTGAATTTTAGAAGGGAAAACCAAAAGCATAAGTTTGAAACAATCTCCCGGGATAAAGACCTGACTGACGCTATTCAGGAAACAATAGATACTCATAATATAGATCTAATTTTAATGGTTTCCCGGGGCGAAAATGTTTCGATAAATGCAGCTTTCGAAAATGAAATTTCTGAAGTGACCGAGAAGGTAGAAGATTGTCCTTTTTTAATTCTTCCGGAACAAATGCAGGAATTACCAGATTCAAAAAGAGAAATTGTTTTTCCCACTAATTATAAATTTCCCTTTAAAAATAAAGAGGTTTCAGCCCTTATAGATATGGCTGTCAATCTGAATGCCAGCATCAGGATCCTGTATATTGATAGCGATAGCCGGCCGCTTACCAAAGAGCAGGAACAAAACAAGGAAACGTTGAAAACCTATTTTTCCGATGTTGATTTCAGCTTTCACAAACTCACTCAAACTACCGTGACTACCGGAATTCATCTATTTATTGAAAGCAGGGAAAGTAATTTCCTGGCACTTTATAAACGTAAGCAGGGCTTTTTCAGCAAACTCTTTTCGCAGCGATTTAAAGAGGACATCGATTTTAATCCGAAGGTACCGGTATTGATTTTAAAGGAATTGGAATAGAAAATATCGTGGAAAATGAAAATTGAGGCAGACGGTGTTGAAGAATATATAGCCCGGGTACCGGAAGATAAAAAACCGGCCATAATTGAACTTCGTAATATTATTCTAAAGAATATTCCTGAAGGTTTTACTGAGACTTTAAACTACGGAATGATTGGCTATGTAGTGCCTCACAGCATTTATCCCGACGGATACCATGCCAACCCAAAACTACCTTTGCCTTTTATAAATATCGCAGCGCAAAAGAATTTTATAGCGCTTTACCATATGGGGTTATATGCCGATGCTGAATTGCTGCAATGGTTTAAAGAGGAATACGCTAAATTACCCATCAATAAACTGGATATGGGAAAAAGTTGCATCAGGTTTAAAAATCCGCAAAAAATTCCCTTCGAATTAATCGGGGAATTGGTTTCAAAAATGAGCGTTCAGGCTTGGATTGGTCTCTACAAAAGCCAGTTACGGTAATTGAAAGAGAGACTATCTTCTTTTACCGCCAGGAAAATCTGAACCGTCAATTCGAGTGATTTTTTAAAGCGACAGCATTAAAAGATCATTTAGGCAATAGCATAAAGTCTAGAAATGCTATTTTTTAACATTAGTGTCCGGTTAAAGTTTTAAAAGCGGGATCTCCTTGACGGAATTCCCGCTTTATAGTAATTTGGTTTTACCACAAACTAAAATACTATGAACAAAAGTACTCACTTTAGCGGACATCCAAT
>Ga0307486_1000482_pt1 | contig 36615 bp, 37 predicted proteins | sample CBIW02metaG_FD_203663 | JGI IMG/M metagenome (GOLD analysis project Ga0307486, IMG submission 203663) | Sea-ice brine microbial communities from Beaufort Sea near Barrow, Alaska, United States - CBIW 0.2 | ecosystem: Environmental > Aquatic > Marine > Coastal | place: USA: Alaska | collected... | reverse complement strand
CACTCAAAGAAACGGGGCGTGAATGGTAAACCGGGCCCTGCGGTCCATGATGACCTCGTGAAGCGAGTGTTCACCGCGAGCAGGCTCAACGAGTTGTGGTTAACCGACATTACCGAGCACTGGACCGCTTGGATTCAAAGGATCAGTGCAACACCGGCGATTATGGTGTGACCAGTAGATCACGGATCCGTTCAGCTGGTGTGTCCCAATCGAGAGTCTTTCGCGGTCGCGAGTTGAGCTGCTGAGCAACGCTCTCCAGATCCTCCGGCCCGTAAACGGAGAGGTCGGTGCCTTTGGGGAAGTATTGGCGCAGAAGGGGCGGTCCGATTCCTCGGCTACTGGGGTGGCGGCACACTGATCATTCTGACCCTCCGCCTCTACTTTTGCTCTTGGGTGCGCGCGCACACCTCCTCCGTCACGAGAGTAGAAGAAACAACTTTCAGCAGCGGCAGCCAGTACGGCTCCCAGCGGAGTTTAATGCCCGTGCCGGAAAAGTAGAGCTAAAATCAACTTGCTGCAGGCCTAAAGGCTTAGCGCTTCCACGAGTCGTTCGCTCGCTCGGTTCAGGTGGCCCTCGAGGCAGGCAACAGCCGCTTCAGCATCCCCAGCTTCGAGGTGCCCAAGTATCTCTTGGTGTTCGGCCGCGATCTGTTCGACGCTCAACAGGCTTCTGCCCTGCACTTGCGCCATACACACGCGCACTTCGTCAACGAGCGAGCGATACATCCGTTCCACTCGTGGACTGCCGATTGCTTCGACGAGTGATGCGTGAAACTGCATATCGGGTTCAACCGAGGCGATGGATCCACCGACCGCAATCGCGGCTCCGGCTTGGCGAACGCGCTCGTTTGCTGCGGCAGCGGATGTGGGCACGCGATGTTCGGCCGCGAGTTCACGGAGTGCTGAGCTTTCGAGTCGCAGTCGCGTCCGATAGATATCGCGCACATCCTCGACACTCAACACGGGTACGCGAGCACTCTTGTGGGCGCCACGCTCTAAGAGACCTTCGGTGGTGAGCTTCTCGATTGCAGCCTTAGAGGTCGACCGAGCAACGTTGTAGTCCTCGACGAGAAGTGCTTCGGTCACTAGAGAGCCGCTCGGCAGTTCTCCGGCAAACAGGCGCCGTCGCAGATCGTCTGCGACGGCGTCCACGACGGATACAGTCGCAATTGTTCGAACCATTCGCTTTCCTCCACCACGAAGTTTACCTTTAGGTTTGATTGACAGTATTGTAGGCTTGTCGGACAATGCTTGATTCAACGCCAATATGGGGAGCCCATGCAGCCGTCAGTTCACGACCAGTTCGCCGCCGCACTAGCCGATGCTCGACGCATCAGTACTCGAGTGATCGATCTGCACGCGAACGCCCATGATGCCTCGCACTTTCTTCTCATCCCCGAGACCCTCGTGATCGCTCAGGACGCTGCCGAAGTGGGGCGACTGCTGCAGGTCGGGGCTCGCACCGGAATGCCCGTCACCCTGCGTTCGGGCGGCACGAGCCTCAGTGGTCAAGGCCTCACCGATGGCGTTCTCGTCGACGTGCGCCGTAACTTCCGCGGCATCATGATCGAAGGTGACGGGATGCGCGTTCGCGTGCAACCTGGAGCAACAGTTCGCCAAGTCAATGGGGCCCTCGCCCGTCACGGTCGCAAACTCGGCCCCGATCCCGCAAGCGAATCTGCCTGCACCATCGGTGGGGTTGTTGCCAATAACTCCTCGGGCATGGCCTGTGGCATCACTGGCAATACCTACAAGACACTCGAGTCTCTGACTCTCGTACTCACCAGCGGCACCGTCGTCGACACGGCCGCCCCCGATGCCGACCAGAAGCTTCGCCACGACGAACCCGAGCTCTTTGAAGGATTGCTGCGCCTGCGTGACCGCGTGCGCAACAACCCCATCTCGGTGAGCATCATCGAGCACCAGTTCTCGATGAAGAACACCATGGGCTACGGACTCAATTCCTTCCTCGACCACGACGAACCCGCCGAGCTTCTCGCGCACCTCGTGATTGGATCAGAGGGCACCCTCGGGTTCGTGGCTGAGGCCGTGTTCCGCACCCTCCCGCTGCTGGGCCATGCCGCGACCGGGCTGGTGATCTTCGACAGCCTGCTCGCCGCGAACGAAGCACTCCCCGACATCGTCGCCACAGGTGCTACCGCGATTGAACTCATGGATGCCCAATCACTGCGCGTCGGCAAAATGGAAGCTGACGCGCATCCGCTCATTCGCGATCTCGCCATCAACCAGCATGCCGCCCTCCTCGTGGAATACCAAGCGGCAACGGCGGAGGAGTTGAGTGAGCAGCAGACGCGCGGAAGCCGCACGCTGGAAGCCCTCACGGTGAGTGAACCGGTAGTGCTCTCCCGCGAAGCCGCAACCCGCGCCTCGCTCTGGCACCTGCGCAAAGGCCTCTATGCAACCGTCGCCGGCGCACGCCCCTCCGGTACTACTGCGCTGCTCGAGGATGTTGTCGTTCCCGTCGAGTCGCTGGCCCGCACAAGCTCTCGACTCATTGAGCTCTTCGACCAGTACGGGTACGAGAACAGTGTGATTTTTGGGCATGCAAAGGATGGCAACATCCACTTCATGCTCACCGATCTGTTCGAGGGCACCGGCCTGAAACGCTATGAAGCGTTCACGGAAGACATGGTCGATCTCGTGCTGGGCGAGGGCGGCTCACTCAAGGCCGAGCACGGTACCGGGCGCGTCATGGCTCCCTACGTGCAACGCCAGTACGGCGACGAACTGTACGGCGTGATGCGCGAGGTGAAGGCGCTGTTTGACCCGAGCGGGATGCTCAACCCCGGCGTCATCATCACCGACGACCCCGCCGTGCACCTCAAAAACATCAAGTCCACCCCGACGATTGAAGCCGAGGCCGACCGTTGTGTCGAGTGCGGCTACTGCGAACCGGTGTGCCCGAGCCGCGACCTGACGCTGACCCCGCGACAACGAATTGTGGTGAAGCGTGCCATCGCGACCGCGCACGCCGAAGGTGACACCGCTCTCGCGGCTGAACTCGAGAAAGACTACGAGTACGAAGGCGTGCAAACCTGTGCCGTGGATGGCATGTGCCAGACCGCGTGCCCCGTGCTCATCAACACGGGTGACCTCGTGCGTAGACTCCGCACGACTGAGCACTCGGCAGTCGAGAAGAAGGTCTGGAAGACAGCCGCAACCCACTGGGGAGCAACGACTGCGATTGCTGGGGCGGCGCTTTCGATCACTGAGAAGCTTCCATCACCCGTCGTGACCGGACCCAACAAGTTGGGGCGCGCTGTTCTCGGCGACGACGTACTGCCGCTGTGGTCGTCCGAGCTGCCCGCCGGCGGTGCCCGGCGCGCACGACCCGCACCCGGATCATCCGCAGATGTCGAAGCTGTTTACGTGCCCGCGTGCGTGAATGCGATGTTCGGCCCCGCCACGCGCCCGGACGGCACCCGCGGGCCGGGCGTGCAGGCCAGCTTCGAGGAACTCTGCGCGCGCGCCGGCGTCACCGTGTTGGTTCCCGAAAACATTGATTCGCTGTGCTGCGGCACTCCATGGTCGTCGAAGGGTTTACCGGATGGCGCCGCCATCATGCAGGACCGCGTACTTACCAGCTTGAGGGCTGCCAGTCGAGACGGGGAACTCCCGATCATCTGTGACGCATCGTCGTGCACCGAAGGCCTGCTTCACACGATCGAGAACGACCCAGAACCTGCAGCACGCGGGGCACGGCCGCTGCGCGTGATCGATGTGATTGAATTCGTGGCTAACCGGATAGTTCCATCACTGCCGACAGTTCCAGCTGAGGCGTCTGGATCGGCGGCAGGCACTGCGGTACCGGCCTACGAACGTATCGATTCGCTCGCGCTGCATCCGACGTGTTCCTCAACCCGTCTGGGGCTCAACGACCAGCTCACCACTGTTGCGAACGCTGTGGCCAAAGACGTGATGGTTCCTGAAAGCTGGGGATGTTGTGCGTTCGCCGGTGACCGAGGGATGCTGCATCCCGAACTGACTGAGTCGGCAACAGCAGTGCAAGCCGCAGAGGTTCGCGCAGCGGGAGCGTCAACCCACGCGAGCTGCAACCGCACGTGCGAACTCGGGATGACGCGGGCCACCGGAAGCGACTACCGTCACGTTGTTGAATTGCTTGCGGAGGCTACCCGCTACTAGCCGCCCCGATGACAGGCGCTGGCAGAGTTTGCGACGCTTGGTGCCCGACAAGTCCACTAGTGACAGCGTGCAAAATTTGCGCAGATCACGAGTCGCCGCCCAACACCTCAGCTCCACGTAACGGCGCCGGAAGCAAATAAGACTGATAGGGGTCATTGACAATGACTCTGTGGCCTGCGCCACCTCTTGTGTTGATCTCTACTTTCAGTGAACCCCGTTTTAAGAGGGCCTAGTGTCCGAAATGTTCGCAGCGGGCCGACAACTGCAAACCCGAGGGGCACTTTTGGGGCCTGACCACGAAACATTTGTCCGTTGCTCGTTGGCGCTCGAGCCTGCAACGGTAACCAAGCCACGGGCAGGTCATCGAGTTACCTAAAACTTCAGCAGTCCTGGATTTGGAACCCGGGCGGGTGGACCAGCCGATCTGCGGGATCTGGCACGGCATACTCCGGCCACAACTGTGCGGCCTTCGCGCGGAACAACGACGCTGACCCCGACCAGCCCACCCGCTCCGCTGCTGTCGCAGCAGGCATCCTGGCGTCGCGGCCAGCAGCACGCGAACCTTCGGGGCAAACGCGTCGAAGCTCGACCCGGATCGCTCACGCTGGTATGTCGGGGAACGGTCCTCAGCCAATGCCCGATCGACCGTCCCCCTCGAGACACCGATCTGTCGCGCTATCTCCCGCTTTGAATACTTCCCCGTCGAAAACAGGTGGCGAATCTCTGCCCAATCATCCAATTTGATCACCCTCCATAGTGGTAGGTGGCCCCATTTTCAGTTGGCGTTAACAGCCGGAAGTTCCTTCGCGCGCCCACCCGCCATCGCATGGTCGGAGCGATGGGCCGAGTCGCCTCCTGCCTGCGACTGTCAGTCTGTTCCTGTCGGGTCCACACTGGATTCGGAAGTCCTGGCCGTGACGGCTTGACTCTTGCTTACGACTGGCCCTTCGGGTGCCTTGGCGTTGATCTGTCAGCCGTTCGGCCGGGCGCAATAACAAAAACACTGCGCCGGACGAGCGTGACCTAATAGGAGCCTGGAGCAACCTTTCGAGAGCGTCCCCGTGACAGTCCTGTCCACCCGCCGGCGTCAGTGCAACACCACACTAACCCCGGCAGAACAGGACCACCATGACAGTTGCAGCACCCCTAAACCTCACCCGCTCCGGCCACGTTGTCATCGGCGTCGATACCCACAAATATGTGCACGTTGCCGCTGTCATGGACTCCATCGGCGGCATCCTGGCATCACTGACTATCGCGACCGACACCGGCGGTTATCAACAGCTGCTCGACTGGGCGACCGGGTTCGGGCAAATCATCGGATTCGGCATCGAGGGAACCGGCTCCTACGGGTCGGGCTTGACCTCGTTTATACGCAGAAATGGGCACCGGGTCATCGAGGTGAACCGGCCCGATCGGCGGATGCGCCGCCTTGTCGGGAAGTCCGACACCCTCGATGCCGAGAACGCCGCCCGAGCAGTGTTGGCCGGGTTCGCGACCGCGGAACCCAAGACCGCAGATGGCACCGTCGAGATGATCCGGCAACTGAAAGTCGCCCACGACACAGCCGTGAAAGATCGTTCCTCAGCCATGATCACTCTCAAAGCAATGCTCATCCACGGCTCCGACCAGCTCCGCCAGGACACCGGCCGCAAAACACAGATAGTGCGTATCCGCTTAGCTCAGCCTAGTTTGGCTGCTGTCGGGCCTTCGGCCACGATCTCGGCCCTGGTAGACGGCGGATGTTGACTGCTGAGACCGAGAAGGGTGTGAAACGCGGCCATCGGCGTGCGTCTTCGGTTGTAACGGAAGATGAACTCGTCGAGGTAGACCTGCAGATGCTCGGCGCTCACGCCGCGGTGGGTTCCGCGGAGCCAGGACTTGAAGTTGGAGATCGCCCGGTGCGCCCGCGGCAAGACGGGGTCGGTGTCGCCGTCACGTTTGGCTTTGGCTTGGCTGCGCGGGCGGTGGTCGAAGCCCTTGGTCGTCAGTTTCGCGTAGCCTTGCCAGCCGTCGGTGTGCACGATCGCTCCGGGCGCCACCGTCCGTTCGATGAACCCGGAAAGTTGCCGCGGACGCGTCGTCGATCAGCTCGATGCGTACGCACCCTGAACCATTGCCGCGCACCTCCACCGCGATGATCCCTGTGGCGGCCTTCGCAATTGCGCTGCGCCCACCACTTCTGCCTTTCTCCACGCCACCGATCTCGAACTCGTCAACCTCGACCTCGCCGGAGAGCAGACCCCGGTCAGGGGCAACCATTGCCCGGCGCAGCTTATGCAGCATTGTCCACGCCGTGTCGTATCGGCTCAGCGCAAGTTGGCGTTGCAACTGCCTTGCCGACATCCCTGGAGTGCCGGTAGCCATCAAGTACGCCGCCCAGAACCACAACCGCAACGACAGCCGGGTCTTGTGCATCACGGTTCCGGCCGTCACCGACACCTGATACCGGCACTGGACGCACTGCCACAGCCGTCGGGCGGCGATCGGATACGCGTCGCGTCCCCCGCAACGCGGGCAAGCGAACCCCTCCGGCCAACGGCATTCAAACAGATAATCAAGGCACACCTGCTCGTCAACGAACCGCTCCTGGAACGCAAGAATCGAACGCGGAAAATCCGGTTTGGGCACACCTCACTTTAGCTGAGCTAAGCGGATACGCACTACACAGATAATGCTCGCTCACCACCTCGCCTCACTACGGCCAACCCGGCTTGAAACCCCGGACGACAGCATCCGACACACGCTCCGGTCCCTCGCCCGACGCTGGCTCGCTCTCGACGCAGAGGCCTCGGAGCTGGAGACGATGATCGAGGGACTTGTTCTCCGAACCGCGCCGCAGCTCGTGGAGTCGTTCGGCATCGGGGTCGATACCGCGGCCGAGATCCTCATAGTCGTCGGCGACAATCCCCGACGGATCCGCTCCGAGGCCGCCCTTGCGAAACTCGCCGGCATCAGCCCCATCCCAGCGTCCTCCGGGATGACCTCTGGTCGCCATCGCATCAACCGCGGCGGACACCGGCAACTGAACGCCGCGATCTATCGCACCGTCATCGTCCGCATGCGGTTCCATCAGCCCACGATTGAGTACGTAGCCCGGCGCACCACCGAGGGCCTCAGCAAGCGCGACATCATCCGTTGCCTGAAGAGATACGTCATCCGCGAGGTCTTCCACCTCGTCTGCCCAGCCGAAAACGCAGTCCTGAAAACGAGTTGACAACTATAGGAGCATCAACGCCATGGCCGAGGCACTGAACTCGCTCTTCAAAGCCGAACTGATCCGCAACCGTGGCCCATGGAAAGGGATCGACGATCTCGAGATCGCGGTCGCGGAATACATCGATTGGTACAACCATCGCCGGCTCCACGGCGAGATCGGTCATATCCCGCCGGTCGAGGCCGAGACCAACTTCTATTCAAACCTGCCCGCCATCAGAGAGATGGAACGGGTCTAAACGAGCCTCTAAAAAACTCGGGGCTTGACAATGAGATCCGCGTTCTCAACGTCCGGTTCGGCCAGCACAGCGTTCAAGGCGGGAAGAACCCCGTGGACATCCGACAGAACAGCAATGGACTTAGGCATACGACGAGTCTGCCATTCTGGCACGCTCACCCGTTGGCGGGACGTCGTGCCCGCAAGCGGGACCTCTTGCGGACAACTCCCCCGCGACGACTGGGTTCCACGTCGCACTTGGGCGCTAGATGCCCGTAGGACCCGCCCGTAAGGGATTCGCACTCAGCTACCTCATACGCGACAACGTGCGACCTGAATGACACCCACGTCTGCGTTGTCGGCGTGGTTAGCGGGCGAGACCGCCACGGGTGCGTTGCTGCACGACGCCTTTGGCGTTCTTGCGTGGTTTCGCCGCCCGGCCAGGCTGCGTACGCACAGCCTCGCGAGGATGCTTGGCGTTCTCCCCGTCTGCGAGGATCCGCGCATCGATCGTCTTCTGATCTGCCTTGCCTTCGAGACTTGCCGCGAACTGGCGACGACGCTCTGAGCTGTCGCAGTCGAGCCCGTCGTCATCGCCCTCGACGCGCGATTGGCCGGTAGCTTCGGCCGCCTGCGTCCGGTCGTCGTCGCGTCTCTCGAACTCGTGGAAGTCGGTAATGTCCGCGCCGTCGAAGTCGCCGTTGTTCCAATCGCGTTCAGCCCATTGCTGCGCCTCCCGCTCATGCCGGTCGGCGTTGGCGAAAAGGGTCTGGCTGGCGGTCAGTTCCTCGCCGGATCGTTCACGTTCGGCACGTGCCTCCGCGCGAGCACTCTCGGCATCGCGCAGTGCCGCTGCAACCGCTCCCGGGTCGACGCCTGGTGCGTTCACGTCGATCCCATACCGTTCGCTGACCTCCAGGCGGATCGTATCGCCGGCCTCACGCGCAGTCTCGTCGTGGTCTCGCCACACAGTCGCGGTCTCGTGTGCCTGGGCAATGTCATCGACGCCGGCGGTGTTCCACCATTCCGGCTGCTGGACGGGCGAGAGGCTGGCTCGGGCTGCTCCGCGTTCTGCCTCGAATCGGACTTCCAGTTCGCGGTATTCCTGTTGGGCTGATGCCTCACGCATCCGTGACATCTGCTCTCGCAACGTGGAGATTCGTTCTCCGAGCTGCGAGGCGATCGTGAGCGCGACGCGCAGCGAGTCGTCGAACATTTCGCCTACACCGTCTGTTTCTTCGGCCATGATCTGTCCTTCCTCCTATTCCCTTCCGTGACCGTCACGCTCGCGTGGCGTGGCTGGTGTCTTGTGCTTGCCTGGGCGCAACGTTGTCGGCAGTGGGGATCCTGTACCGGGGGACGCCAGCCCATCGGTAGCCCGCCGCATGGTCTCGTTCTCCGACGTCACAGTGTGCGTCTCAGGCCCGTTTTGCTTCGATGGGATCTCCGGCATCCGCTGTTGCACCTGGGCGAACTTCTCGTACATCATCGCCGTCAACTGCTCGGCACGCCGTGCGTCCCCGGCGGCGGCGTGCGCGTCGAGAATCGCCACGCTGACGCGTCCCAGCTGCCGGAGCATGATCGCCTCGGCCATCGTCCCTCGCCCACCGCTGGCGGCCTGCATGAGGATCATCGCCGCATTCGCCGTCGACCCCAACTGAACGGGCTTCGGCCCCGACTGGTACGCCCGAAGGTGCGCCGACCTGGCCAACTCCCGCGAGGTCTGCGCGAGCGGCCCTGGGGTCGCCTCCACGCGCTGCGACCAGGCCGCGAAAGCGCCGGCAGTCTCCCGCGCGACGTGTGCCCACGTCGCCCGATCGGTCACGGGTACATCGCGCAACTGCTTGCGCAGCTGCCCGATTTCATCGCTGTACTGCCTCCACAGCTCCGGGGCCGGCGTCGTCTCCTCACGGCCCGGGGTCACGGGTCGGTACTGCCACGGGTTCTTGGCCGTGGCTCGCCACTCGTCAACGGCGCCCTGTGCTGCCTGGGGACTGTCCGGCCACCCTTCGCGGAGCCTGGGCAATGTGAGGTCGCGTGCCAGCCGGCCGCCTCCGTACCAGATCGGCTTTTCGTCGGCAGGAGGTCGGACGGCTACCGAGTAACCCGAAACAACGTCGTCGCGGCCGGCGGTAAAGCGAGGCCGAATGAGTACGCCACCACGGCGAAGCCGACGCACGAACTCGCCCTCGTCGACAGATGCAGTGGCCGCTGCCCTGACTGTGCGCTCCATCTTGTGCGCGTCAACCTCGACCGTGTGTGTCCGTGTCGCGCGCTCGCGCTCGGCGGGCTTGACGCCACGCTCTCCAAGACCCTGGCCCCGGCTCTCCAACTGCTCCAGCCCGTACTCAACCTCCAGATCGCGGCACACCTCCTGGGCGCGCTTGAAGTCGTTGTGAGTCGTAGCTTTCGTGCCATCCTCGCGGACCAACGACACAGCGAGGTGAACGTGGTCATTGCCATTCTTCGAAAGCCCGTGGCGCACAGCAACCCAACGGCACGCAGCCTTTCCGCTGGCCTCGGTGAAGCCCATCCTGTCCGCGAAATCCTGCGCGATCACACCCCACTTCTCGTCCGACAGTTGCCCCTCCTCGGCCCTCAGCGAGAGCGAGCAATGCCACACGTCTCCCGCGACGCGCTTGCTCGTGACCTCGCCCGTCACCGGGTCTGAGTCCTTCACTATGCGCAGCACATCAATGCCGAACGCGCGGCGCGGCGCGTCAAGACTCTTCGCAATCAAAAGCGCCGTGTTGCGGTCCAGAACGCTGTAACCGTGCTGCGCCATGATCGCGGAATCGCCCGCGACAAGGTGCTGTTCCTCGTGCTCGTTCGACCGACCGTCACCGGCGAGGTAAACCATGAGGCCGCCCATCTGGCCGCCCCGACGAATGTTCGGCATCATGAGTCGGCCAACCGGTCGATGACATCCTCAACCTTGGCCGCGAGTACGCGATACTCGGCCACAACCGCGCTGGCCTCGGCCGGGAACTGGCTCTCCGTATTGGCGAACTTCGCAAGCTGGTTGACATTGTTGGAAACGTTCGCCATGAGCCGGGTAACGGTGAACAACTCAGCAATCGCACTCTTGCGATCGGTGGTCGTCTCAATGTTCGCATTCATCGCGGACTCGAACAAGAACCGGGGAACCGTCACGTCGGCCACGACCGCCCGCGCGCGCAGCTGCGCACCCTCATCGGCGGTCACGTAGACGCGGTAGCTCTTCTCACGTCCACCCTCGGCGTTGGCGCGCCTCTGACGGCCGAACAAGCGACGCTCGTTCTTCTCCGTCATCGACTCTCGCTCCTCTTGGCCCAGCGCAGCGACCCCGAAAACTCGGGGACATACGTCAAGTATGCCAATACTGGCGCACCGCGTCCAGAATTCGAGCCATTTACCACCGGTAAATCTATAGCTTGCTCCAAATCGGCACCGCCGCTATGGCGCGTTTGACACTGCGGCGACTCATCGGAACGATGCCGACATGCCCTCTAATGGCAAGCGTGCAAGTCCTGTCAATCTGGGGATCATGAACGATTCGATCCTGGAACCAGAGGAAGCGGCCGCGCGCCATCATTGAAGCCGACGTCGACGCCCGCGTCGAGGCCGTGCGAGTTGTGGCGAAAGCCGCCAACGAGTTCGACACGGCAGAGACGCGCGTCAAAGACGCGACAGCGGCTCACGAGCGATCCTGGAACGCCGCGCTGGCGGCAGGATGGAACGAGAAGGACTTGCGCGCAGCGGGCGTCCGTGCGCCAGGTCAGGCCACCCCGCGAGCACGCAAATCCCGCACGTCTGCGCTTGCCGCGACCACAACAACTGAGGGGTAGCCTTCGGCTCTCTTCTGAAACGAACAAGCCCCACCGAGCTGAGCTCGGTGGGGCTTGTTCGTTTAACAACTCCGTTGCCTTTTGCGATTTGATCGTACGCACCATTCCTCTCTGTGCAAGGGCTTTCGCGGCATATCCTCACTCGCTGCGCTCCCTCCGGTATTCCACGGTCCCTTGCACATTCACCCCTAGCGCTGTTTTGAAGTCTTCGCCAAAAGGCAATGGGGTTATAAGAGAGGACCGCCCACAATGAATGAACCGCTAACCGTGTATGTACTACCCGGCTGTGTGCAATGCACGATGACCACGAGCGCCCTTGAGGCTGCCGACCTGCCTTACGTTCTCGTCGACCTGGCGACCGATGAGCAAGCCGTGGCGATCATGAAGCAGCTCGGCTACGGGGCCACTCCAGTCGTGGTGGCTGGCGCTGCGAGTTGGGCCGGATTCCAACCGTCCAAGATCAAAGCCGTTGCATCCGCACGCGCCACCGATCGCTACGTCGTACCGCTCGATCCGATGGACGAACTGCAATGCGACAGCTGCCAGTAAGGGGAATCTGATGGACCAGATATACACGAACACAGTTGAGCTCGCACCAATCTTCCTGACCCCGGCTGAGGTGAGTACGATCCTCAGTGTTTCCAAGAATCAACTTCGCCAGATGCGGCGCTCGAACAGTGGGCCCGCATTCTTCGACCTTGGCAATTCACTGGTGAGATACAGTACGGCCGACGTGCACCGTTGGAGTGTTAGCGGCCCAGCCCAGTCTCTCGGGAAGTGTTCGCAGACGTCAAGCCTCTAGTCTTCCCGGCCGCCGAAGTTGGGTGAGCAAGATCGCTGCCACGCAGCGGACGGTCAAGGTTCGTGAACAGGCGCACCTTCTCAGCCAGGACCATTGAGTCTGCAGGTGACGCGCGCTCCCCCACAGACTGCCCGGCCAGCGTTGGCACTACGGTGACCCGTGTCCACTGCACCGCTTCAGCCGCGCGCCGCCAGATTTCTATGTCCGCATTCAACGGCGGCTTGCCAAGTAGCTGCCGCGCTCGGGAATCAAGAGATACCTCCTCGCGCAGTCGATTGCCATGCTTGGCAATATAGCCGCGCACTGCAGGCCCAAACTCGCGCCGTGCGCGTTGATGCCGTAAGTAATCCGTCCACGCTTGCATCATGGCCGGGGTTACCCTCCCCTCGGCAAAATCGCCAACCGTGATGCGTCGAACCTCATCCCTGGACCGTCGCCGACTGAAGAACTTCTCAGCGGCCGTGAGATTCGCTCTTCGTACCGCCGTCGGCGTCCTCTGCACTCGGCGCGACGGGAGGCCGGCACGTTTCAACCGCCGCTCGAGGCGCTTAGTGTCGCGACTTTGCGCGGCATACTTCTCGCGTTGTTCCTCGCTCGGTCTCCATTGACCGGCCGCATTCTTCCTGCGCACAGTGGCGTTATTGCGGCGTCGTGCTTCGCGCAGTTTCTCAGGCGTTTGGGCTTGACGGAGATCTCGCCGGGCTTTGATAACTTCTTTGTTGCGCTGGTAATACTCCCGCTGTGCCGCCCGATACTTTTCCGGGTTCTGTTCTTTAAAACGGTCCCGCGCTGCTTGCCGCTTCTCCGGGTTCTTCTTAGCCCACTCCCCCACCCGTTCGACTTCCGCCTGCCGCCGTTTGTCCGCCGCCACGCGACGCCGCATGCTTTCGCGGTTAGCCGCGCGTCTCTGCTCGAGGTGTTTCTCGTCAGCATAATAATCCGGGTTGGCGTCCCACCCCAGCCGCCGCCCTCGCGCGACGCTCCTCGTCGGAGAGCGGCGGATTCACTGCTCTGCTGTGCCCGGTTCAGTCAGCTCAGTCAGCCTCATAAAAACTTCCTCGCGGTACACAGACGGATCGATAATTGCTCGACCGAAAAGCTGTCGCACGTCCTTGCGATCCTCTTCCTCAAGCTCGGCCAGCGGTTCCATACAGAAATCAAGGTCCTCGTTGAGGCTGTACTCGGGCTCGTCGACGTGAATCTCGGGATAGTACGGAAACGCAAGCAATGACACCCGCTGTAGTGCAACATCAGCCAGCTCACTATCGATCACGGAGAATGTCCTGTCAGTTTGGTCCGGAATAATGACCCGATTTTAGCAATGACCCGAGGACAATCCACGGGGGGCCTGTAGACCTCGACCTTGGTAGTTCACCGATGTCGATCCTCCAGCCTTGCCTGGGGCCGGTTCGTGTTGGGCTCCGTGGCTCAAAACCCACGGCAGACCAACCACCCGTTACTGACGACGATGTTGGCCCGATAAAGGGGCGTCATGCACTCCGAGGTGGGTGTCTCGGAAAACTAAAGTATTCCAAGACGCTCCCCCGGCACGAAGCGTCGGCGGCACGATCCGCGGAATCACGCGAAACCCGACTGTCTCGAAAAGTCGTCTCGCCGTACTGCGTGTCTCATCCGCCTGTTCAGGGGTTTCTGAGGCATGCTGGAACGCATGAGACTCCTCGGCTACACCCGGGTCAGCACCACCGGGCAAGACGCACAACTCCAGATCGACGCGCTCCTGAATATGGGCGTACAAAAACGGGACATCTTCTCGGACGTCACCTCCGGCAGCAAAACCGCCACCACCCGGCCGGGCATGAAACGACTCCTGGAGTACGCCCAGGACGGTGACACGGTCGTGGTGTGGCGCATCGACCGGCTCGGCCGCTCCCTGATCGACGTGCTGAACACCGTCACCGGCTTCCATCAGGCCGGGATCCGGGTGCAGTCCATCTCGGACGGGATCGACCCCTCCACCAAGACCGGCCGCATGATGCTGGGCATGTTGGCCACCCTGGCTGAGTACGAGCGCGAACTCATCATCGAACGCGTCAACGCCGGCATCGCCGCTGCCCGCGCCTCCGGCACCCGATTCGGCAGACCCCCCTCTGACCCGGCACTGATAGCGGAGAAACTCGAACTTGCCCGTGCCGCGCGCGCCGCCGGCAAGACCGCGGCCGCCGCCGCGCAGCTTGTTGGGTGGAGCCGAGCCACCCTCTACCGGCACCAGGCCGAGCTCCCTTCAAACCAATAGCGCACACGAATAACACGCGAAAGGATGTTTCGGGCAGTGGGATCTCGTGCAGTCCGCTTCTCATCAGCGCCGATATTTCCGTACGTCGTGGTGCGGTCGACTTCTGACAATGGCGGTCGCGCCTACCACTGAAGCTGACGACCTATCGGCGAAACCTCTAAGCGACGGCGTAGCCGAGTCGTTCTGCTGCCTCGTCCACGTAGATATCGGCTGCGGCACTGTTGAGTAGCTGGTGTTCTTCCGGCGCGGCCGGGAAGGATGGGATGCGGCTGGCTCGAGAAAAGAGTGTGACAACGTATCCGTTGTCCACTGATGAGCGGCTGTAGAGCCCATCGATATCGTCGTCGTGCTGCTGATACAGGGCTCGAGCCCAGGCTTGCGTCACGGGCCGATCATCGATCATTTGAATCGCCGCAGCACCGAAAATGCGGGTGATCGAACGGGTCGTCAAATCGAGCAGGCGAAGCGGCCGGCTCGGTATCCAAGAAACGAGGGCCGGCGATTGGGCGTCTCGGTCGATGGTGTGGCCGTCAGAGAACACCTCGGCGAAGGCGGTGTAGAAGTCACTTGCCGCGTACAGCACGCCAGCTTCGCGGTGAATCTGCGGCGCCCCCGCCGGATGGGGTTCGAAACGCATACCCTCATGCGGTCCCCAGTGACGAAGCTCATCCCAGCGCAAGGCGTGTGGGCCGGCCGTCTTGAGAATGCGCCACAGCTCTCCGTCGTAGCTTGTGACATCCGCGGCCGTGTAGCTGAGCGGCCGCGTTGGTACTGGCGGAATCTTCACCCTTGGAGCGTGCCCTCGAACACAGCCGTGACACGTTCCACATCTCCCCCACCCAAAAGCCAATCGCGCGGGGTGAGTGAGGCGCCGCCGGCGCGCATGGTGGGCTGCGGCGTGGTCATGATTCCCCGAACGGTTGTGGGATGCATCTCCTTAGGAATGGACTTGACGATGACAGCCAATCCCGGCAACACTCCCCCACCATCGACGAACTGCCACGACGGGTACCGGCGGCCGCGGCCCACAGTGAACGAATACAGGCCCCCGTCACTGCGACGATGACTGACCGTTGACTGATCAATGTGAAGCAGAGTACTCACCTCGCTGGGAGTGAGCGAATCAGCCAGCGTGTGTGCACGGGATTCTCCGAGACGGCGGACAAGGCTGCCACCCGCGACGCGCGCCTTCGCACTCGCCAGCCTTTCGCTGCTGAGTGCTCCGCTGCGCACCAGTCGATCCTCCTGAGCTGCGGTCATTCCGCTGCCGCGAGGTTCACGCTCCTGAACAGTCTCCGCAAGAATCTCAAGCCAATCCGCGACAAGCGCGTCGGCCTCTACCCGCTCATGCCGAGCCTGGACAACGTGCAGTGTGGCCTGCAGCGTCTCGATCGCCCGCTCAGGCTTGCTTGGAACCGCGATGCTCATACTTACCCCTCCCACAAGTCATATACTACCTCACGATTGACTTGCACAACTGAGTTCTTCCCCATCCGCGAAAGCGCCAACGAGGACACGGACAGATCCTGTGGCTACGACTACTGACCAGATCAGGTGTCTCATAACTATCGGCCTATACCAAAATCCAGGCAATTGGTTTCGGGACATAGTTACGAGAATCGCCGCGACGCGAGAATCCGAGGTACATCAGACGCCGTCGACAGCGGTCATGAGACGACTAGTAACCCTAGCGTTATGCGACAAGAGAAGCTCGCAAAAGGGACAAGCTCAGTACGCCGCCTCAGCTTGCTTTGCTAACAAACGCTCTCGAATCCTCGTGCCTCCTGACGGCCACGCCGCGATTTTGATACTCATGCCAGACTTCGCGGCAAGAGCCTCCGGATGGCGGCCATAGATGGCATGCGTTTGCCTCCGACAAGGGAACGGAAAATGAAGCTCTCCGCGACCTGGCGGTAGGCGCACTCACCAACTTTCCGCTAAACCTCTCGGCCCATCAGTCTGCCGGGTTACAGGACTATCCCAAGCACGGTTACGCGCTGGCTCTTTGATCTGCCATCGGGCAGTGATAGTTAGCTACGGCGCGATACGCATCTCGGCTGACTGAATGACGCTCCGAGGCGCGCCGGACCCCGCCAGAGCGACTTGTGGAATGACTACCAAGCTGCGAAACTAAGTTGATGTCTCGAGTCGCGCGAGCGTTTTTCTGTCCGTGCACGTCTAGGGAGCAACGTGAGTGAAGATTTAGTACAGTCCGCAAGCCATCCGATTGGACGCTACGAATATCTTCGCCTCGGGTCCACGACGCTCAAGCAGCTTCGGACCAGTCGATACGTCAGAACCACTCTTCAGCCCGATGAAACGGGCCGGAAGCCAGATGGCATCGTGTTTCTGGCGACGGGAGGAATCAAGGCCGTCGTTGAAGTGAAGTCACCACGCGAACTAACAGCCTCGAAATTGCGAGCAGTCATCAAGCACTACAGCGTCATCGCTCGCGCTGTCTGCAACGTCCTGATCATCACCGACGGCAAACAGACCATTTGGATCAATCCCCACACTGAGGGGGAGATAACTCAGGGCGGCGTGGCCGTGAAAGAGGATTTCTACCCGAAAGACGTAGAGGGCCGAGCGCTGACTCGCGAAGCCGCAGCTCGTATTGCGGACTTGATCGAGCACGCCGATCAGACCATCGGGCCCGATAACGATGCACTTGGCGAGATCGCAATCGTTGATCCCAGCCAGCTGGCCCGAAAGGTCTGGCAGAAGATCTGGGTAACAACCGGAAAAAATCCAGAGAAGTGCCTTTACAACGTCGTCGAGATATTCCTGTTCAAGTTCCTGAGCGACAACAACGTCCTGACAGGCAATTACAGTTTCCACCGGATCATTGAACTCTTGCTCGATAGCCCTCAGGAGGCGCTAAACCACTACGCGCAGGTCAGCCGTAAGCGGATCAAGACGTTGTTCCCCAAGGGCGACGACGGCACCACCGTGATCAACGGCACGATCTTTGTGAACGAAGCAGGTGAGCCGAACCTGACTCAGGCCGCGCTATTTGCTGAAGTCATTAAGGATTTTCAGGAGTTCGATAACGAGTTCGGCTCCATGCGGAACATCAACCGCGAGTTCAAGACCCGGCTTTATGAGTCATTCTTACGTCAACAAGCCGGGATCAAGAGCCTCGGTCAGTACTTCACGCCGCGCAGCATCGTGCGCAGCATCGTAACGATGTCGAATGCTGGACAACTCCCGTCTGGCGCAAGAATCTGCGACCCGTTCTGTGGAGTCGGTGGATTCCTGCTTGAAACCATTGTCGAAAACCCCGACACGATACAAAACCAGTTCATTCCACAGAATGGGCATGTCAATCCAAGCATTGTGCTGCGCGGGTACGACAAGGGAACAGACGAGAAAGATGATGAACGCACCATCATCCTCGCCAAGGCAAACATGCTGATCTACTTCTCCGATCTCCTGGGGAAGTACCACTCGGAGGAGAATCTGAAAGAGTTTTCAAACAAGGCATTCAACGAGGTCTTCCAGCTGATCCGCAGCAATCTTGGGACCTTCGGCCGCACGAAAGACGATCCGTACGACCTCATCTTGACTAACCCGCCTTATGTGACGAGCGGGTCCAAGAGCATCCGGAACGCTATCGAGTCCGAGAACTTGACGGATTACTACCCGCCGCTTGGACACGGCACTGAGGCGCTTGCAATCCAGTGGATCATCAAGAATCTGAAGCCAGGCGGGCAAGCGTTCGTCGTCGTCCCCGACGGACTAATGAACCAGTCGAAAGTTCTCGACTACATCAAAGCCGAGTGTTTGGTAAACGCTGTAGTCGCGCTGCCTAGCCGCGCGTTTTACTCCACCCCGAAGAAGACTTACATCCTCGCGGTCACCCGCAAGCACAGCGCGGCCCAAGTTCAGTCCGTCGGCGTTTACACATATTTGATCTCTGAGATCGGTGAGTCTAGAGACGCCCGCCGAATTCAAATTGAGGGCAACGATCTCCCGAAGATGGTGACGGGGTACCGCCAGTTCACTGCCGACAAGGCGAACTACGCTCCGACGGATCTTCGCTGCAAGGTCGTGAGCTGGGCCGACTTCGAGCCCACTAAACATTGGCTTGTAGAACGCGCTTGGACCAAAGATGAACGAATCGGGCTCGGCATCGATGACGAACAGTCCGAGGTAGATGAGGACACATTCATCGAACTTGTGGAGGGGGCCGTTACGGAGCTGACCACGTACCTGGAGGCAATCCGTGCAAACCAGCCGTGACATAACGCTCGGAGAGCTGTTCACTGCCGATAGAGGCAAAAGTAAACTCACGCGCGCGTTCCTTGAGAAGCATCCGGGAGAGTATCCCGTCTACTCAGCGGCCGTGTCGTTGCCGCTCGGTTTCACCGACACTTTCGACTACCAAGGACCTGTGCTGAGTTTCACGATGAACGGTTATGGGGGCCGCGTCCGTGTAATCGAGGGCAAGTTTTCCATCAATGCGGACCGCGGGATCCTGATTCCCCGCAAGCAGGATCTACCAAACCTCACCTACCTCCAGTACGTGATCGAACCTGTCCTCGTTGGCCTCGCGGTAGGTCGCCGTGTAGACGGACTCAAAAACGAGTACACCAAGGTGTCCATAGAGATGGCTCTGAACGCGACGATCAACCTCCCGATACTGCCCGATAGTACGTGGGACTTCGCTCGCATAGAGGAGATCGCGGCTCGAATTCGCCGGGTCGAGGAGCTAAAAACGAACCTCGGAACCACGCTGGACAAAATTGACGAGAGCAGCGTGGTCGTCGAGTGCGAAGCTCCGTACGCCGACATCCCACTGGGTGACAAGAAATACTTTAAGTTGTCCATTGGTAAGAGGGTCCTGATGGCTAACTTCAAACCGGGTGGCGTCACGGCCTACAGCGCGAGTGTGCGAAAGGTATACGGCGAGATTCAAACAAGTAATCTCTCCGAGTTTGATAGGCCGTCGCTTCTATGGGGCATCGACTGGAAGTTCGACTGGAACTACGTTCCCCCCGGTGACATCTTCGCCACAACAGACCATTGCGGTCGCGCTCAAGTCGTATCGCCCCTCTTGGACCCGGAATATCTGCTACATCAGCTTCGAGCGACCAAGGAAGAGTACGGATTCGACAGGGTCTATCGGGCGAACCTAAAGAACGTGGGTAACGCGACCGTCAGGGTTCCACTCGACAAGACCGGCACTCCAGACCTAGAACGTCAGAGATTGTTAGCTGCCCGGTACGCGCGCATCGAGGCGCTACGTGTTGGGACCATGACGGCGCTGGAGCAGGTACTCGATACAACGCTCGATCCGACCGAATAAACGGGTGCCGCCGCCGGGGCCGACCATCATCTAGAACTTCGGACTCGAATTCTCCGTTACAAAGTCAAGAGCCGACTCCGACGATGCGAGAGCCTAGGTATGACGTTGGGCCGTCAGCAGTTCCCTTGCTACTTTTATCGAGCCGTTTCCTGCAAGCGCTCATCTCCCAACGAAATCGATGGGCGTGCCGGAAAATTTGTCGGCATTACAACTGTGGGGCTCTTCCGCTGACCAATCAGGCAACCTCGAAAGGACGGATCCGGACGCAACATTCTTGCAGATTGCGACACAACCTTGCGTAGGGCCTAATCGGATCACCCTCTGGTGAGACGCCTCATAACCCATAAGTTACGAGAGCGCGAGAACCGTCGATACGGCCAGTTAGAACTGAACCCGGCGCATGAGTCGCTACGCCGTCGACAGGGTGCGGGATCCTCGAGGAACCGTTTGATGGGCTAGGTGGGTGAACGCTGGGTGTCAGCTGTTCAGCTCGAGCAAATCGCGAACGAGACCCGCGAGGAGCGCTGTGCGGCGCGGAATTTCCGCGACGATGACATGTTCTTGGTCCGAGTGTGCCCCGCCGCCGACTGCACCCAGCCCGTCGAGTGTTGGCACGCCCATGCCCGCGGTGAAGTTGCCGTCCGAGGCGCCACCCACGACGGCTGCGCCAACGGGCGGCAGGTGAAGCTGCTCCGCGACGGCGCAGAAGCGCCTCCAGAGATAGGCTGATGCGGCAGATTCCAACGGCGGTCGGTTGATGCCACCAGTGGTGAAGAGCTTGGTTCCCGTAACCGATTCCAGAGAACGAATGGCCCGGTCGACTCGCTCCTGTTCGGCCGCCGTTAGTGTGCGTACATCGACGGTGAACGACGCGTGCGCTGGAACTGTGTTCATGGTCGAACCTGCGCTAGCAAGGGTGGGCGTCACGGTGGTCCCGCGCTCAGGATGAGCAAAGCCCGCTACCACTCCGATTTGGTGCGCCATTTCGATGGTGGCGTTCAGACCCGCCTCAGGCTCAAGACCCGCGTGCGAGGCGCGCCCCACGAGCTCGACCTGATAAAGCGATACCCCTTTGCGTCCGATTTTCAGCGCGCCTCCGTCCGCTGACGCCTCGAGCACGAGTGCTGCGCGGCATTCGCGTGCTTCCTGCTCAATGAGTACCCGCGAAGAGGGCGAGCCAATCTCTTCATCCCCCGTCACAAGCAGTGTCACCGCAGCGGTCGGCGTTGCATGTTGGAGCTCTCGCAGCGAGCCAACGACGTGGATTGCCATCGCGAGGCCGGTGAGCATGTCAAAACACCCTGGGCCCCGTAGCACTCCGTCACCGACTGAGTACGGAGTAGTTTGGAGTGAGCCGACGGGCCACACCGTGTCGTGATGTGCGAGCAGCAGCACACGGGGCGCATCCGGGTCCGCCGATCCGAGGGCCCAGCGCAGGTGACTGAAGCCGTCGATGACGATGCGCTCTGGCGCAACACCGATTCGTTCTTTGCCGATACCTGCGACGATGTCCGCGGAGCGCGCTACCGCATCGTGGTCGGCTGAGGGCGACTCGCAGCGGACGAGCTGTTCGATGTCCTTCAGTAAATCAGGCAATACTTGGTCCGCCCATGCGACCAAAGGATGGGTCACCCAATCCTCCTTTCGCGGTCACAACGACACTTCGTGCCAACAGCTACTACCGCCGGCACCGGCCGGCACCTTCTCGAGACGCTCGCGTAGCCGAGCGGCGCAAACCATTTGCCCGGGCGCGACGCTTTCGCCACCGTTACTTGAGCTCGCCGCGTAAGCCGCGGCCTGGGTAGGCGTCGAGAACAATGTCACCGTTGCGCAAGACGAACGTGCCATTCACGAGCAGAAAGTCAACGCCGATCGATGGGCGCGTGCTATCTAGATACGTGGCCTGGTCGGTGATTCGATCGGGATCGATCACAACGATGTCCGCGTCCGCTCCTACACCCAGGTGACCCTTGCCGCCGAATACGGGGGCAACGGCGTCGAGTACCCGAGCGGGTAAATAGCTGCAGCGGCGGAAGGCCTCCAACCATGTCCAGACCGCCTGTTCACGGATCATCATCCGCAGAGAACGCGCGAACGTGCCAGCGGTACGGGGGTGGGTCATGCCGCCTGCGGGCAGCGGCCACTCCCGCGTGTCGGTCGAACCGTCTGGCCAGGTAACGTGCATCGCGTCAGAGGCGACGATGCCGTCCGGAAAGGCGAGGGATCTCTGCAGTAGCGCGACATCTGCGGGATTCTCATCGTCGAGGAATTCAACGATGCAGGCGGCCCCAGGGTCGGTGGCTCGCACTTGGCGCAGGTGCGCCTCGTCACGGATCCTTTCCCCGGTCGCGATGAGCACGAGGTTGTCAGGCGATAGCTGCCAGACCGGCAGCCGCTCAGGGGCGAGGAAGGCGGCACCAATGCCGGTACTGCCGGCGCCATAGGGGTAGGCCTCGACTGTGATCCTCGCTCCTCCGGAGCGCGCATCGTCGATCGTCCTGAGGACTCGGTCGATATGGCGACGCGACGTGCTGTTCACGTGGCAGTGATGGACTTGGCTGCCAAGGTCCATCGCAATCTGCGCGACTTCGGCCGTCCCGTCAATCGGCGTCGTCGGGTCGGACTCAACGATCTCGCGCACATGGGTGAATGTCGGGGCACCTGCAGATGCGGCGAGCTCGGCAACCGCACGGTACTCCTTCGGCGCGGTCAGAGGCGCGTACCCTTGCAAGATTCCGATTCCGAGTGCTCCGTCTGAGAGCTCGCCTTCAAGCCTCCTTAGCCATGTGGCTAACTGCGCGGGGGTGGAGTTCTGCTGCCACGCTGGGTCACTGAGAATCGACAGTCCGCCGACAAAGTCCGCCTTCGCCTCACGCCCGGAGAGCACCTCGGCGCGCGCCGCGCCCCACGAAGCCGAAAATCCGAAATTGATCGGTCGCCCCTCCTCTTTGGCGCGGGCGTAGGCGATTTCGACGGGCAGCAGACCCGCCTCCAGCTCTAGCGCCGTGGTGACGCCATCCATCGCCTGCAGTCGCTGCCCTGCGACGCTGTTGACGTGGCTGTGCAGATCGACGAACCCCGGGCCGACGACACGTCCAGTGACGTCGATGACGACTGCCCCCTCCCGCGCCAAACGAGAGCCGACCGCGGCGATCTTTCCATCCTCCACGAGCACGTCCGCGATTCCGTCAAAACTTCTGCCGGGATCGAGGACGCGACCACCCTTCAGCAAAACGGCGCTCACGCGATCGCCTTTTCGCGACGCGGCAGTGCGCGGAGTCCAACGTAGGCGGTGGGGTGACCATCGATCTGTGTGAACGAGACCGTCGACCACGGCGTGAACTCGTCCGCACGGCCAACAAAGCGATTCGGTTTATTCGTGGGAAGAAGGGTCAGAGGTCCGGTCTCGCCTTTCAGAGGGTGGTCGAGTCGATTCTGGACAAACGCGCGGTAGGCACCGTCTTCTTCCTTCGACACTGTGATCGACGTGCCCGCATCGGAATAGGTGCCGAGCCACACATCGTCAAGCTCGATCTCAGCGGCTGAGCCCGACGGTGTCGCGTCTGCGGCCGGAACAGCGTCGGCGAACTCTGCCGCGAATGCGCCGTAAATCTCTGCGCCGGCAGCCGGTGCAACGCCGCCATTGCAGAACACCACGAACACAAGACCGTCATCCGGTAGCACTTGCAGCCACGCTTTGTTGCCGATCGTCGTACCGCCGTGCCAGAACAGAGGGTGCCCGTTCCAGTCGTCGAGCATCCAGCCCAGTCCCCACTGCGGGGCCATGCCATTCGCGACCGGATCAAGGGTCCACTGCGGCTGACTCATCATCGCCACCGATTCGGGGCTCAGCAACCGCGCGCCGACACCTGTGTCGCCGCCGCGTAGGAAGGCTCCGCCGAACGAGAGTAGATCGTCTGCGCTGCTCGTGATGAGGCCAGCTGGCCCCATTGAACGCGTGATCGAAGCGCTCGGAGCTGGTGTCCACACCGAGCTTCCGGGAGTGCGCACGTGGCCGTATTGATACCGGTGAGCCATGACCTCCTCCGGCAGCGTCACGAACCGATTGAGGTTGAGGGGCTCGGCGATGCGCGCTCGCATCGATGCGTCCCACGTGCGGCCATCCAACTCCTCGATTATCCGACCGGCGAGCACGAAACCGGAGTTGCAGTAAGACCAGCCGGTGCTGGGCGCGAACAGCGCGTCTGCTGTCTTCAAAGCGACGACATACTTCTCGACGCAGTCGTCGCCTCGGCCGGTGTCAGTGAAGATATCACCGTCCAAGCCCGACGTGTGAGTGAGAAGGTTCCAGACCGTAATCTTATCGGCGTAGGGCGAGTCGAGCTCGAAGCCTGGGATGAGGTCGATGACTCGGCTGTCGAGATCCAGCTTCCCTTCCTCCCGCAGCTGCATGATCATCGTCGTGGTGACGACCTTCGTGATTGAGCCGATCTGACAGAGCGTGCCGTGGTCGGACGCCACGCCTGTCTGAGTGTTTGTGACGCCAGTGCTCGCTACGAAGCGTCGCTCCCGCCCCGTCTCGGGGTCGATACTGAGCACGCCCGCCACGATGCCAGGGATGTGGTGCCGGCGTGCAATCTCTGAAAATAGGCCCTCCCATGGGGCGGGATCGAACGCGGTCGGGGAGAGGGGCACGGTCATTTGCTTTTCCGTTTCTACGCGTGTTTTAGCAGTCTGGTCAAATCGGTGGGCGTGAGCATCGTGGGTGCCCAACAATCGAATTGCGGTGGCCTCGTGCAATGGAACACATTCCAGGTCGGCCGTCCCGGGACGCGTTTGAGGAGAGTTCCGTCAGGGGCAGATCAAAAGACGAACGGTAGTCTGTCATTCGGTTAGTCCTGAACGAGGGTGAACGATGGGCCCAGGACCCACCTGTTGTTGCCGAAGGCTGCCTCGACGCCCTGGGCATAGGTTACCTCCGGATGCATCGCGAACGGTACGTAGTCGGCTGACGCGTAGAGTTCGGCCTCAGCCTGCTCCCACGCGCCACATGCCTCGGTGCCCGTGAATTTCGCCGATTCGGCGACGAGCGCGTCGAACTCGGGGTTCACGATCGCCGAATAGTTGTTCCCCGTCGGGGGCGTGGGGCCTGCGATGAACGCCGCGAGGACGTTCGGCACGGAGTAGTTAGCTGACTGCCACAGCACATCGAAGCCTTGCGAGGCGTTCTTTTGCACGATGCGCTCCGCGTACGCCGCGTAGCTGCTCCCCTCCAGCACGGTGCGGACTCCGACTGCTTCCCATTGCTCAGCCATCAGCTCGACAACGGAGGGGATTTCGGGGTAACGCGTGTTGTAGACGAACGTGAGCTCCAACGGTTCGCCGTCCTTTTCCCGCACACCGTCTGGTCCCTCGGTCCAGCCGAGCTCGTCGAGCATGGCCGCTGCATCCGTGACATCCGTCGTGGGGAGGTTTTCGCCTGCGGCATTATACACGCACATTTGGGGGGCAAGTACTGCCATGCGGGGCGCGCGCTCGCCCTTGTCTGAGGTCATGACTCGCATCAGGGAGTCGAGGTCAAGCGCTTTCACAAGAGCGACGCGCATGTCCTCATCGGCGGTTGGTTGACCCTCCGCCTGGCTAAAGGTGAAGCCGCCCGTGATGAGGTTATCGCTAATCAGCGGTTCCAGCTGCGCAGCGATTCGGTCCTCATCGGGGCCCGATATCTGGGCCATGTTGAGCTCACCTGATAGCAGCATGTTCGCGCGTGTGCTTGGGTTCTCTATGACCTGAACGACGACATTCTTCGGCACGCCGGGGGTGGAGCCATTAACGCCGCCTTTGGGACCCCAGGAATAGTCGTCCTTTCGTTCGAACGTGTAGTGATCGCCCTGCACCGCCTCGGTGAGCCCGTACAATCCTGTCCCGTTCGTCGCGGCGGCGACACTGTCAGGATCGTCAAGCGCGCCTTGGCAATAAATCGGATGGATGCCGATTGATGCCAGCAGGAACGAGTTCGGAGTCCCGGTAGTGAGCGTGACGGTGCGCGTGTCGTTGTCGTGCTCAACCGCCGCATCCGGAGGCACGACGAGCCCGGCGAAGCTCGACCCGTTGATCGGGTCGAGAATCCAGCGGTAGTTGTTAGCCACGGTCTCGGCCGTGAGCTCAGTACCGTCCTCGCACATCACGCCCTCACGGATCGTGAACTCGAGCGACTTCGGGGTCTCTTTCCAGGACTCTGCCAACCACCCTTGCGGCTGGCCATTCTCGTCGAAGTAGACCGGTGACTCGTACGCCCACGGATAGACGTAACTCACGTTAATACTGGTATTGAGGTGCCGCATCAGATTTCCGGGATCATCTTTAATTGCATAGTTGAGCGTTCCGTCGATGACAGGTTCGCCCGACCCACCGCCGGTCGACCCGCCATCGGAGCCAACACAGGCCGTCAGCGCGAGCACCCCCGCCATGAGCGCGGATGCCGTCAGCAACTTTCTTCTTTTCATATGCAATCTCCGAGTTCTGGTGGAGCGGGATTTGCCGCGCTTGATGGGCGGACGGAAAAAGGTTGGGGTTTCATCCTTTGCGCAGGTCAATGACCGCTGCAGCCCCTAGCTCGCCGATCGCCCCGTCGAAGTGTGGGACGATCATCGACGGTGACGCCCACTGCTCCTCAAGCCGGTCCGCTGTCTGCCGAAGTCCCATATCACCAGCTTCAGGCAATGTACGCCAATGCGCTTCGGAGATCAGAACAAAGACGGGCGCGCCCTCTTGGTCGCTTTGCACAGTCGACATCTGCACCCTGCCTTGTCTTTGTCGGTTGAGACAAGGTGGCCCGGCGACCATGATCTTCTGGGACGAAGCCGTCACTAGGTCATCTCCGCAAGGATAAGTGGTGTAGCAACGAAAGGAGCGTCGCGGTGGCGTTGTCTGGTGGTATTACCCCCGTGCAGTCCGTTGTAGAGGCCGCGTGGGTGCTCGCTCATGAGGCGTGCGGCGAGGCCGGGCTTATAGTCGAGGACGCGCATGATTCATCGAGTTGTCAACGTGTGGCTGATGTTCTCAACTCAATCTGGGAACGTCCCGGCACAGAAATGATCGACGCCTCTATCCTTGTGGCATTCGCTCACGCAGGGAATCTCGTAACCGCGGCAGTCAAGGATGGCAAACTGATTGGCGGCGCCGCCGGTTTCTGCGGTCCGCTGGGCATGCCGTTCCACTCGCACGTCGTTGGCTTCCTGCCAGAAGCCGTGGGCAACGGCGCGGGGAGAGCCATGAAGCTTTATCAGCGGGCTTGGTGTCTAGAGCGCGGAATCGACACGATGACGTGGACGTACGACCCGCTCGTCTCACGCAACGGCTACTTCAACATCCGACGCCTCGGAGCGACAGTGATGCGGTATTACCCTGACTTCTACGGCGTCATGACAGACCTCATCAATGCAGGGCAGCACTCAGACCGGGTGCTCGTTCGCTGGGATCTGGCCCGCATACCGCCGTCTCGAGAGTCGCCCGGAGCTGCGCTCCCGCTTGGCCACGCTCAACAGGCCATTGCTGACCGGGACGGGTCTCCCACGGTGTACGTGCCTCCCGCAGATATGTCCGCTCCCGTGCTCGTCGCTGTGCCCATCGACATTGAGAGCATGCGCCGTATTCACCCGCCTCTCGCCGGAGAGTGGCGGGTTCAGACACGGGCGGCGCTCACCGACCTGCTATCCAGCGGTTGGGCCGTGACTGACTTCACCCGCTCCGGCCAGTACGTGCTCCGTAACGAAAGGACACTATGAAACTCCGCCGTCTGCAATTGCATCTTCTCGAGATGCCGCTCGTCGCACCCTTCACCACCTCGTTCATGACGCAGACTCACAAGCGGTGCTTTGTCGTCGAAGCTCAGCTCGAGGCCGACGACGGACGCGTTGTGACGGGCTGGGGCGAGAACGTTGCTCTTGATCGCCCCTACTATTCGCCCGAGTACCTCGACGGGTCGGTCGATGTCGTGCGAAAATGGCTCGCGCCGATTCTCTTCGGGATCGAGGGCATCACCGCCGAAACGGTTCATCATCACCTTCGACACATTGTCGGTAACCCAATGGCCAAAGCGTCTGTGGAAATGGCGATCCTAGACGCGCAGCTGCGGATCGAGGGACGTTCGTTCGCGTCGTACCTCGGCGCGGTCCGCGACACCGTTCCATCGGGCGTCTCCGTCGGCATCCAGGACTCCGTTGAGGAAACCCTCAGGGTAGTTGGTGGGTACGTCGAGCAAGGATATGCCCGCATCAAGTTGAAGATACGGCCGGGGGCAGATCTCGCGCACGTCGCCGCTGTGCGACGCGAGTTCGGCGATGAGCTCCCGTTCCAGGTTGATGCAAACGCCGCGTACACCCTTGCTGACGCCGCCCATCTGCGTCGGCTCGACGACTACAGGCTGCTGCTCATCGAGCAGCCCTTGGGTGAGGCAGACATTCGCCAGCACGCGGAGCTCGCGAAGCAGATGCAAACGCCGATCTGCCTCGATGAGTCAATCGTCTCGGCCGAAACGGCCGCAGACGCCATCTCCCTCGGTGCCGCCGCTGTCATCAACGTCAAATCGGGGCGAGTGGGTGGCTACCTGGAAGCGCGACGTATCCACGACATCGCACGAGCGCACGGAATTGCCGTGTGGTGCGGCGGAATGCTCGAGACAGGCATCGGCAGGGCCGCGAACGCGGCACTGGCCGCTCTGCCGGGTTTCACGCTCCCGGGCGACATCTCCGGATCCGACCGCTTTTTCACTGAGGACATCATCACGAAACCCATCGTGATGCACGACGGCGTCGTTGACGTGCCTCAAGGGCACGGGTTCGGTGTCAATGTGGACATCGAGAAGCTCACGCGGTATCGCACCACCCTCGTGGAGGTGCCCCGGTGAGCCGCACCCCGACGCTCGAGGACTTGTCCCTCGTGGTCGACCCGGTCTCCCCGATGCTCCTGCCCGACGGTAGTCGCGTGGTGTACGCCGCGGTTAGGCATCCTGAGGACGGCCCGGCTACCGCGGAATTATGGATGTGTCCTGTCCCGCCCCAGCAGGGCGAGCGTCGCAGGCTTACCTCCGGTGCGTTCGACGCCGCGCCTGTTGTGTCGCCAGACGGGTCAACCATCGCGTTCGTGCGCAAGCACGGCGGCGTGTCGGACTTGTTCACGATTCCAATTGAGGGGGGGGAGAGCCCAGGCCACTCACGGCGGGCTTAGTCGTGGGTGGTTCCCCGGCGTTCTCACCCGACGGGGCGTCCATTGCATTCACTGCGCTGGTCGATGACTTTGCGTCTACACTGGCCGCTCCTCTCGTCATCGAGGGGGACCCGTCCCACAAGGTAGACGGGGTCGGATGGATCGGCACCGCGCGCACGCAGGTCTTCGTCGTTCCGCTCGGCGGGGGCACGCCTGTGAGGATGACTATCGACGGCCAGTGCACAAGCCCGTCGTGGTCGCCGAACGGGGCAATGCTTGCGTTCGCGCAGTTCACTATCGGCACAGAGGGAACGCGATTCTGCCGGCGCGTCGGCCTTGTTGATGTGACCGCGCCGTGCGACTCGGTGCGGTTCCCGTTCATCGCCGTCGGAACGTCGGGCCCGCTCACCTGGGCGCCCGACGGAGAGTCTATCGTCGCTATCGGGCAGGTCGAGTTTCAGGTCGGGCTCAACCGCCTGGTGCGGCTCTACATTGCCGACGGCGACGTAGAGGTCCTCACATCGCACGTCGACCGCAACGTGATGGGCGGGGGCCCGGGTACCCCGGCGGTGCCCCCGGGTTTGGTTCAGACGGGAGGCTCTACTTCTGTGTGCGGGACGGCGGCCAGACCATCGTTCTCTCCTTAGCGCTCAGCGACACGGAGGTGCGATTGCATGACGTCGGTCCCGGCACGATTGTCAGTGCACTGACGATCGCAGGCATGCGAGCGGTAGTGCGAGTCTCCGACGCGACGACGGTGGGTGAGCTCGCCCTACTCGACCTCGCCACGGCAGAGACCGTACGATTCACTAATCACTGGGGCGAGGCGCTACCAGGCGTGGAGTTCCTTCCCGCTCAGCCGGTGAGGTTCGAGATCTCTGACGGTACAATTGTTCACGGCTGGCTGCTGCGTGCGCCCGAGACGGAGGGTTCCGCGCCCACTCTGCTAGACATCCACGGCGGCCCGCACAACGCATGGACGGGCGCTGCCGACACAGCGCACCTCTATCACCAAATGCTTGCCGCGCGGGGCTGGAACATTGTCATGCTCAACCCGCGTGCATCCGACGGCTACGGCGAGGCCTTTTACACTGCGGCCCTGGGGCATGGGGCGAGGCCGACCAACTCGATTTCCTCGAGCCGCTCGACATCCTCCAGGCAGACGGCGTTGTCGACGCGAACCGGTTGGCTGTCACGGGCTACAGCTATGGCGGATTCATGACGTGCTGGCTGACGAGCCACACCGACCGATTTAGAGCCGCGGTGCCCGGAGGCCTTGTGTGCGACCACCATTCTATGAGGGCGTCGTCCGATCTTGGAGTCTTCCTCCGCGACGTCGAGATCGGCGGCTCTGCGAACGCCGTGGGCCTGTCACCCATCACTTATGTAAACGCCGTGACGACGCCCTCGCTGATTCTGCACGGCCAGGACGACCAACGCTGCCCGCTTGCCCAAGCGGAGCTGTGGTACGCGCGCCTGCGCGACAACGGTGTTCCGGCGAAGATGGTCGTGTACCCAGGTGGATCGCACCTGTTCATCCTGAATGGTCCGCTCTCCCACCGGCGCGACTACAACCAGCGCGTCGTCGAATGGGTCACGCGTCATACGGCTTGATCGGATCTGGGGCTAAACCGGTCCACCGTTCAGTCGCGAGCGCGCACGTTACATCGAGGGCACCGCGGTGATGAGTTCGCGGGTGTAGGCGGCCCTTGGTCGCTCCAGCACCTGCAATGTCTCGCCGAGTTCGACGAGGCGACCACCGCGCATCACGGCGACACGGTCGCAAACAAGGCGCACCACAGCGAGATTGTGGCTAATAAAGAGGACGGAGAAACCGAACTCCCGCTGCAGATCCCGCAGCAGGTTAAGAACCGAACCCTGCACCGACGCGTCGAGGGCAGAAGTGATCTCGTCGGCGAGCACGACGGTCGGCCGAGCCGCGATAGCACGCGCCACGGCGACGCGCTGGCGCTGACCACCCGACAGCTGCCCGGGCATCCGATCAGCGTAGTCCTGCGGCAGCGCGACGGCAGCCAGCAGGACACCAATCTCGCCCCGGCGCGTAGGCTGGCTAGGGGTAGCCACCCCGTCGCGACGAGCAGCCTCGACGAGGGCCTCGTCGAGAGACTGACCGATTGTGCGACGTGGATCGAAGCACGACTGCGGGTCCTGGAAAATCATCTGCACCCGTCGACGCTCGCGCCTAGTCGCGCCCCTCGAGTGCGAAATCACGCTGTCTCCCAGCAGGATGCGCCCGTCCGACGGCTCCGTGAGGCCGACTGCAGCGCGCGCCAAAGTCGATTTGCCCGAACCCGACTCTCCAACCAGCCCCAGCACCTCACCGGGCTCTAGCGTCAGGTCCACTGCATCGACGGCGGTGAACGCGGATGCACCATGCCCGAAAGTTACCGTGACCGATTCAAACCTCAGGCGGTTGCTCACGATGTCTCTTCCCGCACCAATTCGACGTTCTCGGGCACGCCGAACTTGTCGACGAGTAAGGAATGATGGTCCGCACGTAGCACCTCTAACCCGGCGTCCGTGAAGTGTCGGAAAAGTCTGCTCCCTCGGGAATCGACGCCATTGGCCTATCTCGGTCCGTTTGCATCGTCGGTACGGTTGCGAGCAGAGCTTTTGTATAGGGGTGCTTCGCGTGACCCGCCTTGAGCTCCTCAGAGCCGATGTTCTCGACAATGCGGCCACCGTACATCACGAGTACCCGCGAGCACAGCGAGGTGACAACGGCGATGTCGTGAGACACAAGAACTATCGCGGTGCCGTCCTCTCTATTAATACGACGCAACAGCGAGAGGATCTCCGCCTGAACCGTGACGTCCAGTGCGGTCGTCGGCTCATCCGCGAGAATGAGTGCGGGCTTACCCATGAGACCTGTGGCGATCATGGCGCGCTGCCGCATGCCGCCCGAGTACTCGTGAGGGTACTGACCATAGCGCCGCTCAGCGTCAGAGATCCGTACGGACTCAAGTCGTTCGATCGCTGCAGATCGGGCCACGCTACGCGACATGCCGAGATGTAAGACGCCAGGCTCTGCCACTTGCGACCCGACCGAGAGTGCCGGATTGAGGGACGACATCGGGTCTTGAAAGATCATTGCGAGGCCTTGGCCGAGATGGTGGTTAAGCGACGAAGCGTGAGTGCCTGTCTTCAGAGTGAGCGGTTGGCCGTCAAACTGCGCGGAATCTGCGGCGACGCTTAGAGGAGAGTCGAGCAGACCGGCCACGGATGTGAGCGTTAGGCTCTTTCCGGATCCCGACTCCCCCACGATCCCGACAATCTCCCCACGAGCGACGTCGAATGACACTCCATGAACGAGCGAACCCCACCCCTTGTCCCCGGGCGCTGCCACACGCAGGTTCCGCACCGAAAGCACCGCATCGGTGTCGATAGGACCACTTGCGCCGGACGCCTCACCCGACGGCATGTGACGACGGAACCGCGACTTAACGTCACGACGAGTGGTCGGGGTGAGGGCCTTACCCAGCACCTCGCCGAGCAGTACGAACGTAAGCCCAGCCAGGATGATCGCCACACCGGGGACCAGCGCAGCAGCAGGCGTCACGAAAATACGAGTCAAGCCTTCGTTAAGCATCCGGCCCCAGTCGTACTCGGGCACCTGAATGCCGAGGCCGAGAAATGACAAGCCGGCGAATGACACCAACGCGCCACCCGCCGTGATCGCGGCGTTGACCAGGAGCGGGTCGCGCACGTTTGGCAGCACGTGGCGGAATGCGGTCTTCCACGTCGGCACACCGAGCACCTCCGCGGCCGCGATGAAATCGCGACCCCAGACCGAAGCGGCGAGGTTGTGGGTGAAACGCCCGTAATTAGGGACCATCGCCAGCGCAATCGCGGTAGTCGCTGCGGCACCGCTCTGACCGAGGATGACCGAAAACGCGATAGCAAGCAGCAGCCCAGGAAACGCGACACCAATGTTGATACCCACGACAATCCATCGGCCAAAGCGACCCCCCACAATGAGTGGTAGAAGCCCGATAAGCACGCCGCCCACTACTCCGATGCCTGTTGCCATAAGGGCCATCACGACCGACAACCGCGTAGCGACGAGCGTCCGCAGCAAAATGTCCCGGCCGCTGCCGTCCGTACCGAAAACGTGCTCAGGGCTCGGGCCCTTTGAAATCTGCATTGTGTCAATGTCGGCGGCGGCCTCCCCCCAGATGGCCGGCGCTAACAGCGCCAGGAAAAGTAGGGCAGCGCATGCGATGGCTGCCAGAATGCCGAGAGGCGAGCCAAGAACGGTCAGGAAGCGCTCTCGTGTTTTCATCATGACTTGTCCAATGCCGTTCGAGGGTCAAGCAAGATGAGTAGGACATCGACCACCAAGTTGATGAGCAATACGACGGCGCCATAAAAAATAATGATTGCCTGCACGAGCGGATAATCCTTGTCCTGAATCGAATCTACGATCGTGGTGCCTAAGCCGGGCCACGCGAATACGTTTTCCACCAGCACAGTTCCGGCGATCATGCCGCCTAACAGGAGACCTCCAATCGTGAAAGTCGACGTCAGCAAGTTCGGCAGCACGTGACGTCCGTAGAGCCGTATTGGACCCATTCGTTTCGAGCGAGCGGTGCGGATGTAGCCCTGCTCGAGCACCGTAAGTGTCTCGGCTCGAACGATACGAGTCAGCGCGGCCGAGGGACCAAGCGAGAGGGCAATAACGGGAAGTATGTACGACGACAGGCCAGATCGGCCCGCGACCGGCAGTAGTTGCGAGCTCACGGCGAAGGCGTAAACGAGTAAGACGCCCGCTAGAAACTCAGGGATTACCGCCAGGATCGCGGACACTGCAGTGAAGCCCGCCTCGACGCCACGGCGCCGCTCGCCGCGAGTGAGAGCGCCGAACGCAAGTCCCAGCGGGACGGCGATGACCAGCACTAGGGCGACCGCGGCAAGGGCCAGCTCGAGTGTGGCGGGTGCGCGCGCGAGGATTACGTCGATCACGGGCAGGCGCGAGTTATATGACACGCCCAGATCAGCAGTAAATAGGCCTCTCCAGAACGACAAGTACTGGATGATTAGTGGCCGGTCGAGACCGAGCTCGACGCGGCGAGCCTCAACCACCTCCGGCGACGCCATTTCACCGGCCGACACACGGGCCGGGTCGCCGGGGATGAGCTGAACTAAAAGGAACGAGAGCGTGACCAGTAGGACGAGGGATGCAATGAAGTACGCACTACGCCGTATGAGATAAATCAGCCAGGGGTGGGTCCACCACCCCTGAGTTGATGCCAAAACTGTAGTAGTCGCCAACACTCACCTTGTCTCTCACGGCACCTCCTGGTCCTATTAAGACTGCCGCGGTTGCGTAGCTGCGGCTTTGTCAGATCAGCCAGTAATCTTGCCAGCGCGTTGTCCAAATAGTCAATCGCCGTCCGACGCTAACGAGTGGTAAGGGTGGCGCACGAGCTCCGGAACAATCCGCAGCTGAAGCTGCGCCGCGAAGCGGGCCTCGGGGTCCGTCAGATCCATTTCGCCAATCTCGGCGAGACGACGAAGACGGTACCGGAATGTGTTCGGGTGAAGGTGCAGCGTCTCGGCGGCTGAAGACACATCCCCCATATAGTCAAGCCACCTGCGCAGGGTTTCGACGAAATCCGTGCCGTTCGCTTGATCATGGGCCAGGAGGCGCGTGACCGGGCCGGTAATCTGCTCGGCGCTAATCGCCATACGGTCGCGCAATTCGAGAAGTAGCGACTCGATGTGCACGTCACTGAACAGCGCCACCCGCGAAGCCGAAGGGCGGTGCTCCATAAGCACACGCAATGCGCGTTCGGCGGCGTCTCGGGAGCGCACTAAACCCCGCGGGCCGCTAGTCACCCGACCGATGCCCATCATGATCGGCGTGCGTTGGCCGATTCTCGTGAGGAAATAGCTTGCGAGGCGAGCAGCCTGAGCTTCTCCCACATCGGCAGACTGCACAGGCAACAAAATGTAAATCGTGTCGCCGAGCAATGCTGCGCAGGCCTTTGGATGTACTACAGTAAAATGGATCGCGATGGCGTCGGCGATCCGCTGGCGTTGAGCCTGCCGGCCGCTTGCACCGTCGAGGCTGTCCTCGTCGGTGTTGAGGATGCCTACCGCGAAGACGGCAACGTGCGCATTTTCAATTCCGAGCCGCTCGAGCGCGTACGCCGCTCCCTCTCCACCTTCGAGCGCCGTGCTCAGCAAATCGGCGCGGAGGCGTCGCTCGACGTCGGCACCGGCCCGGATGCGCAGCAGGTGCAGGGCAACGACCTTTGCTGAATCACGCAACGCTGCTGTCCGCTCCGCGCTGAGCTTCTCAGGTACTGCGGCCCAGATCGACCCGAGGATCTCATTACCCGCGCGCACCGCAATAGCGGCCCGCGTCTTTACCTCGATGCCATCCACGGCGAGCTCGGTGTAAACGGGATCTTCGGACGAATAGAGCTGTTTGAAGAAGCCCGCCTCCGCAAGCAGCCGCGAGTACCTCTCCGGCACTTGCCGCTCGAGGATCGTCTCGATGCGTGCGACGTCGGCTTCTCCTTGACGACTTGAGAAGGCGATTATTCGCAAGTTACGGTCTTCCAAGGTGATCGGAGCATCGAGCAGCGACGCGATGGCGTTCGCGACGACGAACAGGTCACCACTTGGAAGCCCACCGATTATCTCCTCAGCGTGCGCGTGATCAGGCTCGGTGAGCAGCGCCCCGATCATGGCGCCGAGTTGGTTCCACGACGCGCCTCGAGTAAGCCCAAGTAGGGCAAGGCCGAACTCGTCCGCTATTGCAGTCGTCGTTACATCTAGGGTCACTGGCTCGCGCAGCACAATGGCGCTCGCACCCTCGATCCCCATCTGGGCGAGGGCGGCACGCAGTTCGGGGCCATCGGCCAGGCCGACCCCGAGTACGACCGTACCGCCGGAGATCGCCTGATCGTCTAGCGGATCGAAGATGACGACACCTCCGATACGCCTCGTTGCGTCCGGGATAGGAGCAAGGCGTGAAAGGAAGGTAGAGCCAAGATCCTCGAGCATGCGCTCGAGCGTGGGCAAAGGACGACGTACGTCTGCGCGGAGGGCGATGGGAAAGGGACGAGGGGGCGTTAGGTCGCGAGCGGGAGCAGAGAATGAGCCGGACATTCCTCCAATCTAGACGACCCTTTCTCGTTGGCCGCCTGTGGCCCATTTTCCGATGGCCGCCGACAACCTTCGAATCCCAGAACGCGGGCCATTGCGGCACCGAAGCTCCGAACGCTTCCAGGTCTTCATCTGAAGCGCGGAGCCCGAATTGATCCGCGGCCTTCGTCAGTACGAGCGCAAGAATGTCGGGATAGAGCAAAGAACCGTTCTCGCGCTCAGTCCGCGCCTCGTGCTCGGAGTAGATGACGAGAAGCTCCTCCCCGGTGAGGCTGCAATCCTGGCGTCGTGCCCACGTAACTTGGGTCTAAGAGCCAGGCCGGCAAGTGTCAAGAAAATCAAAAACTGGTCCTACTCTGACGCAGGTCTTGCGCAATCCCTGACGTCAAGCTGGCGTACACCCCAAACTGACGAATAACTCCGTGCAGGCGAGCCGTGACATTCGGGCGGACGACTTCTGAAATGACATCGATGCGTGAAAGCCCAAGAGCTGCATCGGGGTCACAAATCACCTCGACGCAA
>Ga0307486_1000481_pt1 | contig 36629 bp, 43 predicted proteins | sample CBIW02metaG_FD_203663 | JGI IMG/M metagenome (GOLD analysis project Ga0307486, IMG submission 203663) | Sea-ice brine microbial communities from Beaufort Sea near Barrow, Alaska, United States - CBIW 0.2 | ecosystem: Environmental > Aquatic > Marine > Coastal | place: USA: Alaska | collected... | reverse complement strand
GAAGAACTGGAGGAGATTCTCAGAAATCAAAAACTACAAAAGCGAAAGCCTAACAGGCAATATGTCAGGCGAACAAAGAACGGAGCATATCGAAAATACAAATAAAATCCTTAAATTAGCGCCATTATCTTTGGAGAGGGACCGAGGGAGAGGATTTTTTATATTCCAAAAATTACATTTTATCATGAAAAAAATATATCATCTTTTTTTTTAATCAGATAAATTTGTATTTTAGATTTAGAATATGGAAGAACAAGGCTATATAAAATTAAAAGTTGAGAATAGAGATAACTCTTTGACACCAAAAGATGTCGATATAAATGATGTGAAGGAATTTATATCTGACGTTGAAGACTTCTTGTATCCTAATCGAAAAGAAAAACGCACCCGACCACATATTTCTTATGAAATTGAAGAAGGTTCGGCAGTTCATAAATTCTTCCTTCCCATTACAGCTGTAATTCTTTTTAATGGATTGACAAGTGAAATTGATAATAGGAATAATCTGGATTTCTTAGATTATAAAAGACAAACAATTATCGATAAATTTCAAAAAAAAGCTATCAAGGAAGGTTATAAGATTGAATTTTCAAGTTCGATGTCCGGAAAGACAAACTTAATAATTGATGATTCCACAAGCTTTGAAATGATTGTTCCAAAATATATTGAAAGTGAATTCTATCTGTATGGAGAAATTTATCAGGAAGGAGGTAAAAACCCTAATCTACACATAAGTACAAATGAATTTGGTAATGTAACGGTATCTGCTACAAAAGACCAGATAATGAATGGTGAAAAGAAAACTTATAAGCCTTACGGTATAAAAGTGAGAGGAAAAAAGAATATGGAAGATGAGAGTCTTTCAGATTTAGTTCTTTTAGAATTCATACAATACAAGCCCGCTTTTAATAGATCGCTTTTAGATAAAGTTATTGATAAAGCATCAGAAAACCTGAGTAAAATAACTAATGTCGATGCTTGGTTAAATGACATAAAAGCGGAAGGAACATGAAGCAAATTAAAAGTGTTCTTTTGGATTGTTCCTTTTGTATTCGTTTGTTAAAAAGAGATGATGGATTTCATGAAAACTGTGTAGAGTATTTTCAATACTTCATAGAGAATGAAATCGAAATGTATTTATCCACCATCGTAGTAAGTGAATATTCTGTCGGTGATAATCCTGAAAATTTACTTTCACTGAATGCTTTTAAATTATTAGAATTTGATTTTACTGATGCAAAGTTTTCTGGAAAGTTTTTAGCAATGCTTAAAGAAAGAGGTCGATTTGGTGATTTTGGTGAAAGAAAGGTTGTTATAAATGACATAAAACTATTTGCTCAAATTCATAATAGAGGAATAGATGCCTATGTAACTAAAGATAGAAAATCCTTTAAAAAAATGATTGAACCATTAAAGGAAGGGTTTGATTTGAAATTTGAAGTTATTGACTTGACTAAAACATTAAATTCACAATTAGGACGATTATTTTAGCATTTGCATTTTAAGCTAGTTTATAAAAGTAAACCTATCTTTTCATTACTTTTACAAATCCAAAAATTACATTTTATCATGAAAAAAATATATCATCTTTCTTCGTGTAACACCAATCAGCGTATTCTGAAAGAATTGGAATTGGGTGATGATGTTGAATTACAGGACATCAAGAAAGAAAATATCGACGAAAAAACATTGGATTTCATTAAAGAAAAGGTGGGTTCTTATGAAGAATTGTTTTCTAAAAGAGCGATGAAATATCGTTCGATGGGATTAAATGAAATGAAACTTTCAGAGGACGACTTTAGAAAGTACATTTTAGAAGAATACACTTTCTTAAAAAGACCATTTATCATTTTTGAAGATGAGGTTTTTGTTGGAAATGCGAAGAAAACTGTTGAAGCAGCCAAAAAAGCATATCACGGGAGTTAATACCTTATGAATAAAGTAATCCTCGCGCATCTTGCACTTTTCACGCTGAATGCAATCTACGGTGCTAATCATTTATTAGCTAAAGGAGTTACCCCAGATTATTTAGGTCCAAATGGATTTATCTTGTTGCGTGGCGGAATTACCACTGTGCTTTTTCTAATTATCTTTTTTGGGTTTATTCGTGAAAAAGTGGACAAAAAAGATTTGCCGAGATTAGCCATTACCGGACTTTTTGGAGTGTGTTTAAATCAATTGTTTTTCTTTAATGGATTAGCATTGACTTCGCCTATGAACGTTGGAATCATCATGACCTCAACGCCAATTTTGGTTGTTGTTTTGTCTTATTTTATTCTGAAAGAAAAGATTACCAAACTGAAAGCAATTGGAGTTTTTATCGGAGCGGTAGGAGCAATTGCGTTAACAACAGTAGGAAAAGAACCTGAATTTGACTCCTCATTGGGTGACATGTATATCTTTATCAACGCACTTTCATTTGGACTCTATTTAGTGTTGGTCAAACCATTGATGAACAAGTACAAACCCATGACGGTCATCACTTACAACTTCATTTTTGGATTTATATTTATTATGATGTACCCCAAAGTTTGGACGGATTTCGCAGCCGCTGATTTTAGTTCGTTTCCATTGGATGTATGGGCGAAAACGGCATATATAATTATTGGAGCGACGTTTTTCACTTATTTGTTGAACACTTTTGCCCTGAAATATGTTTCGCCGAGTGTGAGTGGAAGTTACATTTATACTCAGCCAATTCTGGTGATGTTCTTTACATTTCTATTCGCTTATATCGGTTGGACAGAAAACTTTATTGGAGCAATTAGTTTGGAAAAAATCGGCTATATGTTGATGATTTTCGGTGGAGTTTTCATGATTTCTAGGTCGAGTTATATGGAAAGGAAAAAGAAAAGTGAAAAATTATAAATGAAAAATGCGAGTTTGATAAAGTTTTTCATTCTAATTTGAGGTATCGTTTACTTAGTGCTTTTCAAGATGAAAATGGAAAAAAGGAAAGTTAAAAATAAAAAAGCGAGTTGATTAAGCCATGGAAATAATTATTAGGGATGCAGAAGAAAAAGATGTGGATAAAATCCTTGAGATCATAAATTATGAAATTCTGAATTCAACGGTAGTTTATGATTACGACGAAAGAACTTATGAATTTCAGCTAAATTGGTTGAGGCAAAAAAAGAAAGATGGAATGCCAGTTATTGTTGCAGAAAGGGAAAGTATAGTGATTGGCTATGGAACTTTTGGGATTTTCCGACCTTTTGACGGTTATCGTTTCAGCGTTGAACATTCAATTTATGTTGATAAAGAATACAGAGCCCACGGAATGGGTAAACAACTTTTGCAAGAACTTATCACATTAGCCAAGAGAAATGGTTTTCATACAATGATTGCTGGAGTGGATGCTTCAAACGAACGCAGTATTGAATTTCACAAAAAGTTTGGATTTAAAGAGATTGGTACTTTTAAAGAAGTTGGATTTAAGTTTGATAGATGGTTGGATTTGTTATTTCTTCAGCTTTTGTTGAAATAGAGACTGTTTTTATTTGACATAGAAAATCATTCTTATTCGTTCTTCTATTATGAATTGCCAATTGTTTATATGTGAATTAGTTTTTCTAGTTGTAATCTATTTTAATTAGCTTTTGATAAAGTTTTTAGGGTTATAACCATAAAAATAGTATTATTTTAAAAGTATTTATGGTTATGGTTTGATTTAAAGTCGTATATTTATGGATTAAAATAACTCACTTCATGATTTTAAGACCAATTTATACAGCTTATATTAATGACTTTATCGACAAGCCACAAGTAAAGATTATCACTGGAATTAGAAGATCAGGAAAATCTACAGTCTTAAAACTGTTAAAGAAAGAGTTACTCAATAGAAAAGTTGAAGAAGCACAAATTATTTACGTCAATTTTGAAAGTTTTAATTTTTCTCAATTGTCTGATGCACGAAGTCTTTATAATTATATACAAGAAAGAATCACATCTAAAAAGCGATATTATTTACTCTTAGATGAAATTCAAGAAGTAGAAAGTTGGGAAAAAGCCATTAATTCTTTTTTGGTTGATTTTGATGTAGATGTTTATTTGACAGGTTCTAATTCGCATTTACTTTCTTCAGAATTGGCCACTTATTTGGCAGGAAGATATGTCGAAATTCCCATTTATACTTTGTCGTTTAAAGAATGCCTAACTTTTAGAACTCATTATTTTAATGAGAATAAAACTACAAAAGAATCATTTTTAAACTACTTGCGCTTTGGTGGCTTTCCGGTAATTCATACTATGGATTATACACGTGAGTCAGCGTATAAAGTGGTTTATGATATTTATTCCTCTGTTATTTTGCGCGACACCATCCAACGCTATAAAATACGAGATGTTGAATTATTAGAACGGGTTATAAAATTTGCTTTTGACAATATTGGGAATACTTTCTCAGGGAAAAATGTAGCCGATTATTTTAAAAGCCAACAGCGTAAAATGGATATCAATACGGTTTACAATTACCTCAATGCATTGGAGGGCGCATTTATTCTTCATCGCGTTTCACGTTATGATATTAAAGGTAAAGAGATTCTAAAAACACAAGAGAAATTCTTTGTTAGTGATGTTTCATTGATTTATGCTACCATGGGATATAAAGACCAAATGATTTCAGGAATATTAGAAAACATTGTGTTTTTGGAATTAAAAAGAAGAGGATATAAAGTTTACGTAGGTAAATTAGTCCAAACAGAGATTGATTTTGTAGCTGAGAAACAAGGAGAAAAAATTTATGTGCAAGTTTGTTATAAACTAGAAAGCGAACAAACAGTAAAACGAGAATTTGGAAATTTACTGGCAATTAAAGACCAATATCCTAAATATGTTGTGTCAATGGATGATTTCTGGGAGGAATCTGTTGAAGGGATCAGGCATGTGCATATTAGTGATTTTTTGGTTGGGGATTGGGGTTGAGTTGCTTTACAACTCTAAAGGTTTGCATTTTATATTTAGATTTTTAAGAAGTTGTTTGAATTTATTTTTTTTTTAAATTTGGGTGTAAAATTGGAGGCTGTATATACGTTATGATTTATATTCGGTTGTTGAATGGGTTTAAAAAAATTGGTGAATGAATTTAGAAGATGCAAATTTCCCTATAGTTAACTCGGCAACTCTAACTGGTCGAAAAGGAGTTACTATTCTAAAAGATAAGATTGAAAATGAACTGAATTGGTTGTTTAGAGAAACTCATTTGGAGGACGACTTTGGAATTGATGGACATCTTGATATAATTACAGATGAAGGCCAGGTAACAGGAAAGTCAATAGCATTCCAATTGAAAACTGGAGAAAGTTTTTTTAAAGAAAAAAATGATGTTGGTTATGTATATAGAGGAGAAGCTAAACATCTAAATTATTATATTAATTATTCTCTTCCAATTCTAATTATTCTTGTTAACCCAAAATCCAGAATAATTATTTGGGAATTATTTGATGCTACTAAAACAGATAAAGCGAAGAAATCTTGGAAAATGACTATTCCAGAAAATAAATACCTGAATATAAAGTCAAAGAATGCTCTATTAAAAAGTGTAGGACCAATAACAGACTTTTCTTCACAACTAGAAGAGGAATGGAAAATTAATGATCTACTAAAAAAATATGATAGAATACTTTTCCGAATTCCAAAAACAGAGGTAATTGAAAGAAGATTTCAGTTTTTGATGGATGGTTTGGAGAGAGTTCAAGCAACAACTGATTTATTAATTCATACGAAAAACAAAGTAGACATAAGTTTTGACGGTTACGATCATGATGAACGTGAGTTATTTGAAATTCCAGAGGTTAAAGAATGGGTTTTAGAGTTATTCAAAATATCCAATTGCTGGCCATATTTGATGGCATTGGATGAATTTGGAAGTTTTATGAGACTTGCTCAATTTTGCCATCTTATAGAAACAAAAAAAACAAAAGATGGGAATAATAAATTTTTAATTGAATTTGACAAAAAATAAGTTGCAAAGTTTATAGAGCTGAATTATGATAAATTAAATTCTTTCTCAGAAGAAAATAATATTAGCGAAGGAGTAAATAGAGAAATATCTAATAAAATCATGACTTATTTTACAAATGGTGAAATTGAATTAGACACTTAGAATTACTCAACGCAAAAAATGTACTTGAAGAACAACACTGTTCGTTATTAAGATAAATATTTTTTATCGATTCATCAGAAAATCATGATTATATTGAATCGTTGGCTAATGAACTAAAATCGGAATTGAGTATCGAAATAGTTTCATTTAGACCAAAACGTTTTTGAGAATTGTACTGGTGCATTTCATATTACAACCTTCATAAACAAAAAGCACTTTCCTTTTAATTTAAATTTTCCTTGGACATTAAATCCTTTAATCGTAATTTTACGATTGAATAAAAACAACAATGGAAAAAATCAAAGAAAATAAATTCACCGAAGAGCAAAAGCAGATTGCCTTATTTGCGAAAGCATTTGGACATCCAGCGAGAGTAAAAATTTTACAGTATTTATTTGAATCCAAATCTTGCGTTTGTGGAGATATCGTTGATGAAATAGGATTGGCACAATCTACAATTTCTCAACACTTAAAAGAATTGAAAAATATCGGCTTAATCCAAGGTTCTGTTGAAGGGACAAGCGTTTGTTATTGTATAAATAATGAGATTTGGACTAAGATGAAAGATTTGTTGGGAGTGTTCTTTGATCAAGATTTAATATCCTCGAATTGTTGTTAGTTTTTTTTAAACAAGACCACGAGCTGCAAGCTCGTGGTAGCTTGTTTAAAAAACAAATAAAATAAAAATTATGAAATTATCAGAAGTTAAAACAGTATTGTCGAAATTGGAAACGATTGCTTTTCAATTGCCAAATGGAGAATTAGTACCGAATCATTTTCACGTAACTGAAGTGGGGAAAATCACAAAGAACTTCATCGATTGTGGTGGAACAGTAAGAAATGAAGAGGTGATTAATTTCCAATTATGGAATGCACATGATTACGATCACAGATTGCATCCGGAGAAATTATTGAACATAATCGAATTATCAGAAAAGGTTTTAGCGTTAAAAGACCAAGAAATCGAAGTAGAATACCAAGGTCAAACCATCGAGAAATTCGCATTGGAATTTGATGGGAAGAACTTTTTGTTAGTGAATAAAGCGACGGATTGCTTAGCGAAGGACAAATGTGGGATTGAAGACGACGCAGCAGTGCAACTGCAGCGTAAAGAACCGAAATTACAAATGGTAAATACTGGGATTGATGAAGGTGGGACTTGTACGCCAGGAGGAGGATGCTGCTAATTAGTATTAAGTTTACCGATAAAAATCGGCACAGATTGAGACGAAATCAAATTTGCTTTTATGTGTCTCTTTTTTTCTTCTCTGTGACCCTCTGTGAAAAACCTCACATTCGGCAAGCTCAGTGCATCGCTGTGCATCTCAGTGTAATAAAAAAAGCACCAAAGGTGCAAGACAAACTATTTAGATTAACCAATGGAGTTATATAGAAAGATAGACGGTTTAATTTCACAATTAGATTTTGATTCAATTGATGAAACGCGAAGAAAATCACTTGATCCATTGATTGAATTTATTCAAGATAAAGTGGACAATCGAGAAGCTGTAAAGCTTAATTTTATTTGCACACATAATTCTAGAAGAAGTCATTTGGCTCAAATTTGGGCTCAAACGGCTGCGCATTACTTTAATATTTCAAATGTTTATTGTTATTCTGGCGGAACAGAAGCAACTGCTTTATTTCTTGCTGTGATTGATACTTTGAGAGATTCAGGATTTAACATCAACTTCTTATCTGATGCCGAAAATCCAAAATATGCAATCAAATATGCCGAAATGAAACAACCTATTATTGGGTTTTCTAAGCGCTGGGACGATGCTGCAAATCCAAAAGATGGGTTTTGTGCGGTGATGACTTGCTCAGAAGCTGATGGTGATTGTCCAATTATTTTTGGTACAGAAAAGCGTATTCCAATTCATTACAATGATCCCAAAGAGTTTGATAATTCGCCAGACAAAATGGAAGAATACAGTTTAACCAGTATGAAAATCGCTACAGAAATGAGCTATGTTTTCTCACGTATAAAAGTCCCAAATTAGAAATGAAAAACATGAGTTTTCTCAATAGGAACCTAACTCTTTGGATTTTTGTTGCAATGGCAATCGGTGTAGGAATAGGATATTTCGTTCCAACTTTCCCTGATTTTGTCAATTCTCTAAGCAGCGGAACAACCAATATTCCAATAGCAATTGGGTTAATTGTAATGATGTATCCACCTTTGGCAAAAGTCAATTATAGACTCTTACCAAAGGTTTTTAAAAACACAAAAATCCTTTCCATTTCACTGTTTTTGAATTGGATTGTTGGTCCAATTTTAATGTTCGCATTAGCAATTATTTTTCTTCGAGATTATCCAGAATACATGGTTGGATTAATCTTAATCGGATTAGCCAGATGCATTGCAATGGTAATGGTTTGGAATGATTTAGCTGAAGGAAATAGTGAGTATGGCGCTGGATTAGTTGCATTGAACAGTATTTTTCAAGTTTTTGCTTACAGCTTTTATGCATGGCTTTTTATCACAATTCTTCCGCCTTATTTCGGATTCGAAGGAGCGATTATCGACATTTCAATTGCTACTATTGCAGAAAGTGTTGCTATTTATTTGGGAATTCCATTCTTAATGGGAATTTTAAGTAGACAAATCCTCATGAAACAAAAAGGAGAGAAATGGTTTAATGAAAAATTTATTCCAGCGATTTCTCCTCTGACATTAATAGCTTTATTATTCACGATTGTCATTATGTTTTCCCTCAAAGGAGAATTAATCGTTGAAATTCCGATGGATGTTGTGATTATCGCCATTCCATTATTGATTTACTTTACGTTAATGTTTTTCATTAGCTTTTTCTTTACAAAAGCAATGGGAACTTCCTACGATAAAACGGCATCAGTCGCTTTCACCGCAGCAGGAAATAATTTCGAATTAGCAATTGCTGTTTCCATCGCCGTTTTCGGACTCAACTCAGGGCAAGCTTTTGCAGGAGTTATTGGGCCGTTGGTGGAAGTTCCTGTATTGATTTTATTGGTGAAGGTTTCTTTGTGGATGAAGAAAAATTTTAAAGTAATTCAAGCCTAGAATATAGATCACTTCGGAATTCTTTTTCTCTATGAAAACTTCTATTTAATTGGATATTTCGACTAATTCTTCCCCACGTTTCTAGCGTAACTTTTCTTTTTGGGCAACTACAGCCGTACTGGACTCTGCACCTCCGCGTATCTTTGCGTAATTCTTCTTTTTCTCTGCGAATCTCTGCCCCTCTGCGAATCTCTGCGTAATTTTTTATCTTTACCCAAAACAAACCAAAACATGAAACGTCGCGACTTCTTTCGAAACTCATCCCTAACCGCAGCAGGCTTAGCATTATCCCCAATGTTATTCTCAGCAGATGACAACAACTCATTACTACTTTCAGACCTTAAAAACGAAGCCAAGAACATAATCTTTTTAGTCTCTGATGGAATGAGTATTGGAACCTTGACAATGGCGGATATGCATTTGATGACGACCACAGGAAAGCACACGACTTGGGTTGAGAATTACAAAAATGGTCGTTTTAAAAGAGGGATGATGGACACGGCTTCTGCGGATTCTTTGGTTACAGATTCTGCTGCTGGAGGTTCGGCTTGGGGCGGAGGAGTGCGTGTTCCAAATGGTTCTTTGAATATGGGTGCAAATGGAGATAAGTACACGCCAATTTTACAGAAGTTTAAGAACGAAGGAAAGAAAGTGGGTTGTGTTACCACAGTTCCAATTACACATGCTACGCCGGCTTCTTTTTGTGTTGTAAATAAAAGCAGAAGAAACCAACCAGAAATCGCTGAACAATATTTGGATTTGAAATTTGATGTCATGATGGGAGGTGGATATCAATATTTCTCTGCTGATAAAAGAGAAGATAAGAAAGATGTTTTCGGAAATTTTGTTGCTGCTGGTTACGATGTAGTGAAATCAAAATCACAAATGAATGCCGTTTTAAATTCTGATTCTCCGATTTTAGGAGTTTTCGCTGATGATCCTTTGCCTTACACTATCGATCAAAATAGTGATGCTGAATTACAGAATACAGTTCCAACTTTATCCGAAATGACTGCTGTTGCCATATCTAAAATGAAAAATCATAAAGAAGGATTTGTTTTACAAGTAGAAGGTGGAAAAGTGGATTGGGCGGCTCATGCGAACGATGCTCCAGGATTAATTTACGATCAAATCGCTTTTGACGAAGCGTTAAAAGTTGCCTTAGATTTCGCAATTGAAGACAAGAATACTTTAATTATCGTGACAACAGACCATGGAAATGCTAATCCTGGTTTATTCAAAGGAAGAAAAGCCGATGAAAATTTCGCACGATTTCAAACGATGAAAAAAAGTAATACTTATGTAATGCAAAATCTTCATTCAAATTTGTCTTCAAACAGTTTGACAGAAATGATAGAATACGCTCAAGGTTTTGCGATTTCGAAAGAAGAATCTAAAATAATTCTTGATTATGTTGAAGGCTTAAACGAAGAGGAACTTCAAGATTACAACAAATTACCCTACGAGAGATACGCTCAAATTCAAAAGAAATATACCAATGTAGGCTTTGGAGATATGAGTCATTCAGCTGACTTTGTAGAATGTGCAGCCTTTGGTCCTGGAAGTGAATTATTAACTCCTTTTATCAAGAATACATTTTTGCATAATATGATGTTAACGTCCTGCGGAGTTAAAATTGATAATTGATGACTTTGTTGCGCTCGGTGGTGCTCATGACGGAACGCGGATGACGCAGATGCTAAGGCAACGCGGATTTTCACGGATTCTTTTAGCATCGCTAAAATTAAAAAAAGATCAGCGTTCGAAGATCCTTGTCATCCGCGTGCCATTAAAGCGTATTGTTGCGCTCGGTTTTGCTTATTATGAAACTCAGATGACGCAGTTGTTAAGGCAACTCGGATTTTCACGGATTTACAAGTGCCTTAATTCTATCCACTCTTTTAAGTACATCAATTGCATATTCTGAATTTTCGCCTTTTATTATTCCTAATTAAACGTGTTTTAGTTCATGTTAGACTTCATTTTTATTCCATCTTTCTAAAGTAATAAAACTCATTACTACCACCTGAATAAGAATGGCCAATATGCTCTTTTTGTCTTGTGATGATGAAGTAATCATTATAAAAATAAGGAGTCCAAGTGTTAAATATTTGAATAAAATAATTTTCAAAGTCATATATCTCTTTAATCATAAATGCGTTAAAAATAAATTCTGAATTAAAAACATTCTTTTCAGACCTTCTATTTCCGAAATATAAATCAAGTATTGTGTTTTCTGAATTAGGTATTTGTCTTTTCACTGTTTCATTACTTAAAAATCCATCGTTATAATTATAAGAAAACCATCTTTCAACTTTATGCCCCACCAATTTCCAATTAGTATTAGGGTTAATAGTATCAGCAAACTTCAACATTTCAAGAGAATTCTGAACTAATGGAAGCTCCAACTCCTTTTTTATTCTCTCAAAAGCAAGCGAATCTTCATCATCAACTTTTGTTAGATAATCTTGAAATTTTACTTCAACACTATCAATTTGAGCAAATGTTACACTCAAAGCCATTGTGATAATTATAATCATCAAATATTTCTTCATTATTTCTATTTATTTAAACTCATTTCCAACGCTCTCACTCACGCAACATTTTTCATTCTTCATTTATAATTTTTCATTTATTCCATCTACATTCCAATGAAAAAGCGGTTGCATCAAAGGCAATTCTCGCCAAGGATTTTCTTTCCCATAAATTGTCCATCCAAAAACATCAGATTTAATTTCTAGGCTTTTTGAATCCTCTGAATATTTGTAATCCAATGTGATTTTATCTCCTTCATAATCAGTTAAAATCAATTCATTTTGTTTGATTTCTAAAGAAAAGTCTTCCATGGAATCATCTTCGTGTTGAAAGATAAAATAATTCTGTCGGTGAATAAAGAATCGTTTGATGTTGAAGTTTTCTGGCAATCCTTTTGATTCAGATTTTGAAATTTCATAAGCACCATGCAATGGATTTCTCGGCACAGTATCATCATTGTAATTTCCAGATTGAACAGTTGGCAAAAGCGTTTCCATGAAAATAAATAGAATTGCAAATCCTTTTATAGAAAGTCGGATGGTTTGTGATGCTATAATTTCACTTCCAGCTAAATAAGGTAATGCTGTCAATTTATTTAAAACGAAAAACTGAATGATCTTTTTAATTGATGGAGCAAGCAACAACAGGTTAATGAACAACAGAAAAGATGAGAAAAGCTTGACTGAAATATCGAAACTAAAGTTGACAAAAACTACATTAATTAATACTCCAGAAAGAATGAATAAACCAAGGATTCTTGTTTTCTTAAAGAGCAACAGCAAAGCAGGAATTACTTCCATCAATCCCATAAAAATATTGTAAGAATAGGAACTTCCCATTGTACTCCAATACAAAATATCTTTGTCTAATTTTCCCAGAGGAGTGAAAAGTAAATTAGGTTCTGGAAGATAGAATTGCGCTTTAAAGACCTTGTCGAAACCATATTTTAGCATGATTAACGCTAAGTAATAGACTAATATCAGTTGAAGAATGGTGAGGGTTTTATTCTTATGTTTTTTCCAGAAACGAAAGATGGGAAGTAGAAGTGAAAATATAATTGCAATAAAAAGTAAAATCAACACCAATAAATACATTGATGTTGAGTCAGAAGAAATTGCTGGATTCGTAATGGAAATCCCCTCAAAAAGTGAAGCCAAAAATAAGATTGAATCTTCAAAAATAAATCGCGTTATTTCCGCTTGGAAATTCAAATTTCTGAAAGAAAAAGGAATGAATAGCACGCCAAGAAAGCCAAATAAAAGCAGAATGGAATATATTGAAGAACTCAATCTTTTCATCATGAGTTATTTCTCTTTAAAGCCTATGAATACGACATCTTTCACAGGATTTGAATAATCATAAAAATATTGACTTTCATTATTTGATTTTATACTTTTAATAGAATTCTTCTGCTTAAATAATGGATGATTATAAACTGTTTCTGATCTGTATGTATAATTAGAAGAATCATTTCTTTGATCAATTGTTCCATCTATACTGCAGAAATTTGCATGCCTAGTTTTTAAAATCGTTGTAGAATCATTCACTGCAATAACTGTATCAAGATATATTAGAGGTCGAATAAATGGGCCGCCAAAATTCGAACGATTGATATCAAATAAATTGTTTTTGTAAGCTTTTGAAAAGTTCTTCACCGACCCGCTGTGACTTTTATGTGCAATGATTTTGGTCTGAGATTGTGCAAATAAACCAAAGAATAAAAAGGAAACTAAAATGTATTTTTTCATGATAAAATGTTTTTGTTTTATCATGGTACATTATAGAATGGAAAGGGTTCATAATCAATTACGAATTATGAAATTGCTATTGTGGTGGATTGTCAATCGAAAGATGTTATTTAAAAGCTGATTTTTATTTTTTGAAATCTTCAATCGTCAAACCATTTCCAAATTGAATATCACTCCATGTTACATTAATCCAAGGGCCTTCTGTTACTCCTGCATCCCAAGTTGATTTCTTATATTTACGTTGTGTTGGTATCAATAATCCATCAATTTCTTCATACTCCATTACCATTAAGAATGGCTCATCTATTACACCATAATCAACAACAGTAAATAGGAATTGATTTACCAATAATGTCTCTTTGTTAATGTATAATTGATAAATATCTGTATTCTCTTTTCCATTTAAATCGAAAGTAACTTTTACGATATCATAGTCATTTTCGCTTATTGTTCTTTCGCCTAAATACTCATAATGAAGTCCGTTATCCAATAATTTTTGCATCATTGTGAACCAGTAAAAGTTTGTGGGTCTATTGAATTTCACTTTGTCCAACAACTTTTCGTCAGTTAATACTTTTTCATCATGTTTTATCCAATACTCATTCCCGTCATATCCTTGCTCGATCGACCCTTCTAAATCGGGTGAAGTTCTTTCATGTTTTTTATATTCTCCGTAGGAAAGCTCACCATTAAAAAGATATTTCTCGGTTGTAATGTCTGTTTTACCGTCTGGCGTAGTGTAAGAATAGGTATAAACAACATCTTTTTTATTATATAATTTGCTGTAATTACCCACTTTCTGAACCATGTTGTATACCAATTCATGTCCTTTGTTTTGGAACGTCTTTGCTTCTTCTTTTGAAGTGTTTTCTTTTATAGAAGTTGATTGCTGGTTTTTTTCTTCGCCGGTGTTACAGGACATTATTAAAACACTTAGAGCGCCAGTCAATAATTTAATTTTAGTATTCATTTTATCTTTTTTTAAGTTTAAAAGTACGGTCTTGAATTATTATGATTTAAGGCCGTACTTTTAATAAGTTTGTGTTTTTTAAGCTGAAATTAAATCTGTCAATACCTTTTTAAATACATCAACAGGTTGAGCGCCGGTAACAGCACTTTTCATATTGAAAACAATAGTTGGAACAGAATTTATCCCTAAATTTTTCCAATGCGTTTCTTCTTCTGCTATCTGCTGACGAACCTTTTCATTATCTAGATTAGCTAGCGCTTCTTCAGCATTTAAACCAACATCAAGTAAAGCTTGTTTCAAAATCATTCTGTCGGAAACATCTTTTCTTTCGCTAAAAAAGGCGGTTGTTAAACGCATTTTAAGTTCGGTTTGTTTTCCGAATTTTTTAGCGTAATCTAAAAGGATATGAGCTTCGAAGGTATTTACCATTTTCATATCATCAAAATAATCGAACTTAAAACCAAGCTCTTCACCAACATCGATCATGTTTTTCTCCGATCCCTTTTGTTGTTCTAAAGTAGCACCGTATTTCTCAGTGATATGTTCCTTAACGTTTTGACCTTCTACAGGCATATTTGGGTTGAGTTGGAATGGATGCCATTCTATTTCAACTTTGTCTTTAATTCCTAGTTCTGAAATGGCTTTTTCTAAGCGCTTGTATCCAATGGTACACCAAGGGCAAACAACATCAGAAACGATGTCTATTTTTAATTTCTCATTCATGTTTTAAAATGTTTTAAGTTCACTAATTTGAAGCTCTCCTTTTATATTGCTATAGTTTTTTAAATCAGCAGCTAATAGTTCAGCATGCGGAGCAAATGAAGAATTGAAAGACGCAATGTCTTCAAATTTCATATGTGCGATTGCAACATAAGGAGCCGGTTCTCCAGCAACTCTTCCTACAATTCCAAAATCGAGTTCTAATTCTTTTATTGCATCACCAACTGTTTTTAATACCATTGGTAAATGGATGTTTTGGTAATATTCTTTATCAAACTTCACCTCTTTTCCGTTTGGATACATTACAGATACTTTGATCATTTTTTTAAATTTTAGAATTATTTTTCCCATTCATACTTTTCAAAACCTTTATCTAAAGGTGTTTCTGCAATATGATTGGTGTAATTACTTATTACTTTTTGTGATAAACCAAGAATTATATCAAACAAATTCCTTTGGTTATAGCCTGCTCCGTAAAAAGTGTCCAATTCTTCTTGATTTACATTTCCACGATTTCTTACCAATGACAATGTCATATTATGTAATACTTGTAATTTTTCTGTTGGCATTTCAGTTCTGTTACGCAAAGCTTCCGTAATAGCCTCGTCCACCTTCATGAAATTTGCAATTGCAGTATGTGCAGGAACGCAATAATGACATTCGTGTTCTACGTTAATTGTTTGCCAAACCACCGTAATTTCTTCTGCATTAAATGAAGAATTAGCAAATAACTCATGCGTATTTAAATAGGTTTTTAATAATCCTGGAGATTCAGCAAGAACGCCATGAAGATTAGGTACATAACCATTGGCTTTCTTAGATTGCTCTAATAAAACTTTGCTTTCTTCTGGTGCTGATTCAATACTGTGAATCTTAAATTCTTCTCTTCTTTCTGATGTGCTCATAATTTTTATCGTTTTATATGTTAAAATAACTAAACGTGCGTTTAGTTTAGGGGTAAAAAAATATTAAATATTTTTAAATGTGTTTTCTATATAATTATGCAATTGAGTTTTGGTAAACAACCTGCTTGCTGATGACAATCCAAACATTGCTAAAAGTAAATAATCTGCTTGTTGCTCTATAATTAGCTCGTCTTTTTCCAATTCTTTACGCAATGAGGAAGCAAATAGTTGCTTAACATCATTGGTGGAATTAATCAATACTTCTGTTATTTTTTCATCAGTATAAATGTCAATTTCATTTGAAGTATTGGTCACTAAACAACCTTTTCCTAAATCAGAATCTTTTGAAAACTCAAGAAAGTCGTAAAAATATTGCTTAATGTCTGTAGCACCATTTTCGGTAGCCCTTAACTTATCCATTAATCGATTGAGTTCGATTTTGTAGGAATTTAAACATTCTATAAACAAACCATTCTTACTTCCAAAACTTGAATAAATAGAGAATTTGTTGATGCCCATCTCTTTTTCGAGCATCTGCATTGAAGTAGATTCAAATCCGTTTTTCCAAAAAAGATTCATTGCTTTCTCAACAACCTCCTCTTCACTATATTTTTTTTGTCTTGCCATCTCTACTTAAATCTTTACAAAACTAACCAATCGTTTAGTTATTTGAAAATTATTGTGATTTATTTTGATAAAATGTTTTTGTTTTAATATTGTCTCTTGTTTTCTAATCATTGCATAGAGTCTTTAAATTAACTTTTGAACTTCAGAAGATTTTTCACTTAACCAAACAGGTGCTCCGATAATCTGGATATCTGCATCCATAATTATTGAATAATCAAGTTGTTGATGATCATGAAAACGAATAAAATATTAACAAGAGAGAACGAGTCGATCAATGAGATAACTGGTTCTGTTGTGAAATTTTATAAAGGAATAAAACTTGAATATCCTGAGGTTTACTATTTGGATTATGAAGTAGATGAAGATACTGGGATAATCAATAGGGAAAAGAAGGTTAAATATTATACTAAAAGTCAAATTAAACGTAATAATGAGAGTATTAAAGAATGCTTTTTATATTGCAAAAGGAGCCGCTGCACCTAGTGAGATTATTAGTTTTAGAAAACAATATAGAATTCCCGCTTCTACTTTTAGTATTGTTTTAGGATTTAGTAAAAACACTATTTCAAATATTGAAAAAGAGGGGGTAACCTCACTAACTACTGGTAGATTAATTAAAATGTGTTTAAATAATGTTGACATTGTGTATCAATATATCCAATTATGTGATGCAATTGATAAAGATAAAAAAGAAGAGTTATCTAAAAGACTGATGTTAAGAGGTTCTTAAATAATTGCCAATTACGAATTAAAAAAAAAATCTACGATAATCTGCGGTCGGAAATCTGGGTCATGATTGAAATACGGGACAAGTTCCGTGTTCCAATACAGCGCAAGGCTGTACCATGATACGAACATTATCAAACGGAAAAATCAATCAATGCGCCACAGCCACCGTTCCCAAACTCACCTTCACATCTCCGCAACCTTCATAAATTGCACGTGAAGCAAATTCCAAAGTAGACCCAGTAGTTAAAACATCGTCGATAATCATCACATGTTTTATTCCAATCAAGGCACCCTTTTTTAGTGCAAATTTTCCCTTTACGTTTTTGTATCTTTCATCTTTGCTTTTTCGGGTTTGAGATTTGTCGTGTGTTTTTCGATACAGAACATCTAAAATTGGAATACCCAGTTCTTCACTAACACCTTGAGCAATTAATAAACTTTGATTATAGCCACGAGAAAATTTCTTTTTAGAATGTATTGGCACAGGAATCAATACTTCAATATCTGCATATTTAGGATTAGATTTTAACTTTTTAGCCATCATTATTCCCATAAAATGTGCTAACTCTTTTCCTTCATTATATTTTATATTATGAAGGATTTTTCTTGTTGAAGTTTTTTCTTCATAATAAAGTAAAGCATAAACATTTTCAATTTTTAAACGCCCCCAAAATACTTGGTCAGCAACAGTATAATCTGGGTATTTTTCGAAATAAGTAAAGTGTAAATCCTCTTCACACAGAAAGCAAAAATGTTCTCGCTTTTGGTTCAACTCATGTCCACAAACAACGCAAAAATGAGGGAAGATTAACGCCATCACTCCTTCGAGATATTGATTTGTGAATTTAAGTAGTTTGTTTTTCATTTATAAAACGTTTAAACACACTCTTCATATTCCCCGATTACTCTAAAATATTGAGCAATAATGGGTTCTTATCGATTTTGATCTACATATAAATAGTGTGTATCGTTCCATAAAGTAAGATAAAAAATCGATAAATCAAGAATTATTTTTGTGCATATCTTTTGTTTTGCTGTTCATAAACGTCATTCGATGCGATAGTCAAGGAGTTGATAAATTATACACATCTAAATTTTTTTTATGTGTATTTCTTTAGGTTGTTTTAGCGAAATTAAATGTCAATTTTTGTAGAAGAATGAGAAAGCGATTTAACATTCTTTGAGCAGACAACTATTCAAAAAAAACAATATAGAATTATGGCATTACCAGAACCGATTTTAGAGGAAAACAAAGACCGATTTGTTCTATTTCCAATAAAGCACGATGATATTTGGGCGTTTTACAAAAAAGAAGAAGCAAGTTTCTGGACAGCGGAAGAAATTGATTTAGCTCCAGACCTTATCGATTGGGATACAAAATTAAACGATGACGAGCGTTTTTTTATCAAGCATGTCTTGGCATTTTTCGCAGCTTCAGACGGAATTGTAAATGAAAACTTAGCTGAGAATTTCCTTGCAGAAGTTCAGTATACAGAAGCGAAATTCTTCTACGGATTTCAAATTGCAATGGAGAACATTCACTCTGAAATGTATTCTTTGTTGATTGATACTTACATCAAAGATGATAAGGAAAAAGCAGGATTATTCAATGCCTTGGAAACAATGGAATGTGTGAAGAAAAAAGCAGATTGGGCATTGCGATGGATAGATGAAGGAACGTATGCCGAACGTTTAATTGCTTTTGCTGCCGTAGAAGGAATTTTCTTCTCTGGATCTTTTTGTTCAATTTTCTGGTTGAAAAAACGTGGATTGATGCCAGGTCTAACTTTTTCTAATGAGTTAATTTCTCGAGATGAAGGTCTGCACTGCGATTTCGCTTGTTTATTGTACAATGATCACTTAGTGAATCAATTGCCAAAAACGCAAGTACAAGATATAATAATGGACGCCGTAGCAATTGAAAAAGAATTCATTCTTGAAGCGCTTCCAGTAAGATTAATCGGAATGAATTCTGAATTAATGTCGCAATATATCGAGTTCGTTGCCGATCGTTTATTGGTTGAATTGAGATGTGAGAAGGTATTCAATGCAAAAAATCCGTTTGACTTTATGGACATGATTTCAATTCAAGGAAAAACAAATTTCTTTGAAAAACGTGTAGCAGAATATCAGAAAGCGAATGTGATGGGTGGGAATGATCAGCAGGCATTCTCAACTAATGAGGATTTTTAATTTGTGAGTTTAAATAATAAAAACCTAAAAGAATTAAACATACTATAAAACATCAAACATAAATGGAAGTAATAAAAAGAGACGGCAGGAGAGAGCCAGTGAAATTTGATAAAATAACAGCACGTATTTCTAAAATGGCTTATGGCCTAGATCCGTTGGTTTCTCCTGACACGGTTGCCATGAAAGTGATTGAAGGGATTTATGATGGTGTAACTACTGTTGTGTTGGATAATTTGGCTGCTGAAACTGCAGCTTCAAAAACGATAGAACATCCTGATTATGCGTTGTTGGCTTCTCGAATTTCAGTTTCTAATTTGCATAAGAATACCAAGAAATCTTTCTCTGAAACAATGGAAGATTTATACAAATACGTTGATCCAAAAACGAATTTAGATGCTCCATTATTGGCTGAGGACGTTTATGAAATTATCATGGAAAATAGTGATAGATTAGATTCTTCAATAATCTATGACCGAGATTTCAACTACGATTATTTTGGTTTTAAGACTTTAGAACGTTCTTATTTATTGAAATTAAACGGAAATATTGTTGAACGTCCGCAGCACATGCTGATGAGAGTTTGTGTAGGGATTCATAAAAATGACATTGATTCTGTAATAAAAACTTACAATTACATGTCGGAAGGATGGTTTACGCACGCCACGCCAACTTTGTTTAATGCAGGAACACCAAAACCACAAATGTCTTCTTGTTTTTTATTGACCATAAAAGAAGACAGCATTTCGGGAATTTACGATACGTTAAAAAGTTGTGCTCAAATTTCACAATCAGCTGGCGGAATTGGATTAGCGATTCACGATATTCGAGCAAAAGGTTCGTATATTCGAGGGACAAACGGACAGTCAAATGGATTGATTCCAATGTTGCGTGTTTTCAACGATACCGCTCGTTATGTTGATCAAGGTGGAGGAAAAAGAAAAGGTTCTTTCGCAATGTATCTTGAGCCATGGCATGCAGATGTTTTTGATTTCTTAGACATGAAAAAGAACCATGGAAAAGAAGAAAACAGAGCACGAGATTTATTCTATGCTTTATGGATCCCCGATTTATTTATGAAACGTGTGGAAGAAAATGGCGAATGGACTTTAATGTGTCCAAACGAATGTCCTGGACTTTCTGATACTTACGGAGATGAATTTGAAGCGCTTTACACAAAATACGAAAGCGAAGGAAAAGGTCGGAAAACAATCAAAGCACAAGATTTATGGTTTAAAGTTTTAGAATCTCAAATTGAGACTGGAACGCCTTATATGTTGTACAAAGATGCAGCGAATAAGAAATCAAATCAGCAGAATTTAGGAACGATAAAGTCCTCTAACTTATGCACTGAAATCATCGAATATACTGCTCCAGATGAGGTGGCTGTTTGTAATTTAGCTTCTTTGGCTTTGCCGAAATATGTTACAGAAGAAGGATTTGACCACAACGCTTTATTCGAAGTTACTTATCAAGCAACAATTAACTTGAACCGCATTATCGATGGAAATTATTATCCTGTTGAAGAAGCGAGAAATTCAAATATGCGCCACCGTCCAATTGGATTGGGAGTGCAAGGATTGGCAGATGCATTTATCTTATTGAGAATGCCTTTTGATTCTCCGGAGGCTAAACAACTGAACAAGGAAATCTTTGAAACGATTTATTATGCTGCAATGACGGCTTCAAAAGATTTGGCAAAAGCGGAAGGACCTTATGAAACATGGAAGGGTTCACCAATTTCTAAAGGTATTTTTCAATTCGATATGTGGAACGTGAAACCAACAGACCGCTGGGAATGGGATGTATTGAGAGAAGAAGTAATTAAACACGGAGTACGAAATTCATTGTTAGTTGCTCCAATGCCAACTGCTTCAACTGCTCAGATTTTAGGAAATAACGAGTGTTTTGAACCTTATACTTCAAATGTTTACACAAGAAGAGTGCTTTCAGGAGAATTCATTATTGTCAATAAACATTTACTGAAAGATTTAGTAAAAGAAGGACTTTGGGACAGCACAATGCGTCAGAAATTAATGTCATCAAATGGTTCAATTCAAGCGATTCCAGAAATTCCTCAGCATTTAAAAGATTTATACAAAACGGCTTGGGAACTTTCTCAAAAAGCAATTATTGAATTAGCAGCAGACCGTGGAGCATATATTTGTCAGTCACAATCGTTGAATATTTTCATGGAAAACGCCAATTTTGGTAAACTGACTTCAATGCATTTCTATGGTTGGAAAAAAGGTTTGAAAACGGGAATGTATTATCTCAGAACCAAAGCAGCAGCCGATGCAATTAAATTTACAGTAGATAAAAGCATCACTGAAAATATAACAGAAACCAACAAGCCGTTAACGGCTTTAGAATTAGAAGTGCAAGTAAATTGTTCTTTGGATGATCCAGATGATTGCGAAATGTGCAGTGGGTAATTAGTTTTGATTAATGAATTTTATACTAAAAAGCATGTCTGAAAGGATGTGCTTTTTAGTTTGAATGAAAATTTATTTAGGTTTTAGCCTCACAATTTTATCACCATCCATAATTACCAACACACTATTCTTTTCCTTTTTGAATTTGATGAGTTTTTCGTAGTTTTCTTTTACTTTATTGTGTTTTTCGGCGCAATTGTAATTAACATCACAAATTGATGATTCTATTTTTATTACGACATGCTAGCGCAACGTATTTCGATTTCGCCAGTCTTCGCATGCGCACTGTAAAAAAACTCATTTTGGCTTCGCTCTCCAACAAGACCCTTCAATTACTAAAATCATAGATTTATAGTAATTAAAGGATGACAGTCATTGGGGGTTCTTGGTGTTAAAGCCTGTGTTTATTAAAATATAATTTATCCAAATTTGCAAAGTAAAAATTGAAGAAATTAAGTTTATTTTTTGGTCTAAAGAATTTCATCCCAAAATGTGACGATAATTAGAACTGAGCCTATTTTTCTTTATAATTTTCGGGTTTCAAAATCCGTGTAAATCTACCTCGCCAAAGATGAAAAAATCCGTGTAAATCTCCGGTCGAAGATCAGCGTCAATCCGATTGAAATACGGGACAAAGGTCCGCGTTCCATTTTACCATTGCATAAGAAGCAGTAGTTTTTCCTACCCCGTTGCAACCTACAATTACGTATAGATTTTTTTATTTCATCAATTTAAATGTAAGCTTTACTAGAAACCAATTCACTTCAGAACATTAAAGAGAAAGTCATTTTTATTGAAAACCGATGAAATAATAACCAATCAATCATTTATCAACCAAAAAACGCCCGATTTTCACCAAATCCACCTGTTAATTGATAATTATCAATTATTAATTATCAATTGTAAAGACAATTCTCTATTTTTGGAATCCAAACAAAAAAAGAACTAAATGAGCACAGCAGACGCGATAAATCAAGGAGATGTTAAGTATTCAATTAATGACAAAGGAATTGCAACCGTGATATTTAATCACCCGTTAAGTAATTCTTTACCAGGTCGCGTATTGAAGAAATTAGCAGATACAATTACGGAGTTAGGTCAAAAAGACGAAGCCAAAGTAATCGTATTGAAATCTGAAGGTGATCGTGCATTCTGTGCTGGTGCTAGTTTTGATGAGTTGATTTCTATCAAGGATTTAGAAACGGGAAAGAAATTCTTTATGGGATTTGCCAATGTAATTAACGCTTGCCGTAAATGTCCTAAATTAATCATCGGCCGTGTTCAAGGAAAAACTGTTGGAGGTGGTGTAGGACTTGCTTCAGCTGTTGATTATTGTTATGCTACAAAGTTTTCTTCAGTAAAATTATCTGAATTAGCTATTGGAATCGGACCATTTGTGGTTGGACCAGCAGTTGCTAGAAAAGTTGGCGTTTCTGCAATGAGTCAATTGGCAACAAATGCTACGGAATGGCAAACAGCAGATTGGGCAAGAGAAAAAGGGTTGTACGCTGAACTTTTTGATACTGTTGAGGAAATGGATGCATCAGTTGAAACTTTAGCAAATAAATTAGCGACTTCTAATCCAGAGGCAATGAGATTATTAAAAGGAATCTTCTGGGAAGGAACAGAGAATTGGGATACATTATTACAAGATCGTGCTGCAATGAGCGGAGAACTTGTTCTTTCTGATTTTACGATTAACGCTATAAATGCATTTAAAAAGAAGTAATCAAATAGATGAACGAAGAATTTTATGTAGGAGTATTAGATAAACTTGTCGCTTTTTTATGGAAGATTGGGCCAGTTGTGATTGAAGCTATTGTAGCATTGGTTGTAGGGGTTTTCCTAATTCGTATACTCAAAAAGCTCCTCAAAAGATTCATGAGGAGAGCCAATACTGAACTTTCTTTGCGTTCGTTTATTGAAAGTTTAGCCACTTTCGTTTTATATGGAGTTCTTTTCGCAACTATTGGAATTATAATTGGAATTGAGGCCACATCATTCATTGCTATGTTTGGTGGTGCAGCCATTGCAGTTGGTTTAGCATTGCAAGGAAGTTTAGCCAATTTTGCTGGTGGAGTTTTAATTTTAGCTTTTAAACCATTTCGAGTTGGCGATTTAATAGAGGTCAATAATACTTTAGGTTTCGTCCAAAAAATCGATATTCTTTACACCCGTTTAAAAACGTATGACGGAAGAATGATTACGATGCCTAACGGAAATGTTGCCAATAGTAATGTTGACAACAGAACTATAAATCTGACCAGAAGAGTTGACTTAACAATTCGTGTGGGCTTGGACGAGGATATTGATAAAGTTATCGCGATTATCCACAAGACAATGAGTGCTAATCCAGCAGCTTTAAAAGAGCCTGCTCCAGATACTTTTCTTGATGGAATTGAGGAATATTGTTTGAGATTCACTGGTCGAGCATGGTCAGATACAGAAGAATATTGGCCAATTTATTGGGATCAACTAGCAAATGTGAAAAAGGCGCTCGATGCTAATGGAATTAAGATTGCGATTCCTAAACGTGAGATTGTTTATGCGCCAACTCCTCCACAAGAGTCAAAAGGATAATTATTTAGGAATTGTTTTAAGCTGTTAAATAATGAGTAAGAAAAAAGCTCTTTGTATGCAATGCAGAGAATGGTCAAACGATACAAAAGTTTGTGAACATTGCGGATATATTATTAGTCAGGAAATAAAAGACGAAATAAAACAGAAGGAATACGAAAAACTTAATCCACCGAAACCACCTTCGAAGCTGAAAAAAGCGATGGATTATTTAAGAACATCGAAAAATCCATTCTTAAAAGTAATCTACTATATATTAATGGGGATATATTTTGTGTACGTAGGAATCGTGATGATTATCATGTATATAGCGTCAGCAGCAGTTGGATAATGAAAACAATTACACATCCACTTTTTATAGTATTGGCCATTATCTACGCAGTCTATTATGGCTTAAAACAAACAGATTTAGTTTTTCCTGTTTTCATTACCAATTACCTCGCTGATTTACTCAGTATTTTTTTAGTCAATACTTTTGCATTGTGGAGCATCAGAAAAATTAAGAATAAACCCAATTTAGAATTACCTATTCCGCTAGTATTATTGAGCGTTATAATGTTCTCCATATTTTTTGAATACATTCTCCCTCAAAAAAGTCCAATCTACGTTTACGATCCTTGGGATGTTTTATGCTACGCTATTAGTGGAGCGGGATATGTTTTATGGCGAAGAATTTGAATTGACAATTTGTAAAATTCGTAATTAATTACCTCCGAGTCAACAAAAATTTTTCATTCTTCAAAGTCAACCAAAATTCGTAATTCGTAATTGATAATTCGTAATTATTTACCATTAATAATTATTTAAGCTCTTCAATCAACTCACTCAATCTTTCAATAGTAACATGGTCCATAATCACAATCTTATTCCATTTTGGAGCGTGGTGATTATCTGGAACTAGTCCGTATTTTTTAGCAATTTCTGCTGTGATAAATTCGCTTTTAATTGTTATGATGTTAGAAGACGGATGACGGTAATACTTAACTTTTAAGTCATCTAATTGTTCACACATCCAAGCTGCTCTTTTCTGGAGAATGAAAATTTTCTCCATCCAACCATAAGGTCCGTATTTTGATAAAATCATCCAAACGGCAACAGCATTTGCACCAGATCGACTTCCAATTAATGTTGAATCTTCTCCCTCAACATAACTCGCTTCTTTGGTGTTGGCGTAACGCATATAGTTTTTTCTGATCACAAATATTCCTGTCCCATAAGGAGCTTGTGCCATTTTATGTGCATCCAATGTAACAGATGTAATTTTCGGATTTCTAAAGTCTAAATGATGTTCTTTTTGAGAAAAAGGAAAGTAAAAACCGCCATAAGCACCATCTACATGAATGAAATAGTCTAAACCTTCTCTTTCTAAAACCGTCGAATAAAACTCTGGTTCGTCGATAGAACCAAACATTGTGGTCATCATATTAGCAACAACGATAAAGGCTTTTACACCTTTTGCTTTTTGAATGTCAACAGCAGCCTGAACACTTTCTTCTGAAATAAAACGACCATTTTCTGAAACTCCAACTTTTTGAACAGGTAAACTGAAAACATTTCCAGCCTTGTCCATTGAGTAATGATTGTCTTCTGAAGTCAGGATACAAATCTCCTCATTTTTCAAACCTTTTTCTTGCTTGAAATAATTACGGTATATCCAAATGGCTTGCATGTTGGCCTCTGTTCCTCCAGAAGCAACATAGCCATCAAATTCTTCCTCTTTATCTCCATGTAATATATCGTGAGCACAGATTTTAATTAAATCTTTCTCTATTTCATGTGTTCCAGCAAAGAATGGTTCTGAAGCACCTATAGTATGACATCCAATGTGGTTTGGGTTCTTAATCAAGGTAGAAAGAAATGGAGCATCTTTTAAAAAAGCTGCATCCTGACTAAAAACTGTTTTATCTAAGTAAGATGCTGGAACGCCCAATACATTTTGCTCATCGTAATTAATGTTTTTAGCCAAAGAACCGAAAACAATTTCTTTAATTTCTTCCTCTGATTTTTTATCCCAATATTGATACATCTGCTATAAGTTTTTTGCAAAGCTAATCAATCCTAAAGTTTTTAATGTGAATATAAAATTGAGTTTTATCAGGTTTTGGAAAATGGTGATTCACCTAAACTTGAATTTAATATGAAAAAAACAGCATTTTAATATCAATTTTTGAAAGCTTAAAAGGAGTGTAATCTCTAGATAAACAATGTCAAAGGGCAATTCATAAGACAAGGAATCAATATTGATTTGGAATTTGTTAAGTTTAGCTAAAATAATCATTAATTTTGTCCCACATTTTAGAAATAAAAAAACCTGTTTAAAGGTCATGGCTGAGAATTCAAAACTTAAAGATTACGGACTCTTCACAAAGTTCAGGTTATCATTTTCTGTGATTATCTCCGCATTGTCAGGATTTTTATTTGCTGGTGGCGGAACATGGTTAGAAGCTTTTTACCTTTTAGTAGGTGGACTTTTAGTGACAGCAGCAAGTAACGGAAGTAACCAAATCTGGGAAAGAGACCTCGATAAAAAGATGGCGCGTACTGAAAAACGTCCTCTTCCACGAGGTTCTATGAGTCTTGCAGAAGCTTACACTGTTGTAATACTTTCTCTGGTTATTGGTTCATGGATGCTTTATCAGCTGAATTTGAATTCAATGATTCTTGGTTTGATCGCTTATGTTTCTTATTCATTTATATATACTCCATTAAAACAAGTTACACCATGGGCTGTAATTGTGGGAGCATTTCCAGGAGCAATTCCTCCAATGTTAGGAGCAATTGCAGTAACGAATGAGTTTTCAGCAATGCCAGGCGCATTATTCTTTGTTCAATTCGTTTGGCAATTACCACATTTCTGGGCAATTGCTTGGGTAGCACACGACGATTATCAAAAAGCTAATTTTTATTTATTGCCCTCCATGTCTGGAAAATCTAAAACTTCAGCATTTAGAATAGCACTCTCAGCATTATTATTGATTCCATTTTCACTTTTTCCATGGGTACTTAATTTCGTAGGACCTTTTAGTGTATTGGCAGCTTCAGTTTTAGGATTGCTCTTCTTTTTATATGCATATAAACTGTATTTGACATTAGAAGACAAAGACGCTAGAAAATTAATGTTTGCATCATTCATTTATTTACCTTTGATCCAGTTTGTTTATGTCATTGATAAATATTTCTTTTTTACATAGTGTGAATTACCTATTTTAAGAAAGAAGCAAAAAAATAAATAAAGTCATGAAAAGGAATTTTGACGATTCATATCCAAGAGAGGTACAGGCGAAAGCTAAAAAAAACTTAGTTTGGATAGTTTGTGTAAGTATTAGTATGATGTTTGCCGGACTTACCTCCGCTTATATTGTTTCTATGGGAGATAGCTTTTGGGTGAAAGTTGATTTGCCAAAAGCATTTTTTGTAAGTACTGCAATTATTATCTTAAGTAGTATTGTACTCATTGGTGCTACAAGAGCAGCAAAAGCAGGGAATGTTTCTCGTGCACGTCTAATGGTTGTTACAACACTATTGTTAGGAATAGGATTTGGTGTTTTTCAATTTTTAGGATATAAAGCACTCGTTAAAAGCGGTGCGCATTGGGTAACTAATGTAATTGTTGATGATGGCCGTTACGGAGATTACTACGAGATTAAAAAAGGTGGAGAATATTTAACGGTTGATAATAATCAGTTTTATCTTAATGATAAAAAGATCGAAGGAGACGATAAGAAAAACTTACAAGCTTTCGCTGTTCAATTTACTGTTCCTAGTTTATCCGATTTAAAAGGAAAGAATATCAACTATGGTGAATTTACATTATTATATAAGAGTGAACCTTTAACTTTCATTGATGGCGAATTTATTCGTCCAAATGGTGAGCGATTAGAAGAATTAGATTTTAGAAGATTAAGAGATTTAGCTCAAAACGTAAAAGATGATAGAGCAGATTTCTTTATGCAAGGTGAAATGGGTAAAGATTTTAAGTTGTACTATAATGGAAACGAACTAGATTATAAAGAACGTACGTTAATGTATAAGGGGAAACCACTTAGTGCGAATCTTCAAAATAAACTTTTAAGAGGAAATAAAGACATGAGTACGGCTTATTTCTACGTAATTACTATATTGCACCTGTTGCATGTTGTAGCTGGATTGATAATGTTGATAGTGATGTCAATTCGTTCATATACAGCTGAGAATGCTTATAAAATGGCTATATCTTTAGGCGCTGGATCTATCTTCTGGCACTTTTTAGGTGTTTTATGGTTATATTTATTACTATTTTTACTTTTTATTCATTAAATTCGCACACAAAACTAATTGAAAAATGTCGGGACACGCTTCTAATGAAATTAATGCTAACGTAGGATGGGACGGAAAAGGTTCCCCTTTTAGCGTAGGTTACGGTAAATTAATGATGTGGTTTTTCCTTGTATCGGATGCTTTGACATTCGGAGGATTCCTAATCGCCTATGGTTTTACAAGGTACTCTTATGGAGGATCGTGGCCTATTGGTGAAGAAACATTTGATGCTTTACCATTCTTACAAGGTAGTTATCCACTTGCTTATGTAGCATTGATGACTTTTATCCTAATTATAAGTTCTGTAACTATGGTACTTGCTGTTGAAGCAGGTCATAGAATGGACAGAAAAGGAGTTACTAAATGGATGCTTGCAACTGTTTTAGGTGGACTTATTTTCGTTGGTTCTCAAGCTTGGGAGTGGTCGCACTTCATCCACGGAACTAAGTTTGGTAGAGTTGAGTTAAGTGATGGTTCTGTTGCAACGGCTAAAGGAGAGTTTGGAAAAATCCAAAGCTTCGAAATCGTTAAACCAGGAGCGCATTATGCAGGAATCGGTGAGTTAATTACCAATGACAACATTACCAAAGAAGATGGTGACTTAATGCACGCATTTCAACATGCCGCAGCAAAAAGAAACTTATCCGGTACTGCAGGTGCTATGATGATTACTTTGCACGATGGAACAGTAGCTCGAGTTAATAAAGATGCAGATCAAGGTCTTCAGTTGATTGTTAAAGAAGCTGGGACATTACACGCACTTTCTTCTGCTGATGACGAAACAACCCGTATTCATGAAGAAGGAGGTTCTGTCGCTTTATATTATGAGGCACTTTCAAAAGGAAACGTAGTTTATGGAGCTAACCTTCATGAAAACGAATATGGACCACAAACTTATGGTCACTTCTTTTTCTTCGTAACAGGATTTCACGGATTCCACGTTACAATTGGTATTATCCTTAACATCGTTATTTTCTTAAACGTATTGAAAGGTACTTACCACAAAAGAGGCCATTATGAAATGGTTGAAAAAGGTGGACTTTATTGGCACTTTGTCGATTTAGTATGGGTGTTTGTATTTACATTCTTCTACTTGATATAAATTTTAATTGTAAGCGCAGTTATTCACTTGTATATTTTAAAACATGGAACAAAGAGACGACATTATAGAATATTCTTTATATAATCACCATTCTGAAGAGGAGGGTAAGAAAATGAGGAAAAAGATTTGGAAAGTAACATTGATACTTTCTTTGGTTACACTTTTCGAAGTAATTTGCGGATTGATATTTAAACAAGGAGATAGCTTCAGTTGGCATGCTATTAAAGTAATCTTCATTATACTAACAGTAGTAAAAGCTGGATACATTGTCTTATCCTTTATGCACCTTGGTGACGAGAAGAAAGCGTTTAAATGGATCATTCTTTTGCCGTACCTTATTTTTATATTTTACCTAATATTTGTTGGGTTGACTGAAGGTGCAGCTGTAGGAATGAAAATGTAATTTTTCAAAAACATATTGTTTTGACAAAAAATAAAAAAAGAGGCGGTTTTCTTAAACCGCTTCTTATGATGATAATTGTTTTCGGTCCAGCATCCGCTTTGGTTTTGATCACAATGGGGAAATGCGAACACAACTTCCAAACATTACCAATTTATTCTGAAATGCCAGAATATGAATTTGTTGGAGCAAATGGAAAGTTGGTTAACAATGAAACGCAAGAAGGTAAAATCACGCTTTTTACAACTATTCAAACTTCTTGTCCACAGCACTGTGCTATAGATCTTTTTAAGTTTAATCTTCAAATTTATCAAGACTACAGGAAAAATCAGAAGAGTTTAGGTCATATTAAAATCATCTCTGTTGTAACAGATCAAGATGGAAATCCAGTAGATAACATCGATGAATTATTGTATACATTGAACGATGTGATTGAAGGTTATGACTCTACAATCTGGAATCTAGTTACAGGAGACCCTAAGCAAATTTACGATATAGAAAATAATGGAATAAATCTTTATTCTACCACTTCAGACAGCACATTTGCAGGAAAATCTTTCCTTGAAACAATGCTTATTGTGGACAAAGAAAATCAATTGCGACTTGTTAGAAGAGGTAATCAAGAAGGTTTAATACGTGATTATAAGCAGCACGTTGCACTTTTACAGAAGCAGTATGACAAAGATGACAAAATCAAAAACGAAGAGAAATAGATCTTTAACTTTATCAACTCTCTTTTTATTCACTTTACTTTTCGCTTGTTCTGATTCTAAAGACGAACAGAAAAGAGTAAATCTACCATTTATTGGTCATCACGATATCGTTTATGAAGCAATAGAAGGTTACGAAGTTGGTGACACTATGTTTCATAAGGTTCCAAGATGGAATTATTTAACGCAAGATTCAATCTTCTTAAGTTCAGATGATATTGATAATAAAGTATGGATTGTAGACTTTATGTTTACTTATTGTCCAACCATTTGTCCACCTATGACGAAAGCCATGCGAGGAGTTAATGATTCATTAAGTGCTTACCAGAAAGACCTGAATTTTCTATCATTTTCTATCGATCCAGACAGAGACACACCAGCAAGATTGCGTTTGTACAGAAAACGTCATGAAATTACAGCTAAAAATTGGTTCTTCTTAACTGGTGATGAAGCCGAAACGCACACATTAGGGTTAGAGGGGTTTCAAATTCACGCGAATGCCGATGAGAATTCCCCTGGAGGTTATGCACACAGTCCAAATTTCGTTTTAATTGACAAGAATCAACATATTCGAGGCGTTTATGATGGACTAGATGAAGATAGTCGAAACCAACTAATTGAAGACGCTAAAAAATTACTAGATGCAAACTAAAGTGAAATCCCCAGCTCAAATAAAGTCTTTCAAGAAGATTATTGTTGCTTTATCTATTGTTATTCCTGTGGCCGTAGCTTTACTTTTTGAAATAAAAGTGAAGCCAGAAGGAATGGATTTTTCATTTTTACCCTCAATTTATGCAACAATTAATGGAATAACAGCTATTTTGTTGGTAAGTGCAGTATTAGCAGTTAGAAACAAAAAATACAAGCTGCATGAGAATCTCATGAAAACAGCATTAGGTTTTTCATTAATGTTTTTGGTATTGTACATCGTTTATCACATTACTTCAGACAGCACATCTTACGGAGGTCAATTTCCAATTGTTTATTACACCATTCTAATTTCACATATTATTTTAAGTGTGGGTGTAGTTCCTTTAGTGCTTTTCACGTATTTCTATGCGTGGCAAGGAGCATTTGAGAAACATAAGAAATGGACGCGTTTTTCATTCCCAATTTGGCTGTATGTGGCCGTTACTGGAGTTGTGGTATACATTATGATTTCACCTTATTACGGATTAGAAATTTAGAATATAAATCCAGCAATAGTGTGGAATTCCACCATGGATTTTAATCCGTGGTTTGAATCAAATATCTTGCATCTTCTTAACCTGCTTCAACAGCATCTTTTTAGGAAGAAAAGGAATCATTTTAAACATTAATTTCTGACTAAGAGGTAGACCAGCAATAACATCTAGCTTTCCTTTAAGCATACCATTATAACCTTGTTCTGCGACTTGTCTTGCACTGGCGGTTTTATTAAAAAGTACTGTTTTATCCATTCCAGATATTCTACCAAACTCTGATTCTGTTGCGCCAGGCATTAAATTGGAGACAGTAACCTTCGTTCCGCTTAATTCTTCTGCAATTGCATTGCTAAATGACGTTACATAAGCTTTGGTTGCATAATAAACAGCTTGAAGTGGACCAGCCATTAAACATGCAGTTGAAGAAACATTAAGAATCTTTCCTGAATTATTTTTAGTGAAATCTTGTAAGAAATAATGTGTTAATGCAGTCAAAGCACTTATGTTTAGATTAATCATGGCTAAATCATCCTCTAACTTTCTTTCATGGAATTTCCCTAAACCACCGAATCCTGCGTTATTAATTAAATAATCTACTTTCAACCCTGCCGAATGAACTTCTTCATAGATTTCTTTAGCTGCATTAGGAGCCGTTAAATCCTTTTGAATTACAAATACATTAATTTTAAACGCTTTTTCAAGTTCGTTTTTTAATGCATTCAGTTTGTCCTCACTTCGCGCAACGATAATCAAATCACCACCTTTTTCTGCATGAATGTTTGCGAATTCTTTACCTATTCCGCTACTGGCTCCTGTGATTAATGCTGTTTTTTTATTTATCATAACTTATTGCTTATCTATAAAAGTTAAAGCGTTTATTTCATTCCATTTTTATCTGAATGAGTCACTTTACTTGCATAAAAACACAGGATTTGTGACTAAGTTCAGATGTTTCATTAAAAATAAGATAATTCTTATAATTCGTTGATTCTGATTAATGGTTTTCTATGAATTCAATAGTGTTTTCCTATCCCAATTCAACTTATTATGGAGCTATATGATTTTGAGTGGTTTTGTATTATATCTATTTGTTTTAAGCCAAGGACTTACGACCTTGGCTATTAATATGCCGTCCCGCCGGTAATAACCATTCGAAATACTGGCTTTCATGTGCTTTCTTATGAAAATGAAATGATAATTTTGATAAATACTTGTAAAATACAACTCTTGTAGGTTACAGTTAAATTCGTAGACGAACTATTAATTTTTCGAAGGATTAAAATTGTTTACCCACAGTATTTCATACAGAGCCCTTTTTATTTGATATTTTTCTTTCCGAAATCACAAAATTACAGAGTAAATTGTATCTCGTTTTTAAATCAATTAATATCCTTTTCAACGAAAAGCGAGAATTTAACCTCCAAACTTATTGATTCACATAAAAAGCATAAATTACTCCAGGTAACCATCCAACTAGAGTGAGTAATAAGCTAATTAATAGTTTTCCGCTCAATCCGTGATTTAAAAATACGGCTAATGGCGGAAGTAAAATGTTCAAAATAATTGTGAGTAGTGACATGATATTTGTTTTATGTTTACCGGAAAATAATAAAAAAAAGTGAAATAAATGACATTCCTACAGTAAGGTACTCATACAGATTTAACGCTAAACCACCTTTTGAAATGGTAAGACAAATCTGCTTTTCATCTTGTTTTTAAAGACTTAGAACGTTTTTATTAGGGTTTAATAAGGGGCTTTTGTTTCAAGTTTTCGGAAATGATATTTCTGATTTCTTAACATTTATGCAGTTTGTTTTATTTCGATATCTGTAATTATTCCAATTAATTTAAAGTGTTTTTCCGTGAAGTAGAGGACTGATTTTACTCTTAAAAGAAACCTTTGATTTTTTAACCTCCGTATCTTTTTAAAATAAAATCATCATGAATTGTTGAGATTAAGTTTAAAATCTTTATTTTTTCAACTGAAAACATAGAAATCATTAAATAGAAAAAATAAAAATATGGCAAAACCTATAATTACAGAACCCGCTTCAGCAAAATCTATTGCAGATTCGTTTGTTGAATTCTTTAATGAATTTGTGCATCAATTGCCTGGAATTGGCTTAGGATTGTTGATCATAATTTTGGGAGTTTTAATAGCTTCTGTCATAGGACGATTTGCATTAAAACGCATATCGAAAAAAACGCAAGATCCATTAATGAGTCGCTTTTTGAGTAGAGCAATAAAAATAACATTAATCTTAATTGCAATAATGTTGGCACTTAAAGCTGCTGGTTTAGGCTCAATAGCTACTGGAGTTTTAACGGCAGCGGGCGCAGGTGCGGTTGTATTAGGATTTGCCTTTAAAGACATTGGTGAGAACTTTATAGCAGGCGTAATTTTGGCTTTCAACAGACCTTATGATGTTAACGATACGGTTGAAATTGGTGACAACTTCGGAAAAGTAAAAGCATTAGAATTTCGCTACACAAAATTAAAAACCTTTGATGGAAAGGATGTCTACATACCCAACAGCGATGTGCTTACAAAGCCTGTTACCAATTACACAGAAGATGGTTTTTACCGTTGGGAATTTATTGTGGGTATCGCTTATGAAAATAATATCAGCGAAGCAAAAATTGCAATTCTAAACACTTTGATGGTTGAGCCAGATGTGATTTCAGACGAAGAACATGAAAACTTTGTAATCGAAGACGAACTAGCTACAAGCACAGTAAATCTAAAAGTTTACTTTTGGGTAGATACAAAAGACTTCAGAAAAAGTGCATTGATCACAAAAGGAAATGTAATTAGAAACGTCAAAGAAGCATTAGAAAAAGGAGGGTTCAGTATGCCAGCAGATATTCAAGAAATCAAATTGTATGGAAATGAAAAAGATTTCCCTGTGAGGTTTGCTAAGGAGGAGAAGGAGTAGTGGAGAGAAATGTTTTAAAACAGTTTTTTAGACCTCTCTCTACTCTTTAAACTCGAAGTCACACGCCTTGCATTTATATACTGATTTAAAGTAAATCGGGAATATGGATAGTATAAAAGAGATAATTGCTGAAATTAATCCGAAAATTCCTTTCATTGATCTAAAGTTCTTATACAAACTTTCAGAACCACATTGAGGACATTTTATCACATTTTGAAATTCATCTCTTGATGGAGTTGAATTGATCTCTTTAATTATATCTCTTGCTTTTTCGGCATCCAATTCGTGGACCCTGAGTTTAATTCCTCCTACTGCAATATTGAAAAGAGGGTTAAGGGTCACAATATTTTCATCAAAAACATAACATGTGATTTCCTCGCTTTCGAGTTTACCTTTCATCATATGAATGTCAATATTATTATCGGATGTCATTATTGTAACAAGGGGCATGGTATCTAATTTATTAGCTATGTAATTTATCTGAGTACTGTTTTCTACAAATTAAAATTAATTCTTTTATTCCTCAAATACTAATCATTATAAAAAATGGATTTTCTTTTTTCATTTATCTTCTAAAACAAAATCCCTCCCTATCTGTTCTATACCAAAACACAACAGAAATGTATCAATTAAAACATAAGCAATTTGTTCCAACGGATTTAGAAACATGTTGGGACTTTTTCTCATCACCTAATAACTTGAAAAAAATCACTCCTTCCTATATGGGTTTTCATGTGAAAAATGAAATTCCAGAGAAAATGTATGAAGGTCTGATGATCGAATATACAGTAACTCCAATGTTAAATATTCCGATGAATTGGATTACAGAAATCACCAAAGTTGAGCATTTATCTTATTTCGTAGATGAGCAAAGGAAAGGACCATACAAGATTTGGCACCACGAACATCACTTCAGAAAAGTAGAAGGCGGAGTAGAAATGGAAGACATTTTATCTTACGTAATTCCATTCGGATTTCTAGGGAAAATCGCCCATGCTTTATTCGTTAAGAGTAAAGTGAAAGAAATTTTTGAGTTTAGAAATAAAAAGGTTCTTGAAATTTTCGGTTCATAATTTTTTATAGTTTACTGAAACATATTGATGTCTTTTCGTTCAGACACAATTAAGGGTTTATTTCATTGCAGGAGTTTTAAACTGGATAACTCAGGTTTTCCAAGGAAAATATTAGTTGTCATGTAGTTTTGTGTTTTTCTGGAAGAACCACCGCAAAGTTACTTCCTACTGCAAGCTATTTAAAGCGCAAGGAAACAATTGAGGAATTAAGTAAAAAATATTACACTACATGACAAAAATATAACTCATTAAAAACTAACAAAATAAGCATGTAAAAACTTGTTTAAAAGACTGGTATTCAGTATCTTAGATGAATAACTTCAATCATTTATCTATGAAAAAGAAT
>Ga0307486_1000480_pt1 | contig 36633 bp, 58 predicted proteins | sample CBIW02metaG_FD_203663 | JGI IMG/M metagenome (GOLD analysis project Ga0307486, IMG submission 203663) | Sea-ice brine microbial communities from Beaufort Sea near Barrow, Alaska, United States - CBIW 0.2 | ecosystem: Environmental > Aquatic > Marine > Coastal | place: USA: Alaska | collected... | reverse complement strand
GCACGACGGCGTTGTGGGCGTTCATAACGTCGCTGCGGCCCCGGCTGAATAGCTCGGTCTTGAACGTTGCGGCAGCGGGGTCGATGGCTACCCACTCGGGCACGCCGTAGTGCGCATTGCGGGCCAGCCAGCCCTCAAACAGTGCCGCGTGAGCGCCCACAGTGCCAGACTCGGGGGCGAACTCGTCTAGCACGATGAGCACATATTTCGACATGCCGTGCCCCGTGTTGAGGCCGCGCTTAGTTGATGCCCAGTCAGGCTGGCCTGTCGCCGGGTCGATGTTCACGCGGGTCATGCCGAGCAGGTAAGCCCGGGTGTCGTGCGTTGTGCCGTAGTCGAGCGCAGCAATAAGCACCTGCTCAACCCGGGGGAGCTGGGCGCTCTGGAGCGTCATCTTGTGCTCATCCCAAACGGCATACACGGCACCCTCTGCGCTGACCCACTGGCTCAAGATGTAGCGCTTGTAAAACACGCTCGCTTTGGGCCACGAGTTTTTGAGATCCTGCACAAACTTAGGGTTATTGCGGGCGAGGTAGAGGTTGTCATCCAGCAGGAAAGTCACGCGCCAGATGGGCAGGTGCAGCGCTCGGCGGCCGTCCTCGGTATCAGGGTCATTCTCCCAGCGCTGGAAATGGTGCAGCTTGCCGTTGGCGTCTAGGTGCCACTCAGCCTTATCGAGCCAGTTGACTTTGAGCCAGTGCTTAGGGCCGTCAGGGTTGCACGTCATAAACAGCATTGCGCCGACGATTGAGAGCCGAGATCTCGCCATGTTGAAAAACGGCTCAGGAATGTTTGTGCCCTCGTCTATGTAGATCCCGGCGAGGGTTGAGCCCTGAATCTTGGTCACTGCTGCTATGTCGTTAGCCCCGTAGAGCTGCACTACACGGCCGAGGATCGTGGCGATGCCGAGCCCACGGTTGAGGACTACCCGGCGCGGGCCGAGCATCTGCTGCAACGGCATTACGAGGTTGTTGATCGCGGCCGTCTCGGTGCGCGCGATCATGGCTAGCTGCCCCTTGGGGCCGTGCATTATGAACTCGATCCACATGAGCAGGCTGGAGACAGTTTTGGATGAGCGCACCGAGCCGTCGAACATGACGAGGGTGCAGCCCTCGGGCACTTTGGTCGCTTTGGCAGCCTTGCCCTCTAGCTGGTCAATCAAGCGCTAATCCTCGGGCGGTGGCAGACGCAACGGCAAGGGTCAACGCCCGTAAAGTTGCGTCGGTTAGGGCTGACTGTCCACCCATCGCAGCTCGGCCCACAGTTACCCCGGTTGTGCCACTCTGCGGCCATTTCAGGCTCGGCGGCAACCTCGGGCAGTGCTCGCCATGCTGCGGCCTCTGCGGGCCCTGCTGGCAGTGCAGCCTCGGGCGGCCAGTTGTCGAGCGTGCGCTGCTTGGGGTACAAGTAAAGCGGGTGGCCCACTTGCTCCCAAGGGTGCTGGGGGTGATAGCTGTCTGTGCCGTCAGAGTCCAGCTCGCGGCCGCTCATAGCGCATCCCCTAGCATGTTGTGCGCCTCCTGCATATGATCCAGAACCTCGGCGGCAATGTCGGCAACGTCCAGCGTTTCGGGCGTCAGCATTAGCACCTCATGGCAAAGATCGCAGGCCACCGTGAGACTGTCGGCGTCGTTGTGTGCCGTCGCCATGCGCAACATAGTAACGCCCCGGGTGGGCACTTTCATACGTCGAGCCCCTGTGTCGTTGTCGAACTCGGCCGCAGGGGGGCCAGCAGACGCCGCCCGGGCTGCGTTTATGCTCGCCCGGGATGCTGCAACGGATGCAGCTAGGGCCTCGGGTGTCATCTGGCGTTGGCCGTCGTCTCTCATTTGCTCCCCATCATTTCGGCCAGCCATTGCTCAACGGCGGGCAAGTCGCGCTCGTCAGAATCAGCTCTGAGCAGCACGAGGTGCTTATCTATCAGGATGCCGATACTAGTGGCGTAATTCTTCACGTCGGCCGACGTCGGCCGGTCGATCTTGTCACGGGTCATAAAGCCCGTTTTGGTATCCCAGTGGAAAACCTCATGCTCGGCAGTGAGCAGCCCAAACAGACGCTCGACCTCGGCCACGGCTTTGTGGGAGATCTCTGACCGCTTAGCTTTCAGGTCAATCTCGCGGGCCTCGGTAGCCACTGCCGTCCTGCTGCGATCAAACGTAACCGGGGGCGTAGCATCCCTACACACAAGAGTAACCGTAGACGGCGACACGCTGCACTCTCTGGCGATAGCATTGCGGCTCTTATCGCCCACCCGAGCTAACCGGACGATCCTCGCGCGCGTTTTGGCATCGACCGAACGCCTGCCGCCACCCGTGCCGCCGTTCCCTTTGGGGGGTGTAGTGTCCGTATCGTCTGCCACGTTTGCCCTTTGTTTAGCCGAGATCCCGCCCGGTTGTCTGTCTTTTCTATAGTACAGCGAGAGCCCCCTGCGGGCGTGCAAGGGGCTCGTTGTCGCTCAGGTGGTCGATAGACGCTAACGGTTGGCTTTCATTGCGGGGCCGACTGCCTCAGTCTCCATGCTGACTGACTCAGAGACGAGGGCCCGCAGGCGACTCTCTAGATCATGCCCGGCCTCAATGCGGTTCTGCTGCTCACGCCTAACCTCACGGATGACCTCTAGCAGGTGGAGCGTTACCGATAGCGGGCGGCGCATGACCTCGGCGCGCAGGTCGCCCTGATCCATTGCTGCGAACATATCAATTGTGCTGTCTGATTCTTGATAGTTGTCCACCTGCAACTCGCCGGGCGTTCTGTCGTCTGTGCCTTTGGGGGCTATTCCGCTTGCCATGTTGTCCTCTTTCGTTGTGCCGAGATCCGCTCGGGCGTCGGTAAGCTCTGGGGGCATGATGCAGCGGTGATCTACCGGGGCGGGCCTGCCGGGGCAGTCGTCGACATTCCGGTCGGCCTCGTTGAATTTCGGCTGCTCATTGAATATGGGCACTAGGGGCTTTCCGCAAGCAACGCATCTGACCGCTAGCAGCTCATGGCTATCTGTCCAGTCGTGCCTCATGGCTCGGCCCTTTCGGGTGAGTTGAAACCGCAGGCGCTGTATAGGGTTTCGGTGTGTCGCCATCCGAGCCCGGCCGGTGCGTTGTGGCGCTGTATGGCGGTGCCGCAGTGTTTGCACGTCACGGGCCGCTCTGTGGGCTCAGGATCGTCTGGGGGTGCAGTTGTGCCACCGTCGTGGCTTTCGGCAGCCTCGGGGTCACTGTGGGCGTCCAGTGCAGTCTCTACGCCTAGCGCGTTCCACTCTGCATCTGACTGACGCCGGGCAGCCTCGTCGCCATTGTTGAGGGCCGTCAAAATTGCTCGGGCCATCTGGGGCAAGTCAAGGATGCCCTTGACGCCGACGAGCTTGCCCTGCTCGCCTGCGATCCACTGGGCGAACGGTTGACCCTCGGGGCGCTCGTCAGACTGCTGGAGAATATCGTGCTGAGCGTGGATGCCATCTATCAGGGCCATCTGGATCGCGCCCAGCTCGCGGGCGGTCATTGTGTCGCCTCGCCGTTGATGATCCGCTCGGCTGCTCTGCGGGCAATCTCTAGCCCTGAGACTTTCCCGCGCAGGTAGCCCGCGATCTCGGCGGGCATCCTGTCGGCCTCGTCCCCCTCGGTGGAAATCAGCTCGTCTAGGGTGTCGATGAGATCCTGACACTTGGCGCGCACCTTGGCGGCCTCGGCGTCAATGACTGATTGCAGCCCGGCCGCGTGGATAACCTCGCGGCGCAAGTCGTCAATCATTGTGCGCAAGGTCGCGGCCAGAAAGTCGCCGCCGCAATGAGCCATGGCCTCCTCGCTCAATACCTGCGAGCGATGCACCTTGAGGCTGAGCCGTAACTGAATTGAGCACGTCATCCTGTCCTCGGCGGTTTCGTAAGTAACCCCGGGCACCTCCTCGCGCAGCGCGTCGGCCAAGTAGTCGCGGGCGGTCATCGCTTAGCCCCTAGGTGGCGCTTGATCCATGCCGTGAACCGTTGCACGAGAGTGCGCCGACGTGGACGCAGCAGGGCGCTCTGGGCCTCCTCGGGGGAAACAAATGGGGAGCGCTTGCCGTAACGCTCAGCGGCGAGTGCCTGCTGGGCTCGGTCGGTCAGGCGTCCATCTTCGAGCATCTGGCGAGTCGTCTGCATTTCGTCCATTGGCACGTCGTGCTTTTCGATCCACTCGCTGAGCAACCGGGCGATCTCTGGCCCCTGCGTTTTGGACTCTCGCCAGCCGTCAACGTAGAGGACTAGGGCGGGCTTTATGTCGCCCAGCTCGCGCGGCGTGAGGGGGTAAAACCATTCCCGAGCCCCCAGATTGAAAGCGGCCTCGTCGGCCTCGGCCTCGGTGCGGGCCATGATAAAGACGGTCATGCTTTCACCTGCTCCAGCTCGCGGGGGCTGTAGTAGCCGGATGACGCGCCACGATTGGGGCGTGGGCTCCAGCTAACGTGCAGAGTATGCAGCTCGCCAGAGTCCTCGATGCGCTCGATTACCTTGCCACGCATAGCCCTCAGCTCGCGGTGCGTGACGGTTGAGCCGATAGCAAACGGCTGCGGGTCAATGTCGGCATCTAGCCAGTCGCCATAGGCTTTAGAGACAAGCTCGGCGGGCATCCCGGGCAAGCACTGGGCGGCGATCTTTTGCCAGATTTCGCCTGTCGAGCCGGGGCCGGTGTGCAGCATTTCGCCTGTCTCGGCGTCGAAAATAATTAGGCCGCTCGTCGCCTCGTCAAAAACGTCCAGCAGCTCCTCGCACTTTGTGGGCTGAGCGTGGGCAAGGCCGCTAACGACCATTTGGGCGCTTAGCCGTTTCTTGATACGTTCCACTGCTTTAGGTGTGTCGTTCATGTTGTCCCCTTTCGTGGGAGTGATCCAGCTAGTTTAGTTCCTTACCGCGTTGCCGCGCAAGTCTTGCTGCGTCCGCCCTGCGGGCCCCAGTGACGTTTGCGCGGGCCGTAAATGCCGCCAGCAACGCAGCGGCCGCTGGATGCTCAAACACGCTGTAATCGACGTACACGGGCACGCCGTCCGTCCCGGTTAGATCCTCGGCCGAGCTGGGCCACAATACGGCCGTGGATGGCACGCCCCGGGCCCGAGCAACCTGCAAAGCGCGCACCCTCGTTGAGCAGAGCACGACGAGGGAAATTTTGCTCATGGCCGCAGGCTTTCGTTGATCCGGCGCTGACCCTCGGGCAGAATCTCCCAGCGCTTATCGGGATGCTCTCGGGCGAGGTGATCCGCTGCAAGGTCGGCAATGGTCACGGGCGTCGCCGAGCGCGGGGCGTAGCCGTACCGGCCAGAGATCTCCAGCACGGCAGCCAGCCCGGCGTCATGGTGCTCGGCCAGCTTTAGCTCGGCATCGAACTCGTCGCCGGAATAAAACGGCTGCTCGAAACCAAACGGGCCCTCACCCGTGAGCCTCACCCGGTACTCCTCGCCCGCCCGGGGCGTGAACTCTGGGCGGGCAGCCAGCGCGGGCTTAGCCTTGGCTCTTGACTTTGGGGGTGCCTTTTGGGCTAGCACCGTGGGCTTGCGTGAGGTGACCATTAGAAATTCTTACCTGTCAGCAATGCCCAAGACTTGCGGCTGCGCTCGGCCGATTCCTGCCGGGCGGCATCGCGGGCCTGCTGGATCGGCTGCACCTCGGCTGTGGCTTGGGCTTTTAGCTCGGCCTTGCAATCGACGCATAGAGCGTGATTTGCGGGGGCTGCGTTGCATCGGATGCAGAGGTTCATGGTGTGCCCTTTCGTTGGCTATGTAGAGACACTACACCCTCGCGCGGTAAGCGCGCAAACTGCTAGGATGGCGGCATGGCAACCGAACTAGAACAAATCGCAAAGCGTATCCGCGTCCGTAACGACGCGCAGGCTGCCGACCGTGAACGCCAGCGCGAGCTAATCCGCGAGCGCATCGCCGAGGGCGCAACGTGGGACAAGGTGCAAGCAGAGGCCAAGGTTTCGCGCCCTACGATCATGCACGCCGTTAAGCCTCAGTAGGTAGATCCCACTCGATAACTAGCGCTACCCCGGGCGGGTGATCCTCGCCTGCGTAGCGTTTTTTTGTGTCCCCTAAATCAGTAACCCGAGAGTCGTTGATGATAACCCCGGCGTCGGCGATCCCATCGAGCACGGCTCGGATGAGCTTGTCAATGTCTGGCTTGGTTGCTGGCAGCAGCCACCGGGGGCGCTGGGGCCGTGGCAGGTAGAAAATGAACGACACCTTTACAGGCTCGTCCAGTGGCGTCCACGAGGCAGGCAGGGCCGCGCGGGCCGCTGCGGTGACTTGGGCACGCCACCCGGCGAGGTTCACGTTGTCACTGGTCAGGATGGGCTTATTGCCACGCATCCCCTTAAACGCGATAGAGCCCTGCGGGCGAGGAGTTCCCTCCACCCGCAGGGCTAGCTGGCTATCAAATGACACGCGCGCCCTTGCTGCGCCACTGGGCGAACATGAGGCCAAAGCCAAAAGTAACGGCGTGGCCCCTCAGCTCATCCCAGTGATAAACCGGCTGGAGCGTAACCCCCCAAAGACTCTGTTTTGCTGAACGGCCAAAGCGCCACGATGGAGAGTCCATCAGAATGGAGTTTCTTCTGAGTAATTCGCCGACGAGTCCCAAACCGGGCCACCGCCTGCTGCGTCTGGCTGCCAACCTGCGCCCGGGCCTGACTGCTGCGCCGGGGCCTGCTGACCCTGCGGGCGAGATCCGTCCCGAGGTGTCTTAGTCACGGCCGCCGTTGCGTACTTGAGCGAGGGGCCAACCTCGTCCACCTGCAACTCCATAGAGGTACGCTTTTCGCCCTCTTTGGTTTCGTAGCTGCGTTGTTTGAGCTGGCCGGTCACGATGACCCGGGCCCCTTTTTCGAGAGATCCCGCGATGTGCTCGGCAAACTCGCGCCAGCATGAGCAGCGCAAAAACAGCGGCTCGCCGTCTTTCCACTCGTTGCTCTGGCGGTCAAACGTGCGCGGGGTACTGGCAACGGTAAAGTTGGCCACCGCCAGCCCGCCCTGCGTGTAGCGCAGCTCTGGGTCAGCCGTGAGGTTTCCCACGACTGTAATGATAGTTTCGCCTGACATTAGGCCCCTTGCTTTGCTGGTAGAGCTGCGACGACGACGAGGGCGAGGCCGAGCATGAGCGCAAACGCGCCGAGGGCTAGGATACTCGGGCCCTCTGACTTTTCGCCCGTGTAGGCGAGCGTTGCGGGCAGCTTTGTCGCTGCTGCTGCGGGCACAACGTTGATAGCCTCAACCGGCTCGACTGCTGGCACTACTGGCTCGGCCGTGTCGGTTGGCACCTCAACGGGCACCTCGGGCTCGGTGGGCTCGTCAGTGGGCTCGGTTGGCTCATCTGTGGGCACCTCGTCACCCGGGCAAGTTTCGCCGGGCTCTACCTCGGGGCAGGGGTTATTGCTCACGCAGCTCGTGGCGTCGCCGTGCTCGTTGAGCCACCCGGGCACTGTCCACTCGGCGCAATCAATAATGGGCGGCGTGTAGCAGCCTAGGGTGATCGCGTCGGCCCGGTCGAGCTGGCGTGAATCGCTGACCTCATCAGAGATAACGCCGTCTGTCGTCGTCCACGTCGTTGTTGTGTATTCGGTTGTTGAGGCGCACTCGCTGGCCTCGTGCTGCTCAACGGCTGGCTCGGGGGTTTCGGTGGGCGTGGGCTCTGGCGTGGGGCTCGGGTCAGGTGTCGGCTCGGGCTCAGGTTCAGGGGCGCACTCGCCCAGCGTGTCGCCGTGGGCAACATGCGCAGGCAGCGATGCCTCGGCCACGTCGATAGTTTCCGAGGGGTTGCTGGCGCTTGCCGTCAGGTGGCAGATTGTCACCTTTGGCTGCTTGCGTTCTGCCTCGTCGGCCGAGGCTCCAGCAGCGCCGAGCAGTGTGCCGCCCAGAGCGAGAGTGAGGGCGAGAATTGCCGCCCCGGTAGCGCGTGTTTTCATTGTGTGCCTTTCGTGCATTGGTTGAGGCCCCGAGCGATTACCCGGGGCCGGGTGGAGCTTAGAACGTTACGAAAATTGCAAAGTCTCGGCTGCTGCCGTTTGGGTTTGAGGTTAGCTCTTTGACGTGGGCGAATCTGGGGCCGCCGATTTTTGCGGCTAGCTTGGTTGCGGCGTCCTCGTGAGTCGTGCCTGCTGGGAATGTCTGGGCGTTTGTTTTGCGCCCGCGAGCCTTGGCCCTGACCTTGCCGCTGTCGAGCGTGTCGGTTGCAATGCGGTAGTTGTGATCTCTGTGAGTGTTGTTCATGGGGTGCCTTTCGGTGGCGGTCGGTATGTAGTAACCATACACACCGAATAGTAAACCTGCAAACTAATCCAAAAACGACACGCGCCAGAACTTAGGCGCGCGCTTGCCCGTGGGGTCTGGCTGATACTGAACAACGACCTCCTCGGGCTCGACAATCACGAGCTGCACGGCGCTCGACTTGAGCCCGAGCTGGGCGGCAAAATCATCCACGACCGCACGAGAGACTAGCGTGTCTGGAATGTCCAGCGGGCTCGGGTCGCCGCTCGGCCGTGGGTACGTTACCGGGTGCGAGGGCTCAATGGAGATCGTGGCATCCTTGTCGGCCTTGGCAAACAGCTCGGCGCGGGCCTTGGCCGCCTCGGGGGTCTGATAGTGGCGCGTCTCGCTCGTTGTGTCGCGGTGCCGAGAAATAACCCGGTACAGGCGCGGGATGCGGGCCACCTAGAACTCCAGCCCGGCCGAGATCTCGCTGGCCTCGTTGAATTGCTCCTCAACATGGTCGGCCCAGCTCTGCACGGCCTCCTCGTGGGCCTCGCTGGCATCCTCCCATTCTGTGTACTCAGTGCTCTCGGTGTCGTCTGGCTCGTCGCCGGGGTCAGTCACGCGGGCATCCTCGTCGCCATCCCACTCCTCGACCTCGAAACCCTCAAGCTCGTCGGCGGCCTGCTCGGCCAAGTCAGCCAGCTCCTCCAGTTGCTCGTTGCCGTATTCCCAAGCGTCAGCACTCTCGCGGCGCTGGTCGGCATAGTCGCGCACCTCGTTCTGAAACTCCTCCAGAGCCGAGGTCAGCTCGTCCAGCGCCTCGGCGGCAGTCTGGTCAATCTCGCTTAGGGCGTCGTCAAAAGCCTCTTGAGCTGCTAGCGGCCCAGAGCGCAGCGAGGTCGTCAGCTCGGACGCCCTGAACGGATGCCTGACGCAGCGGATTGACGGCGTGCGCGTGCGAAACCCGGGCTTTGCCCAGAGATACGGCTCGCCCTTGGGGATCTCGTGGCCTCTGCCGCATTGATGACTCTTAGCGGATTTTTCAACTTTATGGACTCTAGCCATGATCTTGTGCGCCCCTTTCGTGGGCTGGTTTACTGACTTACTGAGAACTTAGTGCCTTATTCGTTGAGAGTCAATCTAGGGCGGGTGATCGCGTAGCGATTGACCGGCGCAATGCCTGAGCCTCCCGCGCAACGGTGACCTGTTATGCACAAGCTGGATATAGCTGGGGGTTAAGACTGGGGGTTAATGCCTGTTCACGGGTGACCGCTAGGCCCGGTCAGATTGCCTACAGGTCAATTTGACCGCTTGGATTTCCCACAGGGTTATCCACAGGCTCTAACTGGAGCGTGTAGCGGTCAGACGTGCGAGATCCGTCGCGCCGTTGTCTGCGGTCGCGGGCGATGAGTTTGTGCCTCTCAAGCCTGCCCAGAGCCCGCCTGACGGTGCTAACACTCGCGCCGGTATTGGCTGCGATCTTTTGCTGCCCGGGAAAGCACGAGTTAGCCTCGTCGGCGTAGTCAGCCAGCACGACGAGAACAAATTTGTCTATCGTCGGCAGCTCTTGATCGAACGCCCAAGTTATTGCTTTGTTGCTCATGTAGTGTCCAAAATGTCAGGCCATCGCTATATGATGGGGTTGTGTTCTAAACTGTCTGGCCCCGGGTTGAGTGTCCAAGCTCCTCGGGGCCTTTTCATACTATGCGGGGCAGTGCCCGCCATTGTCATCTAGCACGATCCAAGCGCCGAGCCGTGGACTCCAGAGCCGCGCTGTTTCGTGGTCGTCCCACGAGTGCAGGGATACGCCCCAATCGACCGCCAGCGCCTCGGTGTGAGCCCAGCCGTGGCAACCTGTGTGATTGCCCCAGCCGCACAACGCAACGAGGTTAGAGGCCGAGTGAGCCCCGCCCCGAGATCTGTATTTACGGTGATGCAACTCCAGCCGAGCCTCGCGCCCGCAAACCTCGCAAACGCCACCGGCCCGGGCTAGCACTATTGCGCGCACCCGGGCCGGTATTGGCTTAGCAGACATTAGCCAGAGCGTCGCGCTCAGTTGTCATGCGGGGCCCCGCGCTGGGCTTTCAGCTCGTCGCGCTCGATGGCCAACATGCCCGAGAGAGAGCTAAAATAATCCTCTGCGTGCTTGAGGGCGTCGCCCGCGTTGATCGCCGCAGTCTGCGCTAAGTCAGCATCCAGCTCGGCCTGCTGCACGTCGGCATCTGCGTCGGCCCACTCTTGGCGCTCGGCACTCGTTTTGATAGCCGCGCCGGTGGAATCGTTGCCCCACACTCGCAAGGTAACAATGAGATTAGCCCGGGTGCGTTTGGCGTGAGCCTTGGCCTCAGCCGCGAGATCCCTAAGCCGCTTGCGAGCCTCGCGGGCGTCGTTCAACTGGCGAGCTGCCTGAGCGATGAGCGGCAGCACCTCGCTAGTCGCAAACGAGCCCATTTGGGGCAGGGGCGGCCCGGCAAAATCGCCGGGCCGCTCAACTGCTGACATTGGTTACGCCGTTGCTTTCGTGATCTCATCTTTGCGCTTGACGACCGCCATGCGCAGCTCGGCCGTCATCGCGCCGTTACTGCTGGCACCGTCCCAAACAGCCTTGACTTGCGCTACGTCAGTAGCGGCCTCTAGGTGCTTTGCCCACGCCTCGGGCTCGGCTGCCACCATTACCTCGTAGGCGTTGATCGCTGGCGTCTCCTCGGGCTCGTCGGCCTGAGTTGCCCACGGCTCGGGCTCGTCGCTCGGTGCCTTAGCGGTGGGCGCGCCACGAGCTGCACGCTTGGCCTTGATCTCCTCGGCAGCGGCAGCGCCATCGTCCTCGGGGATCTCGCCCGTTTTGGCGTCAGCCTTTGCGGCATCCTCGTCGGCCTGAGCTGCGGCCTCATCTGCTGCGCGCTTAGCTCGGGTTGCGGCACCGTCTGCCCGGGCCTGCTCTACGAGCTTGGCTGTGGCCTCTTTGGCGCTGGCGTCCCCAGCGATCCGCTCGGCCTGCTTGGCCCGCTCGGCGTCGCTCGTGATTAGGTGCCCGCTGGCCTTGCCATGCGTCTCGTTATAGGCGCGCACGGCATCCTCGTCGGCGCGGTCGATTGAGTCAGGGTCAACCGTTGCGGGCTTATCGTCCTCAATCACCTCGGCATCTACGATATTCGAGTCAGGCTCAGCCGCTGGCGGCTCTGTGACGGCCTCGGGCTCGACCGGCGCAGCCTTTGCCCGCTTAGTGCCCTGTCGGCCGTTAGTGGCCCGCTTGGCGGCCGGTGGCGTAGCGCTCGGGGCTGCGGGCTCGTCGTCAAACTCGCCCTCGATTACGTCGCCCGATTCTGTGACATTAGCGCCCAGCTCCTCGGGCGTGTAGCCGATGCCGTTGAGCGCATCGCTGGCACCCTCGCGGATAACCTCAGAGATCGCCCGAGCCTTAGCCATCGCCTCGGGGTACTTTTTCCAGTTGTCTTTGCCGAGCAGGTCGGCACGCTTTGCTCGTGCCATCGTCCACTCGACTCGGTAAGTAAACTCTTTGTCGTCAGGGCGCACGAGTGTCGCAACGGCCTTGAATGCCTCGCCCCACTCGCCATCTGTGACGACGCGCAGCACGAAACCCTCGCCGCGCACGACGGCCGCCATGAGGTTAGAACTCATGGATGCCTTGCCCTCGATGATAAAAATGCCGTTGATCGCGGCCATAGGGTGCAGGCCGAGCATTGCGCCGTGCTCCATGACGAGCAGGACGTTGCCGACGCTCGGGCGGGATGGCACGAGGCGGCCCTGATCGTCGTTATAGTTGCCCGTCCATAGCGCCTTGGGGATGAGGCTGGCGCGGGCCAGCGTCTCGGCGTACTGGATGCGGGTGGCCAGCGGCTCGGCCGCGTAGGCGACGACCTCGGTTGAGTTAGTCATTGTGTTACTCGCTCTCTGTTTTGGTTGCTACATATTCGGGGTTGATCTCAAACTTGACCGTTTCAGAATCGGCCCAGCCTGTAATGCTGCGCAAGGTTTCAGCGGGCAAGTCTTTCGTTGCCAGCGTCGTCCTCGTGCCTCGCGCAAGTTTAGCAATAAACCGCGTGCCTATGAGCCAAATTCTGCGGCCCTCGTATTCCTTGATAACACTCTTGACCTCGGCCACGATTGCCTCGTCGCGCTTTGCGTCAACCGCCATGCGGGCACGGATCTCGGCCAGCTCGGTAAGTAACTCGTCAACCTTGACGGCCTCTTCCCATGCCGCAATGTCCTCCACGGTTGAGTCAAAATCAGGCTCGGCCAGCTCCCGCAGGTCAACGTCAGACTCGGGCGCGATGCCCGCAGCCAGTAGGCCCTTGAACCAATCGACCTTGCGCAGCAGGAAATCAAGGCGGGCCTGATCGCGGCGCACCGGCAGCAGGTAACGATAAGACTCGTCAACTGTGGCCTGTTTGTTCGCACCCCTGCCAACCCACTTGACGAGATCCTGCGCGATCCAAACCGTGACGGCCCCAGTGGTGTAAATCTGCCACTGCACCTGATCGTAAATATGTTGTGGCAGGCCGTCCTCTTTCCAGTTCTGCTGGGACGCCTTGGCCTCGATCAGCACTAGGCCATCCTCGCGGGCAAACTTGTAACCGTCAGGGGTGCAAACGCCGCCAAACTCCTCCAGCTCGGGCAGGCCGACGAGGGCGCTGCTGGGAATAAACGGGTTACCGGGGCCGCCCGTGATGGTGGCCTCGCTGGCCCACTTGATAATCTCGGGCTCGCGCTCTTGACCAAACGCTGCCCGCTCCTCTAGCCAGCGGTTTCGCAGCGCCTCGGGGTCGTATTCGGGATCTGTAAAGTCGTTCCATACGTCGATCAGTTTGGTATACGGGTTACTGCCTGCGATGGCCGTGACGGTCGTGGCTGTGTACTTGCCACGTCTAGCCCCTAGCCACTGCTCGCGGTCGCTGCCATCTGAGTAAACGATGAGCCCGCCATCCTCTAGCGTCTTGGTTGTCATTCCGGTTTCTCTTTTCTTTCGGTTGTGTGGTTTACTTTAGTTGTGTGTTGCGGTTTCTCTGCCGCTACCCTTTCGGGCAATGGCCCCGGGCTTAGGCTCGGGGCCTGCGTCGTTTCCGGGGCCGGTTGGCCACGATGAGAACGATGCCGCCAGCCGCCGACAACGGGAATGCTAGCCCGCCAGCAACCTCCCAGCCTGCCAGCACGAGGCCAGAGCCCAGCAGGCCCTCAACGGCCAGCACGAGGCCGAGCAGGCGCAGCTTGCGCGACTCGCTCATGCGGTGGCCTCGGCCTTGCGGAAAGCTGCCGTGCGGGCCGGGTGATTGTAGCTAGCCGGGCGTTGCTGCCCGCTCAGGGTCAGCTTGCGGCAGGGCTGGCCTTTTGCGGCGTCGCAAGTGGGGCAGCTCGTGGTTTCAATGATCCGGTGGAATAGCATGGGGTGCCCTTTCGGTGGCGGTGTGTACTAAGCGTATACCCTAAACGGTTTAGGCGCAAACCGGGCTGAGTGGGGCCGCCAGTTGGCGGCCCCGGGTGGGACTACTTGGCGATTGTGGCCGTGATAACGACAACCTCGCGGGCCGGGAATGAGCGGCGCATCTTGTCCCGCTGCTTGGCCGCGAGATCTGACCGGCTCTGCCATCCCGATACTCTCCACGAGCCCACGAGATCCGGGCCAGCCTCAGCGTCAGCGATGGCCTGCTTGCGGTTGGCGACGCGCTCAACGCAGCCAGCGGCATATCCTCGGTACGTCGTCACGATGGCGGCCCGGGCGCTTGCCTCGGTGCCATCCACGACAATATCCGAGACGGTTATCTGACCCGTGTAGGTGTACTGGCGGCCCAGCTCTACGTCTTGCCCCAGCTCGGCGCGAGCCTCGGCCTCGGTGGCGATCCAGCTGCCCTCGTCGGCCTTGGGGGTGTAGCGGGCGGCCCGCAATTTCATGGAGCGGCCAGCCTCGGCGTAATCGGCTGCGACTGTGTAGCGGGCGGCGAGCTTGCTCTGGTAATCAATGTCAGCGTGCAGCCCGGCGATGACCTCGGCCTTGGGGGCGGGGCCTACTGCGACGAGAAACGGGTAAACGTTGTTCTCGCTCTTGCGGGTGGCTACGGTTCCATCTGGGAGGATCGCGCTGTGCTTGGTTGACATTGTGTGCCTTTCGAGTGGCGGTTAGTGGGTATGTAGTAACCGTACACCTAGAACGGTTTACACGCAAACTAAATCTCGTGTACGGTGTCTACATGGCAACCGCCACAAACGAGAGGACAACATGAAAACGACAACCGCACGCAACGAGATCGTGCTGCAATGACCCCGGCAGAGTTCAAGACGGCCCGAGAATCGCTCGGCGTCAGCGCCCTATTTATCGCCAAGCGCCTCGGCGTAACCGTGGGAATTGTTTGGCGATACGAAAGCCCCCAGCGCCTCATCGACGTGCCCGAGCGCGCGGCTGACTTGATGCGAGATCTACTCGTGGACTTTGAGCTATCCGCTGATTTCATGGCCGAGCACGTCAAGGATTCCGAGCACGGCGCGATCCCCCGGCACGTTGATATTGCCGAGTTTGAGGCTGTAGTCCCGGCGCTCGTCGGCTGGGGACAACTCACTCAGGGGCTACTGCTGGCCGAGGTACAGCGACGCCTGCGCACCGCCATTGAATACGTCTACCCGGGCGAGGGGGCTGCCGCATGAGCGCGTCAACGACTCCCGAGCTGCCCGAGACGCTGACCGTTGACGAGCTGCCCGAGCGGCTGCGAGTTATGTATCTGCGAGATCTCAAAATCTGGGCCGATATGGTCGCGTTCCGGGGCTTTGCGATGACGTGGCGGGATGAGCAAAGTTTCCTGCGCGGCTGGGTTTCCGGCCGGGGGCTTGTCCAATGAGCGAGCGCGACGACCTCACAGAGCAGGCTTTCCACCTGCCCACGATCCCCAAGCCGACAACACAGAATGAGGCCACAAGATGAGCGTGCAATCTGACGCCCTGCTAACCCTAGTTTCGAGCCATATGGATATGCCGCCAGACGAGCAAAAGCTGAAAGAGGGGCCGCTCTGGAGTAACCCCGTTATTGCGTCGCCGGGCGTGCTTGCGCTTGTGCGTCAGGGTGGAGATCCGGCCGAGATCGCCAAGCTTGAGCAGATGATAAAAGACGGTCTAATTGTTGAGGCCGTCAACCCTCAAGCTAAGCGGGCCGAGCTGGCGAGCCTGCGCCCGGGGTATCAGAATCGGGCGATGCGGCGCGCCGATAAGCGTAAATAGTTTGCAGCCTTACCGCCTTGGCGTGTAGGGTCACTACATAGATCCCACGAAAGAGGACAACATGACGCACGACTCCACCGAATACCGGGGCAAGGTTAGAGCCCGCGATCCCGAGACGAGCTGGGAGGCCGCAGCGCGACAGACGCCCACGAAAACGGCCGCCCTGCGCGCCCGCATTTATGAGGCCCTGAGCGGCCGCCCCATGACCGATGAGGAGCTGCTTATCTCGGCCGGTCGCATTACGAGCACGAGCCCCAGCGGGGTACGCACGAGACGGCACGAGCTAGTGCTGGCCGGGTTTGTTTCCGAGCTGCGCGACGACGATGGCCAGACGGTCAAGCGCGACACTCTCGGCGGTAGCCCGTCGATTGTTTGGCAGGTTGCCCGCTCGGCATCCGTCGAGCAGGTGCTAGCGGTCAAGCGGCCGCGCACCGTCAAGGCCGAGCAGGTGGCACCTCACGATCACGAGCGCGGCATGGCTGCGGCTCGCAAGCTATCCGCATGGGAGATAGGGGATCGTTCATGGGCTGACCTGCTCGTGGAGGCGTACCTCAATCCCGAGTGGGCCGAAAAGAAACTAGACGAGGAGCAGGAAAATTGAGCACAACTAACGAGATCCGCGCCGAGCTGCACGCCCAGATTGACCGCCTCGCACTATCGTCGGCGCTCGACGCCAGCGATGGCGAGGCGATGCGCTCGGCGATCATTGCCGCGCTTGCGGTCTATACCAAGGCTGTCGAGTGGGCCGCAGCGGGTGAGCTGTCCACGACAGTAGCGCTGTCTGGGGCCGCCCCCAGAATGGCCGCGATATTGCTGGATCTGCGAGGCGAGAGGCCCACCCAGCCCGGCAATCGCTCGTTTCTTGACGGTTTTGAGGCTGGCCGCGACGCCGCCGAGGCCATCGCCCGCAAACGATATACCGAGGCCCGCATGAGTGGCGACAGGATCGCCGCCAAGGTGATCGCCAACGCCATCCACGAGCTGAGTGCAGAGTGACCGCCAAAGTAACGCCGACCCGAGACGGCTACGGCTATAGCTGCCGAGAGTGCAAGAGCAGGGCGAGCGGCTGGCAGTTGCGCACCCTCGCCCAGCACGCGGCCGACACTCACAACATGCAAGCCCACGAGCACGAGCTGCAAGCTCAGGCCGACGCTGCCGGGATTGTATGGCTGGAGCGTGAGGGCAAGGGCAGAATCCCGCCCGGCGCTTTCACTCTCTGGGCGTCGCCGCTGTGCGGGCACGGTCGCAAGCTCCACCGGGCGCGACGCTTTGACACCTGCCTAGATTGCGGGTACGCACTCCACAAGCTGACAGGGGAGGTTCTGGATCGTGGACAAGTTTCTTAAGGCGTGGGGCCGAGCGATCAACGCCAAGCTGCAAGAGCAGGCTGACGCCGAGAGCGCCGAGATCCTTGCCGTGATGCTCAACCCACCGCCCGAGCGCATCGTGCGCAGCTCGACCATGAGGCCGGGCCGGGCCTACGAGATCCCGGCCGAGAGTTTCTCTGACGGCCTAGCGCGCCTGATAGTCGCCCCGGGGCAGCACTTGGCCGAGAGTGTGCTGGAGCAATACCGATGAGCCAGCGCCGGGAGACGAGGGGCAGCAACAAAAACCGCCGCCCGGGTGCCCATATCGGCCGGGCGCTCAAGCTCTGGATGCTTGCCGAGTTTGGCGATGGGATTACCGCCCCGTGCTCGTTCTGTGAGTGCCCGCTATTTTTTAGCACCCTCACGAAAGATCTTTACCCGGTGCCTGCTCGCCGGGGTGGGCGCTATCGCAAGGGCAACGTGCGCCCGGCGTGCATGGGCTGCAACGCTCGGGATGGGGCCGTGCAGCGAGCAGCCGAGGCCGCCAAGCGCCGAGCCCGCCTCGCGCGTCGTCGTGAGCTGTACGCGCTGCGGCGCTCAGCGGCGATCTAAGCCACTTTCACCCTTGCGGTGCCTTAGTGGACGCACCGGGCCGCAAACGACGAGAGAGCCCCCAGCAGCACCCAATGCGGGGCCGTGAGGGCTCTCTTCTCAAGCGTTGTTACTTGTCGGCAGGCTCAAGCGGAATAGCCGCGATGCCCGGCAGGTGTCGCTTGATCCACTCATTAGCGCGAGCTGCTGCCATCCAGCGAGTGACGAGGCCGCCGACAAGGGCGACGCCGCCCACGGCGAGGTTGATGGCAACATAAACCCACCCGGGAATGTCGAACGCCGTAACCTTGTGCAGCTCCTCTTGCAGAATCGCAAGCATGGAGTTGACCAAGGGCAGCGCGAGCACGAGCCCGGCCAAGATGGCGAGGACAGTGCGCAGGGTTGCACGCTTAGGGTTAGCCACCTGCGTCGGCGTCCCCTCGGCCGACACGGCCCGCTCGTCAATCTGGATCTTGTCAGTAGTCATTTTTAGCCTCTCTCGCTTTGCGCAGATGCGCAGGGGTTATTGCGTCCTCCAGCTTAGGGGTCGGCGGGATTTTATCGCGCAGGCCCTCGCGGATAAGGATACTTTCAAGGTGTGCAGTATGGAGAAACAGCAAACGCCGGTTACGCCCCTCGCGGTCACGCTCATCGCTCAAGTGCCCCGCCCGGCGCAGTGCGTCATCGCGCTCAGTGACGAGATCCACGCGCCTACTCGACTCTTTCAGAGACACGCCCCGGGCGATCTTGCCGATGCCCGAGATGATCTCGCGCAAAATCGCGCCGAGTCCACCGCCCCCAAGCACGGCCACTAGCACGGTCGTCGCGTTTATTTCCACACGCCTATGTTGCCACGCCCAGCGTGACTAATCTCGCAAGCTGGCTACAGTGCGAACACGCAGCAGGGCTTGCAGCCTAACGATAAAGCCGCGTTGCCCCGGCTCGCTCAAGAGCATCTGTAGCTCGACGTAACGCCGCAGCAGGGCCAGCAGGGCGACGAGAATGAGAGTGATCGCCACGGCCGCGTCGAGACTATTGACGAGCAGGCTGGAAACAATCACGAGATAAATTAGGGCTCCGAAACCGGCCGCAGCGATTCCCGTGGTTTCCAGTATCCATATCCCGGTCAGACGCCCGAGCGCCGAGCTGAAACCGCCAGCGATCAGCAGCCCACCCCAGAGCGCCACAAACAGCGGCAGTGAGATCGTCGCGGTAACGCTCGGCGGTGTGGCCACGATGGCGAAAACGCCCGAGGCTAAGACGGCAAGGCCCACCGTTACGTCGATGATCCTGAGCAGGGCATCTAGCGCTGCGTGCCGTTTTGCACTCGTGGGATGAGTTTCTGTGTTTGGAGTCACGCCGTCATCCTAGCGCCGCAATCTCCACAAACAACACAAGCCCCCGGTTAGGGGGGCCTGCGTGCCTGCCGTTGAGGGCTGGGCTAGTTGGCTAGGCGCTCGGCCGCGTCGATATTTACCGCCGTGGCGATCTCGGCCGCCGTGGGGATCTTCATTGAGGCCCCCACGAGCGGCGCGAGCTGCGCTAGCTGCGGTGCGCTCAATGAAACCGAGCCAGCCAGCGAAGCAGAATTTTTTGCCGCGAGGTTCCTGTATGAATCCCACTCGGCCTGAGAAACGGTCAGCCCGGGCTTGCCGACAAAGCGGCCCCATGCGTTATCGTCTACCGAGCTGTCGGTTGTTTCAAAGAACGTAGTCGAGTCGAAAAAAGCAACCCTTTTAGTGTCCCGCAGTGCTGCTCTGAACATTTCTGGTGTCTCTCTTTCTTTTATTTCGGTGCCGGACGATCCGGCTGGCGACGCTCCGGCCTTGGCGCGGGCGAGAATAGAACTTACTGTTTCGGGGCCGGGGCAGAACGTGGGGTAGCTTGCCCCGTAGGTGTTCCACAGGTCACGATGACCGAGAACATGCCTGATGGTGTACCGCTGTCGCAGATCAATGAGCAGTCGTGCAGCAGCGTCGAGAGCTTTGGCCGAGATGGGCCAAGCTCCACCCGCTGACTCGTTCTCAATCTCGACCGTAACCGCCCGGTGATCCCACGCTGCGCCCTTGCCGTTGTCATAGGCAGAGCCAGAAGTCCACGCGCGGCGTTCCTCGGGCACTACGCAAGTAATGCGGCCCTCGTTGCTAATGGTGTAGTTTGCCGACACGCCGCGCGAGCCGCTGACCATTGCGGCGATTACCGCATTGTCATTTGTCCCCGCTTGATGATGAATCAGGAACGTGTCAATTGTTGCCGTCCGCTTGGATGACTGTGCCGAGATTTTTACCTGATTAGTTTGTTTGCTGTAGGTCATTACTCAAGCCCCATCCCCGCGCCGTCGAAACTAACAAAAATTGATGAGGTCGTGCCCGAGAGTGCAAACTCTCCCGCAGTCGTTACTTCTAGGGTGGCCACTGCGTTAACTGCGTTGACCATTAGCTTGCGAGTCTTGGCTCCGAGCAGCCCTGAGAGTGCTCCTATGGTAAATATTGCCGTCCCGGATGCGGTTGTGCCGGGCTTGATTACGCCTCGAAACTGAATCCTATCCTTGGTTATCCGGTACTCCAGTGGGCCATATGTCGCACTGTAGGTTGTCCAGCCGTTGAGCAGCGCCACTGCAACCCAGCCAGAATCGACTACTTGAGCAACCCAAGTAGCCCCGCTCCATGAGTATTGAGCAGAGCCAACGAGGCCGAGCGCGCCGACAGGCAGGTGCACAATCTTATCCAGTGCCACCTTGCTCGCTGCTGCTACCGTTAGCCGCTCGGTCGCTGCGGCAGATATCCGCAGATCAACGATCACCATAGTTGTGTTGCTTGCGTTGACCCAAACCCAAGCCACGGGCTGCTCGTCTTGAACTCCCGGGCTGACAAGGCGCGCTGCGGGGTAGCTTGTTGGATATGTTGACGGCGTGGCCGTGGTCGTGGTTGTGTGCGGGATGGGCACAAGGCTCGTCGCCTTTGTCGCCCAGACTCGACGCAAGACGACCAAATACCACTGGCCTGCTGCGGGCACTGGGATAGGGATATTTTCGGCCGCGTCCAAGGTCGTGGCCACGCCGCGCCCAAAAGCCAGCCCGGCCGCGACGATGGCGGTGCGAGCGCCCGGGCTCTGGGTGACGGCTAAGGCACTATCCGAGCCCACGCAATAATCGCGCCCCAAGTACCGGGATAGCCCGGCCCACTGCACGGTGTCAACCGTTCCGTCAAAACCAATGCTTGTCTGTGTCATATCTGAAACCCTATCTACTCGTTGTGATTCTACGCTGAGACGCTGCCAGCCGGGCCACAGCGTTAGCGAGTGCCCGCGTAGGGTCGTCAGTCTTGGCCCCCAGTATTGGCTCAACGGTAAAGCTATCCGACGTGAGCGAAAACTTGGCCTCAGTGACAATATCTGTAAACGATTCCGCGCCCAGCTCGTCGCCTGATTTTATCGTTACTACGTCGCCGAGCTGCACGCCATTCTCGCCGCCAAAATAGAACGTTTCCGACTCGCTCAGCGTCGCCTGCACGCTCGACGTAGGCGCGCCCTCGTCTATCCCGGCAATGGCCGCTGCGGTCAAGTAGTCGCTAAACCGCGTCTTGTCTGCCACTGAAACCTCGGGGCGCAGCAGGTAATACTTAGCCACCCGGTAGGCGTCGGCCAGCGCGTCAGGCCAGTTGAGCCCAGCGCCGGTCGCATCCCTGAATACCTCAATAATGTCGCCATATTCGGCCTCTAGTGCTGCATCTGCCACTGTCCAAAAAGCTCGGTCGGCAATCTCGCCCGGGCCGCCGACGACTGCCCGCGTTGCCGATGGCGGGTTAAGTGACCATGACCCCGCCTCAACGATTCCAGAGCCAACCGTGAGCGGTGCCTGCCACTCGCTCGGCTCGTAAACGTCAAGCTCTACGGTTGCGCCTCGGGCCGCCTGCATGAGACGCACGCCGAGCCCTGACCAAATCAGCAGCGACTCTAGGGCCTCGTCCAGCCGGGCCATGCGCACACTAGGCAAAACCCCCGCAGCCCGTGCGTCGCCACCGCGCAGCAGGTCAGGGGCTATCGTCACAGGGCGGCCAAGGCGTGCAAAGTTCACGCCTACTAAATTCTTGATAGCTGACTCTGCACTCTCAACGAGAACGCCACCGGCAGCGGCCGAGCCATCCGGCCAGAGATAATAACCATATTGGCCCTGCGTAGTTCCATCTGGGCCAGCGTCAGCGCTACCCCCGGGCAGCGTCGTCTGAGCCCAGCCGCTCGGGGCGTTTGCGTCCAAGGTTGTTGGCGCTACCGGGTGGATAGGCGCAACGAGCGCCGTAGTGTTTGGCAGCAGTCGCCAGTCGCCTTGGACTTGACAAACGAGATCCCCATTAGGCAGCAGGTCGCCCCCCTTAGTGCGCACCATTCCAGACATAAGGCCAGCGCCCCGGTATTGCATCGTGACGCGCGCGCCCTTGCGCATCATGTCCTCAATCATGGGATCGCCTGCGTGCAATCTAAAGCTAAAATTGCTGAGCGCGTTGTGGCGCACCGAGCCGGTAATGCTCACGGGGTCAGTTATCCGCCCGCCCCAGTTGAAACCCTTATCGTAAACGTCAATCAGGAATGGGCTGTCAGTCAAAATGCCCTCGCATATCTTGGGGTAATTCGTGCCGTTACGATGCCAGAGCCAACAACCGAGATCTCGACCGGCGTGACCGAGCCCCGGGGGATGGGGGCCCAGTCGATCTCGTTAAGCTGGCGAGTTACTTTGATGCCGTCGAGCAGCGCGAGCTGGCGCAGCGGGTCAGTCTCCACGATGAGAGTCTGCCCCTCAGTGCCGACGATTGAGCCGCCGAGATAGTGGCCGTCAACGCCAAGCCTGAAATATGTAAACGGGCCCGAAAGTTGCCACTCAATCCACGCCGCAGAATCGCCCGGGTTGGCGAGCGTGTCACTGTCGCCGCCCTGCGCCGGGATGATGTAGAACGGGGTTGCCCCTGCACCGTTACCGAAAAATGTTGGCAGCGCGCCCTCGCTGGCGAGCGAATAAGCAAACTCGACGGCGGGGCCCTCCCACCACGGTTGATCCGCGATCATGGTGAGGCCGAAAGCGTCAGATAGAACATACGGGTCTAGGCGGTAGGCATAGCCATCGTCCCCCTCGCAGGTGAGGCCGAGCTGGCGGGTCGCACCGCTGCCGTCCGTGACGGTCAGAGTGCCCTGCTCGCCGATTGCTACGCTGCGCCAGAAATCTCGCTGTATGCCCTCAACGTCGGTTGCTGCGGCATCCTTGAACTTGAGCGGCAGCCATGCTGGGCGGGGCTTGAGTTTCCAGCCCGTTTGACGCTGGCCATCCCGCAAGGCGGTTTCTTTCGTCTGGCGCTTAACTTCGGGCATGGCGAGGCCGGTGATCCCTGCGACGCTCGTGCGCACTGGGCCCCGCAATAGATCCCAGCTTGAGCCGTCAGTGCCTAGCCAGTTGATCTCGATACTCATGCGACTCCCACTAGATCGTCAAGGCCCGCGAGCGCTGCGGCCTGTCGTTGCTTTTCAGCGTTGCGCCGGGCAACCTCCTCGGCGTCCCATCCCACGTTGCCGTTGATGATGAGGGTTGAGCTGCCCGAGCGGCCAGCCGAGCCCGCGCCGTCAGCGGCCCCACGTCGCCCCGTGGCGGCCGAGGAGCTAGGCACTGAGACAAGGTTGCCCATACGGGCATCTAGGGCGCTCTGCTCATCGTCTGCGCCGAGCACGATGCCCTGCACGATGTTGCGGCCGTAGCCTCGGAAAACTTTAGAGGGCGACGCGATGCCAAGGGCCGCCTTGAACGGGGCGACGATCCAGCTCGGGAGTAAGCCAAGGAAAAAATTGCCGATGGTGCCAGCGAGCGAGCGCACGCCGTTGAGCATCCCCTGAATCATGTCGCGGCCTGCACTATACAGCCATGACCCGATGCCCGAGAAAAACCCCTTTACGACCCCGGGGATGCTGCGCAAGAATCCCATAAACCCGTTCCACCCGTTGCGCACGCCGGTAAGCATTCCGCCAATTAGGTCGCTGCCGACGCGCAGCAGCCACGCGCCAACCGCCGAGAAGATGGCCCCAATGGCCCCGGGTATCCCCTGAAAGAATGAAATGATATTGCCGATTGAATCCGAGATCCACGCGACGAAAACGCCCCAGATTTTTGTGATGAAAGCCACTACAGAATCCCAGTTCATCACGAGCAGAATCACGGCCGCGATGAGCGCCAGCACGGCAATCACTATCCAGACAATCGGGTTAGCCAATAGAGCCGTGTTCATTGCCCAAGTGGCGATTGTCAGCCCGATAAACGCGATGGCCAAGATGCCAACGACTGCGGCGATGATCTGCAAAATGATGGGGTGCTCGTTCAATACGTCCGCGACTGCCGAGAGGATGGGGATTAGCCCCTGCCCGAGCTGGCCCACAATTGAGTCCCACATCCTCGTCAGCTCAGTCCAGCCCGTTTTTACTCCACCGTTCAAGGTTTCGCCCATATCGTCGGCGGCCCCCTCAGTGTCGCCCAGCGAGTTTTGCACGTTGGTCAGCGAGTCCAGAAAACCCGGTATTTGATCCTTTCCAAGATCCTCCAGCGGCGTCCCGAATAGGGCCGTAGCTGCCGCAGCCTGCGCTGCGGGATCTTCGATGCCCTGCAATCCCTTAACGATGGCGTCGAAAGCAGCAGCAGCATCGTCGCCGCCCGCAAGTAGATCGTTGGCCATATCTTGACCGCTGAGCCCGAGATCCCGCAGCGCATCCTGCGCCCCAGTGTCGCCCATATCGGTCGCTCGGATTGTAAACTCTTTTACCGCGTCGCCAGCCTTGTCGATGCCGTACATGCCACGATCTGCGTTATCCGCGAGCAGCCCAAAAGCGTCAGCGCCGTCCATGCCGATTGAGGCAAAGAATGGGCCGTACTCGTCGGCCGCATCCAGAATGTCCTCGCGCACCGCCTTGGGCACCTTTTGCATTGTTGCCGTGAGAATATCGAAACCCTCGTCAGCATCCTTGACGAGCCCGCTTTTGATGAGCTGGCCGACAACCTGCGTTGATTTGGCCATATCTACCTCGAAAGCATTGCCAAAGTTCAACGCCTTGGCTGTCATAGCCTCCAGCGATTCGCTCGTGGCCCCTCGCATACCGTCGATAGACGAGACTACGGTGGCCACCGCATCATTGACCTCGGCAATGCTTTCGCCGTATGCCTGCGTGTAGAGTTTCCCGGCAACGCCGCCGATGCGGGCCGACTCGGATTCGGTAAGCCCCAATTCTGAGGTGATTTTGGCGCGGGCCTCGTCTAGCTCGATCCCCTGCGCGATGCCCTTGCCGATGGCAACGCCGATGAGGGCCGCGAGGGCCCCGGCCGCCATCTTGGCTTTAGGGCCGGATAGCTTGAGCTTGCCCGGCATTTTGTCAAGGGTGCCCTGAAACTCGCTGTCATCCAGTTTCAGGTATCCGACGAGGGTGCCAAGATCCAGCACTACGGCCTCCTAGTTAGTCCCGGGCAGCCCGGGTTGCTCAGTGGGCCGCAGTACCCGCTGCACCCTGCCCTCCATAGAGAGTAACCCAATTAGGCGCAATGATAGCCAGCGCCACGAGCGCGCGCGCATTAGGCCGGGGGTGCCGAGGTCGATGCTGTAAAACTCTTGAAAGTCCAGCTCTACTAACCGCCAGTTGCTCAAGAAATCCAGCCAGCCGAGGCCGCTACCGTTTGAGGAGTTTTTCACACCCTCAAATCGGTGGAGCCCTGTGGGGCCTTGTGGGCCGCGCCACTCCTCGCGTCTGCCCGGCGCTGCGCCCGATTCCGGGCTAGCGCTTTTCCCGAGAAAACGCCTCGTTGCGCTGCCTCGCGGGCGGCCTCTGGCGAGATCGAAAAGTGGACAAATGCGAATTTGGTTAGGCGTTGGATGATGACCCAGCTCACGCCATCCTCGAATAGCTCGGGCAGCGCCGAGCCCAGAACTTGCTCAGCAAATTCCCGCTCCTCGGCGTCGTTGAGCCGTAGGCGCTTCATGTCGTTCTCTGTTACCTCTAGGCCCTTTTCAAGCTTGACGCCCAGCTCCCCTAGAGCGGTCAGCCGTGCGCCGGTTTCGGCGTCTGGCGAGGGGATGACGTATACCTTGCCCTCGGGGTATTTCTTGCCCTTTACTGGCGGGGTTGTCAGGCCGTCATCCTCCAGAAAATCAAATAGCTCGCCTAGTTCATTTTCAGCCATGCGCGTCTCTCTTTCGGTATAGCTAAGGGGGCCAACCCAAACAGGCTGGCCCCCTCAGTGTAGCGGTTGACTATGCGCCGCGCGTGTACGGGTAAACCTCGCCCGTTCCTACGGTGATGGGGGCCGAGCCCGCAGCGCCCGCTGGGACGACCGCGAGAATAGTGCCATCGCTGAGAACGTTGTAGCTCGTCGCATTCGTTGCGCCGAACTTGACGCCCGATGCCCCGGCAACGTCGGCAAAGTGTGCGCCCTCGATTGCCACGGTCGCGCCAGCAACAGCGCCCGATGGCAGTGCCGACTGGATAACCGGCACGGCCACGACGCCCTCGGGGTGTGCGATCTCGCTGCACTTGCCCTGTCCCACGAGCGCAAAGCTCACGGTATCGAGTGCGTCCATGCCGCCGCCGTCAGGTGACCACGTTGCGAGGCAGTAACCGCTGTACGCCTCAACGCGGGGGCCATCCGGTTCCATCTCGTAGACGCGCACCTTAACGCGGTTGGCGTTGCCCATGCCTCGGGATGCGCGGCGCAGGATCTCTTGCCCGGGATCGTAGGCCGTGCCGTCGCTGCTGAGCGTCTTGCGGTGCAGCTTGCCCTCGCCGCCCCATGCGAGCGCGGTGACGGTGGACGACTTGAAACCCTCGGAGTCCATATCAGAGTCATCCTGCTGCGTCGCCTCGGATGGCTTGAACTTGAATTCTCCCATGCCGAAAACGCCGACAGGGACGCCGGGGGCTGCGGGATCTTCAACGTCGAGATACCATTTGCGGTTAGTTGTGCTCGCGCCGAGTGGAGCGCGAGCCGGTACGGTGTTAGCCATTATTTAAAGCCTTTCAGAGCCGGTTAGTCGATGGTCGATATACGCCTAGATAGTAATTCTCAACGCGGCCCTGCCGCTCGTTTGAGTCTTGCCCTAAACTCGTTCCCGACGTTCTCAGAGCAGATACTAACGTGATGGTGCCTAGCATACCGCGAGCGCGCCCGTGGATGAGGTTGAACACGTCGGCAGCGATGGCCTTGACGGTCAGGCGATCCTTATGCCAGATAGTCACCTGCACGCCAATTACCGAGTTAGACAGGCTCGGGTCGTCGGTCACGGTGTAGTCAGTGATCGCCACAATGCCGCCAGTGCTTTCGGGCCAAGTGTCGAGCACAATGGCAACCTGTCCAGCCGTGAAAACGTACTCAGGATCTACCGAGTAAGCGAGGGGCACGGTGGCGTCAGGGTTGGCCGCGAGCACGGTGGCGAAACCCTCAAGCACGCGCTGCTCGAAAGAGGGGGCTAAGGGGCTCATATTAGGCTCTCTTTCTTGATGGCCTCGGCGATTATCTGCAAGTTCTGGGCCCGGGTGGAGTTGAGGGCGTTCTCAAGAAACTTAGCGTTACGGCCCGAGTCGTGCTTAAGGTTCATGTCCTCGTGCTGGCGCTCGGCATACTTGCGAGTATCCGCTGTGCGCCCGTAGGAAACCGCTGCAATCAGGTTGCGCTCGTCTACCGACGTGCCGCCATCGCGCTCTAGGTCGCCCTCCTCGTGGGGCACCTGTTTGTTAGATACGTTCAGAGTATTGGCGGACGCCAGACGCATCCCACGGATGCCGCCCTTGTGTACGTTGACGCCGAGCCCCTTGAGGTTGGCGATAAATTTATCGACGCCGCCGAAACCCTCACTCAAGGTTCAGCACCATAAAGCCAAATATGCCGTATACGTCAGGGCTGCCGATGCTCAAAACGGCCGCCTGTCGCCCGCTGGCGAGCGTAACTCGACTGTGTAGGGGGAAATCCCCCGCCATGCTTAGGGGGGCGTAGACGAGCGCTGAGCTTGTCGCCTCGTTGCCCTGTGAGGTCAGCACGAGCTTATCCTGCGGGAGTTGCACGAGCCCGGCATGATCGACCGATGGCCCAAACTTGGGGCCGGTAGAGGTAAACCCTAGGTACGGCTCAACGAGCAGCGGCAGCGGGTAGCCGTTAGAATCTTGGCCCCACTCGCCAAACAGCTCCTCAAACTCGGTAGCCACTAGAGCGCGCCAGTCAGCGGGTCATAGTAGCGCTGGGCAACGTTGAATGTTTCCACGCCGCCCGAACCAGTGCGCACACGGTTACTAATCAGCCCGGCGTTATCAAGAATGAGCCATGCGGGCCTCGTGAGCGACTTGCCCGAGGCCAGCTCGCTCGCGGCTGTGTCGGCTGCGTCATCCTTGACATAAGAGACGGCCACGCCGGTAAGACTTTTGGATGCCACGCGCCGGGCAGCCGATGCGGCACCCTTGCGCGGGTCGATGCTGTGCAAGCTCCACGCGCTCGCCTGCTCCATCGTGGCGTTCTGCACGGCCGCCAAGAGGGTCGCATCCTTGGGCAAGCCCTCAGCCGTAGCTGCATAGCGTGCCGCAGCGATGGCGTCCAGCACGAGCTGAGACGCTGAGCGCAGCAACACGGTCGCCAGCGCCGGGGGTGCCGGGGCTACAGCATCCGGGTCGATGTAGGCCGCCAGCTCGGCGGGCGTTGCGTAGAGGAGCATTAGAGCCTTTCGGGGGAGTGCGAGGCGAGAGGCTGGGACGCCGCTACAGGCAATGGGAAATTAGGCACTGTTGACCTAGCATTACCTGCCACGGCACCGCCCAGTCGCCCATCGTGAGGAGTGAATGTCTGAAACAGTTTTCCCACGTTGACCCCTCGCCTCGCTAGTCGTTATTCGGCCCGGGGGCCCATGTAAAGCTCGGCCAGCGCGTCGCGCGTCAGCTCCTCGTAACCCTCGGGAGATCCAGCAGGGTCGGCTGCGGTGTAATCCAGCCAGTTCTGCTTAGAGCTGCCACGGTTAGGCATATCGAGATCGCCGTGCTTATCGCTTGGCTCAAGAGTGGCGAGGCTTTCGCCATCGCCGATGGTCTTGCCGTCAGCCGTCTCCACGATGGCAAACTGCTCGGCCTCGCTTGCGTCTGCCTCGGGCTCAACCTTTGCCAGCTCGACATTCTTGAGGGCCTTTTTTGCGGCCTTTTTCTCAGCCTTGTCGGCGGCCTTTTTCTCGGCCTTGACTCGGGCGGCCTCTAGCTGCTCGGGGGTCTTTTCTGCCACGGCCTTAGCGGCCGCGCTTTTACGCGCGGCCGCCTTGGTCAGTGGCTCATGGTAACGCCGTAGCATCATGCCCATGCGCCTAGCTCCTCTGCTTACGCGGTGACGAGATCAGAGCTAGTGGAAATAACCACGACGCCCCGGTCGTCAATCCGCTTGGTTGCGTAATGCACGTTCGTCGTGATGACGTTTGTGCGCTTGAGAATGTCGCGGTCAGTCTCGACAATCGGGCGGCGCTTGTACTTGAGCGCAAGCGCACCCTTGCGGATGAGCAGGGCCTTGACGCCGGGCTGGTTGCCCGCAGTCACGCCGTCATTGTCCACGATCACCGTGGCGCGGTCAGAGACGAATACCGGCATCTGCCCGATACGTCCAATCTGCCCGCGCTGGATAACCGCGCCCTCGCCGAACTTGTCGGCACTCAGGAAATTGGCGTCATTGAGGAGCTGTTGGTGCTGCGCCGAGTGGATGACGAGGCCAGCAACCTCTGCGGGGTCATACTCGTCGCCCCACAGTGCGGTCGCCTGCGTGAGAACGTTCCACGAGAGCGGCCCCACGGTGGCAATATCGAGCGGCGCGGTGGCTGCTTGATAGTCGCTATCGCTGGGGATGCCGATGGCCGCTGAGGTGTACTCGGCAGCAGCGCGCAGGTCTTTGTCAATCTTGCGGGCAACCGCAAGGCCGAGCTGGATCTGTGCCTGCGAGTTTGGATTGCCGAGGGCCGACAGTGTTGCACTGTCAGTCAGCTCCAGAGCCTTACCGGCCTCCTTGATGGTGGCACGGCTGTCGCTCATGGTGAGCGCGGTCGTCCCCATCGCAACGCCCTCAGTGAGGTCGTCAGCGTCGCCAATGTAGTCGAACTTGGGGAAGATGACAGTCTCGCCGGGCTGTCCCGCAAGCTGGTCGTCAACGTCGGCAAGGCCAACCATGACGGCACGGCCGAGGATCGTGGGGCCAACCGCGTCAGCCCATACGTCTGGGATAATCAGGTCGGCGGTAGTTGTTTGAGCCATTAGATAGTCCTCTCAGAACTATGCTGAGGCGTTACCTGTGAGCTTGTCATAGGTCGCCTTGTCGGTTTTGTAGATTTCGCCCCGCTTGGCCATAGGCATTTGAGCCCACGCCTCGGGGGTGATTGTCGTCACACTGCCACCGGCAAGGTCTTCGACTCCCGACGCCTGTGCTCCACCCGTGAGCTTAAGTGTCGGGTCTGCTGCGATCTGAGCCGCAACTGCTGCTCTTACCTTATCGCCAGAATCGTCTGCGGTCATATCAATCGCCGAAAACTCTGCATTCTTGCTGAGCTTGAATTGGAGATAGTCAGCCTTGGCGGGGTCGATGCCCTGAGCCCACGCCTCGGTCGTGACGGCCGCGCCGCGCTTTGTGTCGGCCAGCTCGGTCTTGGTCTTGCCCACCTCGGCCGTAACCTGCTCGATGGTCACGGGGGCATCGTCTGGCGTCTCAATCCCGAGGGCGTCATTGATGGCCTTAGCTGCCGCCTTGGTTGCCGTCTCGGCTGCCGTTTTCTTGGCGTTGATGCGCTGATTGCCTGCCTCTTTTTGGTAACCGGCCGCAGCCCTGTTTGCCTTTTCGACGGCCTCGACGGCCTCGGCTGGCCATCCGGTCATATCGACCGCGCCACCCTTGTCGGCATCTGCCGAGGGGGCCGGGGCTGCTGCCGCTGCGGCTGCATCTGCCGGGCTCGGGGTTGCTGCCGGGGTTGCTGCTGCGGGTGCCGCTGGCGTGGGGCTCGGGGCCGCTGCCGCCGATGCTGCTGCCGCTGCGGGCGTGGGGGTCGATGCTGCTGCGTCACTCATGCGTGGATCTCCATATCTCGGCAACCTGCCGTGTCATGGCCAAGCATAGCGGTTAGGGGATACACTGGGGCCGCTGCCGCGTCGATAGCCCAGCGGCTCACGGGACGTTGCAGCTAGCGCCCCTGTCGAATGTCCCCCCAGACTCGGCAGGGGCGTCTCACGCTCAGCCAGAACGAGCCGCCTTGAGATCGTCGCTGCACCCCCGGCAGTAGTCTCGGCCCGCGCGATGCGTCCACCCCGAGCGACGCAGCTCGCCGCGCAAATCTGTCGCCGTGCCGCTGCTCTGCACAAACATTCCGCAGCTCATCTTGGGCTGCGCCGGGGCCGTGTCGCACCATATCGTTACCTCACGGGTCGCGGTCACGGCAGCAATCCCTTGCCGCCACAGCTCAGGCATTTCTTTTGACAGGCCCAGCCGGGCGGGTGCTCTCGATGGACGCAATAGGGCGCGTGCTCGCCCGCCTCGATAGGCGGGGGCTCGGGCAGCATCGTATGCTCGGGCACGACAGTTATGGCCACCGCCTCGTCATACTCAACCGATACCGGCAAGCTGGCGATGACTCCCTCGGGGTTGACTTGTGCGAACTCCTCAAACGTCCCTGCGGCGATGTAGTCAACCGCCCAGCACTCGCCGGGTACTAGGCCGGGATCGCCAACGCTCCAGCTCTCACGGTCATCTGTGGGCCTCATACGGCAATCAGCGCCCGCCGTTGCTGTGCAGCGCAGCTCAAACCGCAGCTCGCCACCCTCGGCGACGACCTCCAGCTTGTGAACGCTCATGCGCCCGCCTCCTCGTCCAGCTCGGGCCAGTCGCCCACCTCAGCCCACTCGCGGCCAAGGTTGTCGAGCGCGTTGACCTGCTGCAAGATCCCGCCCCGTTTCGTGATGAGCGTCTGCACGTCGTCAACGATCATATTGCCGGGCTCGGGCACGACCGGCTCGATGATGAGCGCAAAGTGCGTCTCGTCCTCCCAGCCGTGCTCGGCCACGGTCATCGCCGGGCCCTCTTTGTAAACCTCTTGGATTTGGGGCAGCGCGATCTCGCGGGCCTCCTCAAATGTCAGCATTTCCAGTTCTCCTCTCGGGCTGGCGGCTCGGTGCCGTCTAGCCATTCTTAGCAGCCTTGCGGGCCGCCTGCGTCTCGGCGGCCCGTAGCGGCTCGGCGTACTCCTCGCCTCTGACGGTGGCAACAACATAGAGTGCGCGGGTTTGGCCTAGTGGGCGCTCCTCGACGCGCAGGGCGTGGGCCACGACGCCATAAGTCATCGCCCACTCGTATGCGTCAATAAGAATTCGCCCGAGCCTGATGGTTTCCATTTCGGCGGGGTCTGGGAATGATACGACTAGGGTATTTCCCGTTTCAGTCATGCGCGGGCCTCGGCAATGCGGTCGGCCTCACCCTGCTCGATATGGTCATACGCGCCATCTGTGCTAAGGATCTCGAACTGTCCAGCGGCAAGCGCCTCGGGGTGCGGGAATACGTCACCCGTGCGCTGGCTGAACAGAGCCACGATTGAAACCGTGCCATAAGTGAAACCCTTAGCCCGGTCGCGCTGCACCGAGTTTTTGGCGTTTGAGCCGCTAAAAAAACGCTTGCCGTATGCCTCGGCAGCCTCGTCGTTGAGCACCCAGTAAATGCCCCACTGGCCATTGAGCTGCTTATGGCTGGCGAGCTGGCCGTTGAAAAATAGGGCTAGATCCTCCAGCTTGCCACCGTTTGCGGCAACAGATGCGGCGTAATCGTAGTCAAGGGCTACCTTGTCGTTGGCCCACTGGCTGAGAAATCCATCTGAGTCGCTGCGTTCCCATGACTCGGCGCTGCGCTTGCGGCAATCGGCGGCCTTGGCGGCGTACACCTCGGGGGCCTCAAGGTTTGAGACGAATGCGGTGGCGGTTTCGGCGTTCATGGCTGGCCCTTTCGAGTGGCTAACGGTTGATGTATAGACACCCTACACCCTAACGCGGTTTAGTTGTCAACTGCTCGACCTCTTGCGCGCCTCGTCCAGCGACTCCTCGGCCACCTTTAGACGACTCAGCAGGCGGGCGATAGGGGGCGCGGCGTCATCGTCGCCAAACAGCTCGCGGGCCTTTTTGAGGTTGTCTTGCAGCTTGTCCACCTCGGCCTGAAATATGGGGAGATCCCCAGCGGCCTCGGCGGCCTTGGCGGCTGCAATCTTGGCCTGAGCGTCAGCCTTGAGTTTTGCCGAGCTGGCGGCCTTGGCCGCCTGATCCTGCGCGAGCTTTATGGCCTCGGGCCCATCTGCTGCATAGACTAGATCGTTCAGCTCCTCGGTTAGCTCTAGGTCATCTGTGCGCATGACGAAAAACCCTGTGCCGTTTTTGCGGCTGGCAAAATAGCCGTCAATGTCAGGAGCCGAGCGCTGGCCGTCGTAGTAGACGACTTTGCCGTCCACTTTTCCCACGTTGAAAATATGGGCACCGCCACCACGCCACTCGATATTTACGAAACCGCGAGCACCGTCTGGCCAGTCCTCAATCAGCCCCTTATCGAGCCCGCGCCTGCCACCCTTGTAATATACAAACTCAGCCCCGGGGTTGAGCGTAGAGCGCCACTCTGTGCGCACCTGCACGAGCGAGCGGCCACCGCCGCCCGCCGACTGGGAGAGATCCAGCGGGCGCGCGATCACGTCAAGCCCCCGGGCGCGCATCTCGGCGGCCGCCACGACATAGGTGCAGTTGACTCCATACAGGTCGTCTAGCCCGTTGCCCGGGTTGGCCGTGAGCCCTTTAGTCGCGTCGCCTAGAGTCTCGGCGCGCTTGAGCTTGGGCAGCTTGTCGAGCAACGGCGTCGAGCTGGCCGCCTTTATGGCCTTGGCCGTAGGGCTGAACTGGTCGAGCTGGCGCAGGTCTACAGCGGTGCGCTCGTTGCCGCTGAAAATGCCGCCTATCTGCTCCCGCTTTGACTGGCGCTTTAGGAATGGGTTGGCGTCCATATGATCGCGTTGCACCTGCTGCCAGTGCTTGACGTTCTGGCGGGCCTCTGCTGCCCGGCGCGGGTCGATACTTGTGGCCTCGCGCGTTTTCCATGCCCTAATCTGGCGCTCGTTGGCCCGCTGGCCCTGCTGCGCCCGGTATCCGTCCTCATCCCACGGGGGTCGCTTTAGATCCTCTTTGGTCGAGATCCCCGGCATAAACGATTTCAGGTTACAGCGGTCGTTAGGGTGCCCGAAACCGTCAGAGCGTGCCTCGTCCAGCGTCGCATCCACAACGACGCTAACCGTGCCCTCTCCCGCGAGATCCTTTAGCTCTAGGCGGCCGACAGGGCCACGCACGGCGAGGAGCTTACTGGCCCACTTGTCACAAATATCGCAGGGCCTCGGGCCGGGGTTGATCGTGACGAGATCCAGCCCCAGCTCGCCCATTGTTTCAGTGTGCCCCTCAAGGGTGGAGCGGGCTGCTGCGGTGCGCATTGCCATCGTTGAGTAGGTCGCAATGTCCATCTTGCCGCGCCGTGTCTGCACGGCGGTTATGCCCTTGCTTAGAAACTGGTCGATGGCTGACTGAGTGGCCGCCCGGCGCGTCACGTCGCCCGCTACGACGCCCGCAACGCTCTGGGCCACGACGGCACGGTAAACGTCGTCAACCGAGCGCAGCATGGCATTCTCGGCCGAGCTGAGGCCGTCTATGGTTGCAGCGGTTAGGCGCTTGACGGCGGCGATGCGTTGAGCGGGTAGCGCCTCGATAGGGTCAAGCACCCCGGCCGCGTCAGCAAACGCACTAGCGGCCCCATCCGAATAGGCCGAGTTGAGGGCGCGCTGGATCTCGACGGCGGCCGCAGCGTTGACCGTCTCCAGCTCGGCAACGGCCAGCTTGCGCACGCGCTGCATTCTCCCGAGCTGCAACTGCTCCCAGCTTGGGGCGTCTACACCCTCGGCGAGTGCTTGCGTAATGGTGTTCAGGATGCGCAGCTCTGCATCTCGGTAGATGGCCGCAAGGGGCTCAGCATAGCGCTCGGCGTCACTCGTGGAGATCACTGGGCGCGCTCCTCTGGCTCTGATCGCTGGGGCATAAAACCGATATAGCGAGGGTGTCCGACGTTCTCGCTTAGGGTGCCATCGTTGTCGCGGTGCTCGAACTCAGGCGGCCCCGGGGCGGGCTCGGTGCGGCGTCGCTCCATGCGCAGCTCGACGCTGAACCGGATACGCACTAGACGCCATCGCCGGGGCCTACGCCTGCGCCAGCCATGCCAAACGTTGCCGGGTCAACAAAACCGGCCTCCTCAAGAATGCGGTCAACCTCAATGCCGATTGTCGTGGCATCCCACTCAGGGTTTACCGTGCTGACGAGGCTAAAGATGGACGCTGCGCCCGCCTCTTTCAGTGCTTTAGCGACGGTGGCTAGCTCCAGCTTGGCGGGCTGTATGGCGTCGGCAAACGTGACCTCGACAGGGTAAGCCTGAATCAGCTTGCCAGTCTCGTCGCGGGGGGCGAACTCGGCAACGTCTACAGCAACGAACGAGGTTAGCAACGCTTGCAGCTCAGGCTGCCAGTAACGAATTTTCACGTCACGGGTTGCCATGTCGTCGGCCTTGTCGTCAAGGATCTCGGTGGCGGTCACGTCGCGCCCGGCCGTGCCTACGTCGGTGCCGGGGCTGTAGCCTGCCGCTTGGATCGCTTGGCGCACGAGCCAGTCAATCGCCTGCAAGTATTCCTGAACGTGCATCTCAAACTGCACCTTTTCGATGGGCAGCCCGCCGCCCTCTTTTTCAGGTGGCGGCACTTTCAGCGAGGTAAAGATGCGTTGATTCTGGTCGAACGTTTTGCCCTGCCCGGGCTTGCCCTTTTCCAGCATCGACTCAGAGACGAGCAGGCGGCTCTTAGCATCCTCGATGGAGTCCATCATCTGAGTAAACACGCGGTCGATGGTGTCGAATAGGCCCATTACGGTCGGCGTGAAATCGCTACGCCCGGCGTTGTTGCGTCTGTCCATAGGGTCAGGCAGCATATTCGGGATTGAGGTGGCAGTGAGCCCGCCGTCTCGCAACAGCGTTATCGCGCCCTCAGCGTCCACCTTGAGGCGTTCTGTGGCCGCGTTGGCCGTCAGCTCTTGCCGGTCGCCGAGGGTGCCGTTGTCGCCCTTGTAAAGCCCGTGGTAAACCTTGCCGCCCTCGTGCATTTCGATATGCCGCCAGATAACGCCGTTAGCGTCGTGCAGCACAACCTGCCAGAACATGACGCCGACGAGCTGGCCCCACGAGTAAACGGGCAATGTCGCATCTGCGTCTACCCGGGCGATCATTGGGCGATCACTTATGGGGCCGTCTTTGTTGAACGCGATACGCAGGCCAGTCGAACCGAGGGCGCTGGAGATCTCGGCAGCGGCGAGCAGCAGGGCGTCAAACTTGCAGAGCCCCAGAATCTTATCTAGACGCGCCTGAGCTGCAACCGTCTCGGGCTTGGGGCCACCCTTGCGAAAAGTGAACTCTCCAGCGGCATCCTTGGGGCCGTCAGCCTCATGCACTGGGCCGATGACGCGCACGTTCAGGCGCTCGCTGAATAGCAGTCGCGCCGAGTGGCGGGCAATGTCCTCGGGGGTTGGCAGGTGTAGGCGAGTGTCTGCCTCCTCGCCGGTCGAGCGCGAGGCCCAGAACGCACTACGCACTGCCCCAATAACAGCCTTGACGGTGCCCGAGGGGTTTAGTGTTGTCGGCGGGCCGTTAGAGCTGCCGCCAGCAGCAGCGCCACCATAGACGGCAGCGAGTCGTGCGGGATCTCCCGAGTACCAAGCATCTTGGCGGGGCATCCGTGCGTAACGCTCAGCGTTGCCGGACAGGGGCCACGGCTGTCCATTGGCGGGTAGTCCACTCACCTAGTTCTCCTCGGTGTCTTGATTGCTCACAGGTGCCAAGGGGATATGGGCCCGCCAGTCCCGCCTAGACGTGTAAACAGCGTACCGCAAGGCATCCACCTCATCGTCGTCTTTTTTGATTGGGCGAGTCGTCCCGGCCTCGTTGGCTTTCACGTCCCACATATACAGGTGGATGCGGGTGACGAGCTGGGGGCAGTTGTCGGCAACGACGAACAACCGGCCCGAGAACATGAGCGACTGCACTGTCTGGATGCCGGGCACGACGGCGTTGTGGGCGTTCATAACGTCGCTGCGGCCCCGGCTGAATAGCTCGGTCTTGAACGTTGCGGCAGCGGGGTCGATGGCTACCCACTCGGGCACGCCGTAGTGCGCATTGCGGGCCATCCAGCCCTCAAACAGT
>Ga0307486_1000477_pt1 | contig 36741 bp, 35 predicted proteins | sample CBIW02metaG_FD_203663 | JGI IMG/M metagenome (GOLD analysis project Ga0307486, IMG submission 203663) | Sea-ice brine microbial communities from Beaufort Sea near Barrow, Alaska, United States - CBIW 0.2 | ecosystem: Environmental > Aquatic > Marine > Coastal | place: USA: Alaska | collected... | reverse complement strand
TGAAGTGGCACACAGAGATGACGCAGCCCAAAGGCGTACCGGAAAGCCGACAGCCAGCATGAGTCTGTGGACGACCATGGTGGGCGGGGGCTCCCGGAGCGCCGTCAGGTTGGCGCGATTTCTTTAGGTGAAAGATCACGAGGGTAATCAATATCCAATGTCACTCCAGGATCATCAACGTCCACCCAGATGCAGTGTTGGATACGATGTTTAAACAACTCGCGCGCCCCTTCCTCTCCTTTAACCTGTTGCAACTCGGACCAGAAATTTCGGCCAAAGATAACCGGGTGCCCTGCCTGGCCTTTATAACGTGGGCGGACAATGTTTTCCGCTGTCGCGAAAGCGATTAATTTCTGACATGTTGCGGGTGATAACCAAGGCATATCGCCGAGAAAAATCGCTGCCGCAAGACCATCCGCGTTTTGAAGCATCTGCAAGGCATCGGCAAGGCTACTACCCAAACCACAATTGGCATGCGGCGCTCTCAGGATCTGCACTTGTTGTAAGTACGCCTGCGATAACAACGTCTTCGGGTCATCTCCTGCTTTCAGTACCACATACGTATGCGAAAAATTAGGGAGTACGGCAGACAGGGTTTGGCTCAACAAAGTCTCGCCGTCCGCGAAAAGCGTCAGGCGTTTATCAGAACCAAAACGTTGTGAACGGCCTGCGGCCAGCACAATGGCAATGACGTCGCCATTGACCAACCCTGTAGGCCGTTCCATATTATTTATCTCGGCCATAATAAATTCGGACAATGTCGGCCATCACGGCTAGCGCGATCTCGGCGGGTGTTTTACTGCCAATATTCAGCCCTATCGGCATGTGAATGCGGGATACCTCCTGTTCGCTAAGCCCTCCCGAGCGGCGCAATCGCTCAGCCCGGGTTGCAGAAGTTTTCTCAGAGCCCATAGCCCCAATATAGAAAGCAGGCGTTTTTACCGCATCAATCATCGCTAAATCGTCAATGCGCGGATCATGGGATAGAGCCACGATCGCTGTTTCAGCATGACAGCCTTGCCGTGCAAGGTATAAAGACGCTAACACCGGCTGAACGTTCACGCCTGGAACATCAAACGTGGACAACATGTCTTCCCTGGGGTCACAAACAACCACTTCAAAACCCAATGTCTTGGCAAAATCCGCACAAGCTACTGACACCGGCGAAATACCCGCAATCACCAGTCGGCGAACCGGGCCAATTCTGACTCGCACAATGGCCCCCGATTTTTCTACTCGGGGGCCTTCGCCCGTGTCCGGCAGAAGGCTGACTTCTGACGTGTCCAGGTTGACTGTTCGTATACAGCGCTGCTGCCCGAGCAACGATTGCTGCAGTTGATACAACTGGTGCTGGTGTTCTTCGGAAGGCGGCAAGCGCTCAACCAGAACCTCAAGTACGCCACCGCAAGGAAGCTTTAAACGCTCTTTTTCTGCGTTATTGTCACCGTAACGAATGATCTCGTTGACCGAAGAAAATCTTCCAGCCTGCAGCTGCCCTAAAAAGTCTTCTTCCACACAACCGCCAGAAAGCGACCCCACATGCCGGCCATCTTGACGGGCCACCAGCATGGCTCCCGGAGCACGCGGAGAAGAGCCATAGGTCGCCAATACGGTGCACAGCCAAACAGTGCTCCCGGATTTACTCCAGTTAAAAGCATGATCAATAACGTCAAGATCAAGATGCTGCATGATTACCCTGTTTTCCCGGTTCAACTGCGCCCTTTCGGCTTTGCTGTGTAGGTGTATTCGAACACGGATGCTACTTGTCCCGATTGAACATGCTCGGGTTCCCTTTTACAAAATCCTGTATCCAGCGCTCCAGGAACGATTCGTTCTTGCCGGTTCTGACATACCGATAGCCCAAAATCGAGATAACCAGCGCACCCAGAGTATCTACGATCAGGTCCCACATGGTGTCGGTCAGGCCTGAGGGGTCGCCCAGCATGGGTTTTTGCATATTCAAACCCAATAAGGTGTCCATGGCAAATTCAAAGATTTCCCACAGGGCGCCGATGGCTACGGCGAACAAAAAAGCAAAAAAGGCGACAAAACCGGGGCGCATATGTCGATTAATATCTTCAACTTCGTTCATTACATGCACCAGCAAAAACCCGACAATGCCCAGCAAGAAGCCGGAGCTGGTGTGCAAGGCAATATCCCACCACCAATAACGGGTGTAGTAACCGCGTACCTCCCCCAAAAACAGCGACGCGAACACAAACAGGATGGCAAGAAGCACAAATTCAGGTGGTATGAAAACACGAAAAAAGCGACCAATAACCAGAGGCGCCAGAGTAATAAGCAAAATGCCAATGGTAAGCACCATCGCCAGCCACTGTTGCTGCCAGGTGGCGGCCAGTATTTCGGCGACCAGAATAATCTGGAGAAAAAATGTCAGGCGTCGGTGAATCAGTCGCTTTTGCATGCAAGGCCTTGAAAATTGTGGTTTGGTAACCGCGACCAGATCAATTCACTAGCTGCAGAATTTCCTGATCAATTGTTTGTGCATCTACCAGGTGCGAAAACCACACCTGCTCGCTCTGGCCGCGCAACAAACCCAAAAGAACCCCCAGCACGGCCCCGCGGTGAACATTGTCGCCACCCACGTGGGTGTTGGCCAGCAATGCCTGTTGTGGTTGATCGCGGTAGCGGCATAAAAAGTACAGCAGCGCGGGCCAGGAATCGGAAATATAGCACGCGGGGGATAGCATACGGCCCACCACATCGGAATCTGGGGCCTGCTTTTCAATCGCGGCCAATAACGCTTTGCGCGTACGTGCCGGAACAGATTGCAGTAATTGCTCATTGGCAGGCTGTTCCCCATCAGGCCGCAGCAACAACTTCGCTATCAGGCCTACGTAAGCATCACAGACCAGTGTCAACTCGTCGCTGGGGTGGGTTAGAAACAAGTGCTCTCGACACTGCGCTTGCACTTGTTCTAATGGCAAGCCGTTTAACAGGCTTTGCAGCGCCAGTGGCGCGATGGTGACCAAGCCGCCGACCGATGCGGTGTCGTGGGTTACTGCTCCGCATTTGCGCGGTGGCAATCCCTGAGCGTAGTTGTGAAAAAAGCCGCGATGGTAGGACTCAGCGTAAGTGTCCGGGTGTTGTGGCACGTCGGCTGTCATGAAGTCGATGTAGCGAGCGGCAAAATCGTCCACGCTGTACGCACTGCCTTGCGTTTTTCCGTCATTCTCTGAGCCAATTTCCACACCCTCTGCATGGCCACGACTCTGCTCAGCCTCTGCCAAGGTGCGCATTAGCAGTCTGGCGCAGTGGGCGTTCAGGGTATTGTCACCCGCGGCCATGCCCACATGGTAATGCACGTTCGCGCGGTCCCAGTGTTGGCGACGGCCTTTCAGTATAACGTCGCCAACCACATCTGGCGCCGCCATGGCCGAGGCTTTGCGACCACCCTGAGCAGTAGAGTGCAGAGACATAATAGACGACGGATGCCATTCTGGCGGCGCCTCATAAGCACTAACGCCGTTTGGAAACGCGGCGAAAATATCGCCCACCCGATAATACCAGTGCACAGGCATAGCCAAGGAGTCAGCCACAAATGAATTCTGAAGTGCCGCGCGAGCGCGCTCTTGCATCAGCGAAAGCTTGGATGAGGTCATAAAATCAAGTTCCTTCAGTTAAGCGCCATTGCTGTGAAAAAGATAAGTGGCATTGTTGTAGAGTGCGCATAGTGCTTTTACGCCCTTCACCCTGCGATGTATCTTTACACATTGGTCAGATCGCTTTATTTCCAACGTTCACAAGGACACGCCATGCATCCGGAGAAGCCTTTTTCGCAAGCCTGCGAAAACAACAAGGGGCCGATACTCGGCGTACTGCGACAGGTTTTCACAACGCCCGCCACCGTCTTGGAAATTGGCTCTGGGACAGGGCAACACGCGGTGCACTTCGCCACTCACCTGCCCCATATTTATTGGCAAACCAGTGATCATCCCAATCAGTGCTCCAATCATTACCAACTTTGCCAGCCCTGGCTGAACGATGCCAAGCTGCCCAATATTGGAAACCCCGTTGCCTTGAATGTGAGCCAGGAGCCTTGGCCAGTGAAGGCGTTTAATGGTGTATTTTCAGCTAACACCGCCCACATCATGGCCTGGCACGAAGTGGAAGCGATGTTTGCGGGCGTGGGCAAAGGCCTGGCGGATTCAGCCTTATTGGGGAACGAAGAACGCGGGCAGTTCTGTCTTTACGGCCCGTTCAAATACAATGGCGACTTTACCAGCGCCAGCAATCAGAGTTTTGACCAGCACCTTCGAAGCCACGCGGCGCACATGGGCATTCGCAATATTGAGAACTTGATCGAACTGGCACAAAGCCACGGTATGGTTCTAGCGCAAGACCACACCATGCCCGCCAACAATCAGCTGCTGGTGTGGCACACAACCACTAAAACAGAAGCACTTTAAAGCCAATCAAAATGAGCACAACGCCCCCCCAGCAACGGCGAAGGCGTCCATGCTGAGCGCCAGCGCTAGAATAATGAGTTCGATCACAATGTAGACACCTGGATTATTTCGCCGTATTTTGGAGTCGATCGATAAAATACCGATATTTTCCACAAAAACCAGTCACAAATTCAACCGTGCAAGGCTTGTGGAAGTCGGCAAAAGGTTATAGATTGACTGAAAGCCTTTTTAGGCCAATATTTCACTGTTTTCCCGCACAAAAGGCCCTATTGGGAGCAAGTTCTTTCTAAAGTTTAACTATTCGTACTTTCACATCGTCCGCCAGGCCGATGTGAAAGTACGCTTTTGCGTTTCTTACTGTTCGCTGAATCCGCTTTTTTAGCGCCGGGTTCGGCGTTTTATATCTACATTGCTTTACACTTTTTATTTTCTGGAGATTACGATGTCCGAATTGCCAGCGATTTTGGTTGCTGAAGAAGATTTTAACCGCCTGTCTAGCATGATTAAAAAACAGGGCGACTCAGAAACCGTTGCCGCGCTGGATGAAGAGCTCAGCCGTTCAACCCTGGTGCCGTTGGTAAATATGCCCGACACAGTGGTTACCATGAACACGGCGGTGCGTTTTCAAGACGAAGACAGCAAAAAAGAACATCAGTTAACCTTAGTCTACCCCCACGAGATGGGTGACGGCGAAGGTAAAATATCTATTCTGGCCCCCGCTGGCTCGGCGCTGCTGGGTTTGAGCGTGGGCGAATCCATCGAATGGCCTGTGCGCGGTCGCAAAAACCTGCACCTAAAAATCATTTCGGTCCAGCGCCGGAAATAAGCCGGCCCGCGCCGTGATAATCGGCGCCCGGTTATCGCCTAGGCTTTGTTGTGCAAGATGTCAGCAAACGCCTGGGCCGATGGCGACAAAGGCCGGCCACGGAATTTTAATTCACACAGTGACCGGCTCAAATGTTCTGCACCGGGTAACGCCACTTCCTGTAACCGTTCTAGCTCCAGTAATTCGCTGATCACTATCCTGGGCAAGAGCGCAAAACCCATACCGTTGGTAACGCACCGAGCAATACCCTCGTTTGACGCTATCTGCAAGGTGGTTTTCGGTACAACGCCCAAGCTAGCAAGTAAGCGATCGCACACCGAGCGCGTTCCAGACCCCACTTCCCTTTGGATCCAGCAGCCACTGTTCAGTCGCTCCAAGACGCCGTTGCCCTGCGTCCACTCCGTTCCTGCCACCAGCAACAAGCCTTCGTTGCGCCAATGGCGGCTTTCAATCCGGGGGTCTTCCACATCGCCTTCAACGATCGCCAGATCCAACTGGCAATCCAACAACCATTCACTGATTACCTGGGTGTTTGCGACGCGCACGTTCACTTTAATGCCTGGATATCGGCGCGTAAATCCGGCAATCGCCGCCGGCAGCCAATAACCGGCCACGGTGGTACTAGCGCCCAACGTCAGGTTGCCAATGTGTGCGCCTACGCGGGCTTCTATGTCATCCACGGCGGCTTTTTCCAACGCAAAAATACCGCGAGCATGATCAAATACCGCACTACCACCGGCGGTCAGCTGAAGTTTTTGACCATGCTGGCTTTTGCGCGACTGAACACGATCGACCAGCGTCAGCCCCAGCTGACTTTCCAGCTCACGCACGCCCTGAGATACCGCAGGCTGGCTGATGTGCAAAACAGTCGCCGCGCCGGAAAAACTGCCTTCCTGCACCACTGTATAAAAAATCCTCATTAGATGCAGATTCAACACTATAACCTCAGCTTATAAGTATTTAATAAAAGCATATTCGATCACGTCATAACGCGGGCGTAAGGTAGCACCATCTCAACGCTATTCGGAGAACGCAGGTGAATACTGCAGAGCAACACACAGCATTAGCAGACCCCACAAATATCGCAACAGAAACCCCCAAAAAGCAGATTGTGCCGGGCCTTGCGCTAGTGGCCGCACTGGCCGGCGCCGCGTTTGTTCTGGCCCAACAATCCTGGTTTCAGAGTATGAGCATGGGCCCGTTAACGCTGGCAATTGTTCTTGGCATTGTGGCGGGCAATACGGTTCTGCGCAATCAACCCGCTATTCTGGCCGATGGCATATTCTTGGCAAAGGGCTCATTGCTAAGGCTGGGCATTATTCTTTACGGCTTTGGCATCACCTTTCAGCAGATCAGCGCGGTTGGCGCTAACGGTGTGTTACTAGATGCCATCATGATTGCCTCTACCTTTGCGCTGGCGCAGCTCATCGGCCGGCGCTGGATGAAGATGGAGAAAGAAACAGCCATTTTAATCGGCGCCGGCGCTTCTATTTGTGGTGCGGCTGCGGTTTTGGCGACCGAGCCCGTGGTGAAAGGCAGAAGTGATCAGGTATCCGTCGCCGTCGCAACGGTGGTGATTTTCGGCACCATCAGCATGTTTCTTTACCCATTGATGTATCCGCTACTGGGCATGACCGAACACCAGTTTGGCATTTACGTGGGCTCTACCGTTCATGAGGTTGCGCAGGTAGTTGCTGCAGGCCAGGCAATCAGCACTGAAGCGGCTAACAGCGCCATCATAGAAAAAATGGTACGGGTAATGATGCTGGCGCCGTTCCTGCTTATTCTGGCCAACGTACGCCTGCCAAATCGTAAAACAAACGCTGGCGCTGGCAAAAAACAACGGCAGAAGCTAGTCATTCCCTGGTTTGCGGTTCTGTTCCTGGCGGCGGCTGCGGTTAACTCTGTGATTGCCATGCCCGCCATGGCCACCAACGCTATTCGCCATGTTGACCTGTTCCTGCTATCCATGGCGATGACTGCACTGGGCTTGAGCACACAGATGTCTGCGATACGCCGTGCCGGGCTACGCCCTCTGATATTGGCCGGTTGTCTGTTTGCCTTTCTGACCGTTGGCGGCTATATCCTCAACCGCTTGCTGATCGGTTAAGCCATCTCTAACCGGGGCTGTCCTGCCCCGGTGCCAGTTTGAACTGACCAATTGTCTGGCGTAGATTTTCCGCCATTACCAGCAATTCAGCCGCTATCTGCGCAGTTTGCTGGGCTTCTAATGTGGTTTGCTCGGCAGACCGGCTGATTTCAATCACGTTCTGGTTGATAGCATCAGACACGTTGCTTTGTTCGTTAGCCGCGCTTTCCATTTCTTGATTCAGGCTGGTAATTTCACGAGTGGCTTGGGCGATGGTTTTCAATTCGGCCTGTACCTTCAAAATGGCATCTACCTGCTGGCTGGCCAGGTCTGAAGCACCGCGCATGGTCGATAAACAACCCATTACCTCTTCTTTCAGGCCGTTAATCGTGTCGCGAATGTCAGCCGTAGACACTTGAGTGCGCGACGCCAGAGCCCGCACTTCATCGGCAACCACGGAGAATCCGCGGCCGGCTTCGCCAGCTCGAGCTGCCTCGATGGCGGCGTTTAGCGCCAGCAGATTCGTTTGATCGGCAATATTGGAAATGGTCTCCAGCATCGTTGTCATTTTCGCGGTGCGCTGGTTCAAAGCTTCGATACGCTGGGCACCGTTTTGCACCTCGGCATTTAACGTCTCAATGCCGCCGACCGCACTTTGCGCTAGCTCCTCGCCCAGCCCGGCCGCTTCGGCCGTAGCTGCCGATTTTCGCGTGGTGGTGATGGCGTTTTCCCGCACCTGCAGCGCAGACGCCGCCATTTCCGTAGTCGCACTGGCCACTTGATCGGTGTTGTCGCGCTGGCTCACCACTTCCCGTTCGCTAGCGCCGGCCTTGCTGGCAATATCACGCGCAGCTTGCTCGACATGCTCGGCACTCACCATAACCTGGTTCATGCTGTCTCGTATTTTACTGATCATGCGGTTGAACGCGTTGGACACCAAGCCAATTTCATCGTTACGCACCACATCCAGTTCAAGGGTCAGATCCGAGTTGCGGGATATTTCATCCATGCGGTCACGCAAACGGCGCAAGCGCGAAAACACCAAGTGCCCCAACACCCATGCGGTAATTGCAAATACCCCCAATAAGAGAACCGCCTGAGTGCCCGCACTGGTCAGCAACTGCGTCTGCAACCGTGCATCGGTTTCAGCCACGGAATATTCGATACGGATGGCACCCAGCACGTCCCCTTCCTGAGCCTGGTGACACCCCAGGCAATTCACACCCTGATAATCTGCCATCGCAATCACCGGCTCAATCAGGGTGTAAACCCGGCCGCTTTCATTGCTTGAATAATGCTCTATGCGCTCACCCGCCAGCGCTTTCTCGTCAAGCGGGCCGCGCGTTTGTTCTGCGATGTTACCGCTGCCAAAAATCCGGTTCAGGTGATCGCTGCGCACCACTCGCACGTTCAGCACGTCTTCCGGCGCCATCGTCTTCTCACGCAGAATTTCACGATTGTGCATGGTGCCCGTCACCATCATGGTGTTGAGCGCATCAAAGTAAGATTTCGCCAAGCCGTCTACATATTTGTGGCTGAATTCCTCCACGTGTTCACGCTGGGACTGTGCGCTAAAAAACACGGTGAACGCGAGCACAAGTGAAAACGCCGTCGCAAGTGCTAAAAGAAGCATAAAGCGAATGGAATAGTGTTTTTTCATAGTCAACCTGGCTTGTAGATGGCTTTGACGACAACGGGAATTCAAGCCGCAAAGACGGGGGGGGCACGAATCAGGAACTTCAACCGGCGCTGCTTATTTAGGGTGACGGCCAAAAGACGGCGAACTTTACCGCAAAACTCCCTGGAATTCATTGGACCCAAGTCAATTTAACGTGCGATTACGTCAAACGCGAGCTGGCCCGCTACTTGCTTACGTGATTGCAGTGGCTAAAAACCTCGTACGCCAAACTCGACACTGCCGCTGGAGGGCACTGCCATGTCACTACTGTCTACCCTGCTTCGTGCCGGCAGCGAATTACACACTGCGCTGGAAAAACGCCCACCTATTGCGCCTGTCGGCACTGGCAGCCGTGCTCAGGGCAAAGCGGAACTGCCTGCGCCGCCCGGGGCAGACCGGTTCACACCTTCCGGAAGCAAAGAAGACGACTCGGCACGTAAGGTAAGCAAGCTCGCGATTACCGATTACAAAAAAAGCGTCGGGCAGGATCTTGCCTTTATCAGAGAAACACTGCGGCACAAACTTGCCGAGTACAACGTGCCCCCGGCAACGGCGATTCACATCAAAAATGACGAGCAGGGAAACATCGCGGTTGAAGGCAAAGGCCAGAACCCGGCGTTTGCACGCATTGCCGGGGACTTGAACGTAAACACCGCGTTTCAGGATGCGTTCCGGCGAATGAGTATGAACGAACCTACGCTGCACTTTATGGACAACGCTCTGAAGTTAGAGAAGGCCTACGGCGTGAACAACTCGCTACTGAGCACACTGGTCAGCGAGAACCAGCAGTTCAACGGCCTACAAGACCTGGTGCACCGCTACGACTCACTGCGCCGCAACGCCGGAGCCGTGTCAACGGCCCCGGCCAACACGGCCCGGGATTACGCGTTGAGCTTCAACGCTAGGGCCTGATCTGGAACGAGCTTACTCAAATGGCGACGGGTCGCCCTTGCCTATCCGTGTTACTTCCGGGCTGCCGCTGGTGAAGTTAACCACCGTCGTTGCTTCCATGCCGCAGAAACCACCGTCAATAATCAAGTCCAGCTCGTGCTCGAGCGCATCGCGAATGTCTTCCGGATCGGTCATTGGCTCGGTTTCGCCGGGCAGTATCAACGTGCTGCTCATGATGGGTTCGCCCAACTCTCCCAAAAGTGCATGCACAACCGCGTTGTCAGGAACACGTACGCCAATAGTGCGGCGCTTGGGGTGCAACAAACGCCGTGGCACTTCGCTAGTGGCGTCCAGAATGAAGGTGTAAGCACCGGGTGTGTAGGTTTTAAGAAGGCGGTAGGTGGTATTGTCAACCTTGGCGTAAGTGCCAATGTCTGACAAGTCCCTGCAGACGAGGGTGAAGTTGTGCTTGTCGTCCAACTTGCGAATGCGCTTTATGCGGTCAGAAGCAGATTTGTCACCCAAATGGCAGCCTAACGCATAGCCCGAGTCGGTCGGGTACGCAATAACGCCGCCTTTGCGAAGAATATCCACCGCCTGATTAATAAGGCGCTTTTGCGGATTATCCGGATGAACCTGAAAAAACTGACTCATGAATCAGCCCTCTTGTTAAAGCTTGCCCCGGGGTCGTTTTTCGAGCCGTCCAGGCAGTTTGGGGAATCGGGTGTGGATTGATTTTGCGCGGCCCATTCCTCAGGCGTAAAGGGGTGCATGGCCAGCGCATGCACACCAGCAGCCAGCTCTGCAGCCAGTACTTGATATATCGCCTGATGGCGTTTCACCTTTGATTGCCCCACAAATGCCGGTGATACCAGGGTCACCTTGAAATGGGTTTCCGAATTGGGCGGCACGTTGTGCTTGTGGCTTTCGTTCTCGATTATCATCACCTGGGCATCAAAAGCCTGGTGCAACTTGGCCTCGATTGTTTTCTGCACGTCCATCACTCACTCGCTCTTCGTTGTTTGCATATCAACAGTCTACTATATATCAATTGCTAAACCCGACAACCTTGACAGCGTTGCGATGAACCGCCACATTCGCGACGAGCAAGGGTAGCGGACCCAACGCCTGACACCCAGGTTTTTGCCGGGGCGCTCTTTAATTTGCTCGCCAGCCACCCTTAAACTCACTCTTAAATTCGATCTTAAATTCGCACTCCACGTCAGTTTTAAGCCAAACGGGAACACCATGCACCTTTATATCGCCGAAAAACCCAGCCTTGGCCGTGCCATCGCCGCTGCTCTGCCCCAGCCCCAACAAAAAGGCCAGGGCTGGATTCGCTGCGGCAGTGGCAGCAGTGCGGTTACAGTCAGCTGGTGTATCGGCCATTTGCTGGAGCCCGCCGAACCCGCCAGCTATAACCCGGCCTGGAAAAACTGGCGTGCCGACCAGCTGCCGATGTTCCCGGAAAAGTGGCAGCTCACTCCGAAAACCGGCGTTGCCGCTCAGCTTAAAGTACTGCAATCGCTGATTCGCAAAGCCAGCGAAATTACACACGCCGGCGACCCGGACCGAGAAGGCCAGCTGCTGGTAGACGAGGTAATTCACTATGTGGGCACGGATGCACCCGTAAGGCGCCTGCTGATTAACGATTTAACCCCGGCTGCGGTAGCAAAGGCACTCAAACAGACCCGCGATAACCGTGATTTCCTTCGGTTGTCGGCTTCGGCCCTGGCGCGCCAGCGCGCAGACTGGCTTTACGGCTTGAACCTGACCCGCTTTTACACGCTGCTCTATCAAACAAAAGGCCAGCAGGGCGTTTACTCCGTTGGCCGGGTGCAAACCCCGGTACTGGGCCTAGTGGTTAAGCGCGACCAGCACATTGAGCAGTTTCAACCTCAGGACTTTTTCCCGCTGGAAGCCCGTTTTCACGGCATGGAAGAAGACTCTGACACACGCATCTTTAGCGCGCGCTGGGTGCCAGGTGAAGATTACCAGCAACTGCTGGACAGCGAAAACCGCTTGCTGGACCGCAGCGCGGCGGAACAGGTCGCCGCCGCGGTTGAAGGGAGGCCAGGCAAAATCTGCGAATCCCGCTTTCGCGACCGCTCAGAGCCGCCGCCACTGCCTCTGTCGCTTTCGGCGTTGCAAATCGAAGCCGGTCGATTGTTCCGTATGGCCGCCAAAGAAGTGCTGGATACTGCGCAGAGCCTGTACGAACGCCACCAACTCATTACTTACCCACGGTCTGACAGCCGTTATCTACCGCTGGAACATTACAATCAACGCCAGCAGGTTATAGACGCTGTCGGCAAGGTCGATATCGACCTTGCCGAAGTCTGCAACACAGCCGATTTGCAACGAAAAACCGCAGCCTGGAATGACAAAAAAGTAGACGCCCACCACGCCATTATTCCCACTTGCCGGAGTAGAGCGGGTGGTGCGCTATCTGGAAAAGAAGCCCAGATCTACAATTTGATCAGCCGCTACTACTTGATGCAATTTGCGGCAGATGCCATCCATCGCGAGGGCAAATTGGGAGTAAAGTTAGGCGACCACCTGTTCCGCACCTCAGAAACCGCTGTTTTACAGCCCGGCTGGAAAGCGCTTGAACTGAAATTGCGCGACGCCAAAGCCAAACCCGAAAAACCCGCACTGCCTCGGCTGGGCACCGGCGATCCGGTGCTGTGCGACGGCACACAGGTGTTGCAGCAACAAACCCAACCCCCCAAACACTTTACTGACGCGACGCTGCTGGCAGCAATGACCAACATCGCGCGCTTCGTTGACGACCCGGAACTGCGAAAAACGCTGCGCGAGACGGATGGACTGGGCACCGAAGCTACCCGCGCCGCTATTCTGGAAACCCTGTTCAAACGCGACTACTTTTTCCGCGATGGCCGCCACATCCGCGCCAGCGATAAGGGTAAAAGCTTGATAAACGCGCTGCCAGACTCTGTCAGCAAACCCGACCGTACCGCCGTTTGGGAAGCCACACTGGAAGCCATTCAGCGCGGCGAAGCGCAGCCGCGACAGTTTCTGGATTCCCTGAAACAAGAAATTCAGGGATTTATCGGGCACCCGGCGCCCTCGGTTCCTGCAGCTCCTCAGGTAGTAACCAACCCAGATGCCCCGCATTGCCCCAAGTGCCGCGCCGGCATGGTTGAGCGCAAGGGCAAATTCGGTGCCTTTTACGCTTGCAGCCGCTACCCGGGTTGCAAAGGCACCCGCCCGCTGGAAGACCACAGCCCGGAAGATGGTAGCAGCCAAAAACCGGTCCCCTGCCCATTCTGTTTTTCGCCCCTGGTCAGGCGTAAAAGTAAAAAAGGTTGGTTCTGGGGCTGCAGTTCTTTCCCCGCCTGCCGTCAAACAGTGAACGATATAAACGGAAAACCCGACCTGCCGGTAAAAACAGCTACAAAATGAAATAGAATCCGATGCCAGATTTTGCGACAATGTGTTGATGCGCATTGGTGTTAGAACGAACTTAACCGGGCGGCCGCACGCTGAATAGTCATTTACTGATTGCAGGAGAGCCAGATGCGCATTGCGCTGCTTGAGGATGAGCAATCCCAGCATGTACAGGGCATTATTTGCGGACGCGGTGAGAGTTGCGATGCTTTTAAAACAGGTGTAGTGCAAGCGCAAGTGATAGCGGCCAATGACTGATAAAATGCTGCGTAGCAGTATTCTAATAGTGCGTATTTTACCACTGTTCTTAGTTGCGCTACTTTCCAACACATCCGTACAAGCCCACTTGCCACTTGCGATGGGCTCGGGTGTGCCCGCAAACAGCTCGGGTACGGCACTCGCTGAATGGGTTTACACCCTGCAAAAAGGCGACAGCGTTCAGCAGCTGGCCACGCAGTTACTGGCCCCACCCTACAACGCCCAGCAACTGCTAAAACACAACAGCCTGAACAATGCCTTGCTGCCGGTGACAGGCGAGCAGGTGCGCATCCCTATGGACTGGCTTAAGCGCCAGCCCCAGCCGGCCCGCGCAACCTCTGTATCTGGTTTGGTGCAACTGCTAACCAGCAACGGCCAGCGCCGGCCACTGACCGTAAACACACTGATTCGCGCTGGTGACGAGTTACTGTCCGGTTCCGGTAGGGCCACTGTCATCCTGGCCGAAGGTTCTGAAATCCGCCTGTCACCCAATTCCAGACTGGCTTTTAACCGCATGACCCAGTTTGGCAAACCGGGCATGATTGATACCCGTTTACGGCTGAATCGTGGCGAGGTTATCACCCGCGTAAAGTACGTGGTCAGCGGGGGCAGCCGTTTCGAAATCGAGACCCCTTCGGCAACGGCCGCGGTGAATGGCACTCAGTTTGCGATTCAGGCAAACGCCGGGGGCACAGGCTTGCAGGTTATGAATGGCCAAGTTGAATTTAGCCAGCAGGGGCGCTCCGTAGAAGTGCCCGCGGGTTACGGTGCTCACGTTGCCGCCCAGCCCGGCGGCAATGTTCGCCTGCACAAGCTTGCCTCGCCTCCCATCGTTACCGGCCTACCGTCTGTTCTGCGTAAGTTGCCCGCAGAATTGCAATGGCAAAGCCTTGCAAAGACTTACAAGCTGGATATTTTTGACATCGACAGCGGGCGATGGGTAGACAGTCGCACACTGGCCGATGACCGTTTTGACATAAGCCGGCTGAACAATGGCCGTTATGAAATTCAGCTTGCGGCTTTAGACTACCAAGGTATCAAAGGTTTGCCTGCGGTTGTGCCATTTAGTATTGACCTTCAAGCCCGAGCCGCCGAATTGTTAGAACCTGCCAACGGCACAACCACCACCAATCAGCCCGAATTTAGCTGGAGCCTGAACGGCGACAGCGAAATTGCACAAATCCAGATCTCAGCCAGGCCGCAGTTCGAAGACCTGATCGCAACCAGCGACTGGGCACAACAAAGCGAGGCACAGCTGTCCCGACCACTGTCTCCCGGCCAATATTACTGGCGGGTTAAAACAGAGGCCGGCGGCGACTCCACCGCCATCAGCAACGCCAACAGCTTGGTTGTCGACGGCAGCTTGCCGCCGGTGAGCATTATCTCTGTGAACTATCTGGATCAGCAGGTGCGAATATTCTGGGAATCGGTGGAAACAGCCAGCAAGTATCGTATGCAGCTGTCTGCAGAGCCTGATTTTTATCCGATCATTAAGGAAGCAGATATACCGGGAACGACGGCAGGCTTGCGCCTGATTCCCGGAAAGCGGTATTTTGTGCGCCTAAAGGCACTCTCTGACGGGGCGCTGGCCAGCCGCTGGGGTCCGGCAAGGGAGCTGTATATCGATTAACTGTTGAATGGACATTCGGGCAGGAAGCGCGACCTATTAACCGGGGATATTCTTGCTAACAACGGCTGAAGGTGAGCTTAGCAGCCCCTTATCATCTCTGGCTTGAATGGTGAAGTGCCAAGTACCAGCAGACAGGTTTTCAATCGTGTAAGACATGTCAATTAGACCGGCAGCGCCGTCAAAAACCGCTGAGCGATTGAGGTTTTCGGCACTGGTGCCGTAACGAATTTCATAGCTGGCCAAGTCTTGGCCGCTTAAAGTATCGCCATTTACTCGTGTTACAGGCGCCCTCCAACTTAAAGTCGCCTGATTGGCGGTCGAATTTACTGACCTACGCGCCGTGCGACCTGCTGTAATACTTGCCGTGGGCACTACGGCACTGGGTTTGGCAGCACCAGCAGTACCCGATTCATCTCCATCACTGCCACAGCCCGCCAATAAAAACAGCATCCCACCAATCAACAAGCCCCGGTAAAACACACTGCTGGAGAGCCTTCTCACTTTGAGCACCACTATGCCATCATTTAATTACATTATAAAAAAAGTGGCGAGTGTATGATGTTAGGCAGTCCTCAAAAAATGCAACAAAGACAAACTGGCAATTCGCTAAAACTGAACCCGCATAGGCTCGGAGCTGGAGTCCGGCATACCGATCATTTCGTCAGTTCCGGTTGGCGGAATCAAGTCGAAATCCGCCACAATAAAACCACGCATTGCCTCACGTGCTGAGCAAGCGCCCGAAAACATTATCGCTTTATCCTGATCATTCACCAAAATATAGCCTGTGTTACCAATGTAAAAGCGGACCATGTAATACCGGCCCTCCATGGACACAATCTCTGCTAGGCGGATGGGTTCGTGCTTGCGGGATTTCAGTTCGCCAAGTGTCATGTTCATGGTCGTTATTCTCGCATTGAGTGAATTAAGATTTACGCCAACTTGTGAATTGCAGATCATTTCGCAGATTTATAATGGTGTTACGATGGCGATCTGAATAATCGGCTACGCGCCCGATGTCGTATATATGGCAATAAACGGGTGCGAACTATCGTAAGCCGCATTCTCAAAAATCCACTCCTGGAATGCAAAATGTCCGAGATTAATCGCCTCTCCGCAATAATTCCGATGACACCTGACGCTAGATCCGATGTTCGGAAATTGGGCTGCATGCTCCTGAATGCTGGACCTGCCGCGCTATCAACCATCAATTTGCGTGCTGGCATGCTGGCGACGCACGCTCCCTCAAATCCAAAAATGATTTTGGAAAATCGCCTCATGGTCACTGAAAAACTCGCTGCGCTCTGGGACACAGGGCTAGAGGTGCAAATGGCGTTGTTGGATATGCTATCCGGCGGCCACACGCCTTGGTGGACAACCAGTTTGCGCATCCTTGAACCCCTTCACAAACGTGTTATCGATAACTCAAAACGCCTTTCTTAAGGAGGTGGATGCAGACTCAACTAGAGCGATTACCGCTTTCATCCAGCTTGGGCCTGCTCCCGATGTAACGCTCTGCCCAAATCCTGGAAGTAGTTTTCAAACGCTTCGTTGATCGTCTGTCTGTGCTGGCCCCTTGGGTACAGCCCCGTCTTTGCCTCATCCGAATAAACGGTGCCACGTACCAGGAAACTATTGCTGGGCAAGCTGTCTTCAACAAAGGCTTCAAAGGCCCGTGCACAGAGCTCCTCCGGCCGAGCGTAATACAGCACCTTTAGTTTCTTGTCTGCTTGCTGCGAGCACTGAAACTGATCACTGGGTTCAGTGCCGCTCTCGTTCAGTAAAATGGTGCGAAAGCAGTGTTCCAACTGGGCGTTTAATGGGTGTTGTTTCTGTTTTTTACTATCAAGCCATGCTCCGGACGCAAAGCCATGCTTGACCGGGTTGTGGAAGGCCTTGTTACCCATGTAGTGATCGAAAGCATGAAACCACTCATGGGCCAGACTACCCGCACCGGCATTTTTGGCTAGCGCCAGTTGCCGTGTCGCCGGAATATAGTGTGCAGCCACACCAGGGCGCCCACCAATGCCGTACTGGAGGCTAAGCGTGCTCCGTAACGAAATCAGCAGCTCTGGACTCTTGAGGATTGTCATCAAATCGCACAGCGCCTGATAGAAGCGCACTGCTGCAAAATCACGCTCTTCTGGCGTAACCCAACGACCGACTTCAATACTGCGAAAATCGAACTGGCGTCTGATCGTGACAAAAGATGTCGCGGTGGCGGTCTTCATAATTCTCACCGATTACTGTTTATTTATACAGTATTCTGAAGTGAAATAACGGATGGGTCAAATCTGCAAACGAAAAACCCGGCGAAGGTGGTGTGCGACCAAAGTCGCTTTCAATTACCAATTTGGTCTTATGTACAGAGCCGCCGCTGTTTTGAGACTGTAGCAGCAGAACAATAATACGAGGTTAAAACTATGAATCAGCATCAAGGCACGTGTTTTTGTGGCGCAGTCCAGTTTCAAGTCAGCGGTGCACCCGAAGCGATGGGCTATTGCCATTGCGATTCCTGCCGGCGCTGGTCTGCGGGGCCGGTAAATGCGTTTTCGCTGTGGCCCGCGAACACGCTTGAAGTGCTCTCGGGCGCTGATCAGGTCGCTGAATTTCACCTGACCGAGCAAAGTCACCGCAAATGGTGCAAGCAGTGCGGCGGCCACATATTTACCGACCACCCTGCCTGGGGCCTGGTGGATGTATACGTTGCCAACCTGCCGGGTCTGATGTTTGAGCCGGCGCTGCATGTGCATTATCAGGAATCAGTGTTACAGATTAAAGATGGCCTGCCCAAAATGAAGGACATGCCCGCTGAAATGGGAGGCTCCGGGGAAACCCTGCCTGAATAGCAGTGGCTCGTTCGTCGCATGAAGCCCGTGGCACAGGTCAGCACGGGCATTACATTATTTCGCAGACAACAAACTCGTCAGCAATGCCCGCAAACGGTTGGGTTTTACCGGCTTATTTAAAATCGGCAACCCCTGAGCCCGCATCAGCGAGCGCAGTTCATCGCCCCGATCTGCGGTAATAAGGGCCGCTGGCACCGGCGCGCCCAGTAGCTTCCGTATCGCTGAAATGGCCTGCCAGCCTGTTTTTTCATCATCCAGGTGGTAATCGGCGAGCACCGCCGCGGGTACGTTGTTTGTCTGCCGCAGGTACTCCAAAGCCTGATGCTCGTCAGGGCTGGCGATTACCAGACAGCCCCAGCGCTCCAGCAACAGCTTCATACTCGCGAGTATGGCCGGCTCGTTATCAATCACCATTACCCAAATGCCAGCGAATCCGTGAACAAAGCTGGGCACAATTTCAGTGGCCGGCAACGCAGCTCGACGGGCTGATTGCATGTCCACCGGCAGCACCAGCGAAAACCGCGAACCTCTGCCCGGCCGGGAAACCACCTCTACCCGGTAGCCCAGCACCGACACCATACGTTCAACGATGGCCAGCCCCAGCCCGGCACCCTGGCGCCCGCCGGTTCCTTGCGGCAACAACTGATGAAATTCGGTAAAAATATCCTTCAGCTTAGTTGCGTCAATACCCACACCGGTATCCCACACTTCAATACGCAGGCTGTCGCGGCGGGCTCTCAGTGCCAGTAGAACACGGCCGCTGAGGGTGTAGCGAAAGGCATTGCTCAGTAAATTACGAAGAATGCGTGTGAGCATACGCTGATCGGTTTTTATCAGCGCTGGGATAGTACGAACGTGAAACCGCACGCCGGCGTTGGTCGCCACCGCTTCGAATTCTTCACCCAGGCTTTTTGCCAGCGCAGCAACATCGGTCAGTAGCAGATCCGGCACCATGGCCTGCTGGTCCAGCTTTGAAATATCCAGCAAATCCGCTAGCAAGTCCTCGGCACCTTCAAGCGCGCGATGCACCTGGTGCACCATCCTCGCCTCTTCCGCCGGCAGCGCGCTTTCTTGCAGCGCCGATATGGTCAGGCGCGCGGCGTTTAGGGGTTGTAGTAAATCGTGGCTGGCCGCTGCCAGATATTTGTCTTTGCTGCGGTTCGCATCGCGCGCGGCTTGGGCGGTGATAACCAGTTCGCGCTCGACTTTTTCCCGTTCGGCAATCTGAAAATGTAGCCCAACGTTGGCGTTCTGCAGCGCCTGGGTGCGCTCTTCTACCCGGCGCTCCAGGTCAGCATTAACCTGCACCAGCTTCTGCCGCGCCTGCACCCGCTCGGTTATATCTGCCACAAACGCCTCAACCACCTCTGGCCCCAGATCTGGCCGCCTAAGCAGGGTGATAGCGACATTAACCGGCGTCGCATCGGCGCGACGCAGGCGGGTTTCGCGAGCACTCAGGCTGCCGCTATCTAATAGCTCCTGGCGCAATGCATCAAACTCATTGGCGCTGCAAAAAAGCTGTTCACGCAAGCGGATAACCCGGGATTGCAGGTCTTCAGCACTGAGGTAACCGCAGATTTTGGCCATGGCCGGGTTGCAAGCCAGAAAACCACCCCGTAAATCACCCTGAAAAATACCGTGGAGTGCCTTTTCAAACAGCCACTTATAGCGATTACGCTCCCGCTCTAACTCCTCCAGGCGCTCTTGCAGCGCGAGGTAATAGTTCTTGCGCACAGACTGGCGACCCAGCCCCAACAAATCACCCACCTCATAGCCACGGTCATCATCAAAGGGCTTCTTCATACACAACCTGAACATCTCTGAGTGACGACTTGCGAGGATTGGTCAAAATACATGGGTCCTGTAATGCAAAGCCAGAGAGAGACGGAATATCAGATACCCTAACCCCCAACTCTGACAACTTGGCCTCTAGCCCCACAGTGCGCTTGAGCTGAATAATACGACTCATCAAGCGTTTCTGAATTTCTGCCTGGCTCATGCCGCGTGTGTCAATATTCATGGCTTCTGCAACACGGCGAAAGCGCTCTTCCGCTGAGTGGAAATTGTAAGCCACCACGTGTTCTAGCAGCACCGCGTTGCATAATCCATGGGGCAAATCCAGAAAACCTCCCAGGCTGTGGGACATCGCGTGAACCGCACCCAGGATTGCGTTGGAAAACGCCAGACCGGCCTGCATGGACGCCAACATGATCTGCTCGCGCAAATACGCATCGGCGATATTAGCCACCAAGGGTTCCAAATTGCGGTTAATCAGGCGGATCGCTTCCAGCGCATGGGAATCGGTCAAGGGCCCGCTGCCCGTAGACACATAAGCCTCTATGGCATGCACCAGGGCGTCAACGCCGGTGCAGGCCGTCAGATAACTGCTCATGGTTTCGGTCACTTCGGGATCGATCAGCGAAACATCCGGCACAATGGCTTTGCTGATGATGGAAAATTTGAAGCGACGGACAGGGTCCGAAATGATGGCGAACTGTGACACATCAGCCGAGGTCCCGGCCGTGGTTGGAATCAGTATCATCGGCGGTGGCGGGTTTACGATGGTGTCCACCCCTTCAAAATCCAAAATATTGCGGCCATCGCTGACCACAATACCGATGCCCTTGGCGCAGTCCATGGGGCTGCCGCCGCCAATGGCCACAATCACATCGCACTCGGAGGATTTGTAGAGCTCGGCACCGGCCATAACCTCATCGACACGGGGATTCGCCGAAACACCAGTGTAAACCGTGGTACGTATGCTGGCATCGGTCAGCAAGGTGACGATTTCGCCCACCCAGCCGGCGGCCGCGACGCCTGGGTCAGACACCAGAAACACATGTTTTGCGCCAAAATTACTGGCAAAATTAGCGACAGACTTCCTTGATCCGGCTCCGAATACGATCTCTGGCGAGACAAATTTTCTTAAAGCGGATATGTCGTGACTCATGAACAAGCACTCGACGTTAAGTTTATTTTTATATGTAATAGCCGAGAGTTTAACTCAAGCTTTCTATGCATTCATGGGTGTTTCGACCATACCGTTGATAAAAGCTGCAAAGTGCCTCTAGCATGGCCGCCTGATTCGCCTGTTGTAAAAACCCGTGGCCTTCGTCCTGGAACCAGTGAAGCTCTGGTTTCTGCCCGGCTTGCTCCATGGCCGCGACCATCATGCGGGTCTGTTCGGGAACGACCACTTTATCCTGACCGCCCTGAAAAAAGATCACCGGCGCAGCCATTGCCGCCGCGCGTAACCGGGGGGTGCGGTCCTGCCAGCGTTGCGGATGGCGCTCGGGGCATCCCAACAACCAATCCAGATAACCGGATTCAAAGCGATGGGTCATGCGCCGCAGCTGCATAGGATCGGTCACGCCGAACTGGCTGGCGCCGGCGCTGTAGCGCTGATCCAAGCTCAGTGCCATCAACGCGGTATAACCGCCAGAACTGCGGCCCTGAATAAACACCTGATTGACATCGGCGTGGCCTGTGGCAACCAGGGCATCTGCAGCCCGCGCCATGTCTTCCACATCAATCTCGCCCCAGCGCTCTGCCAGTGCAAGCCGGAACGCCCTGCCGTACCCGCTGCTGCCACGATAGTTCACCTCCGCAACAGCAAAGCCGCGCTGGCACCAGAACTGAATCAGGGGGTTGAATACCGGATAGGCCGCGGAGGTTGGCCCACCGTGGGCGACCAGAATCAGAGCCGGTGGCTCTGTGCCGGGTGTCAGAGGCGAATACAAAAAGCCTTGGGGTGCGGTCGTTTCCTCGGCAAGGGCCGGAACTCGAAACGAGACGGGCTGCGCTAGGCTATGCCCGGGCAGCGCTGGCTCGCCACCGGCGACGACACTCGCCTCAGCACTTTGCGAATCTATTTTTAGCACCGCATCCAGGCGGCCCGGGGAACGTGCAATGGCATAAAGAAAATCGCCACAGGTGCACAGACTGCGAAAATCGCTAAACGCCGGCGCAATCCGTGCAGGGTTCGGATGGCCAGAGCCCGACAACCACAGCTCGCCGCGGCCGAGGTCATAATGGGCGCGAGCCCAACCTCCCCCCAGTAGTGGGCAGTGGTGCACTTCACCCAGTTGCCAAGGTGCATTGGCGTGGTCGCATTCGGGCACCGCGGCTTTTGTCCAGATACTCGCGGGGTTCTGGGTGTCGAGTTGCCAGGGTTGCCACCAGCCCTCATGGTCAGACAGCACCCAAAGGTCCTGCCCCGCAAACACCGGCTGCTGAATAGACGCTGGTTGGGGAGCGGTATGCGCCCGAGGATTCTCCAGTGTGCCATCACCCGTTATGTTCGCCGTCCACACACGGGTTTGCAGCCAGGGCATATCGGGCAGTTGCCAGCTCACCCAGGCAATGTGCCGGCCGTCTGCCGACAACGCGGGCGCACTGTAAAAATCTTCGCCCTGGTGCAGCACCGTCAGCGCGCCATCACGAGCCACCGCGACCAGTTGCTGAAAACCATCCGCCACGCCCTGCCCGGTTTCGCGTACTGCCAGCACCCGTTGCCGCAATGGATCAGCCCGCAATCCGCCATAGGCGGCGGTATCGGTCGTCAGCACCTGGCTTTGCGCAACGCCCAAAGGGATAAAATGAATGCGTTGATCGTCGCTAACGGCAAACACACCATCCGGTGCGGCAGCCAGGGCACCGCCCCCGTAGCCATTCACCCGACTGCGAAGATTGCGTAGATTCGTATCCAACGCAAACGGTGCCCCTTGGTCATCCAAGTGCCATATCCGGCTGGCGCCGGTTTCGGGTTCGTTTTGCAGCCAAAATACCCCAGCGTTTGACGCCACCAAACCTCTGCGCTGGATGTAACCAGCGCAGGCTTCAGTGGCGGTCAGTATGCCTTTGGAGGAAGGCTGGCTAACTGCGGAAGAACATACGGGAGTTGCCGGCGTTACGATAAGTCAGTTCCTCAATGCCCGCGGTGGCATGGTCGGCGGCCTGGCGTGCAGCCAGAACACGGTCGTGGTGGATCGATTTGCTGCACACCGGATCAGCATTGTCGGCGTTACCGGTCAGTAAAAAAGCCTGGCAGCGGCAGCCGCCAAAATCCTTTCCTTTCTCATCACAGGATTGGCACGGCTCCGGCATCCAGCTATCACCGCGGTAATGGTTGAAGCCCGGGCTGTCGTACCAGATGTGTTTCAAATCATTGTCGCGCACATTGGGAAAATCGATGGGCAACAAACGCGCGCTGTGGCAAGGCAGCGCCGCACCATCCGGTGCCACTGTCAAAAACAGACTGCCCCAACCGTTCATACAGGCTTTCGGGCGCTCCTCGTAATAGTCGGGGGTAACAAAAATCAGCTTCATGGCCGAGCCGGCGTCCAGCAGGCGCGCACGATACTGATTCACTTCACGCTCGGCTTTCTCCAGCTGCGCGCGTGACGGCATGAGGCCTTCGCGATTTTTGAACGCCCAACCGTAATACTGGCAGGTCGCCAGCTCTACGAAATCCGCCCCCAGGCGCTCACACAGCGCCATAATGTCGTTCATCTGGTGAATGTTGTGGCGGTGAATCACAAAATTCAGAACCATGGGATAGCCGGCTTCTTTCACCGCCCGCGCCATTGCCAGTTTTTGCTCAAACGCCTTGCGAGAACCGGCCAACGCGTTGTTCAGCTCTGGGTCTGAGGCCTGAAAACTGACCTGAATATGATCCAGCCCTGCGCTGGCGAAAGACTTTACTTTGGCTTCAGTCAGGCCCAGGCCAGACGTGATCAGATTGCTGTAATAACCCAGGTGCCGCGCTTCCGCAATCAGCTCTTGAAGATCTTGACGCACCAGCGGCTCACCGCCGGAAAATCCCAGCTGGGCCGCGCCCATTTCCCGTCCCTGGCGTAGCACTTTCACCCAGTCTTCCGTGCTGAGCTCACGCTCGGTCTGGGCAAAATCCAACGGGTTTGAACAGTACGGGCACTGCAACGGGCAGCGGTAGGTTAGCTCTGCCAGCAGCCATAAGGGTGGTCCGATGGTGCCCGCTTTCTGGCCGGTCAGCGTGGATGAAGGCATATTCATAAAAGTTCAATCCAATGTTGTTCGCAGGCGTGTTGCAGAAACTCGTTAACATCGCCCGCCAGCGGCCCTGCCTCGGGAAAGGCCTGTTCCAGCGCACTAACAATGTCCTGCACGCAGCGCTGGCCGTCCACCTCGCGCAGAATAGCGCCGGCGCTTTCGTTAAGCTTCACCATGCCCTCGGGGTAGAGCAACACATAGCCGTTCTGTACCGGCTCCCACTGAAACCGGAAGCCACGGCGGAAACGCGGTATGTTTCCAGCTGTTTCGCCAACTGCTGCCGAGTCTGCCATCACAGCCCCCTGTGCCAAACTTGCTGGTCGGTAACCGTATGGAACGGCGGCGTTTTGTGGCTGTAAGCCATGGTTAGAGCGTCTAGCAGGCTCCACAGAATGTCCAGTTTGAACTGCAGAATCTCCAAGGCGCGAGCTTGCTCGGCGGCGCTGGTGAAATATTCCAGCGTAATGGCCAGACCATGTTCAACATCGCGGCGGGCTTCTGACAGGCGCTTGCGGAAGTAGCTATAACCCGCCTCGTCAATCCAAGGATAATGCTGGGGCCAGCTGTCCAGACGAGACTGGTGAATTTCCGGCGCAAACAGCTCGGTCAGTGAGGAGCACGCCGCTTCTCGCCAGGTCGCGCGACGAGCAAAATTCAGGTAAGCGTCTACCGCAAAACGCACGCCGGGCAGAACATGGCGTTGGTCAATCACTTCTTCCCGAGTCAGCCCCACGGCTTCCGCCAGGCACAGCCAGGCTTCAATGCCGCCAACATCGCCGTCGTGACCATCGTGGTCGAGAATGCGCTGCAACCATTGTTTGCGAACGCTGGCGTCAGGGCAGTTGGCCATAATGGCCGCGTCTTTGCGCGGAATCATCACTTGGTAATAATAGCGGTTGGCCACCCAACCGCGAATTTGTTCGGGGCTACACTCGCCGCTGTACATAGCCTGGTGATACGGGTGGTGTATATGATAAAACCGACCTTTATTGCGTAATGCCTGTTCAAAATCCGCACGATTTAGGGTGGTGTTCACAATGGCGTTCATGGCGTCCCCGACAGATCAATGTGCATTCCGTCCCAGGCTACTTCGATTCCGTGTTGCGCCAATTGCGTTCGCTCCGCGGAGTCCTCGTTCAGAATCGGGTTGGTGTTGTTGATATGTATTAAGATTTTGCGGCTGGACGACATAGTATCTAACACCTCAATCATGCCACCAGGACCACTCTGGGCCAGATGACCCATGTCCTGACCGGTTTTTGTGCCGACTTTCTGGCGAATCATTTCGTCATCGTGCCACACGGTGCCGTCTACCATCAGAACATCTGCCTGGCGCATCCACTGCAGTATGTGCTCGTCAGGTTTACCCAGCCCCGGTGCGTAGAGCACAGTTGAACCCGTGCGCGTGTCTTCGATAAACACGCCAATATTGTCACCGGGGTGTGGCTGGTCGCGGCGGGGCGAATAGGGTGGCGCGTTGCTCAGCAACGGAATAGCGGTCAGTTTCAGATTCGGCGCGCAAGGAATAACAAACGCTTCGGCGACGCCGTCTCCCAGGGCAATTTCTTGCCATTGTAATCCTCCGTTCCAGTGTTCCAGCATCGGGAACAGCGGAAAACCCGAGCTAAGGTCTTCGTGCACCTGTGCGGTACACCAGATATCTAACGGTAGGCCTTCGCGAAGTGTAAGCAGGCCGGTTGTGTGATCCACCTGACTGTCGATCAACAACACGGCTGCAATACCGGTGTCGCGCAGCGCGCGCGCCGGCTGCATAGCAGGAAACGACGCCAGCTGGGCACGAATATCGGGGGAGGCATTAAAGAGTATCCAGCGTTCGCCGTCTTCACTGACCGCGATGGATGACTGGGTGCGTGCGTGAGCGTTAACGGTGCCCTTGCGCAGGCCATCGCAATTGGCACAATTGCAGTTCCACTGGGGGAAACCGCCGCCTGCCGCTGAGCCAAGAACCTGAATAAACATAAGCAGAAGCTCCGGAAGAAAAACAGCCAACGCCGGGGCGCTGGCTACTTCAGACTTCAGCGGTTGGCGAAGTACATAGTGACTTCGAAACCAATACGCAGATCTTCATAAGCTGGTTTTGTCCACATAATGCTTACCTCTTTTATCATGATTGTTTGCGCATCAAGGGAATACCGGCGCTTTCACCGCTTCCCCAAAACCCATCGTAAAGGTAGCAGCAAATGACCAATATGGTACTTTCGCACTGTTTTTAGTGCACCTTGTGTTGCAACTGAGGCCGTTCGCTGAGCACGCACGTTTTAGCGCGGCAAAACAAAAAAGGCCCACGGGGGGCCAAAGAAGAGCGACACATGACTGCCCCTCAAAAGGACTTAAAAGAAAGAACACCCGGCTGGCGCCGGGGTAAAAATAACACACGACCAATGTGCCAGCCCGGGCCTAGAAAAAGCCCAGTGGGTTGATGTCGTAGCTGGTCAGCATGCACTTGGTTTGCTGGTAGTGATCAAGCGCCAACTTATGGGTTTCACGACCAATACCGGATTTCTTATAACCACCGAAGGCGGCGTGGGCGGGATACGCGTGGAAGCAGTTCAGCCAGACCCGACCGGCCTGAATGTTGCGACCCATGCGGTAAGCCACGTTGGTATCACGGGACCAGACACCTGCGCCCAAGCCAAACTCGGTATCGTTGGCGATGGCCAGCGCTTCTTCCTCGGTTTTGAAGGTCGTTACCCCCACAACCGGGCCGAAGATCTCTTCCTGGAACACCCGCATCTTGTTGTCGCCCTTAAACAACGTGGGCTGGATGTAGAAGCCGTTAGCAAACTCGCCTTCCAGATGCTCGCGGCCGCCGCCGGTGAGCACTTCAGCGCCTTCTTGCTTGCCAATCTCAAGGTATGACAGAATCTTGTCGAATTGTTCTTTGCTGGCCTGGGCGCCCACCTGAACGTCGGTATCCAGCGGGTTACCCCGCTTGATTGCCTTGGTGCGTGCAACCACTTGTTCCATGAACTCGTCGTACATGTCTTCCTGCACCAGGGCGCGGGACGGACAGGTACACACTTCACCCTGGTTGAAGAACGCCAAAACCAGGCCTTCAATGCACTTGTCGATGAATTCAGGCTCGGCTTTCATCACATCTGCGAAATAAATGTTTGGCGATTTGCCACCCAGTTCCACCGTGGACGGAATAAGGTTTTCAGCGGCGCATTTCAAAACGTGCGTGCCTACCGGTGTAGAGCCGGTAAAGGCGATTTTAGCAATGCGCTTGCTGGTCGCCAGTGCCTGGCCGGCTTCAATACCGTAACCGTTGACCACGTTAAGCACGCCCGGCGGCAGCAGGTCACCAATCAGCTCCATCAGTACCAGTATGCTCGCGGGCGTTTGCTCGGCCGGCTTCAGGACGGTGCAGTTGCCGGCCGCAAGGCATGGGCCAAGCTTCCAGGCCGCCATCAGAATCGGGAAGTTCCAAGGAATAATTTGCCCAACGACACCCAGCGGCTCGTGGAAATGATAGGCCACGGTGTTATGGTCGATTTCACCCATATGGCCTTCCTGAGCGCGAATACAACCGGCAAAATAGCGGAAGTGGTCAGCCGCCAGTGGAATGTCAGCGTTCAGAGTTTCACGAATGGCTTTGCCGTTGTCCCAAGTTTCTGCAACCGCCAGCAGTTCCAGGTTTTCTTCTATGCGGTCCGCTATTTTCAACAGAATGCGGGAACGCTCCTGTACCGACGTTCGGCCCCAAGCCGGCGCCGCTTTGTGTGCAGCGTCCAGTGCCAACTCGATATCTTCGGCGGTGGAACGGGGAATCTCACAAATCACATTACCGGTAATCGGCGTGATGTTGTCAAAATACTGCCCTTTTACCGGGGCAACCCACTCGCCGCCAATGTAGTTTCCATAACGCGCTTTGAAAGAAACGACCGAGCCTTCCTTTCCTGGTTGTGCGTAGATCATGGTTTCGACCTCTTTTTGTGTTTGTTGCTCACCAACGTGGGCTTTCGTATTTACCCACTCAATGTAGATACTAAACCTTTATCGTTGAATGATGCGATAGGGGTGAAAAACTCATCCCTTAGTACTAATCGGCGCCAGCCGGCTGATCATAAAATCCAACCCTCTGGCGCCTGCTTTCATCGCATTCAGGAATCAGTTGCTGGCAACACGATCCTTCGGCAGTTTAAAGGTCCAGACCATACCGCCTTGGTTGAAGTCTTTGACCACCTTGGCCACTTCGCCGCCCCAAAGCGGAACCGCTCCGCCCCAACCTGACGATACAGACACGAATTGCTCGCCATCCATCATCCAGGTCACCGGGGTGCCGACCACGCCTGAGCCGGTGTTGAATTTGTAAAGTTCTTCGCCCGTTTTGGCGTCAAACGCTTTTAAATAGCCCTCTGGCGTACCGGTGAACACCAGATTGCCGGCGGTGGTCATTACCCCGCCCCACAAAGGTGCCGGGTTTTCATAACGCCACACTTCCTCTCCGGTTTTGGGATCCATGGCGCGCAGTACGCCAATATAATCGTCATTTGTTGGTTTGATGGTGAAACCTGCGCCCAGATACGCTCCGCCTTTTTTGTAGGATACGGGCTCGTTCCAAATGTCCATTGACCACTCGTTTGAGGGTACGTAGAACAGGCCGGTGTCTTGGCTGAACGCCATCGGCATCCAGTTTTTACCGCCCAAGAAGGCCGGCTGCGCCAGAACCGTTTCGCCTTTCGTGCCGTCCATTGACGACGGATCACCCGGGCGCCCCTTTTCGGCATAAATCGGCCGGCCGGTTTTTGGATCAAGCCCCGTCGCCCAAGTGATTTTGTCCACAAACGGGAAGCCGCGAATGAAGTCGCCGTTTTCCCGGTTCAAAACATAGAAAAAGCCGTTGCGGTCGGCGGTGGCCGCGGCCATCACGGTTTTACCATTTTCTTCGTAATTGAACGAAATCAGCTCGTTAACGCCGTCATAATCCCAGCCGTCGTGGGGCGTGGTCTGAAAGTGCCACTTGATACTGCCGTCGTCTGGATCAATGGCCAGGCGCGAAGAGGAGAACAGGTTATCCCCCGGGCGCAAGTGCGAGTTCCAAGGTGCCGGGTTGCCAGTACCAAAAAATAACGAATCGGTGTCTGGGTCGTAAGTGCCGCCCAGCCACGGGGCCGCGCCACCGTTCTTCCACATGTCTCCAGGCCAGGTTTTACCTGCTTCACCGCCAGAAATACCGTTTTCAATGGCCTTACCATCTTTATATACGTAGCCCATATGGCCTTCTACCGTGGGTCTGGTCCAAACCAGATCACCTGTTTCGGGATCGTAAGCTTCCACTTTACCCACTACGCCAAACTCACCGCCAGCCACGCCAGTAATCAGTTTTCCTTTCACCACAATCGGGGCAGCGGTGATGGCATAGCCGGCCTGATAATTCGCGACTGTCTTGATCCAAACCGGCTTGCCGGTGTCTTTGTTCAAGGCGACCAGTTTGGCGTCCAGAGTGCCGAAGTAGACTTTATCACCGTAAAGGGCAACACCGCGGTTGACCACGTCGCAGCAGGGCATGATGCCATCTGGCAGGCGAGCATCGTATTGCCATATTTCTTCACCGGTTCGCGCGTCAATGGCGTAAACCCGTGAATAGGAAGCAGTCACGTACATCACACCATCTTTTATCATCGGCTGAGATTCTTGGCCGCGCATCTTTTCACTGCCAAAAGAAAACGCCCACGCGGGCTGTAAATAGCGGATGTTTTCAGTGTTCAAATCTTCAATGGTGCTGAATCGTTGCCCTTGAGTGCCCATGCCATAGCTGACAATGTCTTCTGGGGTGTTGGCATCGTTCAGAATGTCTTCGTCGGTTACCGCCTGGGCGCCGTAGGAAACGGCCAAAGCCAAGGCGCTGACGGCAATGCGAATGCCGAATCTATTCGATCTCATGGTTGCGCTCTCCGAGTCTCTTGTTGTCGGTTTTCGGTGAACCGGGAAGTTTTCCCGCCTCTGTACAGATTCTTCGCTTTACCGGTGCAATCAACAATGATTCCCCGGGCGTGGTTTTCTCATCACTTGGTCGTACTACCCTTACAAAAAACCCACGTCGAAGGCGTGGGTTTAAACAAAAATTGCGATGGTAGATCATCTGCAACGGGCGTCAGGGTTTACCTTCGGCCTGCGCAATCGCCTCTTCGCTCAGGAACGCCCGATAATATTGGGGCACGCTGTAGCGCAGGTTAACGTCAGCAAACATCCCTTCCAACTCCCCCGATTTAACGATGTTGCCCACAATCTCTTCAAGGGCATAACCCAGTTGTCGATGTGTGCTCTTGATGGCCATTCCCACATCCCAAACTTGCTTGCCAATACCCGGAAAAGCATTACCAGCCTGCCTGAACCCGCTGTTTTCAGCTTTCGACAACTCATGATCGATTTCAGCACGCATGCCCATGACGGCGCTGACCTCGCCATCGCGCATGGCACTGAACGCCTCGTGAACATTGGTGTAATGGCGAACCTGACCGCGAAGACGACCGTTCAGGCCAGAGGTCAGATAAAAGTCCGGCAAGGTGTCGATTTCCACGCCAATCGGGTGGTACTGAAACATCGCAATGGTTTCGACGGAGTCCATCTTTTGCGGGTTGTATGCAATTTGCCAGGTTTCTTGCTGGTAAGGACCAAACAGCACTACCTGCTCGTTTATATACTCGCCAGTAGAATCCTGCATATAGGCGTATTGTTTGTCGTAAGGCACCCGCATCATCACATCCGCCAGGCGCCGCTTGGCCAGATAGTGCCCTTTCCAGACGTTGTTGCGCAGGTCGTCCCCCAGGTTTTCATCCGGCACAATCCAGTGCACTTTGAACTCCACGCCCATAGCGGCAGCAATGCGCTTGCCCAGCTCCACATCAATGCCCTGGGGCTCGCCGTTCGCTAGGTAAGAATAGGGTGGAAAATTCTGGTATACCCCCACCTTCAGATAACCGGACTCAATAATGATGTCGTAAGTACGCTCAGCAGGCCGGTTCAGCAGCATGTCGCCGTCATCCACTTCCTGAGCCATACCCGTTTGAAAAAACAGCATCATTACCAAACATCGTAACAGCGCTTTCATTGCTTTCTCTCCAACAGCGAAAGGCCGGCATAATGCCAGCCCGGTAACGAACCGAAAATGTTTTTGGCCAGCACCATTCACTCAGGCTTTGGCAAGGATTCAACGTAGGTTCTGATGGCCCAAATCGCATTCTGATCCAGCGTTTTTTTCCACGACGGCATGCCCCGATCGGTACCATTCTGTACCCGGCCCATATAGTACTCGTCGTCCCATTCCTCGAGTTCGCGCAAATCTGGAGTTAAACCCCCGGACATTGCCCGAATTCCGTGGCAAGCAGCACAGTTGCCGGCGTAGGCGCTTTCACCAATCTGCACAGCCAGGGCGTTCGCATCGCCGTGGGAACCACCCTCACGGAACGGGTTTTCAAGCAGAAGATCGGCGCCCAATACTGGAAGGTCGCCGGTATCTACCGGTTGTGGGGTGACATTGCCGTGCGCTATCACCAAACCCGCGGTGCTCAGTAAGGCTGCCGTTGCGAGTGCTTTGAGTGAGAAGGAGATTGCCATGGTTGTTACCTCTATTGATTCTTTGTGCTCTGGCGGTTGGATTTGTGAGACGCCAGTATCTCCAAACAGTGTAAGAAACTCGCCAGCAAATCCGAATGGCACTTTGGAGGTTTCGGCTTAGTTCCTTGGTAGTAGTACAGTCGGAGCTAAGGCCAAAGCGCGAGAGGCCCAACGTAAGCCTCCTCGCCATGTTAAACAGGCTGATTGGGAGCGGAATAGTCCTTTAGTACTGGCAGTTTCCTACTTTCTGAATATTCCCGGGACTTTTGACCTTCACTAAGCTGACCACACAATAAAAATCCGGAGAGCCTCATGTTTCGATTTGCATTCCTGATCGTCACGTTTTTGTTTACCACTCTGACCGCAATGCTCTCCTTTGCGGCGGACACAGTGAATGTGAAAGTCGGCTACGTGCAGTGGACGCCTGACTCAGGCCCAGTGCTGTCAAACGTGCTTCCCGAGCCTGAAGACGCAGGCCTGCGGGGCGCCGAACTGGCCATGGCTGACAACAGCACCACCGGAAAATTCATGGGCCACCGCTATGAACTGGCCACTCAGGTGGCCGATTCGGAACAGGCCGCTATTGCTGCGTTTGAAAATCTGCAGCAACAGGGTGTGCAGTTGTTTGTGATCAACGCGCCCGCCAGCACACTCGCCGCCATTATGGACAAAGCCGCGGCCGATACATTGGTGTTCAACGCAGGCGCTGCAGATGATGCACTGCGCACCCGCGAGTGCCACAACAACCTGCTGCACACCATTCCCAGCTACGCCATGCTGACAGATGCCCTTGGCCAATGGTTGCAAATGCGGCGCTGGAACGAGGTGTTCCTGATCACCGGCCCCACCGAAGCCGATGTGGCCTGGGCCAACGCCTTTCGCCGCTCGGCCAAGCGCTTTGGCATCGACATTGTTGAAGATAAACCCTGGACTTTCGACACCGATTTACGCCGTACAGCCTCCAAAGAGTTACCGTTATTCACCCAGGCTAAAGATTACGATGCGGTGGTGGTGGCCGATGTGCGCGGTGATTTTGGTGAATACGTGCCCTTTAACACCTGGCTGCCAAGGCCGGTGGTGGGTACCCAAGGAATGTCGCCCGTAGCCTGGCACCGGGTGGTTGAAAGCTGGGGGGCGGCGCAATTGCAAAGCCGCTTTCAAGAATTGGCGGGGCGCGATATGAACAGTGCAGACTATGCCGCTTGGGCCGCTGTGCGCTCTGTAGGCACCGCTGTTACACAGGCTGGCAGCGCCGATGCCAGCAGCGTTCGCCAGCTTATTTTCAGTGACCGCTTTCAGCTGGCGGCTTTTAAAGGCCGAAAATTAACCTATCGCCAGTGGAATGGCCAGCTGCGCCAACCAATTCCGCTGGTGCACCCGCGGGGACTGGTGGCAACTGCACCGTTTGAAGGTTTTATTCACCCCCTAACCGAAATGGATACCCTCGGCTTTGATGAGCCGGAAAGCACGTGTCGTATCAACGGTTGACCGCCTGAGCGCGCGCCATTCAGAACAATAAGGAGTTAACCCATGAAATCGCTGCTCAAAAAAACGGCTTTGGCCGCCCTGCTCGGGCTGTCTGCACCTGCGATGGCCAGCCTGGCTTACGTGTCCAATGAAAAGGACAACACTCTGTCTGTTATTGACACAGAAACCATGGAGGTTATTGAAACAATTGATGTTGGCGCAAGGCCACGGGGCATTTTGTTGTCCAAGGACTTCACCAAACTGTACATCTGCGCCAGCGACGACGATACCGTTCAGGTGCTGGACTTGGCCACCCGCAAGATAATCGACACCCTGCCCTCGGGTGAAGATCCGGAGCAGTTCGCGCTGCACCCTAATAACAAGCATTTGTACATCGCCAACGAAGACGACGACATCGTGACCGTGGTGGATGTGACCACTAAAATCGTGCTTGCCCAGATTGATGTTGGCATTGAACCCGAAGGCATGGCCGTGAGCCCGGACGGAAAATGGGCGGTGAACACGTCAGAAACCACCAGCATGCTGCACTGGATCAATACCGAGACGTTTGAAATTGACAAGAACATAGTGATTGGTCAACGGCCGCGCCACGTGGAATTCAGCCAGGACAGCAAGATCGCCTGGGCCTCGGCTGAAATCGGCGGCACCGTGCACATTATTGACGTGGACAAGCTTGAGCAGATTCACGAAATGTCTTTCAAGGTGCCCGGCGTGAATCAGGACCGTGTGCAGCCAGTGGGCATTGAGCTGACGTCTGACGGCAGATATGCTTTTGTCGCACTTGGACCCGCTAATCATGTCGCCGTGGTGAATGCCAAAACCTATGAAGTTCTTGACTACCTGCTGGTGGGCAGCCGGGTGTGGCAGCTGGATCTGAACAAAGACGAAACCCAGCTTTATACCACCAACGGTGTGTCTGGCGATGTGTCGGTTATTGACCTGGACGATATGAAAGTTATCAAATCCATCAAAGTAGGCCGCTACCCTTGGGGTGTGGTTATCGACCCAAACTCATGACACTGGCAGCACGGAATATCGGTTTTTGCTACGGCAGAAAACCGGTACTGACCGACATCAGCTTTGCCCTCGACAGCGGGCGTTTCCACGCCCTGCTGGGTCCCAACGGGGCTGGCAAGTCGACCCTTTTCGGCTTGTTGACCCGGCTGTTGGCGTTGCAGCAGGGTGACATCCTGTTCGCCGGGCAATCACTGAAAAAACACCCCGCCGAGGTGATGCGCCAAATTGGCGTGGTGTTTCAGCAAAATGCGTTGGATCTTGATTTAACGGTGCGCCAGAACTTGATGTATCACAGTGCGCTGCATGGGCTTTCGCGCAAACAGGCGCGGCTGCGAGGCGACCAGGAACTGGAGCGCTTCGGTTTGCTGGACAGGGCCAACGATCCCGTAAGGGCCTTGAATGGCGGCCACAGGCGCCGGGTAGAAATTGCCCGCGCTTTGCTGCATCAACCGACACTGCTGCTTTTAGATGAACCCACCGCGGGGCTGGACATCGCTAGCCGCAAGGCGTTGAACGACCACGTGCGACAACTGTGCGCAGACGATAATCTGACGGTGCTTTGGGCCACTCACTTGATCGAAGAGGTTGCGGCACAAGACCGAGTCATGATTTTGCACCAGGGCAGGCTGTTGGCAGATGGCCCCGGGCAAGAATTGTGCAGCCGGGCAGGCACCACTACCCTGGCTGAAACCTTTGAATTGCTCACCGGAGTTGGCTCATGAAACCCGCAGCCTACTGGCATTGCTTTGCCGGCATTCAAACCCGTGAATGGCTGCGCTTCTGGCAACAACGCACCCGATTTGCCAGCGCGTTAGTTCGCCCACTGCTCTGGCTGGTGGTATTTGCCGCCGGTTTTCGAGCCGTCCTTGGCATCTCCATTATTCCGCCCTATCAAACCTACATCACCTACGAAACCTACATTGCACCGGGGCTGTGCGGCATGATCATTCTGTTCAACAGCATGCAGGGCGCGCTGTCGATGGTGTACGACCGCGAACTGGGCAGCATGCGGGTGCTATTGATGAGCCCTCTGCCGCGGCCCTTCCTGCTGGTTACAAAACTGCTGGCCATGGGCGTGGTGTCGGTGATTCAGGTGTATATCTTCTTATTTGTCGCCTTGTTGGTAGATGTGGAACCGCCAACGTGGGGTTACCTTGCCGTGCTGCCGGCACTGATTCTGGCGAGTTTAATGCTAGGCGCGCTGGGACTGCTGATTGCTACCTGGATCAAGCAACTGGAGAACTTTGCCGGGGTAATGAACTTTGTCATTTTCCCGATGTTTTTTATGTCTTCGGCACTGTATCCGCTGTGGCGCATGAACGAAGCCAGCCCCTGGCTATATTGGGTATGCCAGTTCAACCCGTTTACCCATGCGGTGGAAGCCATTCGTTTCTCGCTTTACTTGCAGTGGAGTCCGTTAGCCTGGGGAGTGAGTACAGGGGTTACCGTGGTGCTGGTTATTTTGGCCACGGCGGGCTTCCGGCCACAGAGAACAAAAATACTGGGCACTAAACCAGCCTGAATGTTGGGCTGTATTCAACGCTTAATACCCAGGCTTTTGTCTAGCCCGCTCGTTCAGACTCTCTTAGTTTTCCTAACAGACGCTGGATCTGACCGGGCTGTTCAATCGCACCATCCCACTGCAGCCGCGCCGGCGCGCCATCGAGATACCACAGTCGATTGGCCAGCGTTGCGGCATCCCCACCATCGTGGGTCACGCAAATCATCGCCATGGCGGGATTGGCATCCAGAATTCCCGCAATCAGCTGTTTAAGGTCACCCGCCATAACCGGGTCAAGAGACGCAAAAGGTTCGTCTAGCAGCAGCAACTCGGGCTTGACCGCCAGGCACCGAGCCAATGCGGCGCGACGGGCCATACCCAGAGATAGCTGATCAGGCAGATAGTGGCCGTAACCGGCCAAACCTACCCGGGCAAGGTAGTCGTCAGCCTCTTGCGCCGAGACCCCCACAAGCTCCAAGTTGGCCCTCAGGCTGCGCCAGGGCAACAGACGATGCTCCTGGAACAAGTACCCAATTCGAACTTCCCGGCGGCCAATAATGGCGCTTTCCGGCACACTCGAATCCAGCCCGGCAATGGCGTTCAGCAAGGTGGTTTTGCCGATACCGGAGGGACCAAGCAGGCAAATACGATCGCCAGGCTTCACCACAGTGGCGATTTCACCCAACACCGGCTGAGCGAAATCGCGACCAGCAATGCACAGTTCAAGCATGGGCATGCTCCGGCTGGCGCCAACGGCTGCACCGGCGCTCCAGCGGTTGCAGAATAGCCAGCTCTATCAGCTGGACCACAGTAATAAATGCCAGGCTATAGGCGAGAATGGCGGCCACGTCGAAAATCTGGAAAGCCATCTGGAGCTGAAAACCCACCCCGCTGGAACGGCCCAGCAATTCCACCACCAGCACGATTTTCCAGATCAGGGCCAGGCCACCCCTGGTGGCAGCCATCAGGTAGGGAAACAATTGCGGCACCCAAACGTCGCGGAACCGCTGCCAACGGCTGAAACGATAAACCGTTGCCATATCCTCCAGCCGGAAGTCCAGGCTG
>Ga0307486_1000476_pt1 | contig 36744 bp, 23 predicted proteins | sample CBIW02metaG_FD_203663 | JGI IMG/M metagenome (GOLD analysis project Ga0307486, IMG submission 203663) | Sea-ice brine microbial communities from Beaufort Sea near Barrow, Alaska, United States - CBIW 0.2 | ecosystem: Environmental > Aquatic > Marine > Coastal | place: USA: Alaska | collected... | reverse complement strand
AGAGCGTCGGATTCATAACCCGGAGGTCACGAGTTCAATTCTCGTTCTCGCTACCAGTAAAACAAGGCAAAGCCGGGATTTAGTTCCCGGCTTTTTTATTTTAGGTACAACATAGGTAAAACATTTACTTAAATTCTTATATTCATTTTTAATTGTTTCATTTAACATCAAATGAATATAACTAACTATAATTTTAATTTAAACTTCGTACATTTTACCAGATCGATTCTGAAGTGATGGTCTTTTATTTAAATTTTCAAATCCACCTTTGCAGAACTTATAAAGGTTCTTTCCTATATATGTTACTGATGATATCATATTTAGAACTACCCACCCCTCAGCACATTCCCCTTTATCCAGACACTCCCCAAAAGAGATGCACCGTATTACGGGGAAAGCGCTTCGTCGAAAAGATCTTGGACACAGGCAAAAAATACTTGAATTTAACAGATTTTTTTATAAAGATGATTGCTTTACAGCAAATTTGAAGCTGATGAATTCCTCATAGTGCTGTCCGACATTTAAAACGGTGGAAGGAAAATGAGAATGATTGGGACTGTCCGGGTAATAATGACATTCCAGACAGACTCCTTGAAAAGGAATATGCCTGTTCTTATCCAAATCACCCCTTGCACTTTGAAGATGATCTCCCGTATATAACATTACTCCCGGATAAGAAGTTCTTACTTCCATCTGTCTTCCGGAAATTTTATCCTCTAACGTGCAATTAGCATCCTTAGACATTCTTTTATTTTCAAATACATAATAATGATTCAAACCTAATATTTTTTCATTTTCATGATGGGTACATTTACGGATCTTTTGCCCGAAGAATTTATTGTTACCCGCAGGGATAATTTTTCCGGTTGGAACATATTGCTCATCCGCTTCCAAAATCTTTTTAGAGTCTATACTTAAATGATGATCAAATATCTGCTTTGATTCTGACGACAGGTTAAAATACGCATGGTTGGTAAGATTTATAACGGTTTTTTGATCGGTAACGGCCCAATACCTGATGATCAGTTCATTTTGACAGGTCCAAAGATATTCAACCTTAATAGAAAGGTTACCTGGAAAACCACCTTCCCCATCCGGACTCAAAAGGGAAAAAATAACACTATCCTTACCTTCATGCATGCCAAAAACCTGTTTATTGAACCCGCTGTACCCTCCGTGATTGGAATTATTCCCATCATTTTTTTCCAAAGTATACACCTGATCATCTAGGGTGAACCGGGCACTGGAAATACGATTTGCAAATCTTCCGATGGTAGGTCCGATATAACACATGTCTTCCACATAACCCTTTAATCGATTGTATTCCAGGACAACATTTTTCACTACCCCGTATCTATCGGGAACATTTACAGATACAATGGATGCACCATAATTAGTCAGTTCAACATAAGCTCCGTTGCTGTTTTGAATCCTTATCAAGTATACATCTTTATCCTTGTGACTACTCCATCTTTTTTTTATTATTGTCATCATTTTTCCCTCTTGTTTTATCTTTTTTATTCAAGGTTATCTCTAAATACTAAACACTTAAACGAGCCTATTATTGGGTAAAAAATTCACTATATGTTTCAATGACTTTTCATACCCACATGTGAACTCTTAGCGAGAATCGGTACGAAACGGAGATGCCGGTAACCCTTCTGCATTATATAAATTGGCATCCTCAGGATTATCACTCCACCCATATCTGACTGCTTTGGGATCTTTCACCTTCTCACTGTAAACCACAACCGTATTTCCTATGATCACGGCCTTTGCCCATTGGTACTTTCCATCTGCCCCCGTAATAGCAAAACCTTTTAGATATCCATATCTATCCTTAGCCATCAGACCGGATCCTACATAATCAAATTCGATATAGGCTTTCTCCGCTATTATTGTCAGGGATTTATAAGTAGGACCTGAAGAGATTACGTCCATTTCATAGGCTGTTTTAAGGGCCGCAAGAGCCAGGCGAAAACCTACATCTTGCTTGTTCTTAGGATGTATATTATTAGTCTCGCCGATATCAATTAGCACAGCTTCCCCCGTATTTGGAAGTGAAAGGGCCCGGTGTTGTGCTTCTCTTAGTTCTGCCCAATCACTCTCTCCCGGTTGCTTCTGCATCGGCATATAATTAGCGAGCTGCGCCCAAAGAAAAGGAAAATCAAATCCCCACTTTTTCCTCCAGGAGGTAATCATTTGAGTAAACATCCTGCCATATTGATTTGCCTGATGAGTGTTAGACTCACCCTGATACCAAATTACCCCCTTGATTGCGTAGTTTATTAAAGGATGTATCATGGCGTTATAGAGCTGAGAGGGAAAGGAATTGGGTCCCGTATCCTTTATATCATACATATCCGAGGTTACCGATCTCCGGTAAAGCCAGTCGCCTGATAGATTTATCTGATTGCTCCCAAGTGTTATTCTTAAATCCTTTTCCTGCCCAGTAAATCCACCACTACCACCGGTATCTGTTATCCTTACTACAAGGGTATTCTTTCCAGGCTTCAAAAGGGAAGGATCAATTTCGTATGACCGGGGAGTATTCCAGCCTCCCATTTCCCCAACAAGTTTCCCATTGATATAGGTCCTGTCAAAATCGTCAATAGCTCCAAGTTCCAGATGTACCTGTTGAAGATCCTCATCGCCTTTCAAAATAAACTTCTTTTTAAACCAGACAATCCCATCAATATTTCCGATTTCGGATTGTTCATACCTGGCCGGTTGTACGATTGATTTCCAGTTGTCATTTTGGGTGCCCGGCAAAAACCACTTTTCTTCTATTCCTCGTTCATTAGCCATATCATTCACAAAGGCCGAGTTATTGCTTTTCCACTGTTCACTTAATTCCTCGATCTTTTCAGGATTGATATCCCTGAACTCAGACTGCAGATTCATGATCTCCCATGGCGTCCACGCTTGTATATTGGTTCCGCCCCAGTTTGTGCTGATTAGCCCCACAGGTACCCCGACCTCAAGATGCACCTTTCTCCCGAAGAAATACGCCGTAGCAGAAAAAGAAGATATAGTTTTTGGACTCATAATGAGCCAGTTACTATTAAGTAGATCATCTTTAGGAATAAAACTCGCCCCCTTTTCTACATTGAGAAACCGGATCTGGGGATAGTCAGCTTCCCGAATCACCTTATCTGCATCCTTAATTCTAGAATTTTCGTCCCAGCCGCCCACAGGCATCTCCATATTGGACTGCCCACTGCAAATCCAAACATCACCTATCAGGATATTTTTCCGGGAAATGATAGTGTTTTTCCCCTTTACAGCTAATTCAAAAGGTCCTCCATGTCCCATAGGATCCAGGAGGACTATCCATTCCCCGGAGGTATTTGCGGTGGACTCTAACTGCTGTCCATTAAAAGTTACTATAAGGCTTTCTCCGGGATCTGCCCATCCCCATATTTTTACCTGCTGGTTACGCTGTAGTACCATATTGTCCGAAAAAATATGGGGTAATTTCACCTCTGCCTTTAATCCTTGGGAATGGAAAAACAATGCTACAACCAGAATTGCCAACACCCTTAACCCTTGTGTTATTTTGTCCATGAGTATAATAATAAAAACCTATAATTTTGATGATACAATATTTATCAGTTTCCCGTTCACCTTAACCTGAACAGGTTTTTGATCAGGAGACATTATTTTATAATCGGTCACCCGGCCATTCTCCCACTTCATATTCACTGTGAAGTTTCCTCTTGCCTTAATACCATTTATCTCACCTCCTGTTTTCCAAATATCAGGAAGCGCAGGTAATAACTCAATATAACCTGAATGACTCTGTATCAACATTTCAGCAATTCCAGCTGTTGCACCAAAATTTCCATCAATTTGAAAAGGAGGACCCGCCGATAAAAGATTAGGATAAACTCCTCCCCCTGCTCCATAATTAATATTCGTATCTAGGGTAGGGCGGAGTATACCCGTAAGTAATTTATAAGCTCTATCCCCGTCCAGCAATCTCGCCCAGTAAATCATCTTATAGGCAATGGCCCAGCTGGGGCCGTCATCCCCCTTTACTTCTAGAACTTTTCTAGAAGCCTCTGCCAATTTAGGGGTAGCATCAGGAGTAATAAGATTAGCGGGGTACAGACCGTACAGGTGAGATATGTGACGATGTTTAGCGTCAGCATCGGGATAATCCCGCAGCCATTCCATCAAAGTGCCGTCTTTCCCAATCCTTCCGGCAGGTGGAATTTGGTCCAGTTTTAAAATCAACGTATTGCGAAATTCCTCGTCCAGTCCAAGCTCACCGGAAGCAAAGATGACATTATTGAAAAGTTCGCGGACGATCTGATTATCAATGGTAGGTCCCATACAAATACTTGCGTGATTGCCATTGGGAAGTACAAAAGAATTTTCTGGAGAAACAGAAGGAGCAGTTACCAGCCACCCTGTTTGTGGATCCCTCATCATCACGCTGTTATAAAATTCTGCTGAGCCTTTGAGTATAGGATAGATACTTTTCAGATACTCCTTATCCTGAGTAAATTCATAATGCTGCCACAGGTTATTACAGACCCAGCCCGATCCTGCGTTGGAAAGTCCCCAGGAAGCGCTTTCTCCAGGCTCTGTGAAACCCCAGATATTTGTCACAACGTGGGCTACCCAGCCCTCAGCATTATAGTAAGCCTTAGCTGTTCTTTCCCCTGGTTCTACCAGTCCCCGTACTAGCTCAGTAAGCGGTAAGTTGAATTCAGAGAGATTGGTCACTTCCACTGGCCAGTGATTCATTTGTACGTTAACGTCCAGGTGATAATCAGCGTTCCAGGGAGTCTGAACCTGGTTAGCCCATAGTCCCTGAAGGTTGGGGGGCAACAAACCAACCCGGGTACTGCTGATTGTCAGATATCTTCCATACTGAAAAAATAGCACCGGTAAACCATTGTCAGAGGTATTGACTTCCATAAAACTTCTTAACCGTTCATCAGTAGTCAGGGAGTTAGCTTCAGGTCCTTTTAAATTCAATGAGAGCCTGTTAAAATACTTTTGAAAATTCTTTACATGTTGTTTTTTTTGTGCTTTATAAGATCGATTTTCCGCGCTTTCCAGCAACTCTTCTGTTTTGGTAATAAAGTCTGGATTTTTATAATCTGTTCCGGCTGACAAAAAAAGGATTGCCTCTGTTGCATTTTTGACCTTCAACGAATTTTCCGACGCTTCAACAGTACCATCCATTACTTTTACCTTAACCATTGCCATATACTGCATTCCCATTTCCCTGGTTCCACTTTCTAGTTCACCAGACATCTTTAAAATTTTACCATCTGTTGTGGTTTGAAACCGTTCGGGACGGGACATAGAAACTTCAAAATCCAGCATTCCTGGTTGATCAGCGGTCAGCCTTATTATACCGACATCATCTCCAAAACTGGTAAAGTATTCCCTGGAATAATTCACTCCGTTCAACTCAAAGGACGTGCTTGCCACCGCCTCATTCAGAAGAAGTTCTCTGTTATACCCTACTGGTTTTAAACTTTCCGCATTTATTCCCTTGTAATTATAGGAGATATCCAAATCTCCCATGGTCTGAAATTTCCCAAAAGGTTCATCTCCAGAACCTGGCCCCACACAGACAAATTCCTTATTTACCAGGTCCTGAGCTTCGTCGTTTCTACCCTGAATGATGAGTTGCCTGATCTCTTCTAACTTTTCATTTGCCTTATAATTATTGGCATCCTGGGGGGCTCCCGACCACAAGGTGATATCATTTAATGTAATCTTTTCACTAGTGACTCCGCCGCTGGGCATCATTCCCAGTCTTCCGTTGCCCAAGGGCAGGTGGGCTTCCCATTGAGCAGCAGGTTCGTCAAACCTTATCTTTAATGGAGTTTGTTGAGCGAGCGTACTGACATAAAACAGCATAAATGCTACCGGTATTATTAATCTGGATAGTAATATCATAATTATCTAAATTTTCAATCGATTTAAACATTCTTTTGTCCGGAAAATAAAACCCCCGGTGTTAATTTTATTTTATACTTTTTGAGGTATCAGCAGCAGTTTACTCCACATAGAAGTAGGAAAGAAGTACTGCACATAAAATCAAAAAATATTTTTATTCATAATATAGATGCTATGGCTAATGACATACAATAACAAGGAAGATGCTTTGACAAGTAGCCTTAATTATCATCAAAACTTCCCCTTAATCATCTTACATAATTTCTTCAATTAATAACACTACACTTTTCCTAGACGCATCCACTTCGGGGTTAAATCCCACCTTCCTCAGAAAATCACCGGAATAAATAACATCGGGGTTTATGGCTGATTGGGTACCCGGATAAAGATTGATTTCCCTAATTCGGTATTGCTTGGCAGGGTCCAGACCTTTTAGAAGAATAGGTAATTTACTTCCGGAGTCATAGCGGTTATTGACCAAGTAATTAAAAACAACCCCCGAAGATTTCGCTTCATTTACATAAAGCAGGGAAGCAACATCCTTCTCCTTCGGATCAGATAACCTATAGAGACCCCCATGCCAGATAATATCTTTAATGGAATCATAATTATCAACTGCATTTTTGACGAACTCAAGATCCTTGTCTTCCAGTTCGCCGACAACAATATCAAAACCCAGTTTCCCCATCATCGCTACATCAGTTCTGAATTTCAGCGACTGGGAGCCCCATTCCGTCACGTGATTTGCAACACTGATCGCGGGGTAGAAATAGGAATATTCCCACTGCATAAATATTCGTTCGAGCGGATCGGTATTGTCACTGGGCCAGAATTCTGTAAAATATTCCAGAGCTCCGTAATCAACGCGTCCTCCTCCTCCTCCTCCTCCTGAACAAAGCATAATGGGCACATTGGGATATTTCTCTCTAATCCAATATTAAGAACAAATTTTAAGTGGGAGGGCTATTGCTGTTCTCTGCTATATGAGCTTTCAAGTAATTTTCAATATTAAAGAAGCTTGAACTCTTATCTGAAATACAATAGCTTTTGAGTCCAAGGAATCCATGATTAAGCCGCCTTCCTCCCCAGCCATTAAATCCATTACAATTAACGCTTCTAAATTATTACTATGGTTGTACTCCGGCTAATAAAACATGGGCTGTCAGCTTCTTATTCCCTACTTTCAGACTATACTTTTCCCTTTGCTCGATCAAAGGTGAAAAATCGCTAATCGTTAAGCCCTTTGTGAAATTTTGGTCATCAGATCTTAAACCAAGTCGTGGTTTCTCAACGACTGTATTCCCTTTTGGTTTAACCTTATGAAAAAGTTTTCCATTTTCATTTAGGGTTAGTGAAATTTCATTCAGGCCATCTTTTCATTTTAAAAGTTAATCTTTATGTGCAGTTGCGCAACTGTAAAGTAAAATTAATAGTCCAAGATAAATTCATATGATTTTCAAAGTCGCAAAAGAAAAATTTTTCATGGTGTAAGATTTCCTAGAAACAGCTAGGATGCTCCTCTCTGTTTTCCATTAAAAAGATTATGGTAAATACCTTTTAATACTTTATTATTTGATTAATTAACCGTAAACTTATAAATCTGAGAATAACTACTGCTACTTCCATCAGTGGATTTCACTCTCCAGAAATAAGTTTTACCGGTTTCGAGTTGAATACTTAAGTCAGTATCTTCAAAATTCGATAAATTTTCCGATGGTTCCTGCATCCCATCAACCTCATCCAAATAAACAGTATACATCAAATTATCTCCGTCAGGATCTGATGCCTCCCATTTCAAGTCCACAGTTCCATCCGAAGAGTCAACAGACTCACCAAATTCAGGATAGATAATACTGGCAGGGAAAGGTGCGTAATTTTCTTTGGGTTCACCGACGAAGAAAAAATTCCAAGTAGGGCTAACTCCGGTTTCATCACTGCCCGAGTGCTTAGAGATAACGTACCAGGAATAGGCCCGATTATGAACTAACTCTAATTCTTTTTTGGTATCATAAATTTCTTCATATGTGATAAAATTTACTCCTGTTTCCAGATCCTTCACTACCAAATCATAGCTCTGAGCATTTAGGGCCGGCTCCCATTCAAAGAATATTCGGCTCCTATCTTCCTCCGAATTAATACCCTCTTCACAAGTTTGATTCTCTAATGGAGAAATTAAAGAAACCTCCGAAGGTAAAGCGGCAGGCACTTCATCCGTATTACAGCCTGTAAGTAGTGATAACACCACTGAAAAACTTAAAATATGTTTTAAAAATTTTTTCATTTTTTAATTATTTTAATTGTTTCATTAACTTCATCATTCGTAAGATTCATTAAGTACGCACCTGTATTAAAACTACTTATATCAATTTCAATAGTTTTTGATTGAAGGACTTTTGCTTTTAAACTTTTTACCAAACCTCCATGCATATTAAAAATATTCACTATTACCTGCTTTCCAGGACTTGGAACAAATACCTGTAACATGCCAGAAGTTGGATTTGGATACGCAATTAATCCATCTGAAACATTTATTTTTTCAAAGTATGAACCTTGGCATACCAAGTCACCTTTGATACTGATTTCATTAGAACCTTTTTTAAGTTTCAATTCGTAAACACCCTCATTAAAAAGTTGCTCTTTACCATTTAAATTTACATAAAATCGTTCCGCTCCTTTCAAGTCGAGGCTCACAACTTCTCGACTTTCACTATAAGTAGAAACCGCACTAATTTCTCCTGGTTCATCGATGATGATTTCGAAACACTGTTTATAATCGGGAACTTCATCAATTGTAAAACATATGTTATAAATCCCGGCCGTAAGATTATCCATTGCGTAACTAGAACTATTCAGGGGAATATTTATAGGTTCTTCTCCTTCCAAATGCATTTGATAGGTATAAGCAAGGTTTTCAATCGCGATATCGATTTTCCCATCAGCTATGCCGTTACAACTAGCATCCGTAGATAGGATTTTATAATTATCAGGTAATGAAAAGACACAGGAATTCACCCCTTCATTAAATTGATATATTGCGGCATCCTTACCTGCTAGGGTGATTTCTAAATTACCGTTATCCAGGGAAAATCGATCTCCGGAAAATAATTCTTTGACACAATAACCCTCTTCACTCAGGCCTAATCTACTTAAGCTTATATTATAAGACTTTTCATCCCCATAATTAAAAACCGCCACATAATGCTTTCCATCAATTTCTTGTATAAATAATTCACTGGCGCTCCTATTACTATCCCCTTCTACTGGCACAAATGCTTTACCATGTCTGGCTAATCCTAAAACATCCTCATTCTGAAGAAGTTCCTTGGCTCGATCATTCCATTGGCCGGGAGATGAGAAATCATCTCCCGTGATTATAGGACCATTTACAATTGCCGATGCCAAACGAGCACGATTTTCACCTATACTAACATTATGGAAAACAATTAAATCACCATCTATGTAATCATATATTTCTGATTGCCACCATCCGTAGGTATTACTATTTAAGGTATACTCAGATGCATTGATGTCAGCATAAGCATCACATGCAATTCTTCTCATATGAACATACCTTCCCGTTGCAAGATTGGGAGATATGGCAGCATAAATTAGCATATCATCACCAATTCTATCGATAAGATACTCCATTCCCTGTTTAAAAGCCTGCATACCAGTAGTGACATTGGGATCGTAAAAACTACTTGCTTCTACGGAGGCATGAGCTATAAAGTCAATTTTAATCATTTCAAATCCCGACTCTTTAAATTTATCAATGACCAAATCGATTCGATCTTTTGTACCCGGATGGGTAGGATCCATAGCTCTTGCTCCATCCTCGTCGTGGTAACTACCATTGACATCAGTCCAGGTTTCCGCATAATTAGAATTACTACCTTCCACCTTGCGATCATAAAGTCCCCAATCTACAAATGGAGCCCAATAAATTCCAGGTTTTAGATTATGATCATTACAATATTCTACGAACTCTTTTAATTTTGAAAAATCACCTTCTAGTCCACCTTCTACCATATTGTCCCAATAGGAATCCATATCTATATAAGCTGTTTCTCCACTTCGAAACATTGGAATTTCATCTGAAAAGAAATCAACTACCTCTTTGGAATTATCAAGATTTAAATCCATCTGAATACTACCCCAGCTATTCCATCCAAAAGGAGTTGCCTTATCCCAATCATCAATATATCTTTTGTCAGCGATTTTATTGACTCGTCCATAATCTTCCATCCCCTTTCTCCAATCATCATAAAAACCAATAAAGACTTTTGGCGATTTTAAAAAAGTTCCTTTAATTTTTCCATGTTCAATCTCATCCCTAGTATCTCCTGAGGAAGTATATCCACCCCAAATTCTAAAATTATTTAAATTCTTACCAGATCCCAATGTCTCCACACCTGTTTTCCAAACCGTATGCTCTACGGAACCAGCTACTAAACCATGACGACTGCTGTTTTCATAAAAGGCAGTTACTTCTGAACTCACATTTCTGCTGTTATTCTCTACTTTATTCGATTCATACCGTACAAACCCATCATTATCATATGGAACTCTGACTACTCTATTATCCCCCGATGCGTCAAGTGATACCGCATTAGAAACTAAAGGAGCCATGTAATTACTTTCCAGGTCTTCCCCATCAATTATTACATCCATTAAAAAATAATCTTTCCCAGAATAGGTATAAAATAGCTGTTGCATATCGGGTAAATTACTGCCAGTTAAAGAAGCTTTAAGCATGACTCCATTTCCTATTTCGTCCGAAAAGTCCTCCTGACTCACAACTATATTGGTATAATCTTTTGAAGAAAATGTCTGCCCTTTATTTGTTACCTCAGAATATGCATTAGCAATAGCTATTTCACCTTCATGATATATTTCTACGGTGCCCTTAGATGTATCATAAATTAATTTATCATTTTGTCCGTAGGTCAAACTCTCACAGTTCTCACATATTGGACCGCCAGTGGATTTCAGCTGCAGCCTAAATTTATCGATGTCTGGCGCATAATAGGTGTCATTGAAGAACCGTATCGTATTCTCGCCACTTACCAGTTCGATTTCTATTTCGGTTTCCCCAGGAGTATTCCAATCTGCACTTTTACAGGCCACTTCTATAGCTATACCTCCATTGGCCGATATAAATATGGAACGCTCGTCTCCGGAAATAAAACTAAAGGGTAATTTATAGGTCCCGGATTCTGCTACCTCCACGTCATAGATGAAATAACCATTGTTATCTCCACCGCCACCCATGCCACCGACTTTCTTTCCCCCTGAACAAGTTTCACAATCACCTATTCCAGCTGAATTGAATAGTTCTCCGTCTTCTGCCTCGTATACAATTTCACCAGTGGCCTTTATCAAAATAAGTGAAAATTTATCGATGTCTGGTGCATAGGTATCGCTGAAAAACCGTATCTTATTCACACCACTTTCCAGTGCTATTTCTATTTCGGTTTCCCCGGTAGTACTCCAATCTGCACTTTTACAGAGAACTTCTAGAACTGTACCTCCATTGGCCGATATAAATATGGAACGCTCGTCTCCAGAAATAAAACTAAAGGGTAATTTATAGGTCCCGGCTTCTGCTACCTCCACGTCATAGGTGAAATAACTTTGTCCATCACCTCCCATATTACCGACTTTTTTTCCACCTGAACAGGTTTCACAGTCATTTATGGTGGCTCCGTTAAATAACTCCCCATTTTCCGCTTCGTAAGTTTCATCAAAGGTGTAATTAACCGATGATGTTATAGCCCAACTCCTATTTAGGTCATTGCTCTTTTTACCATAGGCCAAATTTTGCATACCCGATAAGATGCTTAAAAGTAAAAAGAGGCAGGTTATTCTAAAAAAAAATTCAGATAAAGTAGTTTTTCTTATCATATTCAAAATTTAACGGTTAGTGTTTTGTGAAATTCCTTCACCACTTTTAAAATTAATATCTAATTATAGAAATGTAATAAATACATTAATAATATGTAAAATTTAATATTTTGTTAGTAATTAAAAAACTAATAATTAGAAATTTACCAGTACTGTTACAAAATTACCGGATGTAAGTACAGTTAACAGAACATTTATTCTTAAAACCCTGTTAAGAGATGATTTATTAATGAATGTAAATTTTACGCTTTCTTTTTAATTAACAAAATTTTTTATCATAAATTTTGTTAATTAAAAAAAAGCGATTATGTAATTTCAAAATTATAACCCGATTTCAATAACTTCTGATACTTGATATCGTCAAATTGGTAAAGAAATGCTCCACGCTTGGAAGATAATTTATCCTTTTCCTCCAACTTGATTAAGACGTTATAAGAAAGCACTTTCTTTCTAAAATTACGCGCATCCAGCTCTTTTTGATAAATAGCCTCATACAACTGCTGCAGTTGTGGAATGGTGAATTTTTCAGGAAGCAACTCAAAACCAATAGGTTGATACCGTGCTTTTCGCTTTAATCGTCCCAGCGCATCCTGTACCATCTGGTTGTGATCCAATACCAAATTAGGGATTTCATCTAAATCGTACCATTGTGCACCGTGTTTTTCCACCAGTTCCTTATCGTAATCCTCAATTCTGATGAGGGCGTATTGGCCAATGGAAATACATCGAAAACCCGGATCCCTGTCCGCCTTTCCGTAAGATTTCAATTCTTCCATAAACACGTTTTTCAGGCCAGTAATCTCAGCTAAAACCCGATTGGCAGCTTCCTTAACATTTTCATCAAGATTTACAAAACTCCCTATTAAAGACCATGCTCCAATAAATGGCTTAACCCTTCTTTTAAAAATTAACAGTTTCAGTTTCCCGGCGTCAAAACCAAAAATTATACAATCGGTAGCAACATACATCTTATCTTGTTGAACGTAATAATCCTTTATTTCGACAGCCATAATTGTAGATTGGTGAATATATATACAAAAAAACCACTTTTTTCTTTAATAAATAATTAATGTATAAAATACATTTATTATCTTTGAGAGTTTTTACATTAAAATTCTAATAAAATTGCTCAAAAAAAATTTAAATAGATTCGAAAAAATATCCATGGATAAATTTTTTAAAACTGATAATCCGGCTGTATTTGTTGAATCTCCAGGCCGCATTAATTTGATTGGAGAACATACAGATTATAACCACGGATTTGTACTGCCAACGGCGATCGATAAAAAGATCTATTTTGAACTCCGGAAAAACGATACTAACACTTCCTGTTCCATTTATAGCGAAACCTTCAATACCCGCTTAAATTTTGATTTAAAGATAATTAAAAAAAGCAATTCCACCTGGGAAAATTATATTCTGGGAGTGGTGAACGAGCTTCAAAATCGGGGAAAAGAATTGTCAGGTTTTGATTGCTATATCAAAAGCGAACTGCCCATTGGCGCGGGGATCAGTTCATCGGCAGCGCTGGAATGCGGATTGGCTTCAGGTTTGAACTCATTGTTTGAACTGAATTTATCAAAACAGGAAATCGTGAATCTATCACAGGCAGCGGAAAACAATTTTGTGGGTTCACAATGCGGAATTATGGATCAGTACGCATCCGTAATGAGTAAAAAAGATCATCTTATCCTGCTGGATTGCCTTTCGCTTGAAGCCGAATTTATTCCCACAAATTTCAAATCCTGTAAAATCCTTCTGATAAATTCCAAAGTGTCCCACAGCATCGCCGATGGCGAATATAACACAAGGCGAAAGGAATGCGAATCTGGATTGAAAATCATCCAAAATCAATATGAAGAAGTCAAAACCCTGCGGGACGTGAGCTTGGAATTACTGGATTCCTGTAAATCGCAATTATCGGAAAAACAAGCTAACCGGGTTTTATATGTATTGCAGGAAAACCAGCGGGTGCTTACGGCTGTCAATTTATTGAAATCCGGTGAGCTGCAAGCTTTCGGAAAACTGATGTATCAATCCCATTACGGGCTTAGGGATCTTTATGAGGTGAGTTGCAGGGAGCTGGATTTCCTGGTAAAATTTTCAGAAGAAAAGGATTTTATCTACGGCTCCCGAATGATGGGTGGCGGATTTGGTGGCTGCACCATCAATTTAATTGAAGAGGCGCATATTGCCGCTTTTACCGAAGAAGTTACAATTGCATATCAAAAAGAATTCAAGCTTAAACCTGAAATGATCACAGTGGTTCCAGGCGAAGGGACCCTGGTCAAAAGGGCATAGCAGGAACAAAGTTAGAAGTGAGAAATTAGAGATTGAATAAAATATTGAAAAAAGATGAAGAACCTAAATGATACTCCCCACAGAAGATATAATATTTTAACCGGGGAATGGATCCTGGTTTCTCCACACCGCACAAAACGTCCCTGGCAGGGAAAAACGGAAAAACACAGTGAAGAAAAAAATCCGGAATATGTAAGTGATTGCTATTTATGCCCCGGAAACAAACGTTCCAGCGGAGAAGTGAACCCCGATTACAAAGAACCTTTTTCATTTGCAAATGATTTTCCCGCCCTTTTGCCGGATGGAACTGAGCAGAAAATTAACAACGGACTTTTAATCGCAGAACCTGAAACCGGGATTTGCAAGGTGGTTTGTTTTTCTCCAGATCATTCCCTTACGCTTCCGGTTATGGAAGTTCAAGATATTGTAAAAGTGGTGAAAACCTGGAAAAAGGAATATGAGGAATTGGGGGCGCAACCAAATATCAATTACGTGCAGATCTTTGAAAACAAAGGCGAAATTATGGGTTGCAGCAATCCGCATCCACACGGGCAAATCTGGTCTCAAAGATCCATTCCGCCGGAAATCCTCAAAAAATCGGCTCATTTTAAAGACTATTGGGAAACGCAGAAAAAGAGTTTGTTACAGGCTTATTTAGAACAGGAACTGGAATTGAAGGAGCGAATTGTCCTTGAAAACAAACATTTCGTTGCCCTGGTTCCTTATTGGGCAGTCTGGCCTTATGAAGTGATGATTGTTCCCAGGAAACACTATCAGCATATCGGACAATTAAATATGGAAGAAGAGCAGGCTTTTGCAGAGATCATCAAGAATTTATGCATTAAATACGACAATATTTTCGAAACCTCTTTCCCCTATTCCTCCGGGATCCATCAGCAACCCACCGATGGAGATCTACATCCCGAATGGCATTTTCACATGTCTTTTTATCCGCCTTTATTGCGTTCCAAAACCATAAAGAAATTTATGGTGGGATACGAATTATTCGCGAGCCCACAAAGGGACATCACGGCCGAACAGGCTGCCGAGACCATCCGGGAACAATCGGGCATTCATTATACATTTCATTGATTATGAAAAAAAAAATGTCCTTAAAAGACCTTTCCGAAATATTGACCCTTGCAGTTTCCACTGTTTCCAAAGCAATAAACAACAGTCCGGAAATAAGCACATCAACCAAGGCCAAAGTGCAAAACATGGCGCTTCTATATAATTACACCCCCAATAAATCAGCACAAAACTTAAAATCCAAAAGGACCTAAACAATAGGAGTAATTGTTCCTGACTTGCTTTCTCATTTTTTTGCAATGGCTATTCATGGGATTGAATCTGAAGCTAACTTAAAAGGTTACAAAATAATAATTTGTTTATCTAACGATTCCAGGGAGAAGGAATCTGAGAGCATTAAAACCTTGATAAACGGAAGTGTAGACGGGCTGATTATTTCTTTATCTAAAGTAACCCAAATCACCGGGATTACGGGCACTTTGATGTAGCTCTTAAATATAATTTCCCAATAGTTCTGTTTGACCGCACTTTTGAGAGGATGATCTGCGATAAAATAAGCATAAATGATCAACTGGCAGCAAAAGAAGCTACAGAACATTTGCTGAAAACAGGTTGCCAGAATATTATTTTTCTCTCTACAATTTCAGGCACTAGTGTTGGGGAAAAAGGAAGATGGAATATTTGGATGGCATTAAAAATACAGGGATACAAAGCTGTATTCTGAATATAGAAAATTACAACTCCTTTGAAAGTTTGTTGCTGGAGCAATTGCAAAATATTAAAGTAGACGGAATCGTGGCAGCAGATGAATTATCAGCAATTTCCACAATAAAATACGCACTTAAAAACTCCTATAAGATCCCTGAGGATATTTCTGTCATTGGATTTACCAACGGAGCTTTAGCCGAAAATTATGTACCCTTACTTACCGCAGTGGATCAGCAAGCTAAAGAACAAGGGATTATGGCTGCAAGTACGCTCATTGAACGACTGGAGCGAGAAATTAGCTTTGAACCTGTACATCATACTTTAAAAACTACCATAATTCAAAGGCAATCTACATTTCCATTACTTCTTCTGAAGAGGTAAAGGAAGCTTGTATTAAGTATCCTGCCCGGATTCTTATATTTGTTTTATTATAGGGATTTTCATCTTGCTTTTTTTTTGCTTATTGGTTATTATTTGCTTGTCTAGTTGATTTTCATAACAAAACCTCCGAAGGGGACTAGTTTCACCTTTTTCTTTTGTACGCTGCTTACCCTTTAATTTCGAGGATGAGAAACCAGCCATATCCTTGTCATCTGTAATCCGCAGCACCTGGTATCCTCCTTTCCCAGAAAGCTAAAATCCAATGATGGCTCATGGCATAAAATAACAAGGAAGAAGTTTTGACAAGTAGTCTTAATTTCCATCAAAACTTCCCCTTAATCATCTTAGATAATTTCTTCAATTAATAACACTACACTTTTCCTAGACGCATCCACTTCGGGGTTAAATCCCACCTTCCTCAGAAAATCACCGGAATAAATAACATCGGGGTTTATGGCTGATTGGGTACCCGGATAAAGATTGATTTCCCTAATTCGGTATTGCTTGGCAGGGTCCAGACCTTTTAGAAGAATAGGTAATTTACTTCCGGAGTCATAGCGGTTATTGACCAAGTAATTAAAAACAACCCCCGAAGATTTCGCTTCATTTACATAAAGCAGGGAAGCAACATCCTTCTCCTTCGGATCAGATAACCTATAGAGACCCCCATGCCAGATAATATCTTTAATGGAATCATAATTATCAACTGCATTTTTGACGAACTCAAGATCCTTGTCTTCCAGTTCGCCGACAACAATATCAAAACCCAGTTTCCCCATCATCGCTACATCAGTTCTGAATTTCAGCGACTGGGAGCCCCATTCCGTCACGTGATTTGCAACACTGATCGCGGGGTAGAAATAGGAATATTCCCACTGCATAAATATTCGTTCGAGCGGATCGGTATTGTCACTGGGCCAGAATTCTGTAAAATATTCCAGAGCTCCGTAATCAACGCGTCCTCCCCCTCCTGAACAAAGCATAAGGGGCACATTGGGATATTTCTCTCTTATTCTTCTGAGGACATTGTACAGTCCTTCAACGTATTCAATATACAAATGAGACTGGTTCTCCAAGTGAGAGGAATACGCATTGTAAATAACCGCGTTGGCATCCCATTTAATATAAGCCAGGTCCGGATTTTCAGTAAACAGGCCGTCCACTACATCAAACACAAAATCCTGTACCTTTGGATTACTTAAATCCAGTACCAGCTGATTTCTGAAATAATGCTCCTCTCTTTCAGGTTGTTTTATCACCCAATCTGGATGCTTATTGTAGAGATCACTCTCGGGATTTACCATTTCAGGTTCTATCCAGATACCAAACTTCACTCCGTTTTCTGACGCCTCCTGAACCAGAGAAGAAACTCCGTTAGGCAGTTTCTTTTTATTGGCCTGCCAGTCGCCTAGACCGGCATCATCATTATTTCTCGGATACTTGTTTCCAAACCAGCCGTCATCCAGCAGGAAAAGATCCACCCCAAGTTCCTTGGTATCCTCTAATAGTTCGAACAGCTTCCCCTCATCAAAATCAAAATAGGTCGCCTCCCAGTTATTCAATAGGGTTAGTCTGGAACCATTGCCATCAAGTAGTTTATAATTTTTTGCCCATGAATGCATTTTTCTGCTCGCCTCACCTTTCCCTTTGTGGGAGAGCAGGTATAAGAATTTCGGAGTGGAAAATTCCTCTTTGGAAGGTAAGGAATAGGGAGATGCAAAATTATTCATTCCTGCAATCACTCGTAGGTTATCCTGGGGATCGAGTTCAAGATCTATACGAAAATTACCGCTCCATTCCATAGCCCCATAAAGAACGGTACCTTCCTCCTCAGTGGAAGGTTCATTAAGAGAAATCATAAAAACTGAAGGTTGGAATAAATTCGCTCTTGTCCCCAATTTCGAATCCAGGACCTTAATTCCATGAGTCAGTTTGGACTGTTCCGGCTGCATTTCTTTAGCCCAGTCCCCGTGGTACTGTGTCAGATAATAATCCTCCGCCTTTAAGTGGAGATTCGCAGAAGCAAATTTTTGGAGAATGACGTCCTTTTTCTCGTTGTGACTAATAACACTCCACTGCTCTATGACATCCTCATCTTTATAGGTCCTGTAATACAAAACCACATTAAAGGGATAAACAGGATCCTGCAGGGTAACCGCCAATTGAGAAACATTATCGTCAATAGTTTCCTGTTTATGACTTACATACCTTAGGTCCAGAGAGGTATTCCCATCCCCATGGATAACGGAGATGGCTGGCTCCGCAAGGTTTCTCGAGCCGGAAGAAGTATACGCGGAATTCAACACATCTGAATAGTCAACTGACTGCCGGTAGACCTGTGGTACCTGGGAATATTCCTTCGCATTTTCCAGCCTTTTGCCAAAGTAAATAATTTTTAAATCCCCCTTATCATCAGCTTGAAGAACCAATGCATTATTTGCTGTTTCTACTGGGATGGTGGTAGTTTGCGAGAAACTGGTTCCCACGTAGAAAAACCCTAAAAAAAGGAGTATTAACTGTTGAATGTGTTTCATCTTTAAGTCCAAAATCTTGATTTTTAAATTAATGTTCAATGATAATATGAGTTAATGTTCAGTTCTTAAGCCTTCTAGGGCGGACGATAAAGAAGTCATGAAAAACCTTTCTAAGGATTCCATTGAAAACCCTACAAAAATCGATCATGACCACAAACTATCGGGAAAAATGAATTTTTAATATCCCGGATTTTGATCTTCTTCGTTAATTGCTTCATTTTGCTTGATTTCCGATTCTGGAATTGGATATCTATTATGGAATTCCTGAATTGTACCTGATTCTCTGGCCCAAGGGTTACGTTCACTTACAAATTCTACCAAATTACCTGTACGTATTAAATCCATTCTTCTCCATCCTTCAAAACCAAGCTCTCTCATCCTCTCATCTAGAATTTCATTTCTGAAGTCATCTTGGGACATTCCAGGGGACCAAGCATTGGCTTCTGATAAATTACCGCCAAAAGCCCTCTCCCTTACAGTGGAATTAACTAAGTTAACAGCAGCTCCTGTTTCCCCTAGTTCATTCATACACTCAGCTTTACAAAGAAGGATATCAGATAAACGAAGATAATAAACTAAACCTCCTGAATACCAAAAGTTCTGAGATCCTTGTGTCCGAATATCTTCAAACTTTTTAGTATGTGGTCCTAATTCATCCGTTTGGCCTGTCCATGTAATTCTTGGCACTCTTCCATCAGGCAATGTGAAATCATATCTAATACTTGCATTTCTTCTTGTATCTCCATCCTCCCATATCTCTTCAGCATAATAATCTGTAGGCATACCTAAATCATACCCACCAAAGTAGGTGTTCCCGTCCACATCCGCTACAGCTCTTGATCCTGTGTGATGTTGGACCATATTATTGTCAGGAGAAAGGTTTGTGAACTGAAATGCATAAATAACCTCGCTAGAGTTTTGGTATAGGGTTGTATTAAACAAGTCTGCATAATTAGGAATCAAAGAATATTTTGGAATGGCCATATCAAAATATTCAATTGCTTTCTGATAATCTCGGACATTTGATTCTTCCGGCGCGTATAGATAAACTTTCCCCAATAATGCTTGAGCCGCACCTTTTGTTGGTATTTTTTTATCCTCTTGTGTTTCAGGAAGATTTTCAACTGCAAATTCTAAATCCTTAATTATAAACTCAAAAACATCGCTGAGGGGTTGTCTAGACTCATGAAGGTTTTCCAAATCAATAATAGGGATCGGTCCCCATAGCATTGCTAGCTCAAAATTTATAGAGGCACGTATAAAACAAGCTTGAGCCCTCAGCTCATCAGATTTAGCATAGAAAACTGCTTTTGCGGCTGCGCTAACTACTGGCCATCTCTTATTCCATTCTGCTGCTAGGGTTGAATTAGAAGCATTTAATGCACCATGGTATTTATCCAATGCTGCCTGAACATTGTTTTCCTGAACTTGTTGCCCTCCTTGTTTACCTTCATCAGAACCAAGTGTAAAAATAAGCGCACTTCTGTCTTGTTTTGTATTTCGCCATTGTGTATAAAGACCTGAGATAAGAAGTTGAATATTTTCTTCATTTCCATAAACCTCTTCCTCAGTCAAACTAGTTTTTGGCTCCTCTACAAGGAAGTCAGAAGAACAAGAAGCAAATGTTAGAAGCCCGATTAGGCCTAACATTGTTTTAAATTTAAATACTCTTTTCATTTGTATATGTTTTTTAAATTAGCAGATGAAATCATTTTGCCAGAATTTATTTGGTAGGCTACATTTTTCATTAAATTAAAAATTAATTTAGAAACTTACGCTTAAACCTGCCACCAACATTCTAGAAGTGGGGTACCAATCTCCGTTTTCAGGATCATATCCTTTATATTTTGTCCAAGTATAAAGGTTATTTGCCGTTGTATAAACTCTAAAATCGCTTAAACCAACGCTTTCTAAAATTGATGAGGGAAAATCATATGATAAAGTTAGGGTTGCTAGTCGTAGATAGGAGGCATCCTGTATTCCCCAAGAGGTTTCGCCTGTGGAAAATCTAGAAGGATTGTCATATGTCGCCCTCGGGATATTGGTATTCGTGTTAGTCGGTGTCCATCGATCAAGCATATCTGTATGAGCGGCGCCATAACCTGTTCCAGTCATAAGGCCTTCATAATAATCACTTACTGCCTTTGCCCCATAAGAATATGTAAAGACGGAATTTAATGAAATCCCCTTCCATGATAATTGAGAAGAGAAACCACCGTAGAATTTAGGATCCTTTTTACCAACTATAACTCTGTCACTTTCATCTATTACACCATACCCTTCTTCACCCTCAACTTGCTGATCCTTTGGGAGAATGTCACCTGGACGCAAGATTTTCCCGGGTAGGTCAAGGCTATTTACATAATCCATATCTTCTGCTTGAATTATTCGATCAAACTCCCACATATAAATAGAGTTTAAGGACTCTCCAAGGAAGAAATTTCCTTCTCTTTGTATGTCTGTACCAGTAAAGCCTCCAAAATTATAAATGGCATCAACGTTTCCATACAATTTTGTAACCTCATTTTTATCAGAAGAAAAATTTGCTGAGACGTCCCATTTAAAATCTTGGTTATCTACAATTAATCCTGTTACTGAAAGTTCAATCCCTTTATTGGTCATTTCCCCAATATTCTCAATTGCTGCACTATAACCTGTAAGGGATGAAAGAGAACGTCTTATTAGTAGGTTTGAGTTAACTATATGAAAGTAATCAGCCGTAATTTGCACTCTCCTGTCTATTAGATTTAAATCTAGACCCACATTAAATTGGTCTTGTTTCTCCCAGGTTAGCGAATTGGTTCCCCGTAATCCTGTTGAATTAAAAGAAACATTTTCATTAGAGTAGGCTGGTCTATAAAGGCTATAAAAAGCATAGTTCGGAATATTTTGGTTACCCACACTTCCATAACCCAATCTTAATTTCATAAGATCAAATATTTGTTGATCCTGCATAAAGCCCTCATTTGTAACATTCCACCCCAACGAGATAGAAGGAAATAGACCCCACTTATACCCTTCCGAAAATTTAGAAGAACCATCATATCTTCCTGTTAAGGTTGCAAAATATCTGTTATCATAATTGTAATTAGCTCGTGCTAGATAAGACATTAAAGTAGATGCCATAAAATCAGAACCCAAATTAAAATTCGGCTTGTCAAAGGCTCCACCCAAGTCGAAATAACCGAAATCATCTATAGGAAAATCCCTTGCCGACACATTCGTATAGTGAAACTCATCTTTACTCATACTGGTAGATACAATACCTGTTAAACTGTGTTTACCAAAATTCGTGTCATAGGTAATTGAGTTATCCCATTGATAATAATTTGAATGGTTTAGATTGTGTATTGCTCTACCTAAAAACGAACCTCTCAGAGCCTGCTGAATGTCTCTGGGTATGTATTCATAATATTCCTGATCAGTAAGATCAACCGAAAATGATGTTCGGAGATTTAAACCTTCAATGGGATTTACATTTATGTAATTCGATGAAGTAATTTTACTTCTCGTATTATCCTTATCTATTCTTAATGATTTCAAAGGGTTTTCCATGTTGATATCAAAATTATTACCCCATCCAAGATATAAAGAATCGTTATTAATTGGCAATAATGGATTTGCACCTCTGGCAACACCAAAAACACTTCCATCTACGTAATCATCCACTGATCTAGTATAAGATGTATTTGTTCCCACCTTAAGCCAGGGCTTTAAATACTGCTCGGCATTAATCCTACCGGTATATCTTTCACTTCCCGAACTTTTTACTATACCTTCTTCATCCGAATAGCCAAAACTCATATAATAAGAATTCTTATCTGTACCCCCCGAAAAACTTATTGAATGGTTTTGTTGTAAGGCTGTCTTTGTTACCTCATTTAACCAATTATAATTATTTCCTGCTTGGTAGGTTTCATTTTCATAATCTGCAAACCATAAACTCCCTTCACCAAACAATTCATTATCTATAAAATCTTCTCTGGATGAATTAGGATTTAATGTATAATAATCTTCGGCTACATGGGAATTTGCCAAGGCATCTATTCTTAATTCATACACATCCTTTGCCCCTAATGTAAGTGATTCATTTACAAAGTCCTGTACACCAAGCCAGGAACTGTATGTTAACTTACCCTCACCATTTTTACCTCTTTTTGTAGAAATCACAACTACCCCATTAGCCCCCCTGGAACCATAGAGTGCAGTTGCTGAAGCATCTTTTAAAACATTTACAGAAGCAACATCATTTAAATCTATCATATTAAAGTCACTATCCATCACAAGACCATCAACAACATAAATGGGATTTCCACCATATTGTAATGAATTATTTCCACGAATTCTAATACTTGCTTCCCCTCCAGGTTGGGGATTATTTTGGATAAATACCCCTGCTGCCCTTCCTTGAAGTGCCTCATTGATGCTGTTTACAGGACGTTCTTTTAATGTCTCTTCACTGACATTAACTACAGCCCCCGTTAAATCCTTTTGTTTAAAAGATGCACCAACAATAATAACCTCATCAAGCCCCTCCAAATCTTCTTGTAGAACAATATTAATTTCTTGTACTCCTTCCACAGCTATTTCTTTTGTTTCAAATCCAACAAATGAAAATATCAATGTACCATTTATAGGTAAAGAAATAGAGAACTGACCATCCATATCAGTAATTGCTCCGTTTTGTACTCCCTTCTCGGTAACATTAACCCCCGGCAATGGCATTCCTTCGCTAGTAGTTACCGTTCCGACAATATCAACCGGATTTACATTCTGCGCTTTTAAATTCAATAACCCACTGTAGATTAATAATACAACTAATAACAATGGTTTGAGTTTGTTGTTTTTCATATTCAAAATTTAATGGTTAGTGTTTTGTGAAATTTCATCACCAGTTAAAAACATTTAATATTATATTTTATAAATGTAAAAAATACATTTATAAAATTTTAACATTTATTTTATTGTTAATAATTAAAAACTAATTATTATAAATTTACCAGTATTATTAGAAAATCAACTGATGTAAGCACCGTTAAGATTAACATATTTTCTTAAAACCCTATTAAGAGTTGATACATTATAAATGTAAATCTTACGCTTTTTTTTTAATTAACAAAATTTTTTATTATAAATTTTGTCAATTAAAAAAAAAGCGCTTATGAAATCTCAAACTTATACCCCGATTTGAGAACTTTCTGATTAGTATGACATTAATAATCAGAAAGTTCTCAAATTAAGCTTAAGTCTTTTGTCATTTTCAAATGAATACGACATGGTAAGTGATAATGATCTTTATCCTTTACTAACATAAAAGCAGAAATAGAATTCTCAACCTTCCTGAGTCCTAAATATCCTAGACCTATCAAGTAATTACAGTGAATTTTATTCCGTTCATCAAGATTTTCATCCCAAATTAAAAGGTCCGGAAGCGAAATAGCGAAATAATCTATTTTCACCTTATCATCAAGATGGGCATTACCATACTCCAACAGATTATTGAACATGACAGAGGCTCCTTGAATATTCTCTAATTTCAGCAACGCCAAACCCTGATAAAAAATCTTATCAGGCTGTTGGTCATTATAAAAAATAGCTGAACTAAGAACAGCCAAGCCTTTTGAAGCTTTAAGCCAGAATTCTTTAGCTTTTTCATAATTATTCAGACCTTCATAAGCACAACCTATCCAGTAGTTAATGTCATTTTCCTGAGCGCCAATAAGTTTTCCTTCACCCAAATTTTTGGGAAAGACTTGAGCTGCTTCCAAATATTCTATTGCCTTTTGGAATCTTTTATCTAAAATAAGCTCTTTAGCAATTTCCACATTAGCCATTATATAATGAAATGGCACTTTGCCTTCACCACCTTCCCAAGGATGGAAGTGCCATTGATTTATTAACTCAAGTGCCTCATGGTAATCACCCTTTAAATTATATAGAGCTACCCGTTCCAAATACAAATCGTCTCGGGAAAGGGTAAGTGATAAATTTGATTCTAAAAGATTCAGACGCTCTTCAATTGGTACATTCACTTTTTTATAAAGCTGGTCGAGTTCCATCAGAACACGGGCATTTTTATTGTCAAGATCAAAGGATTTTTCCAAAAGTTTAATGGCCTTATCCCTCTGGTCTGAATTGTTGTAATAGTACAAAGCAAGATTTCTAATACATATAGGATTCGTGGGATCTAATTGCATTGATCTACTCCAGCATTCCCGGGCATCTTGATACTGCCGATTGGCATACCAGAAATTACCTAGATAATAATTTGCCTCTGCATCATTAGGATAGTTTCTCGTGATGTATTGGAGGACCATGACCTCCTCTAACCGATTTGGGAAGCAATAATCCTTAGGCATTTGCCTAGCTTTTTTAAATAGTGTTTCTCCCTTCTCATATTTGCCGCTTTTGCAATAGTACCAACCCATAAAATAATATATCATAGGATATTCCACATTCTCTTTCACGCAGAGTTCCATCATTGCTATAGCTTCCTCATACAAACCAGCTTGAGCATAATCTAAGGAGTACTCTATGTAATTATGTGCATAGCCCCTTATCCGTTGCTCGAAGTTTAACCGGTTTTCTTCTGTTTTGGAGATGAGATATTTTTCAAATAAAGCACCAAAATTGAACTTATCAATTTCCAAAGAATCTTTAATAAGCATTTCAGCTTCCGCAATTTTATCCATCTTTCGCAGCAATGCAATTTTTAGATGTCTAGCCTTATGATTATGCCAGTTTCTGATCAGCGCCCTATCTGTATGTTCCAAAGAGCGCTCATAATTCCCACGCTCACAATCAATCTGTGCTACATTAAAATACCCTGCATCTTGCCAGGGAGCATTCCAACAAGCTTTGTAAAATGCATTATAGGCACCATCCTGGTCCCCAAGAAATTTCAGCGTCAAACCCTTGTTAAAAAAAGGTTCCCCATCATAAGGGTTTGGATTCCTTTTTGTTAGGGTTTCTATGGCAATATTAAAATAATTCAATGCTTCTTTGAATTTTCCATTCTTCAGCAACCATTTACCCATCGCATTGTTGTTACTCACATCTTTAGGATCCCTTTTCAGGGCTTCCTTGTAATAATCAGTAGGTTCATAGGTAGCATGCCTATACTGCTCTAGGTGCAATCCATTTAAATAAAGTTGAGATACACTATCTATTTCTGACGGTTCCTTAACCGCTTTTGCGGGCTCTGGTATGCCATTTTCATTCCGGGCAACGGGTTTCCAGGAAATAATCGTTTTACCCCTCTTGTCACTTAAAATTACCTCAAGCTGTTCATAGGGAACTTTCCCTACATCAACCGTCTGTTCAAAACCCTGTTGTGGACTTAGATCTTTGATTTCGTTTAAAAGTACTATGCCGTTACTTATCAATTGAATTGAACATCCACCATAGGCTGAAGTCACATGAAATTTCACTAAAGCCTGCCCATTATTAAGCTCTAAGTTGACCAGAGCATTCTTGTTGGCATTTTTAACTACCCCTACATTATAATAGGGCATAAAATACTGGGTGAAAGTTTTCTCCTCATATGGATGCATCCATGAGAAATCCGGTTGGTTATCTGTGTAAACTCCGCACATCAACTCGATGTATGGACCATCCTTGTCCGTCAAGTTTCGATCCCAAGCAAGGCCAAAATCACCGTTGCCCCATGTCCATTGCTTTTTTCCTGGGGATACTTGGTGGTCTGCAACGTGAAGCAAACCTCCCTTGCTATCGTTCTCATAGCCTCCTACAAAATCATATTTTGATGTTATCGCCATGTAAGATGTTGGAACTGGAATATTCTTATATCTGGATATATCTGTACCCGGGGAATAGTCCACTTTGTAATACTCCCCTTTAGCGATTGGGAATTCTGACACATCCCTTTTCCCATGGTCAAAGACAGCATTCACATCTGGTGGAAATACGGACTGGTAGTTATCATTCACAGCAACTGCCGGATTGGCCCACCACAAAAACGTTTGAGAATGTGGTGTACGGTTGTATAGTTTTGCCGTGATTTCCAGATATGCCTTATCAGGATGCAATGTGAAACCAGCCATTCCTTTGGTTCTGAACATACGTTCTACTTCACTGACCCAAACTGTCATACTGCCATCCTTATTTTCTTCAATGTAAAAATCTACTGGATCATAGGTGCTGGGGCGGTGATGTTGAGGCCAATTGAACTCAATCCCTCCTGAAATCCAGGGTCCGGTTAGCCCCACTAATGCAGGTTTAATCACGTGGTTGTAGTATACGAAATGACGCTCTTGTATTTTATCATATGCCATTTGTATCCTTCCGCCCAGTTCGGGAAGAACCATGATCTTTAAAAAATCATTTTCAATATAGATGACGTCCCATTCCTTATAAATTTTTTCATCACTAATCTTTTCAATGACTGGATGGGGATAAACCACCCCACTACTTCCCTGATACACCCGATTTTCCAAAAAAACAGGATATTTCTCAGCTTCTCCAATTTCATAAGTAGGAATAATAATTTTGTCCTTCCAAGCCTTTACCAAACCCATATTATTTATATTTTTCTGTTAATTCTATTTCAATTTCTTCCAGACTCTTCCCTTTTGTTTCTGGTAATTTTTTCATTATAAACCAAAATCCCAACATACAAATTATACTGTATGCCCAAAAAGTACCGAAAGATCCCAATACACTATTAAGGAGGGGAAATGTAAAAGTGAGAACAAAAGATGCTACCCATAAGGAAAATGTTGCTATAGACATAGCCACACCACGAAGCCTATTGGGAAATATCTCAGAAAGAACTACCCAAGTTATCGGCGCCAAGGACATTGCGTAAATAGCGATTGCCAGGATCACAAGAATAAGGACCGGTAATCCTGTAAATCCAAAATAGTAGGTTCCTCCCAAGACTAAATAAACAATTGCCAAGGCACCAGATCCAAAAAGCATCAATTTGCGCCTTCCCCAATTGTCAACTGTACGCATCGCCACAAAAGTGAATACCAAATTAACACATCCTGTAATCACAATATTAAAAAGCATATCACCCACGCTGTAACCTGCAGAAGTAAAAATTTCCTCGGCATAATTAAATATGATATTTATTCCACACCATTGTTGAAATACTGATAGGACTATTCCTATCAATAGAATAGGAAAAACCTTCTTATTTGTTAACTCTGAAATGTTAATTTTAGATTTTAGATTTTTGTCAAAAGTCTGTTCAATGTTGGCCACTTGATTTAACGCATAATCCTTTCCGCCTATTTTATTAAGTATCTTGAGAGATTCCTTTTTATTATTCACTTTCATCAAATAGCGCGGACTTTCGGGAATGGTAAACAAAAGGAGAAAAAATATTCCTGCCGGGATCAATTCGGCCCAAAACATAAATCTCCATCCCATTGTCCCGTTCCAGGATGCTTGTATTTCAGTATTGGACATTCCTTCCGGAATAAGGTCTGCTATCGAATAGTTGGTAATTTGCGCTGCAAGAATGCCAATAACGATGGTTAACTGATTTATAGAAACAAACCGACCCCTATACTTTTCAGGAGCGATTTCGGCTATATACATTGGAGAAATTGTAGATGCTAATCCAATACCAAGACCTCCCAATAGCCTATAGATGATAAAAAGATCAAACCGTTCTGCTTGTCCAGTACCATAAGCTGAAATTAAAAAAAAGATGGCTGCTACAACTAAAGGTATTTTTCGACCAAAACGATCTGCTAAAACCCCGGAAATCAAAGCACCAAAAACACATCCTACCAAAGCGCTACTCATAGCCCAACCCTGAAACCCTGGAGAATCTGTAATTTCAAAAAAGAGTTCATAGAAAGGTTTGGCTCCACCAATAACCACCCAGTCATAACCAAATAAAAAACCTCCCATTGCAGACACTATCGCCAAAAAAATTAAATAGTTAAAATTAAATTTTGTCTCCGTTAGTTTGTCTAAGGTTGAAACCATCTGAAAATTTATTTTAAATTAATTTGTTAGTGGGTTCCAAGCTACATATATTTAATGATTCGCAACATAGACACAAAACCCATATATATGGACGATATCACTTTAAAAGAAGGATTCTTAGGTCAAAAGATGATTGTTCTTCCAGAAACTGTAAAACAATGGTTAAAAACCAATCATATTACCAAGTCTTTTTATATTACTGATTTAGGGTTCTACCCAAATGCAAATCACCATTATCGATCACGTATGAAAGGTTCAAGTGAATATATTTTTATTTATTGTGTGGAAGGAGAAGGTTGGTTAAAAGTGAAAGATGAACAAATGAAAGTTACCCCAAATCATTTTTTTATCATACCGATAAATACTCAACACAACTATGAGGCAGACAAAGACAACCCCTGGAGCATTTATTGGATGCATTTTGATGGAACTTCCGCCCAAAATTTGTGTGATAGATGTAACCCAAATTCCCCAAAAATAATAGGCATTCCATTTGAAAGTAATCGTTTTGTACTATTTGATAAAATTTTCGATATTTTTAAGAGTGGATATATTGAACCAAAAATGGAATTTGCAAACATTCAAGGCTTGAATTTTATTAGTTCCTTTATTTTTAATAACCTAAATCAAACCGTGCATCCAACTAATAGCGACAACCTAGTAGGATCTATTATAGATTTTTTAATGAAAAATCTTGACAAATCTTATATGCTTGAAGATATTTCCAATGAATTCAAATTCTCCCGTTCTTATATTTTTCACTTATTTAAAAAACGCACTGGATATTCTCTAATTCATTTTTTCAACCTAAAGAAAGTGCAAAAAGGTTGTGAATATCTTCATTACACTGATTTAACTGTGAAAGAAATAAGCCATAGGCTAGGGTTTCAAGATCCTCTATACTTTTCTCGATTGTTTAAAAAACATATTGGAATTTCTCCAAATAAATATAAAAAGGAACAAAACAGCTAGAACTACAAGACCATAATTACAGCTTTTTTTAAGCAAAATAAAGAATTTTTATAATGGGAATTATTATCAATTTATAATTGGTCTCAGTTTAACTGGTAGTTATTGAATTTTTCGAAATAAATGCAGTGAACTTGCCCTCAGTACATGCTCATTTCTATAAACGCATAAAATGATCCCACCCTTTGTCTTTCTACTTGTTTGTTGAATACCTTAATATTTTTTTCACAATTTACCATTTCCTCTCTTATTGTCCTTCCTGTTTTCAATAAATACGATTTGTTTGCAAATATAGGCCACCCCTGGGTATTAAGATTGTTTCGTTTTGTATCCTTCTTTGCACCGAAGAATTGATGGCCAAAATCGATGTCATAAATCTGATTTGGTTTGAACATTTTTGGCAGTGAGTACGGTATGCTTGCTGATGTCATTTACCGAACTAGGTTCCCCGATGTGGATTTCCTTGTCAAGGGTCTAAGGTTTTTGGAGGTGTAGGAGCATGTCTGGAGAACACATCTGATGTATTTTTAATTTGCGGGAGTTCCTCTTTTAGGTTTGTGCCAATATCTTCTTCGTATCTTTATTTAGAAGTGTGTAATATTCAAATTGGCCGCTTTTATCCATCTTCTTAAATCGATATACCTGCAGTTTTCTAAAGCCAATTCTATTTTTCTCTCGTGGAATAGCTTCACGCATTTCTTCTTAAGTGCCCGGGGCCTGTCAATTCTTCGGTTCCATACTCTGTAATTCCAGCACGATTTCGTATTTAAGTTTAATAATACATCTAGATTATCTGGTTCGTACCAATTTAAAGCTTCTGAATTATCCAGATTTAACCATAAAGATTGGTAGAATAATGGTTTTCTATAAACCAATTGATTAAAGGAGGAACGTTCCAAAAAATCAGAGTGAGATTGGAAATTTGAAAATACAGAATTCTGATATCCTGAAATAGGAGGATCTACTGGTATTCCATTCTCCATAAAATAAGCCTCTACCATTTCCTGTGTTGCACTTAATCCCCAGATGCTTATGGCGAGCACTCTCAAGAAAGCTTTGTGATCGGGGCATATCTAGCCTAATTCAGCAGAAATAAAATTAAACTGACCTTCAGATTTGATATTATTCGTAGAAATTGCAAGTTTCATCACAAAGATATTTTTATCAGAATTTGTGATAATATTAGAATTGGAAAAGCCTTTTAACCATTGGTTTTAAAGACTTTTCCAATTCTTTTTAATTTGATGTAATTTTTTAATTAACCAACTGAATAATAAATCCGCCTTTAGGAGCAATAGAATATGACCAATCAGCAACCAAAGGCTTTGTTTCTGTAGCAAAATCCATCAGTGGGTCGGTTCCTTCCGTAATTAATTTAAAATCTGAAAAGCGACGACTATATTGACTAAGATCTAATTTAATAGGTAATTCTTTATCAGTTCCATTAATACCTACAATATAAGAAAGTGAACCTCTTTCACGAGAGAGTACGATTAGCTTACCTGGTTCAGCCATAAGGCTTTCAGTCTTATCCCAGGTAGCTGGTACTTCTTTCAACAAATTCTTAATATCTTCAGGCAGTGACTCGAATACTTCCCGGGAATCGGCAAAGTGAATAATTCCTGATGTATAAATCATTGAAGTAGCCAATTCATGCACTGCTGTGTTTAATCGGGGAAATTTTCTGATGGTCAGAGCAATAGGAGTATAATCCGTGGGACCTGCAACATTCCTTGTAAAGGGCAAAACTGTATTCTGTTCAGCCGCTTTTTCAGGAAATCCTTGATCGTAAAAGTAACTTTCTGTTCCCAGAACAGCTTCCGCCGAAACAAAATTTGGCCAAGTTCTATGCCACCCTCTGGGAATCGTACTACCATGAAGATTAACTAATAATTGCTCCTTTGCAGCATCCTCAAATAAAGATTCCAGAACTCCCATAGCTTCCTGCCTGTCGGAGCACCAAAAATCGATCTTAACCCCACTAACACCCATATCTGCCAATTCTTTAAACTTCTTCTTACGCTCTCCTGAATCAAAATAATTTGCGGAATAACCCCAGACCAAAGGCTTAATACCTTTTGAAATAGCGTGATCAATAATCCCTCCAATGCTATCAGCCTTTTGCCATCCAGCATCAAAAAGGGTATATTCCCATCCAAAGGAAGAAGCAAGGTCTGTAAATTCATTGTAAACTTCAGGGGAATTATCATCATTGTGTGACCACCATGACCAAGAGGCTTTCCCGGTTTTAATCCATGAAGTGTCGTCAATCTTTGAGGCTGGAGCCAAATCTGTAATTAAAGTTGAAAGTAAGATTTCTCCGGCATCGTCACCAATAATTATTACTCTCCATGGCATCGTCCAAGGTAACTTAGATTGGGGCTTTGCACTTGAATTCTCATCAATCGGTACGGTGAACCTTTCATCTTCCTTTGCGAAGGCAATTTTATAAACACCATCTTCTGAATTTGGCTTAAAGTGACATCCTGGATAGGAACCGTCTGTTCCTGATTCAGCAATAAGAACCCACTCCTTTCCATTATTAACATTAAAAAGTGCAGGCATACACCAACCCACTGAAGGGTTTCTTGGATTACTGATGGTGTCCCCTGGACTTACCTTAAAATAAAAATCCTCATAAGCGGGAGTATATTGGCCCGCTTTATTGTATGGTTGTAACCAGCCTTTTGCATTTTCTTCAATACGAAACCCCGTAATTTCCTCTTCTACAATAAGTTGCTTCTTATCTGATTCCGGAAATCGATAACGAAAAGCCACTCCTTCCTTTCCAGCGATTAAATCCAATATCATCAATGCACCTGATCTATTCTTAAAGCTAATACTTTGGCTGTTAAAAACCTGGTCAATTTGACTTTTGTTCCCTACTTTCAGCTGATATTTCTCCCTTTTTTTTTGAACGGGAGAAACTTTCGCAAGGGTCAATCCGCTGGTAAAATCCTGATCATCAAACCTTAAGCCCATCTGTGATTTTTGGATTACTATATTTCCTTTACGACTAACCTCATAATTAAGTTCCCCGTTTTTCGTCAAGGATATTGAAATTTCATTAAGATCATCTATGGATTTTAATTGCTGACTTGTATACTGTTGAGAACAGCTGCAAAACAGAATAAATACTCCCAGAGAATACAATAATATACTTATAGTTTTTAGGACAAAATGTTTCATGGTAAGAGAATTTTTAAACAGCGAAATCTCTACACTGTTTTTTATTAATATTTTTGATACTTTTTTACTTGCTTAAGGTCTTAATCAACGGTAAACTTATATAATTGTGAATAGCTACTACTAATTCCATCATCTAAAATCAGAAACCCATAAATTTGTTTTTCATTATACATTGGAGAAATTGTAGAAGCTTAGCCAATACCAAGACCTCCTAATAACCTATAGATGATAAAAAATCAAGCCGCAAAGCTTGTCCTACACCATAAGCTGAAATTAAAAAAAAGATGGCAACGACAACTTAAGGAAAAACCACCCATAGCAGATCCTAATGCCAAAAAATTAAAGAGTTAAAATTAAATTTTGTCTCCGTTAGTTTGTCTAAGGTTGAAACCATTTGAAAATTTTAGTTTAAATTAATTTATTAGTGGGTTCCAAGGTAAATATATTTAATGATACACAACATAGACACAAAACCCATATATATGGACGATATCACTTTAAATAAGGATTTATAGTTCAAAAAAGGGATTATTCTCCCAGAAACTGTAAAACAATGGTTAAAAACGGACCTTAAAACCAAGTCTTTTTATATTACTGATTTAGGGTTCTACCCAAATGCAAAGCACCATAATCGATATGAAGGTTCAAGTGATATATTTTTATTTATTGTGTGGAAGGAGAAAGTTGGTTAAAAGTGAGAGATGAGCAAATGAAAGTTACTCCAAATCATTTTTTATCATACCGATAAATACTCATCACAATAACTAAGCATTCGTGCGGCCGGTACGGCCAAGCATGAACACCATGTTGACTGAACCGGTTCTTTGCCGGAATGCCTGTTATGAGGATTGGTCTGTTTTGAGTAAGGAATCTTTAACGGCTATGGGTGTTGGATAGCTTATTGGTATCTTTCTTTCATACATTTTACAAAAATAACCTAATGTTCCAAAATGTGAAATAGGGGATAAATTTATCCCTATGCAATTCGTTAATCCGTACTTGCATAAACTAAACATACTTCTCAATTTTGCACTAAAATTCAGTAAATGGAACAGATATTTAATTTCAACAATGAGTTACACGGCAAAATTGCTTTAGTAACAGGTGGCACAAAAGGAACAGGAAAAGCCATTGCCGAAAGAATATTAGATGCAGGTGCAACGGTAATCATTACGGCAAGAATTGCACCCGAAAAACCCAACAAAAAACTACACTTTATTTCGGCTGATTTAAACCAATCCGCAGAACACAAAAAGTAGTGAATGAAGTATTACAACAGTTTGGCAGGTTGGATATTTTGGTAAACAATTTGGGCGGTTCTGAAACGCAAGGCGGTGGTTTCGCAGTTTTAAATGATGAAGATTGGGAAGCAACTATTCAAACAAATCTTTTAGCACTTGTACGATTAGACAGGGGATTTTTACCGTAAATGATAGAGCGTAAAAATGGCGTTATCATTCACATCGCATCTATTAAGGGCAGGTTGCCTTTGTACGATGCTAAATTACCTTATGCAGCCGCTAAAGCGGGGTTAATCAATTACAGCAAAAATTTATCAAACGAAGTTTCGCCAAAAGGTATTCGGGTATTTACGGTTTCCCCAGATTGGAGAAAACAGACGGTGCAACAGGAACTAACAAAATCTCAAATACCCGCTATATAAAGGGGCTTTGGGAATGCCCAGAAAACCGTTGACACCGAATTTGACACCTTTAACATACTTTAACAAAAACGAAACACTAAATTTTATCTTTTAAAGGTAAATAATATGGTGCATTTATTTTTTCAGATTTTTCAGGCATACTAGTTTGTGATAAAATTTCAACAAAAATGAAAATCAATTAACATTCATAATAATGAATTCCCTACCAAATCCCCTTGTAAAGTTATACTTAGAACTACCCACCCCTCAGCACATTCCCCTTTATCCAGACACTCCCCAAAAGAGATGCACCGTATTACGGGGAAAGCGCTTCGTCGAAAAGATCTTGGACACAAGAAAAAAAGTTGATCCCCTTCGTTTCGCTAATCCGCAGAAAAAGCGGAAACGCTTCACTTCGGGAATCACTTTTTTGCCTGAGTCCGCTGGATAAGAACTATAAACTTAAATCGTGGTATTATTTACAATCTCCCAAATACCTGACATTTTAAGGCCTAAATTCAACATTCAAATATTCAACATTTTTAGAATTCCATAATATGAGTTCCCAACAACATCCCCAATAAAAAATCATATTTAGAACTACCCACCCCTTCAGCACATTCCCCTTTAACGTGTGACTCCCAAAATGACATGAACCGTATTGGGGGAAAGCGCTTTGTCGAAAAGGTCCTGAACACAGAAAAAAAAGTTGATCCCCTTCATTGCGCTAATCTGCGAATCGAGAAAAACTCGGGAGCAAAACCGCTACACAATTGAAAGTACGTAAATGCAGAACAAAAAAAAAGTGAAATAACCATAATCATAGGAGTTTCCAAGTCAACAGTAATCAGGGAGATTCAGCATAATTCTGATGAAGGAAATCATACCTATCGGTATAAACTTGCTCAGCCTTTAAGAAACTAAATTTTAATTTAATCACTTTAGGTCCAAATAATCACATTTAGGGATAAACAAAAAAATTCTTTACACTAAATAGAATAACATTTTTTTGGTCTAACATTTATTGCTTTGCAGTAGTCAAGTTTTTTAATCCCAATTCATCTAAAAAAGTCCACATATCCTTGTTTAATACACTTTTTTCTTCTTCTGTAAATTTACCGTGTCCGCCCTCCTTGATAGTCAGTATCTTAGTTTTTACATTACTCTCCTTCAACTTTTCATAAAGTGCTACTGATTGATTGTATGGCACAATTGGATCAGCATCACCATGAACAATGTATACAGGTGGGCTGTTCTTGGTTACTTTATACAAAGGTGAAACGGACTTGACAAACTTTGGGTTATTAATTCCATCACCTAACCAATTTCTGGCAGACTTCCACGCGCTTAAAGGCACTAAATCTGCTACCCCATATTTATTAATTATGGCAGCAACCTTTATTTCTCCTTCATAACTGCAATTTGTATCAAAGTTTTTATTATTGGCCAGCAAACCGGCCATTAAAGCCAAATGTCCACCAGACGAACCACCCATCACTACAATTTTATCTGTATCGATATTTAACTCCTTTGCATGGGTGTATAAATATATTAAGGCACAACGTACATCTTCAATTGCTCCTGGAGCTTTGGCAACATCTACAAGTCGGTACTCAACATTTGCAACAGCATAACCGTTTTTGAAAAATGACCCATAACCCGTTTGTGATTCTTTTACCCCATGATTCCATCCGCCACCATGAATATTAATAATTACTGGTGTTGGCGCTGCTGATTTTGGGTTAGTATATAAATCCATACGACCGTTCCATTTACCGACTGTGACGTAAACTACATCAATTTGTGAGGTATAGCCTTCCGGAAACTGAACCAATTTATAGTTTGTGTCTTGGCTTTGCGCCTTACAAGACACAATAGTTAACAGTAAAACAACAAGTTTAAATAAATTTTTCATGTGATAATTATTAATGTGAGATTTCTAATTTATAATACTTTACTTTGGCATAGGCATTTGTTTCGGTAGCCATAAGGTAATTTCCCGCTTTAAAATAGTTTTCAAATGGCCATTTTTGTAAACTTATATCTTCAAAAACATGGGTTTTATTATTGACGGTAACTGTAAAGTTTCACCACATTGTTAATGGCATTTCATCCCCTTCGGGGGTTTTCTTTGAAGGCGTAGCCGAAAAAGAAAACCCCCGAAGGGGATAGATAAAAAAGTTGATTATTTTTGTTTTA
>Ga0307486_1000475_pt1 | contig 36745 bp, 24 predicted proteins | sample CBIW02metaG_FD_203663 | JGI IMG/M metagenome (GOLD analysis project Ga0307486, IMG submission 203663) | Sea-ice brine microbial communities from Beaufort Sea near Barrow, Alaska, United States - CBIW 0.2 | ecosystem: Environmental > Aquatic > Marine > Coastal | place: USA: Alaska | collected... | reverse complement strand
CCGAACAAACGAATAAAAGAAGTTGAAAGATTACTAAATTACAGACCGATTAGAAAATTTAATTACAATAACCCAATTGAAGTCCTACAAAAAAAATGTTTCGCACTTATGGGTTGAACTCAGCTATTTTTAATTTCGATATATTTTACATTATAATTCTTAATTTAATCCACTATTTAGAAGATTAAATGACTAAAAACGAAAACAAACAGATACCAGATGCTGACCTCTCTAGTGCAGGAGATGATTTTCATATCCTATGGACAATAAAGAAATCTCTAGAACTATTAAATTTTGATGATTTTGGAATAAAAGCAATCAATATTGAAAGTGTTGAATTGTCAGAATCAGAGCAGTTAGATCCAACAGGAAAAAATTTGCTAGGGGTAGATTTAAGTGAATATTATGGTGCGGATAATTATATTGAGGCAGAAAAGATTGTTATTTCACAACTAAAATACAGTACACTTAGAAGAAATAAGAATTACACAATTGGCGAATTATATATAGGTAAAAAAAGTAAATCTACCGAAGGGTCTTTAATTCATAGATTAGCGAATATATTCAAGCTTTATTTGGACGAATTCGGTAGAGAGTCGGTTTTGAATAAAGTAAGTATAAAGTTAGTTACTAATAGAAGTTTTAACCCGAATCATCTCAAGTCTATTAATAATATAAAAACTTATCTTCTTAGAAAGAAAGGGGAAATGAGCTTTAGTGTTGTGCTTAAAGATAATCCGCAAAATAGTACCTCACTAGAAAAGTTATTTTTGGCTTCAAGATTAAAAGTGACAGAGTTTACTGATTTTATTCGATTACTTGATCTTGACGACTGTGGGACTGATTCGAGGCTTAATTTAAAAATTCAACTATACGAAGCTATTTCTAGAACGACATATACATCGAAAATTCAGTACAATCAATTACGAGAGTTGGTTTCTGATAAAATGATGCCAGAAGCTAGAAGTAGAAGAAAAATAACAGTAACTGATATTATCGCAAGTCTAGGCTTTAATGATGGTAGTATAGAAAATCTATTTCCTGTTTCTCAAAGTTTAGAAGATAATAAGAATAGTGTTTTAAGAGAGCAACTAGAATCGATAATTTCAAAGATAAAATCAAACTCAAGTTTTCTGCCTATATGTATTCACGGTGGCGCCGGAATCGGAAAATCAACTATAGTTCAACAAATACAGAAATACTTACCAGATAGTAATGAATGTGTGACCTTTGATTGTTATGGTTCAGGTTCGTATCAAAACGCTGAGGATAAAAGACATTTACATAAAAATGCACTCTTACATATTTCCAACGAAATTGCAAAAAAGGTAGGTGCAGACTTTTTAATAATAAATATCCCCCAACAAAGTGATGTTTATATAAAAGAATTTAGAAAAAGAATTATACGTGCTGTAGAAATTCTAAAGCAAAGAGATGTTAATGCTACTCTATCCATAATTATAGATGCAGCTGATAACAGTATTACAGCAGCTACCAATAATGGAGATAAAAGTTTTGTTCAAGATATTTTAAATATGAACATTCCAGTTGGATGTAATCTAATAGTGACCACTAGAACACATCGAAAAGAATCACTCAATTTGCCCGAAGATTATATTGACATTGAACTAGAGCCATTCACTCTAGCTGAAACTACTCAATTTATACAAATATACTTTCCAAATATTTTAGAAAAAGAAATTAAAGATTTCCATAAATACACTTATGGCATACCTAGAGCTCAATTTTATTCAATTGATTTGAAAAAGAAAGGGATAAAAGAAGTTATAAATTTTTTAAAACCAAATGGAAAAACTGTTGAGTTGTTAATTCTTGATAAGATAAAAGAAGCCAAAAAAAAAGTAACCAATCAGGAGAAAATATTAATAGACGATTTTTTCAGACTTTTAATTGGGTTACCAAGACCTGTCCCTATAAATTATTTATCAGAAATATTAAATGTCAATCAAAGTTTTTTGTTAGATATATCTTCAGAAGTCTGGAACGGCTTGATTTATGAAAATAATAATTTTGAGTTTCGAGATGAAGATTTTGAAAATTATATTAGAGATAATTATTCATTAAATCAAGAGAAGTTAAAAGAAGTAACTGAAATTTTTCTCAATAATGCAGAGAATGATAGTTATGCTTCAGTTAATTTAGGAAGCTTACTTTTTCAGTCGAAACAAAATCAATTATTAAAAGATATAGTACTAGAAAGAAAGTTTTTATTACTTCCAGAGGATCCAATAAAAAATAGAGCAACTTATATAAGTAGAACGAGATTAGCAATGAAGGTTGCTAACAATGTTGATGATAATTTAACTTACTTTAAACTAGTATTTATAGCTGCTGAAGAAGCTAAAAAGGAGAAAGCACTAACAGAATTATTAATTAATTATCCTGATTTAGTAGCTGTGTTTGGAGACGATACTTCACTTAATAAACTAAAGCTTAATTCAGACGAAAAATCATGGGCAGGCTCATTTCATATGAAATTGGCAGGTGTGTATTCAAGAGAATTAAAAAGTCATAAGACAGCATTAAAACATTTAAAAACGGCTAAAGAATGGCTAAACTGGAGAAGAGACTCAGTTAAAAAAGAGGATTTACATAAATATCATATTTCTAGTAAGGATATAGCTTATTACACAGAAGCTGTTTTAAGATTAGTTGGTATCGATGAAGCTTTAAGATCTTTTAATAGTTGGACGCCTAGAGAGGTTAGATTATCTGGAGGGAATTATTTAATTGAAAACTTGTTTTTATTTAGTAATAAAACAGAAATTGATAAACTGTTCAAAATAGAGTCATTAAGAATTGATGCCAAGATATTTGTAGTTACTAAAGTCTTTAAGCATAAAATACATCACGATTTTGAACTAAATATACTCGCTAGTGAAATTGAAAAAATATTATGCAAAAAAATAATTAAGTTCAATATTAAGTTCAGGCTAATAATAGTCGATTTCTGTGAGATATTAATATTTAATGGTATTGATAAGTTATTGGTAAACAGTATTCTGACGCATATTAAATGTGAATTACCAAAATATATTCCTAGCTTTTATCGTATGCATGGTAATGATGATGAAGCAAACAAAGTAAATTTATATTTAAAGACTAAATCTTTAAAAGCCCTTCTTGATAATGAATTATTATCAATCGAAAGTATACTTCCAGATAAATTTAATGATATTGATAAAATTGAAGATCGTGAGAAACAAAACTCATTAGAAAGAGAGAAAAAGGAGTTTACTAGTTTCTATAATCATATTCTACCCATATTTCAATTAAACATAGATTTTGTATCTAAAAAAATAACGATTGAAGAAGCAACTAAAAAGTTTACTGATATTTGTGAGTCTTTTTCTAAAGATTATGGTTTTAGATACGAAAATGGTCATAGTTATAAAGAGAAACTAAATTATTTTGCTAGTCTATTAGCCAACTTCGTTGTAAAAATTAACAGAGATAATTTAATAGAAGTACTGATAAAATCATTAGATATTAACGCCAGCAAAATAGCAATGAGATTTTGGATTGTGGAAGAAACAATACACGTAAAAGACTTTCTAAATAGAAATCTCAAAATACTTAATGAAATAGAAGAACTGATTAAAACCGGTTCAAATCCTTCATCACAAATAATTGAAAGTTATATAAAATGCGCTTTAATAAGCAGAAAGATAGACTTTAATTCTGGTAAACATTACTTCAATGAAGCGATAAAGGCAACAGAGGAAATCGATTTTGAAGCATTTTCTAAAATCAGTTGTTTATCAAATCTAGCAAAGGTAGGTTTTGAAAAAAATGATCCTAAACTTGCTCATCAATATTCCAGGTTTATAGAGTATAGCGATTTCATGTTGGACGGTTATGATAAAAAGCATTTTCCTTATAAAGATGCTTTGTTAGGGATTGCAGATATAAACTTTAATTCAATGTTTACTACAGTGTCTAGATGGCACCATAGAGATGTAATTAATTTATCTAAACACATCGTTGCAATTTTAAAATTCTCCTTGGAAAAAGGTAATATAGACCATAATGTGGCAGCTTCATTAATCCCAATGTATCAATATAAATATTATACTGATGAATTGATGAAACTTTATGATATGGTTTTGACTAAATATGATGAATCAAGAGATTTAATAGGTAAAACTAAATTTGTTGAACTAGTTTATAGAGATTGTTTGCTGCATAAAGATAAAGACACATTAAACCATATTTACAATGCTATTAAGTCAGGAGCCTTTGTGGAATTACAGATAATTCAGAAAATAGAATCGTACTTAACCTTTAGGAAAACAGTTGAAAAAGAAAAAGAAAGCAAGTATACAAATGATTTTAATAAGGAGAAATTTGGTCATGAAATAGACCTTAATAGTGTTGATGTTAACTCTACAAGAGACTTAGAGAAAGCTATTAGTACCATAATTGAAAATAATGACAGTTATTCTAATAGATGGAAAATAGATAATTTTCTGGCAGAGATAAAAAATAATTGTTTGCCTAAGGATTATGTAAATCAATTAGATTCTATTGTGGACATAGATTCTGAGCTTTTGAGTTTTTATTCATTTGAAGATGCAATAAGAGAACGACTAGAGGAATGGAGTTATTATCCATCTTTAAAACAATGGAAAAAAGAGAAATTTAGATATGTTATTTTAACATGGTTTGAAAACTTTGATTATGGTAATTCTCTTAGTATAGGCAAATTACTAGAGTTTACTAAAATGTTTGATTTTGATGAAATTCAATTAGGAGAAGTTATTCTTAGCGTTTTACCAGAAAAAATTGAAACTCTAACTGATGAATCTATATACAGCGTGTTTTTCTTAATTAAACATAGACTAACAAAAAAAGATAACACCGAAATTTTTAACTGGGTTTTACCTAAATGGAATAAAAACATAAAATTTGATTTTAGAGATGGCTTATGGAATGACAAGTTACTACCACCTTCCGATACTAATGAAGCTATTGCTAATTTATTACGATTGTATTTGGGATTACCCGATAAAGAATTAAGATGGGAAGCAATTCATAGCATAAGGAGACTTGTGAATCTTGACAATAAAAACATTCTAAAGAACCTTATTGAACTTCAGAATAAAACGAACTGTATTCCATTTCAAAATGAAGAATATATTTTTTATTGGATTTCGGCTAAATTATACCTTTGGATTGCAATAGATAGACTAAGTGCTGAAGTTCCTGAGAAGCTAATTGATTTCAAAGAGGAATTTATCAAAGAACTTCAAAATAATAAGTTGCCACATGTATTAATCAAATTTTTTATAAAACGGACATGTCAAAATTTATTGAAGTATGATGAGAATATATATAATGAGGATGAACGCGAAATAATTCACGATATTCTAGTCAGTAAACTTGATAAAGTTAAAGAAGATTCATATTCAAGAGAGCAGAGAAAGTACAATCCAAATCCAGATAAAAATTGGAGATTTGATTTTGACAGTATGGATGTATTACCTTATTGGTATAGTAATCTCGGAGATATTTTTAATTTATCTGAATATGACATAGCGGACATTGCTGATAAATATATCGTTGAAAAATGGGGATACACAGGAGACATAAATAAAGATGACTACACTCGAAATTATGATTGGGGTTTAAGAGATAAAAGGCATGGAACTAACCCACAAGTTGAAAGTTTAGACACTTATTTTGAATATCATGCCATGTTTTGTGCTGCAAATGAGTTGTTGGAAAACGAACCACAGTTAGAAAAATATTATGACGATGAAGATGATTGGGATTCTTGGGAATACTGGCTTAAATCGAAAGCAATTATATGGGATGGTTTTTGGACTTCAGATTTGCGAGATCCTTTGCCTCTAATAGATAAATTTTGGAAGAATGAATATGGTAAATTAAATAAAGATTGGAGAGATACAATAGATGAAGAAAAATTTGATAGCGAAATAGGTTTTTCAGAATATTATAACGATAGATTTATAATACCTCATGGTGGATTTACTCGCTATATAGGGGATAACAGTGAGTCGGTTTATATTCGTTCAGTTTTAGTCTCAATTAAAGGTTCAGAAGCTCTTTTGAGAGCTTTTCAGAGCGCAGAAGACCAACACGATTATTCATTCCCTATAGAAAATGATAGAGAGCGTTTTGAAATTAATGATTATGGTCTAATCTATAAAAGCTGGTTAAAAGTCAATAGCACAGATTATGATGGTTTAGATGAACATGATTCTCTAGGAAAAAAAGCAAGTAAAAGTATTACCACAATAGGTACTAATATACAAGAGTCTTTCCAAATTAAATTTAGTAAAGATTTAAAGATAGGCCAGCAAAATCATAAGGAAATGTCGTTATTCGAACTTTGGGATGAAACAAGTGATAGTAGATATAGGGATATTAAAAATATTGAGAGTTCGGGCGAAATACTTAAAGTTGATATAAACTTCATATTAGAAATTTTGAAAAAGGAAAATATGAATATGATTTTAAAGTGTCAAATAACTAAACAACTTAAGGATAGTGAATACAGAAGTGATAACAGAAAGCAACCTTGGGAGCATACTAAAATTTATTTATTAAAGGCGGATGGAACAGTCAAAACACTCAGAGGAAGAAATTTTAAGATTAGGTAAAAAACTAATTAAAGAATTAGAACTAGTTTATACCGTAAATACATTAGCTCGCTGGCTGGGTCACTACTTAGCTGAATTAATGAATAATATAGATAATTGCGAGTCAGAAGAAAAAAAAAGCGAGCTTCAGAAGGAGTGTTGCAATGTAATATTAGAATTATGGGAAAAAAGAGAAAGAATACCAATTGAGAAACCTACTGAAAAGTTAAAACCAATAATTGATATTATATCGTTACTCAAAAAAAATGAACATCCTTTTATTCGTCATAGATTTTTAAATAACAACAATGGTTTAAGAAATAAAAATTCAAACTGGTTTAGCTTTCTGGAGATTGTGAAAAATAATTCCGAAAGAATATATCGTAAATCATTAATTTCAATGATAAGTGAAGAACTTTTGGAAAAAGATAAGGAATGGATTGAGGAACATGGCAGTTTTTTATCCGATGACGAAAAGAGCGTAGTAGAATATCTAGCCTCAATAAAAGAAATTGAAATTTCTTTTATTGACGATTCTGAAAAGGAAATTACTGAAAAGGACAAGGTTGAAAATTTATTTAATGAGTTAGAGGGACAAATAAATGAGCAAAAGCAAGAATTATTAAAATTAAAAAAGTCTATGCTTCATAATTTAAAAAGTAAAAGCAAATAACATATTTAGTTTTTTAAATAAGTAGTAATTAAAACAATGCAATTGGATACACCGGACTAAGCTGACCCCTCTCCGGGACGCAAATTTAGCAGCATGAACAGAACCTTAATTTATTGCCATTCCGGCGGATGCTGCCCCCCTTCTGTGGGTTTAGTGGATGTGATTCCGGAGCAAGCTGACCCCCTTGGCTATTTTTATTCGATTTTGGTTTACTTGGTGTTTTTTTACACCAAAAGATAAACAATGCCAGGAAAACCAAAACGTATGAGCGCAGTAAAACAAATACTTAGAATGCACTTGCAGGGCAAGGGGATAAAAACCATCGCACTCACCTTAAATTGAAAGCCTGGTGCAATCGTTTACTTCTTTAGAAAAACGAAGTTTCATGAATCTCTGGCTTTCCATTTTCTAACCAGGCCGTAATCAAACAAAAACCCTCGGGTTGCTCAATTCGGTAATTTATTCCATCAGCTGGATCTACCCAATGCTGGAATCCTACTTGTTCAATATCTCTGTTGAAAATATCAATATTAATTTTCAATTCCGAACCTGGTTCAAGCAATTGGAACTTGTAGCAATAGGAATTTCCATCATTTGTCTCTCTGAAAAACATTACTTTTTGTTGAATGAAAAATCCACTTGTTTTTGTAGATACGGGATTCGTATAAAGCAGATATGGATATCCTTCATAAATCCCTTCATAAAAATCGAATCCATATTGTATAATAACCTCCTCCCGGGAATGAGATATTTGTCCCCTGGAAATAAAAGTGAAGAAAAGTAGCAGTATAGTTACCGTAATTTTTAGTTGTATAAATTTTTTCATAATCCCACTTTTTAGGTCATAAATCGTTAGCTTTCAATGAATTTACAATTTTAATTCATATTTCAAGAGTTTTGACCTGTAAATTCATTTTGCTTCATAAGAATATTATTTCTCTTATTATTTTGGAAAAGTGTCCTATTCTTCGGAACAGTTTTGCTACACATTTATAGCAGTGGTGGGGTAAACAATCAGTGGTATCCAGATGGCTTATATTTTTCTATTTCCGAACTATTAATGAAAGCTTATAAAATGAAATCTACTATAATTCAATAACCTAAGGTAATGTTAATATAACTTTCTATCTTCGTAGACAACTAACTTTCAGGATTCGGAAGTAAGTATTTTTAATCACAAAATTGCAGAGTTTTGACTAACAGAATGATAATTATAATTCCAATAAAAGATTCTTTTTTATTTTTTCCTAACTCGGAAGGAAACATTGAAAAATTGAAAAAGGAAGTAAAGGCATATTACGAAAAAGGGAATATTAATCCTGATATTGAAATCCATGATGATTTCATTAAAATCACAATAGCCAGTGAGAAAATTGAATTTGAAAGAAAGAGGTTTGGTAAGTTAATTTCCCTGTGCGAGAATGGGCATTTACTTGAAGCTGAAAAACTTGTGAAAGAATTGGTGACTGAATTTCCTGCGGTGTCTGAATACCATCGTATTGGTGGTCAAATTAAATCTGAATTAGACAAACCCAAGGAAGCAGTTGATTACTTGATTGATGCGTTGCGATGGGACCCAAAAAATGTACATGCCTTACTAATGATGGGCAACTTATTTGCCCAGAAAAAGGACATAGAAACGGCTTTAAAATATTATTATCAAGTTTTGGAAATTAAACCTGATGATAATCTTACCCTTAACAATATTGGCGCTCAATTAATGCAGGTTGGCAAAAAAGATGATGCTATTTTTTATTTTCAAAAAGCTCTTGAAGCTGACCCAGAATATCCTAACACTTATCTTGCACTTGGTCTGGTCTCAGAAAAGGAAGGACATTACAATGAAGCTTTTGAATTTGCAACCTTGGGAATGGCTGGAATAGACCCTAAAAAAAAGAACTATTCTGTTCCATCTATAAAGGAAAGTAGCTTTAGCGGATATAAAACCTTAGCCTACTATTATGTAAGCTGGGCTTTAGCCAGTCCAGAATTGGTTGAAAGCCTCCAAATGCCATTTGACAAAGAGTTCGACCTGGCAACAAAGTTTTTAGAGAATTAATCCAGATTAAGGAGAAATTTCCCTAGGAACGATTTTGAAGCAGAGGTTTTATGCGTGACACTAAAAACTTCCTTTAACATTTCTATAAGATTTTGTTTTACATTTACTGTTATCGATCTGTGCCCTATGGCTTAAGATTTTAAAATTGTAATTTATAAATGCCCTTACCAAATAAAAAATACGATGCTAATTTTACAGCAGGTGGAATATTATTTAATGAATTTAAATCTTTCGAAGCAGTATTGTTGTCTTCTAATTTTGATGAGTTAGCAGAATTAGAAAAAGATCAAAATAAATTCATAGGTATATCTACCAATTCTGCAAGAAAAAGGATCATTACCGAAATTAAACGCAGGAATAAAAGTGCACCTAAAAATTTCTGGGAAAACTTTTTTAGTTGGCATCAGGAAGAACAAAGGTTAGCGCTGTTCTATTTATGCCTGAAAACCTATCCTTTAATAATGGATCTTCACATAGAAGTAGCCCTTAAGAAATATCGAGTAGGTAGCAAATTGGAAGCCTATGATATTCAAATGCGCTTTGAAGAAATAATGTCTTATGACGATGTAGTAGCAAGTTGGTCTTTGTCTACAATTAAAAGGCTTAATATGCAGTACAGAAAAGCGTTACGAGATTCAGGATTATATGATGCTCATAAGGTTCTAAAAAAACCATCAAAACCCAGCAATCAATTCTGGGACTATTTTAAAAATATAAATGAACATTGGTTTTTAGAAGCCTGTTTTAAGGATAAAAATTAATATGACTATTACAGAATTATACAATCAGCTATCAAATAAGGATTTTCAGGATCATCAAACAGGGAATCTGTTTTTCCCTGCTTATATGTATATGTACGATGCCACCAAAGAATATGAAATAGACCGTGAAATCCTTTATATAAAAAATAGACTACACCGGCCGAACAACTATTTAGATGTAATGGTACTCGATATTTTTGAAGAATTTATCGCTTATTTAAAAAAAGATAATATTGTTAAGGGTGTTAGTAGGTATAAATTTTATAGTACACAAGAGCCTCTTAAACCTGTAGAGGTTGATAAAGCACTGTATAGAGAGGCTTATAATAAACGATTTTTAGAATACTTGGATAACCATATACAACAGCACCTGGAGAACGCAAAGCATTATGAAGTGGCTTATGTTTTTATAAAGGGTTTCGGGAATGCCTTCCCTCATATTCGTGCCAGTAGGTTTATGAATAATTTCGAAAAATATATTAAAGGTTATAAACTTATTATGTTCTATCCAGGAGAAGCAAAAAGTTATTACAGCTTATTTGGCTTATTGAAAGATGAAAACTTATACCGAGCTATTAAATTAATTAACGCATAAAATATGTTATTAAGAGATATTTACGCAAGAGAAATAGATAGACCAATAAACCCTGCGGTGGTTGTAAGCGACCAGAAAAAAGATACAATAAAAGCAGAAATTGAAGAATATGTTTTTACCGATGAGCTGATTGAAAAATTATTTTTAATGGTTGATACCGTTTTAAATAAGCGTTCTGGTAAATCTGGGATTTGGATTAATGGTTATTATGGCTCGGGTAAGTCACACTTTATAAAATATGTTCATTATTTATTAGATTCAGACAGTTCCGACTTAGCTTTTGATCGTTTTGAGGAGAATATTTCTAATTATGACACAACTAAGTCTGGAAGCAAAGACAACATCACAATTAGTAATTTAAGATTACTTAAAAAACGTGTAAACGCTTCTAGTTGCGACAATATAATGTTCAACGTCGAAGATGAAACGGACGACGGTGATACTCAAGAGCGTTTGACGCGGGTTTTCTTGAATATGTTCAACAAGTTTAGAGGTTATAATTCTGATAATATTCCATTAGCTATTCTGTTAGAAAAACAATTGGATAAGAAGGGAAAGTTCGAAGAATTTAAACAAGAGGTGGAATCCAAAACTGGTTTTAATTGGGAACGAGACGCGGCGACGGTTGCAGCTTTTCAATTGCAGGATGTATTGGAAATTGCTAAAAACTTGATTCCTGAAATAGACATCGTTTCCTTGCACTCAAAACTCTTAAGCCAAGATAATTTTAAAGTTGGAATCAATGCCACTTTGATTCCTGAATTGCAGGATTTTTTAAGAGGAAAAGATAAGGATTACCGATTGCTGTTTTTAGTAGATGAGGTATCTCAGTATGTGGGAACCAACAAAGAAATTCTTTTAAACTTTCAAAACATTATAGAGCGCGTGAGCGACGACTGCAACAATCAGGTCTGGATTGCTTGTACAGCACAACAAACCTTGGATGATGTGTCTATGGGTGCTGATGGTGTAAATGATATCCAGGATGAATTTGGTAAAATTTTGGGACGTTTTGATACTCGAATCTCCCTACAAAGCAATGATGCCTCCTACATAACCCAAAGAAGGGTTTTGGACAAGAATAGTAAGGGTACGGAATTCTTAAATAATCTTTATAGAGAAAAGAAAGATTACATAGAAAATCAGTTTAAGATCAATCACGATTTATTTAAAGGCTATCAGAATGAAGACGAGTTTATTATAGGCTATCCTTTTATTCCTTATCAATTTAAGTTGATCGCACACGTTTTTGAGGCCTTCCAACAATTGCAGTTTGTTATAAAGGAAGTAAAAGATAATGAGCGCTCTGTTTTAGGAATTACCCATCATACCGCTAAATTATATGCTGATCAAGAAGTAGGTGGTTTCATTCCTTTCGATGCATTTTTTAATAATCAGTTCCAAACCAATTTAACCAATAGGGGTGCTAAAGCGATACAAAACGGATTGGAATTATCATATGTAAAAAACAACCCCTTTGCAGAACGTGTGGTGAAAGTATTGTTTATGATTTCCAACTTATTGGAAAATCAGCGACAAACTTTTCCTTCCAATATTGAAAATCTTGGAGTTTTATTGATGAATACCCTCGATCAGAATAAAATGAAACTTCAAAAGGAGATAAAGGAAGTTTTGGACAAACTTGTCGTAGAAAGCATCATTAGAGAGGAAAAAGGAAGTTATTTCTTTTTTAATGAAGATGAAATGGATGTGCAGAAGATCATTGGTAGTACAACATTGATTTTGGATGATAGACTTTCCACATTTGATGATTTTTTTAGACCCTTAACCAAGGTGTCGCCCAAATTTTCTTTTAGTCAAAACGATTTCAAGATGGGTTATGCCATTGAGGGGAAAGAATTTTATAGAAGCGGTGATTTCAATCTTACAGTTTTATTGACAGACAATACTCCCGTTGCTCAAAAAGCTTTGGATTTAAATAAAAAGGACTTGGTGGTTTGCATCAACGAATGGTTCAATGCCGATGAAGTTTTACGTAAGGATTTTGATTGGTATACAAAAACCAATAAATATTTGAACAACAATTCTGGAGGAGGAACAGGTGACCGCTCCAGAACTATTGAAAATTTTAAAATTAGGAACAGTCAGCTAAAAAATAAGATTGATAATACAATTCGACAGAGGTTTCAGGAAACCAGATTTATTTCGCAAAACACCGTATTAGATAGCGATCAGATTAATGGTACCTCAGCTCCAGACCGAATCAAAAACTTAATAGACTACCATCTTTCCGGTATTTATAAAAACCATCATCTTTCTGCAGATTATGCCAGAAACCAATTAGAACTTAAGCAGTCGGCAGCGAGCAATCAAATTCCAATCCCTTCGCTTACACCCGCAGAGCAATTGGTAAATGACTTCATTACTGCCAATAATGATCAAATTACGGTATACGATCTAATCAATAAGTTTGAAATAGAACCATTTGGCTGGCGATTTGAGGCTGTACTAGATGTCTTGGTTCAATTGGTGAAAAAGAAAAAACGCGAGTTTGTCTATAAAGGACAGCAGCGCTATCCAATTGTAGACTTTATCAACAAAGCGGTTGTTACCTCAGAAAGAATGTCCTGTCAAGTGGTTTCTGGAGAAGAAATTGACCAAGTTGTTCTGGATAATGTAGTTTCTGCGTACAAACATATATTCAATGAATCTATTTCTGCTGCAAGCGATAAAAATATTTTATATGAAAATCTCATCGCTGTCTTAACTAAAAAACTTGAAAAGCATCAGGGTCTAGAACAATCTTATTATGGTAAATATCCCTTCGGAAACTGTTTTCAGGAAGGAGTTAAACAATTGTCAGAATGGGTACAGACCAGAGATCTAAAAAAACTCTTTGATCGTTTTATAGAGGAACAAGAAACTTCTAAAAACCAATTCGATCTGACAAAAGGGATGGAGGATTTTGCGAACAAAGCTTTGAAAGACTTTACGGAAATAAAAACCTTTATGCGCGAGAACAATGACAATTTCAAATTGTTGTCAGACGCTGAGGTTTTAGAAAAGGTTAGAAACATCAACGAATTCTTGACGTTGGAAGATCCACGAAGTCAGTTTCGTCATATTAAAAAGGCCTTTGATGAAATAAAGAAAGCCTTAAACGATTATTTAATTCAATTAAAAGAAGAAGTTAAGGACTTGTATCTCGACATTTTTGCGGAATTGGAAAAAGAAGCTACTACACGCAAAGTTGATGGTGCAAGTTATGCTGATAAAGACTATACGCTGAAACGCATTGACAAGATTACATCTTTAGCCAGCTTACAGAACCAGAAATTAAGTGTTCAGGAATTTAAAGGTGGCGAACTTAAAAAGATTATTGCGGCTACCCTAACAAAGGAAGGCGATAAAGCTGCAGAACCTGCTTCGTATTATGTAAGTCAAGGGGCGTCTACCATTTCAACAGAAGCAGAATTAGATGCTTATTTAGATAAAATACGCAAAGAAATGATGGCCTTATTAAAAGAAAATAAAACGATAATCCTAAACTAAATGAATACCAAAACCTTCGCGCAACAATCACGTAAAATTTTAATGGAAGGCGTTGCCAAAAAACTCTTGTATTGGGGTTTTAATTCGAAAGGGGAGGTTTTGGAAACCCCTCAAAAAATCTCCGGGGGTTACAGTTTTCGTGGGGAAGTGGGCGATGATCCTAATGTACTCACTTTATGGGAAGCCCTTAAAAGAGCAGTTCAACAAAAAGGGATTGAGGTTGTGGTAGAGGAAGCAGCATATACCTGGTTTAACCGTTTGATGGCCTTACGAATTATGGCAAAAAACGGTTACGAACCTTCCCTCTTGCAAAATGCAGAAGGTCTGGAACACACGCCATTGTTATTGCAAAAAGCCCGCCAGGGGCAGTACAACTTTTTAAAAACCACAGAACAGGACCGGCTTAAAAAGATGGTAGGCGATTATAGCAAAGATCAGGAAACCTTTGCGCTGTTATTGGTAGGTTATTGCCATAGTAATAAAATGCTTAATACTGTTTTTGGGAAACTGGACGATTATACAGAGTTGTTGTTGCCAGACAATATGCTTCAGGATTCCGGATTTTTACATTTACTGAACACCACCGATGCCATTTCCGATGAAGAGTATAAACAAGTAGAACTCATAGGTTGGTTATACCAGTTTTATATTTCTGAAAAGAAGGATGATGTTTTTGCCTCTTTCAAAAAAGGAAAAAAAGCCGAAGCCAAAGACATTCCTGCCGCCACTCAGATTTTTACACCCAACTGGATTGTAAAATATATGGTGGAAAATACCGTAGGTAAAATATGGTTAGACAAACATCCCGATTCTGGTGTAAAAGCCAACATGAAATATCTCGTTGAAAACGATAGTGACATTGCCAGTTCGAGCGCAGTCGAGAACGATTTAAACAACGAGAACCTTTCAATTATCAACAATGTTGAAGAACTAACATTGCTCGACCCAGCAGTTGGCTCCGGCCACATTTTGGTAGAAGGCTTCGACCTGCTTTACCAAATGTATATGGAAGAATACTACACGCCAGAAGAAGCGGTAGAATCTATCCTTAAAAACAATTTATACGGTCTCGATCTGGACGACCGTGCTGCGCAATTGGCAACCTTTGCCATTTTATTAAAAGCAGCAACCCAATATCGCGATGTTTTTACCAAAGGCTGGTTGCCCAATGTATATGCAATGCCGGAAAGCAGAGATTTTAGCACCCAAGATCTTAAGGACTTCTTAGGCGAAGAAGGAAAGGAGTATCTGGAAGAACTGGACGCGGCTCTACTCCTAATGAAACAAGCCAAAAACCTGGGCTCGGTGATGAAGCTTTCTTTAAGTGCTGAAGCATACAACCATATCCAGAATCGCTACCAAAGCTTACAAAAAGGAGACTATCTAGATATAAATTTAGAAAGTATTTTACAAGGCCTAAAAGCATATATCCCCATCTTATTGATTCTGACAAAGAAGTATGCAGCGGTGGTGGCAAATCCTCCGTATATGGGACAGAAGAGTATGAACGCTAGTTTAAAAGATTATGTGAATGCTAATTATCCCATAACCAAGTCAGACTTGATGACCATCTTTATGGAAGTCATTCCCAATTTGACTGAAGATAATTTACGTTTTGCATTAATTAATCTCCCTTCATGGTTATTCTTATCGTCATTTGAAAAAATTAGAAAAAGTTATATTGACGAATTTACGTTTGATAGTTTACTACACATGGGGCGAGGGATTTTTGGAATTGATTTTGGTTCTGTTGCATTTGCTATCAAGAAAACTAAATCTGAAAATGCTATTGGAAGCTACTTTAGGTTACATGAGCGGAATTTCCAACATATTTTTTACAAAGACATTGAAAAGCTTTTTTTGTATAGTAATGGAAATTCAAATTACAAATACAACTTTAATAATTATAGAGGAGAAGAATGCAATACTAAAATTCCTATAAAAGGAACGGAAAAAGGGTTACAACTTTTTTATCCCAATATTTCTCAAGCCAACTTTTCTAAAATTCCAGGAAGTCCGATTGTATATTGGATGAGTGATAATTTTACTGATTTGTTTAAGAATAAAACAATTTCAGAATCAGCTACTTTGTTTCAAGGTATGATAACTGGAAATAACAACATTTTGATTAGAGAGTGGCATGAAGTTTCAAAACAAAACATTCAGTTTAATATTTTAAATTTTGACTCATTTAGAGTTGAAAATGGGTGTTGGGTGCCCTACAATAAAGGAGGCAGAACAAAACGATGGTTTGGTAATCAAGAAAAGTTAGTGAATTTTTCCAATTCTGGTTATGATTTTACAAGGGGAAGACACACTTTTAAAGATTATTTTTTCAAACCCTGTTTTTCATGGTCGTATATATCAAGTGGAGATATTGATGTTAGATTTTTTGATTCAGGTTTTATATGGGATGTTCATGGTTCAAGTGGGTTTTTAAATAATTTAGAAGAATTATTTATGATAATTGGTATGATTTCATCTCGAGTTGGATCTAAAATACTTAATACCTTAAATCCAACGGTTAGCTATCAAGTTGAAAATATTTCTGCAGTTCCTATAATTGAACCAAATTTAAATTTCCAAAAAGAAATATTATCAATTGTTAAAAATAACATATTGTTCACCAAAAAAGATTGGGATTCCCATGAAGCTTCCTGGAATTTCGAACAATCTTCGATTTTAAATGGAGCTACCAATCTAGAAGAAGGATATGTCACTTGGAAAAAAGAGGTTACGAAAATATTCTTCCAACTGCACACCAACGAAGAAGAACTCAACCGTATTTTTATAGATATCTATGGATTGCAAGACGAGCTGACACCTGAGGTCGCTCTAAAAGACATCACCATTCTGCAAGAAGAATTAAAAAGCAAAGATTTAATGGCATTAGAGCCAAAATTCAGGAAAAAAGGTGCGGATACAATAGAACTACCCATAAATAAAGCAGAAGTAATCAGTCAATTTTTTAGTTATGCTATTGGGATCTTTATGGGACGTTACCGTTTGGATAAACCCGGTTTGCATATTGCACATCCCAATTCAACCCAAGAAGAAACTTCCTCTTACAATTATAATGGTAAAAGAATTACTATAGATGAAGATGCCATTATACCATTAATGGGCACCCAATGTAATTTTTCAGACGATGCGCTACAGCGATTTAACGAGTTATTAGATATTATTTGGAGTGCAGAGCAACGTACCAAGAACATTAATTTTATTCAGGAGTGTTTGGATAAAGACCTTGAGCGCTTTTTGGTCAGGGATTTTTATAAATACCACTGCAATATGTATAAGAAGAAACCTATTTATTGGTTGTTTGCTTCGCCCAAAGGTGCCTTTCAGGTTTTGGTATATATGCACCGAATGAATGCCTTTACCGTAGAAAAAATACGCGCCAATTATTTATTGGAGCATCTTAAAAAACTACTATCTGAGGAAGCTATGTTGATAGCTCATGAAAGTACTTTGAGCACTCAAGAAGCCAAACGCTTGGATCAAGTTCGTAATGACCTTAAAGAATGTAAAGCCTATGATATGGAATTAAAAGACATCGCCGACCAACAAATTGCATTTGATCTGGATGATGGCGTGACGGTCAACTATGCCAAGTTTGAATCTGTAGTCGCAAAAATATAAGAAGATGATACAGGAAAAGGTAGAAGATTATTTTAAGCGATCTCCAGAGCTTCGCATCTTGTTCTTTTTTGATGAAGCAAGAGAATATGAAGAAGAAGTTAAAGGCTTAGACTTGCAGGACATCCACATTGAGGTTTGGGAGAATAATCCCTTTACCCTAAAATGTAAATTGATAGATGAATTGAGCAGCAGCAATGTCTTGCTCTATTTGCCCATAAAGCAGCCTACTACCAAAGATGATTTTCAGAAATTTCCTTTAATGGGTTTATTATTGGCAAACAAAGAACTGCAATTGGACAATGTGGGCGCTTTCATGGAAAAATACCAGTTGCAAAGGCATCAAAAATCATTGGTTTCAAAATATAAAAATGAGCTAAAATATACAGGGGTACAAGAAGTGTGCAAACCCATATTAAAAGCTTCCAATTTTGAGGAGCCGGTGCTTCAACGTGCGTTATTGTCTTCGTTTTTAAATTTTAAAACCATAGAGCCGTGGACTATTCTAGTAGGTAAACTTTTGACCTTAAGTATAGAAGATGATGCTAAGAATTTGCAACGTGTTGTTAAAAAACTAAAAGATCTTAGTTTTGAGGATGTTGTACTTCGCCATATTCAAGAAGTGACAGGAACAGCTATTCAAAAAATAGATAGAGACAACTTATTGCACTTAGCCAGAGCGGTGTTGTACAACAAGCTCACTCAGACTATGGGCGTTTCAAAAACTAACGATCCCTATGCTGCACTTAAGATTGACGATGCCACACAAATTACAAGGCTCAACCAAATGTTGCAGGAAGTCGAAAGACAACCACAGCTTAAGCTTGCGTTTGACGGCTTGTTGGAAAAAGTGAGCAAGGACATCAAAGGTTCAAAACTAATCGAGGTATACGGAGAGGATGCAAATTTTGCAGAGTTCAATGCCGAAATGATTTGGACCATTGTAGAAAAATTGCAACCCCATATTATAAGCGCCCCTACGGAGATTATCAAAAAATTTGAGACCTTAAGTCTGCAATCTAATTTGCCACTTGTGGTACAGCAGGTATTAAAATATGGTATTCAAGTAGCCAAAGTCCATCAACATATTAATGAAATAGCTACCTATATTCTCGATACTCCAGAGGAATATGTGCATTGGTACACCGAAATTTTATACAAGGTGGACAGCAGTTTTAGGCGTGCAATTTTGATCAAGAAATCCATAGATGATACGGAAATTCCAAATCATTTTGAGTTCGATGCCATTCAAGCAGGTTTGAATGCCACCTATGATAAACATACAGATACCCTGAACAGGGAATGGTTAAAGTGTTTAAACCATTTTAATTTTGATTATAGCAAGATCAATGTTCCAAAACAATATGATTTTTATAAGACGGAGATTGCGGACAAAGATCAAAAAGTAGTCATAATTATTTCGGATGCATTGCGCTATGAAGCAGGTTATGAATTGCTATCGCAAATGCACGGCGATCCAAAAAACATTGCAGAAATAAGATATATGTTGGCGTCCATACCTTCAAAAACCAATGTGGGAATGGCACAGTTACTTCCGGGAAGTACATTTGAATTTAATGGAGGCGATGTTAAAATAGATTCCGTTTCAGCATCCAGTACTTATAGATCGAAAATATTGGAAAGCACTAACCCTAGTTCACTGGCAATTCAATACGGAGCTTTGGACGGATTAGAGCGGCCAGAAATACGGAAGATTTTTAAGAATGACGTGGTTTATGTATATCACGATGTCATTGACGATACTGGTGATAAAAGAGCTTCGGAAAGAAGAACATTTGATGCTGTTAAAGATAGCATCGAAGAACTTAAAAAGTTTGTAAAACTACTACACGGTTCGTATAATGTTGCTAAAGTTTACATAACTGCTGATCACGGTTTTTTATATAATGACAAAAAAATAGAGGAAAAAGATCAGGAGCGTTTACCGAGTATAGATGTGGCGCTTTCGCATAACCGATATTACGCAACTACGCAGCCGGCGAAGCCTGATTTAGGTTATTGTATTCCCATATCTGCCACTACTAAGTTTAAAGACGATATCTATATTACAGTACCATTTTCCGTAAACCGTTATAAAAAATCTGGGGTAGGCCATCAATTTGTACACGGCGGAGGTAGCTTGCAGGAACTAATAGTGCCTTTGATTGAAAGTTCCAGAAAGCGTGAAAAAGTAACCAAAAAAGTGAATCCTATTTTAATACATAAGGGAACTTTAAAAGTAGTTTCCAATATTTTGAAAATAAATGTACTTCAAGAAAACGAGGTTTCCAGACACGAAAAGGAACGAATTATCACAATTGGTTTATATAAAGAAGCTACTTTAGTAAGCAATCAAGAAGAGAAAATATTGAATTCCACATCAGAATCTCCAAGTGAACGATTGTTGTCAGTAGAATTAATTTTAAATGGTGAAGCAGCAAGCGAATCTTTCTTGAAATTAAAGATTTTTGACAAAGAAGATATGTTAAATCCTATTGTTGAAGAGCGAGTAGAAAATAAATCAATAATTTCAAATGATTTTGGATAATGGAGTTAAAAGAGAAAATAATTAAGCATTTCGAAGGAAAGGTTGTTCGCAAAGATCTCACAGCATTGGTAAAGGGAAATAATCCGGTACCTGTGTATGTTCTTGAATATCTATTGGGACAATATTGTGCGATAGATGATGAAGAGGTTATCAAATCTGGAATTGAAAAGGTAAGAAATGTCATTCGCGATAATTACGTACATCGTTCTGATGCCGAAATTGTAAAAGGCAAAATAAGAAATGCTGGCAGCTATAAAATAATTGATAAGATCAACGTATCTCTCAATGATACGCAAGCCAATATTTATGAAGCGGATTTTGCAAACTTGGGTTTGCGTAAAGTACCCATTGCTGATCAAATGGTACTCGACAACCCAAAGTTGTTGAGCGGTGGTGGGGTTTGGAGTATTGTTACCATAGGATATTCACACGCAGATGACATTTCAATGCGTTGGTTGATCGTAGATTTAAAACCCATTCAGGTTGCCAATGTAAATTTACAGGAATACATTGATTTGCGAAAGGAATTTTCGACAGAGGAATGGTTAGATTTACTGATGCACAGCATCGGTTTAGATCCAGAATATTTTAACAGACGTGATAAGTTTATCCAATTATCCCGATTAATTCCACACGTTGAGAACAACTATAATTATATAGAACTTGGACCAAAAGGCACTGGGAAATCACATATATTTTCGGAACTTTCACCCCATGGTGTATTGGTTTCTGGAGGCGATGTTTCCAAAGCCCGATTATTTGTGAATAATGCCGGTAAAGGTGCTGTAGGATTAGTAGGTTATTGGGATGTTGTTGCTCTGGATGAGTTTGAGCAAGAAAAGGGTGGTAGGAGAACCGATGCAGACTTGGTTAAAATTATGCAGAACTATATGGCCAACCAAAGTTTTAATCGCGGAAAGGAAACCTTTCAAGCCACGGCATCTATGGCGTTTGTTGGAAACACAAAACACAATGTGCCCTATATGTTGAAGAATTCCCACTTGTTTGAATCCATACCCGAAGGCTATATAAAAGGTGCTTTTTTAGACAGGATGCACATGTACGTCCCCGGGTGGGAAGTAAGCATATTGAAAAGCTCTGTTTTTTCAAATCAATACGGCTTCATCGTAGACTACTTGGCGGAATTGCTTCGTGAACTGCGCAAATCGGATTTCTCAGGAATTTTAGACGAAAAAGTAAAGTTGGATGGCTCTTTAACCACACGCGATAAGACTGCAATAAGAAAATCCTTTTCCGGTCTAGTAAAATTAATTTATCCAAATAAACAATTGACGGATGAGGAAGTTTATGAATTACTTGATTTTTGTATAGAAGGAAGAAAACGTGTGAAAGATCAATTGTACATTATTGATGAAACATTTAGATCAGAAAAGGTAGATTTTAATTATACCATCCTATCAAGTGGAAGAAAAATATCTCCAGAAACTTTGGAGAACCTAAACTATAATGCAGCTAAAGAAGTTCAAGAAGTTTCAAAGGTTGAAGAGAACCAATCAGAAGCAAAAACTCCTGTATTACAATTAAAACCACATCAAGTTATTTTAAAAGATAATCAAACAGGTATTTCTTATAAGAAGTTGTTTGCAGACTACTTAAAAGGGGCACAAAATATAACCATTCAGGATCCATATATTAGAATGCCATATCAATTCAAAAACTTGTTGGAATTTTGTGTGATGATAGGTAATAATAAAGATCCGGAACAAGAAATAAATTTAGAGGTGGTTTCTTGGAATCAAGAAGAATACCTAAACGATTCTACTAGTTATTTCGATGAATTGGTATCTAGTGTTCAAGATCTGGGAATTAATTTAACCTATAAGCTTGAACAACATCATGACAGATTTATTGCTGCAGATAATGGTTGGAAAATTACCCTGGGTAGAGGATTAGATATTTTTGAAAAGATAGAGGGTCGATTTAATGTATCGGAAATTGATCAGAGTAGAAGGAAATGTAAGGCTTGTGAGCTAACTTATTTATCGATTTGATGAATAGTTAAGTTCTCAGTTGTTAATTAAACCTTGCTGCTTACCTCTTATTTAAAAACAGTGCACCGGTAAGTTTGTACGGAGTTTCGATTAAAGACTGGGTCAAGCATTGATTTTTATATGTTATTATTAGTCACAGTTAATTTATCAACAAATGCTGATCGTAATAAGGTGCTTCAAACCGTATCTGTCCGCTGTCCGATTTAAGTACTCGCGTGACATCTTGAAATCTTAGTTCTCGTTTCAAAGAAGGACCAAGTTTCTCTGAAAATACAATCTTGTAATAATAATTAACGCAGATAAAAAGAGCAGACATTGAGTTTAAGCTATTCTCAAGATTTGCTTTTCTAAAATGTATGTTTCTTTCGTGTTTAACTTTATTATGTTTTTTCCACCAATCAGGAGTTAAATTTTCATTCCAGGACTTCCAGGGCTGTAAATTGGAGAAAGTAAATCCGATATTAACCGTTTCATTAATTAAATCTGGCAACTCATTTATTATGATTTCCTGATATTTATTAATTTTTTCAGGGTTTGATTTTTTATCCAACAAATAACATATTTCTTTTAGCAACACTTCAATTTCCGAGCAACTAGCTAGAAATAGTCGGGTAAGTTCAATCGAGTGAGTAAGTTTATTGTCCTCTGTGAATTCAATATATCTAGATATCTTTTTCAAATCCGATTCTAGCGCACAGTAGTAGTTCCAATAGCGCATTGAAATATCCTCATCTTTTATAATTGTTGTTGTACCCAGTGCTTATTTCATATGATGTTTAATTTCCGATTCTGCAATAAAATACAAATCATTATTCGCTCTTGAGCAAGCTACGTAAAGTTTGTTTTTCGTTACAGGTTTCAATTCCGATAAATTATCATTTTTATAATGTGTCATTGTAGTTTTATTAAGAACTACGCATACATTGTTATAATGATTTTCTCCTTTACAATCTCCCCAGTTTCTTGAATAACATTTGTATTTGTGGTTTTCTCGATAAAATAATTTAATAACAGAATCATCATTGAATACTTTCTCAATTTCAGTTTTATCTTCAATAAAAATAACGTTACTATCAATTTTTTTATGTGTTTCAATAGGCATTCCTATCTGATTGCTTATAAACTCACAAACACTTTCTGTGCATCGATAACTCTTATTAAGATACTCTTTATTGGGTTGTACTTTTTCTTTCTCGAATATTTTTTGATATTTCTCGTAATCCTTATGAAGATTAACGTTAGTATTTCCGTCTCTGCTCGTGTCAAAAGTATGTTGATAAAAATCTCCGACAAGCATAATATTTATATTTGCTTTAACCACGCTTTTTAACAAATTAAAGTCGTGTCCTGCAAAATCTTGAACTTCATCAATGAATAAATGGTTATAATATTTGTTTAGTCGTTCGTTCACTTGTTCCAAAACTTCGCATTGATCTAATAACTTTGCAATTCGATTGTGATAAAGCATTCTATCCTTTGTCATATACCGTTTTGGATTGTCTAATGGTAACCTGTTGGTGAATTGTGGTGGAATGTTCCAAAAAATTCCATTTGGTCTTATTTCATAGCCTAAAAATGGTCTGAAACAGAAAGAATATAAAAAGTTGTAATAAGAATATAGGTCGATGTTATCTGGAAAATGACCGAACTTTTTTAGAATAGATTCTTTTAAGTTTCGTGTATTATTGATTGTATAAGTAATTAACAAAAAATTCTCCTCAAGATTTAGTTTATTAATTATTAAACTGGTCTTACCTGAGCCAGCTACTGCAAGTATTATGCTTTTATCCATTCAATAGCATTTATAATATAATCTGGAACATCAAGTTCATCAGCCTTTTTATCTAATAATTCAAATGCTACATCAGCTTTATTTTTAAGCATATAATCTTGTACAGAAAGTGTTTTTCTACCTTCTGAAAATAATAAATCACAAATATCCTTATTGGTTTCATAGACTGAAATCTCAAAAGTAGAAATATCATTGTTTGTGCTTGAAAATACATTTATGTTTTCTTTGATGAATTCAGCATACCTATCGACACAATTGACTTGATAATTTCCATCATTGTCACGTATTACAGAGGTTTTAATTTCGAGTAGTTTCGCAATCTCTAAATACCGTTTGAAACTTGTTCCGCCAACAGAAATAATATGAATATTTGAATCTTCAATTTTTTCGCCCGTTACTTTTTGATAAAATGCCTCCATTAAAATAAATTCTGCATCGCCTTCAACTAAAAGCACCTTTTTTGACAAAATATATTCAAGTATATTATTGTCAGGTGCTTTCATAAAAAATTTGGAAGTATCGGCTGGAAGTTCTTCTAAAAGAGTTGGTCTTTGACTATTGCTGTTAAGCATTATTGCTTTTCTTAAATCGAGCCTTGTACTTATTAGATTGCTGTGAGTGGCAATAAATAACTGTTTGTTTTCTGATTCGTTAATCCTACGGATTAACTTCTTCATATTTATATGGCTTAAATGATTTTCAGGTTCTTCCAATAGAATTACGTCTAATTCCTTTTCGTTTTTTTTAAGGGCAAAATCTGTTTTAATAAAACATTGTCGTCCCTTTCCTTTGTTTTCTATTTCAATATTGCCTTCTTTTATTGTTAGGTCAGTTTCCAAATTGGCTTTTGAATTAGTTCTAATGGCAAAGGAATAATCATTTATTCTGTCATTTAGGTCGTTTAGTACAGTTGTCCTAAAATTTTCCTTGTGTTTTCTATACTCGTTGTGGTGTTTATTTTTTTCTGCGTCTTTTATGCTATTGTGATATAATGTTTTAATATAAGATTTAGTTGCATATTCATTATTTATTTGCGTGTTGTCCAAAAGAATATGTTGCATAAATTTTCTATAACCAGTATAGCTTTCTCCAGAAAATGTTTTAAAGCTTATTGAATAATACTCGAAAGGAAAGTTGTCATCTTCTTGAAGTAGGATGTCTTTTATTTCCTTACTTAAATCTTCTCTTGGCTCGCATAAAAGCTGAATTCCGTAAGCCGGAATTCCATCAGAATTCCATTTTCCGTCCAAGTCCTTGTTCGCTTGGTCATTTAAATAAAGTTCTGCATAAAGGATTGGTAGATTTTCGTATTTTTTATCGGTTAATAAAAATTCTTCAATAATTTCTGAATTGAAAAGGTGGTCAAGTCCGTAATTTTCGACTTTGCTTCGGCTTCCACTCAAAACAATATCAATCGCATTTAGGATAGTGCTTTTCCCTGCTTCGTTGTCTCCAATTAGTAAGTTTAAATTTTGGTCAAATCCAATCGAGAATTCTTTAAATCTCCCGAAGTTTTTGATTTTGACCCTTTCTATAATTTTCATTTATGGTTGGATGTTTTTTTTGCATTGGGTACAACGTCTCGTAAAAAACAGTGCGAGCTGGCGAGCTCGATTGTCCGCAGGACAATCAGCTAAAGCAAGCGAGCACGATGTTTCGATTAAGGACTATTTTAGCATTGTTTTTGTTATGTCATTATGTTGGCTCTTTCCTTTTTTATCACTTCAATTTCTCCTGTCGTTTCTCTATCTGTCCAGTATTCGCCTTCCATTTTTCTTACAGTAAATCCTTCAAAATTCAAAACTGTTGATCCATAATGTATTTCGCTTCGTTCTCTTACTCCCGATTTTGGTATATTGAGATAAGAATAAAACAGTTGTTGAAATCCTCTATCAGAATCAATATCAAATGACGAAGAAACACTATAACTTCTACTTTCAGCTGTTTTGATCTTGACTTGTATATTAAAAAATGTTTGGGTAATTGTCAAATTAATTGGTATTGGATCAAGAGCTTTTTCTTTCCAGTTGGACTTTATGTTCCCTGTCCATTCACCAGACAAATTAGGAAATGACACTAACCATGGATAGAAAATGCTCCATTTCCACATCCATGCAATAAAAATCATCCAAATGACAATGTTTATTGATATTGTTGTAGATACATGTGAAATAGCTTGATTAAAATCAATACTATCTAAATTTTGCGTAATTAAAAATATAATACCATAAATGATAAAAGCCAATCCTAAAATTGCAAAAGCAAATATTCTAACATTATGTTTAACCATGATTTAAAATTCTAAGTAAGTCCATAATTGTTGCATATATTGATTTACATCGTTATGAGACCATTTACGTGCGCTATAAAATAAATATAACTCGTCTGAAACTTCTATCCATTTTTCACATTTCTCGCTGGTTTCTGTGTTCTCATAAATATATACGATTGAACTCCTTAGTTTATCAGTCCAGGTTTCCTCTTTTGACAAAATGTTTTCTGGAACATTCCAAACTAAACATTCTAATAAGAAAGAAGTGATATTCTTACTTACATTTAGGCCGTCGTCAATCATTTTATATCTGAGCTTTCTATGAAGTCGTGTTAAACGTTTAAATTTTCTCCCCGTCCGATCATTTTTATTTATGCCATTTCTAATATGTTGTTTGGGATAATTTACAATCTTGTTGTTTGTTGCATCCGTAAAAAATGCAGTTCCGACCACATGATTTCCATTATCATAGTAATGACGATATTCCCAAGTTGGAACGACATCTGTTTCTACTCTTGATGTATTTGCCGTAACCGTAATACACTTATCTTTTCTTTGAACGTCTGCTCGCCCAAACTTTTTCACTAAAGCATTTTCAATATCATCCTTAAATTCGTTAAAAGAATATTCTATTGTTCCTATTAAATTAAATTTCTGTTGAATCTCGGTTGTCAAATAGTTGTGATAAAAGCCTCCAAGAAAACAAACGTTAATATCGATATCACTGTTGAGTCTCACATTTGTGTTATTGGCATAAGAACCTTGCCCAAATGTTTCAGTCCGGTTCATTTTTAGTTTCTCAAAAGAATTAATTGCGTCACGAACAAGTCGTTCTGAATTTTCTAATTTAGACTGTTCAGTTGCGCTTGGGGGTTTGGTCCAACCCGTGAAAGCATCTTCTGTGAATTTTGCCATAATGTTGTTGGTATTAATTCCGTTTAAATGCCGCATAACTTCCCGTATAAAAACAGTGCTTGTTTGCAAGCTTGATTATCCGTAGGACAATCAAGCTTGCAAACAAGCACGGACTTTCGATTCGAGACTGAATTTAGCATTGTTTTTAGGATACAGTGTTAGGAAATGTTGTGACATTTCGAAATCTTATTATTGTAGAATTCTCAGTCTATCAAAAATCATAACCAATACTCTTTATTTCTATCTTGTTTCTTTCAATTACTTCAATCTTTTCTTCCCAGTTAAACATAACCAGGTTCATCCCAGGTCCAACCGTACTACTATATACGAATCCATCATAATCTCTATTTTTTATATACTCTGAAATATACTGTAGAGGAATATAATCTAGTTTCCTATTCTTGGTTACTTTTGAAGATAACTCACTATCAATAATTTTTATCAATATCATAGAGTCTTCCCTATCGTCACCAACAGGTAAATTTAAACCTTGAAAGTATACTCTAAAAGAGAAAATTTTTGAAACATCAACATTTATTTTTGCTACTGAAACGATATCACCAGAACTTGGTCTAACCTCACAAACTGCCGTTTTCTGACAACTAGATAAATATAAATACGAGATACCTTCTGGGTTACATCTTCCTGTGGATGATTTTCCTTTTGGAGGTGCTAATAAGCAAGTCGTAACTTCACTAGTATAATCTCCAATTCTTGCTCTATAAAAGTCAATCTTTGTATCAGCAGGAAACATTCTTATCGTGTTGAATTTATCCAAGAGCGTAAGGATTTCTCTTCCAGAAAAATATCTATTGTTTGAAATAATGTCCGTTTTGAACTTTTCCCATAATTTCTGAACTGAAATCTCTTTTTCGTTCTGCATATTAATCTCTAGCTATTCTAGCGTTGTTCATATTTTTAAATGTCTAATCAAACTAATTCGCCTTGAGTCAATATTGCCTAACATATTTATATCAAACATGTCGTTTAGATCCTATTGTTGATATATCGGTTTTGTTGCCACCATGTCGTTTTATCTACTCTCAAATAGAACTGATTCAAACAGAGCATCCAATTTAAATTTTTGAATTTTGCTGTTTATTCCCAAAATATGGGTGTCATCTTCGGCAATAGGATGAATCGTAAGTAAATATAGAAAATTCTTAGTGAAAAGTTAAAAAATACAATTTAAAGTTGGAATAAAATAAATATTTAAAAAATAAGGATACTTAAGAAAAGGATATTTCTAAGCACATTTTACATGTTTTATATTGAGATTAATCATAGAACAGCAACAATTCATTATTTTACAAGTGATAAAAAAATCTTGTTAAAAGAATTTGATATTGATGAGTTCTAAGAGGTACTGTTAAACATTTTTTTGTTAAAACCAGGGATGAAACAGGTAACGAAGCGGCTTGTTTCCTACCTTATGAAAACACTCCTGAGAATTCTATATATAGTTGAGAAAAAATATTTTTTCTTTTCCATTATCAAATTCTCAGAAGCATAGTAAAGAATAAGCTATTACGAGGTATCCTCTCGTTAGGCTCCTAAATACATTGGGTAATTAACTTTCTAAAGTTTTTATCGAATTAAAATGGCACCTTCTCCCCCATTTCAATTTCCGTCACCTTCCAGCTACCTTCCTCTTTGATCAACTTAAAAGTTTCGGGTTGCTCTTCATAAACAGTCAAAAATTGAACCCAGGCGGTATTCCCATTTTCGGTTTCCTGAATCACCTTAAAATTAGAATCCCGTTTGTCTGCAATAGGAACTATATCCTGAATGTACATAAAGGAATCAAAGCTTTCTTTTGTGGTGTGATTTTCAAGAACGGGAAAATCCTTCTGATAAAAACTCTCGACTACAATTTGGGCAGTCTCAGTATGGGATCTTTCAGCTTCTGTACAAGCGAAGCAAATCACCATTAACAACAGGAACAACATCTTCTTCATAATTTCATCAATTTGGGTTATTAATAAATTTCTTTTTGACCTTTAACTTTATATCCCGCTCTCCATTTTGTTCCTTGAGATCAATGACCACCACTTTATCTTCAGCAATTGAAAACTTTGGCAACACATAAACAAATCTAGCTGTTTTCCCCTCCGGGATTTTTCCGGGCAGGTTGTATTTAAAAACCGGTTCAAGGACCAACTTCTGGATGGATTTCTTCTTTCCGTTTTTCCTGGTTTCAACTGATAGGTTCAGGAAATTGAGTTCATAGTCTATTGGGGATGCGTTTTTAATTTCAATAACAAAATACAGTTCCTCCCTATCAAACACTATGTTTTCCAACTTAAGGTTAATTCCCTCGTTCCGCTTTTTAATGCGGCCAACTCTGTGGTTGCTTTTCAATAAGCGGGAACTAAAATTTTGATAATAGGTTTGTGTTCCTACCTGAGGGTTTTCAATTTCACTTATTCCAACAGGGCTTTGACTTGTTTCACTGGTTTTTCCACTTATTTGGGGAATTTCATTTCCAATGCTTTTGGATCCCGGAATAAAATAATTCAGTTTTTCCAGTTGTTCGGAATACCTGATGATATAGGAAAAAATGGAACCCGAATTGCCGATTATCAGCAAATTGCTCTCTTTTCCGGGGGTGGCCTGGAGCAAACCCAAATGCTGCTGCGTTTCCCTGTTATAGGTGAACACAAAATTTTCTGATCCTGTAATTCCCTGCCGGATTGGTTCGGGGAAAAACAAGGCGACGTTTTTATGATCGTTGGCATAAATGGTGTCCAAAACTGGAATTTCTGCTTTTATCTCTTGTGCAGCGAGGTTTGTAAATGTTGCAATGACAAGAAAACCGGATATAAATGAGTGATTTTTCATAGGATGAGAATTTAATTCCCTTGTGGGGATTTTAAAATGAGTTTGTAATTATTGGTTACGGTAACTGTTATGTTTTTGTTATTTCGTTGGAAAACTTTTTTGATCCCGCCAACCTGCGGGAGCCCGGCAACGTTTATATCCTGAATAACATCATCAAATACCTCCCGGCTGGCATCGGCCCGAAAGCTGTTCTCCACATAAATCCCTTCACTGCCATCCTGGAGATCATAGGCCTTTAGCCTGACCGGTTGATGGTTTATATTTTCAATTTCGATTAGGGCGCGGTTGGTTTGAAAACTTATAAAACCATACACCGGAGTATTTTTAGCAATGAATCTGTCATTTATTATTGCCGGTTCGGTGAGTTGCATTTTCAGGCGAAACCCGTTTTTTACGGTCTGGTTCCCGTCAACTTCCACATGGATTTCATTTTCAGGTTTTGATGCCCTTGAAACCTCGTTGGTAAGAACCGGATTGGAACTGTAAAAAAGCTGATGTTCAAGCCCCAGTTCTTTTGCTGAAGCAGGTTCCTTCAGTTCTTCTACAGGAATATTCCCTCCAGTTTGCGGCTTTTTAACTTGTGCTTTATCCAAATTACTGCGATAGCTATTTTGGGTGTAATTAATCCTGCCCGAGTTGTAGATGCTGTCCACAATTTTCACTTTTTGCTTTTCCTTTAAATCCGGATCATAAAAACCCAGGGAATCCAACAGTTTTTCATCGTAAATACTGGGCGCATTGGTCTCGCGTACTTCCTTCAATGCGTTCACGGCATCGAGCTTGGATTTATACTCCTTTTGCTCCTGGCCCAGTTCAGGAACCTGGGTTTGCTTGAGTTCCTTGTTTTCATCGCCATCGCCTCCCAAAACCAAAGCGGAATACGCAACGATAAAAATTATCACTACTGCCAGCACGGAACCAAATACGATTTTATTCTTTTCGATTTTCATTGTTTATCTTTTTTAAGGTGTTTTCAAAATAGTCGGTGATTAGTAGTCCGTGGGTGTTTGTTGGATAATTCCGGTCCACGACAATCAGGTTTCCGGTGGAAACCAATTCATACCTGTCCACTACGGTCCCCCGGTTGATTTCAAAAATTGTAGTCGTTTTGAATTGATATGGTTCTACCTGCAGGTCCAGTTGTGATTCTATGCTCAACACCTTTTGCACCAGGGAATACTGAAGCAATCGGTTATAAACCCCATCGGCTTTTTTCTGTCGGTATAGATCATCCACGGAGCTGTTGCCAAGCCAAAGTGCCTTTTCGAGGTTCCGCAAATAATTACTGGCGTCTATATTATAGAAATAGTTATGGAACAATTCCAAATGCGCCAAAGCCTCGACTTCCAGGTTCTCTTTTTGAGTGACCCATTTCAGGGGAATTACACTGCCATCGGTATTTATTGCGAAGGAGTTATTTAAAGCCGTGCGCTGTATATCGTACATCATCCAGCCGAATAACAGGCTCGAAATCAATGCTCCCGATACAACGGTAATTACCACAAACCGGTTGGTTTGCAAGACGCTGTAAATATTTTTGTAAGGTGTTTTCATATTTTTTATTTGATTTAATCCGCCTTAGGCAGTAAAAAGTTTTAAGGTGAACGAAGTAGCTCTGGTGTATAATTTAAATTTCAGAATTACGATAAAAGCAATTGAACCTGCCTCGACTATTATCTGGATGATGTTATTATCGGTAGTTGTTCCCAACAGGTTCGACCAGAAATTGGTGTTGATCTCGGCATACAGGTTATTGACAAATACATTCACCAGGAAAAAGGCCGGCACCAGCATATAAACCGCAGCATACAACCTGAAAAAATTGTAGGCCATTGACCTGAACTTTTCAAAAACCGCCAGGCTAATTACCAATGGAAAAAAGGCCTGCATAATTCCGAGCAGGAAATAGCGCTCCGCCAAAAACAACGGATAGATAAACAGGTCCAAAACCCACATAAACAGTCCCATCACAAAGGAAATTACCTTGACCGGATATAAGGGAGTGACCAAAGCCTCATAAAGCAATGCCATCGCCTTTTTGGCAGCTTCCAATGCGCCCACGTCCTGTTCAATATCTATATCCATCAGCTGAAGCGGCAAAAGTGCCGGGGCAGTATCACGATACCGGGTTTCAATGGCCACCAAAATGCCGTCAAAAACACTGAGGATCTGGGTCGAAAAAATTACCAGCAGAACAACCGCAAAATTTTTGGCTAGTTCTCCGGGGCTCAATCCCCAGGTATATCCATCTTTATCGGCAATGCCTTCATTGTATTTTTTTAGGATATTGACAAGGAAAAACAGCACCGCAAGGGTTTTCATCCCGGTAATGGTATATTGGGAGAAATCGCTGCTTTTGATGGTTTGAAAAACAGCATCCACGTATTCCAGACCTATTCCCAAAAATATTCCTGCGGCCAACATCAATAACCGATTTCCCTGTTATTGATCTTATCCTGCATTTCCCGGAAGGAAATAATATCCCGGTAACGCCGGGTTTTCTGTTGAATCTCCACGACCATTTCCTTTGACTGAAGTTCTTTTTCCTTTAAAACAAAAGCCCGTTCCGCATCGGTCATTCTCAGGTAATCACTGGACAATATCTGGTCGACAAAATCAAGATCCGCTAAAGAATTATCGATGATCGCGTTGAAGGAAATCGAAATGCGGGTCACCTCTTCAGGCTTGATATAGGGGGAATTTAAGATCTCCCGCAAATCATCACGGATTACTTCAAAAAGGATCTGGTTATTTCGGGTTAATTCCTGTACAGCTTTTAACTGTTTCACAACATCATTTACCTTTTCGATATTCTCTTTTTGGTCCTTAAGGAAATTCACTGTTTTTAGCAGTTGCGAAGTTTGCTTTGCCGATTCGATCAGGGATTTGGCAAGGCTTATAAAATTTGTGTTGTCATAAACCGGCATTCCCTGGCTTACTACTTTTCCGCTTAGCATTATTGCCATTGCGAGGATCAGGATTTTTGTTTTCATGAGCTTTGAAATTATTTGTTATCTGGTTTGTTTCGTGAATTGTAAAATTGCCTTCTCCATATCCCCGTGTTCCTCATACATTTTCATTATGGCATCGTTTTCGGCCCCGTCCGTCAGGTAAGCGGCATAAACTTCTTTGGGGACTTCAAGGCGGAAAACATTGCTCTCCTTGCCTATTTTGATGAACATCTCCGCATACTTTCTGGTACCTGTGAAGTTGTTCCTGATGGATTTCAGCTGATTTAAATCGTGGCTCGAAAGGTTTAATCGTTTCGTGAGTTCATCATATCCTTTTTCATTTTGAAGGCTGTAAATTACCTGTGTGTTTTCAAGTATACTGGCCGATGTTGAATTGCCGGGAAGCTGATTAATGGATTGCAGGATAATTCCGATCGCCCCGTTTTGTTTCCGGATCGCCTGGTAGTAAAACTCCACGCTTTCCAGTACATTCTCAAACTTCAGTTGCTTGGCAAATTCATCGAAAAGGATGATCCCTTTTTCGGCCTTGTTTTTCCAAATGGTGCGCTGAATGGCAGATTTGATCAGCTTCAGCATGACCGAAAGGATCTCCTTATTGTCCTTTACTTCGTCCAATTCAAAAACGATCAGCCTCTTATCCTCGATTTTATAGGTCTGGTCCTCCCCTGCTTCAAATAAAAAACTGTAAAGCCCTTCCCCAACATATTCAGACATGATGTGAAGGAAATTACTGATGTCAAAATAATCCGGATGAATTTTCAAATCGTCCAGAAGATTTCCTTTGCTATTGTAAATGAACTGATAGAAGCTTTCCAGGGAATGATTTTCTGAACTGCTTGAATAATAAGAGCGTAAAATCTTTTTGATGGATACCGATTGTGCCTTGGTAACTTTCAAATCGGTGGCGAATAATTCAAACAGGAATATCGATAGATCCTCAAGGCGTTCGGCTGTAAGATCATTTTCATTGCTTATGTAAAAAGGATTGATCCCCAAATTCTTTCCGCTTTCATAGCGAAGAATGGCGTAATGTTCAGGATAGAGTTTGGCGAATTTTGTATAGGATCCTCCCAGGTCTATAATTACCAGGCGAACCCCTCTTTCAAAATACTGCCGGAGGATGTTATTCGCCAGAAAGGATTTGCCTTCTCCTGTGGGGGCGAAGATGGCAAAGTTCCTGGCTTTGATGCGCTTCTTTTTATCGTCCCAGACATCTTTTAAAACGGGAATATTATGTTCCCGGTCATTAAAAATAATCCCGGTTTCATCCGATTTATAATTGCTGTTATTGATGAAAAGGCACAAACTATGTTTAAGATCGGTAACGTACAGATCCTCATTGCAAAAATTGGAAGAGAAACAGAAAAAACTGTTGAGGAAGTAATTTTTCCGCTCCTCTCCCAGGGGGAAATAGGGGGATATATCCAATTCTTTAAATTCGGTTTTAATCCTGGAGCCAATGCTGCCCAGGTTGTGAAAATCCCGGTCCCAATAGATCACATTGAGATGCCCGCGAATAATCCTGGAAGTATCATCTGCATTTATCTGGTCCAGGATATGCTGGATTTTTTTAAGAACGACCTTATTCTGTGACCCAAAATTGGAACTTTTATTGAGTTCTTCAATTTTCTTGTCCAGCAGCTTGCGCCATTTCTGTTTGTCATCCAGGTAAATAATTTGGTTTACAATATGGTTTTCGTTCAATGCAAGTCCTAAACCATCGATAAACCCCTGGTGAAAAACAAAATCATCGGAAGTAAACCGCTCATTGGTCTTACTGCTCTGAACACTTTCGCCAAAGCACAGCTCACTGTTGACCGCCAGGACATCAAAATAGTTTTCTCCAATATTGATATTTCCCTTGTCCAATACAATGTTCGTATCAAAACCTTCATTAAATCCATTAAAATAGTCATTGGCCAGGCTATGGATCTCATTTTCCGAAAGGGGAAGCAGTTCCAGTTTTCTGCTGTTATTGATAAAAGAAACAGAATCATTCACGGCAGCGATGAAACTCTTAATATTTTCATCAGATTCCCCAGGAATGCCCTTATTGATTTTTCTGAAAGGATTGACATATTTTGGATTATTAAGTGCCTTGTTCCTTGTGAGGATAAAAAACAGATAACTGCGATGTTCTACATATTCCCGATCTTTGAAATAACGATGGGTAGCCTTTTCAAGAAAACTGTTATTGGGCAAATTTTCAGAGGAATATGCCCGCTTTACATAAATATCCTGCTTATGCACCACGCAGCCTGTGGGCAAGGATTTAATTGCCTGGAACCAGGAATTGTGGATGTCCTCAAAATCCTTTTCAGATAAGGAATAGATCTCGGGGAGAATTGCCTGATACCCAACTACCACATTGCCATTATTGGCGAATATGATATTTCCCTGAATATCCACTATGGGCCTAAAATATGCGAGATTAATCCTGGTCATAATTGAAAAGGCTTGATTTTTTGTTTGTGATATTCTTCGGAAAAACACTGGTGAATTCAAAATATCGGGGAATGTTTGCAATCCGGGTAAGGCTGATATAAAGGCCGGCATTCAAAACAAATACACCGATCACAACAGCAAAGCTGAAAGAAAAGATGATCACCAGCAGCGATGCTATTACCGCAACCATCATCAGGGCAAAAAGCGAGATGGGAAGTCCCCAGATCAGGGCCCTTTTGCGAATATTCCTATAGACTTCAAAGCGCTTCATCAGACTACAATACTTATTAGATACGTGAAAATTCCCACTACCGCACCGGCAATGAGCACAAAGACCAAAACCCGGGTAATGCCCTTTTTTAGATCGGCATTCTCGCCAAAGAAATGACCGGCATTGAACAGGAACCCGACAAGAAAAATAACCCCGAGAAGAATGGGAAAAACCACACGGATGGTGTCGGAAATACTGGCTACCGAATTTTCAATCCCGCCAATCTGTGCGAAAAGCGGGAATGAAAACAGGAACAAAAAAAGTGGAGGGTAGATTAATTTTTTCATTCTATTAAAATTTTGTTTTATACTGATTTTGATATAAGTAAATTACATTATATTTGGATTTAATCAACTGATTATCAGTATTTTAAAACAAAATATTATTTGATTTGGATTGTATTTATTTGGAATCAATTGAAATCAAATGCTATGAAAATCAGGAATAAAATGTTGAAAATTCAAAATCATAAAATGAAAACCAGGTTCAAAAACGTCATTTTTCTTCTGCTGCTCCTAAAAATGTGTTTCATTTTTGGACAGTCAACAACACCTAAAAAGTTAATAGTTATCGATGTGGGGCACGGCGGAAAAGATGCAGGTGCCATTGGAATTAATGGAATCAGGGAAAAAGATGTGGTATTGCAACTCGCCAATGAGATCCTCAGGCTGAACAAAGACCAATGCAATCTGGAAATATACCTCACCCGCTATTCAGACAGCCTTATTTCTTTAACTGACAGGACTAAGCTTGCAAAAGCTTTAAAGGCGGATGTTTTTATCTCCCTGCACTGCAACCACGCCAAGAACCC
>Ga0307486_1000474_pt1 | contig 36752 bp, 50 predicted proteins | sample CBIW02metaG_FD_203663 | JGI IMG/M metagenome (GOLD analysis project Ga0307486, IMG submission 203663) | Sea-ice brine microbial communities from Beaufort Sea near Barrow, Alaska, United States - CBIW 0.2 | ecosystem: Environmental > Aquatic > Marine > Coastal | place: USA: Alaska | collected... | reverse complement strand
GGCTTGCGCTTGCCGGAACGCTTCTTGGGCTGTACGGGGCGCTCAGTGTCCTCAATCGTGAAGTTGTGCAGCACGAGCGCTGCACGAACCTCTGGGTGGAGATCAGCAACCTCAGCGAACCCGTCATAGAAGGTCACGCCGACGAACGTCTGCTTACCGGCCTGCGGGCGCGGATGTGTGATGCGAGCCATGGTTAGGCCTCCTCGTAGGTGGCGGCGAAGATGTCGGGCTTGCATGGGTAGAACTCACCCTGTACGCCCTTGATGATGAAGTCACCCGGGGTGGCGAACATGTCACCCTCGAGCGTGCGAATGCGAATGCGAGCCGGAGCTGCGATGAGGGCAACTTCTCCGTGCACGCGGATCTCCGTGTCTTCCTCGAAGTAGCGGGCCTTCGCGTTGCTGCCCATCCATGAGATGACGCCGACTGCGCTTGCCTCGGTGCCGTCGAACTGCATCGCTTCGATGACGACGGGCTTCTTGCGGTACTGCTTGGACACGGGATGCTCCGATCAGAGAGGGAGGGTGGTGCGAGGCCGCGACACAAGGGATGCGCCGCGACCTCGCAGGGTCGGTCTAAACGAAGACCGGGAGTCCACGCAGCTGAGCGTGAGCCTTCTCGTTGCCGTACTCCAAACCGATCTCGCCGTACAACTGCGAACGAGTCGCAGAGCCGACCTTGGCCAGAGGCTCTTCGAAGAAGTGACCTTGGCCCTCGACTTCGAGGAAGAACGGTGCGAGCTGCTCAAGCGAAACGATCGCGAGAGCATCCTGCGGGAGCTGGCGGTCCAGCATGATGTTGAGCGTTCCGAAGTCCGTCTCGATCGTGGTGAGGTTCACACCACCGACGTTGCGGGTTCCGGCCAGCGGGTCCGACTTCGCGTATGCCGAGGCGTACGTGGCGGTCAGGTTCCGCTTCTGCGAGGAGTTGCACGCGATCGTTGCCGAAACAACGTCACCGAGACCACCGTTGTCGTACGCCTTCTGGAACAACCCGTTGTAGGTGTCCAGCGTGGGCGCCGACGTGGAGATCGGGATGACCTTCACACCGGTTGCGGTGCCGAGGGTGATGGCCGCGCCGCCAGAGGTAGCGGCAACCTTGAACGAGACCGTCGTGGAGACCGACTCGACAAAGTACACCTTGCCAATGACCACCGAGGTGATTGCGTCGCGAGCAGTGAACACGACCTTGTCGCCCACGCTGAGCGCGTGAGTGACAGTGATGACGTTCGTTGCCGTGGTGGCAGTGAGTTCACCGGAACCGTAGATGACACGGTTGGTGCTGATCGCCTGCAACAGACCACGAGTCTTGCGTGCGGTCGTGTTGTCGACAGGCTTGTTGTACTCGCCGTTCCAGAACGCGTGGTTCACGTCCTTCGCGACAGCCTTCAGCTCGTTCATGACCTGGTGGTCATGCTCGTTGGCGATCGGGTTTGTGCCCTCAACACCTGCCGTGCTGGTCTTGTTCTGGGTGCCCTGCTTCGTGTACGAAGTTTCCACCGCAGAGTGGTGAATCTCGGCCACGTTCGTGACGTTTGAGCGAACACGCGACTGTCCGGCCGGAGCGTTCGCACCCTCAAGCGCAACATTCTGGTCGTTGTCGCGCAAATCCTCGATCTGCCATTCCTTCTCAGTCGACTTGACCGAGACACCACCGGTGAGACCACCGATAGCAGAGAGCAGAGGGGTTGCCTCCGGGGTGATCTGGAACAGTTCACCGACGAAGTTGGGCAGGTTGTATGTGGTGCCTTGACCGGTAATTCCGGGCATGGTGACTCCTTGGGTTTAGGCGGATGCCTTCGCAGCCGCAATACGGCGCTTGAGCGTGATGGATGATGCGACATCCCCGTCCTTAGTGGCCTTCGCGAGAAGAGCTTCGAGGTCGGGGACACTGCCTCCCTTGTGTTCCGGGCTACCTGAGCTCGGCGGGGTGGCTTTCAACGCCGGGTTGGCCTGCAACTCGGCGGTGATGATGGCTGCGATAGCCGCTTCATCCGTCGGCTCTACCGACGCGATGGAAGCTTTGAACTTCTCGTTAGCGAGAAGCAGTTTCGGGGAACCACCAAGACCGTGCGCGAGAATGGCGACCTGTGTAGAAATCTGGCCAGCCTTCGCTGCAGCCTGTGCGGTGGTGAGGGTAGCGTCCTGATCAGACACCTTCGTGGTGAGTTCGGTGACGCGGGCCTGCAACTTGGCAGGGTCGGTCTCGAGTTCTTCACCGCCGCCGAGGAGCTTCGCGAGTGCGAGGTTCGACTGCTTTACGGCGTCGGCGGTTGCGGCCTTCACTGCTGCGTCGATCTCGGCCTTAGTGGAGGCCTTCTGGGCTGCGATGTCGCCGCGGAGGTTCTCGACGAGGCGCTGTGCGCGGGCGGGGTCGAAGTTCTCGGCAGTCCATGGGGCTTTCGATGCTTCGGCTTCAGCTGCGGCATCTTCGGCAGATTTCGCGGCTGCGGCCTGAGCGGCAGCATCGCCACCGTCCCCACCTTCGCCACCGGCGTACCGGATGCCCATGAGCTGGTGCTTTGTGCGGCCGATGACAGCCATGCCGTCGACGTTGGACTGAACAGGGATGATGCTGGTCTGGATGGACACGGTTGTACTCCTTCGCGGCGCCTGGCCGAGTTGGGTGGATCGCCTGCTCTTGCAGGACGTGTGTGGGTGGCTATTTGCCGTCTGCGAAATGCAGTTGCTCGCGATAGGAACTTCGATTCCTGCCGGTGTCGTTGATGAACTCACGCATGCTTGCTTGACGTTCCCGTACCTCACGGGCAGCACGCCGACGGGAAACATCATCACCAGCGGTCGCAGCGTCACGTTTTGCTGCACGAATGTCGCGTTCGATCTGACGTTGCTTCGAACGTTCCTTCTCCCGCTCGGGGGAGTATTCGACACTCTGTTGTGGATTCGGCAGGCCGGGAAGGTATATTACGCTGTGGCATCTGTCATTCGGGTGCCCCCAGCCTGCAGCCTTCGCTTGGTCGAGAGTGCCCGCGATCTGCACAACAACCTGACGGTCTTCTGTCGCATGGGGAAGCGTCACAGTGCCGGTCTGCCCGTTGGTGGAGAGGATTTTCCCAATCCACGGGGCGCACAGCTTGCAAGCATCAATGGCACCGACGATGGTGACAAGGTTTAGACCGGATTGTTGCATCCGCCATGTACCAGCATCTTCGTAGGCGCGACGCACAGCGGTACGTCCGGCCATTTCGGCGTAGGAACCGATGCGCCAGTTGCGGCCAGCTTTGTCTACGAATCCGGTGATGCCCTGTGACAGGAACTGTTGCACCGCCTGGGATTGTGCAACCTTCATCGTTTGTCCGGTGAGGATCTGTGATGACGAAGTGAACGAGATGACCTTCTGGTATGCGTCTTGTGGGTATCGGGTGATGCGGAGGTGCATTGCTTCGAGGCGTGAACTGAGGTCAAGGGTGAGCGCGGTTACAGCCTGTGTTGCTGTGCCGGTCAGTGCACTCGTCTGGGGGAGTCGTGACGCCATCCGCAACCGTGCAGCAGCGGCGGCTTCGCCTTCCTTCGCAGCAATGTCGATGAGTTCCTGCGCGAGCCCTGCACGACGCAACTTGTCAGTGACCTCAATGGCGAGGAACTGCAACTCACGAATGGATTGGGCACGGTATGCGGCAAGTTCAGCAAACGCCCGGTTCTGGGCGATCCTGTCGGCGAATACCTTTGTCTGCTCAGCGGTGAGAGTCGCAGTAGCTAGAGCCTGCTGCAACGCCACATCACGGTAGGAACGTTTCGCAATCTCACGGATCAGCTCATCCTCGGCACCGGCATAACGGGCGGCGAGTTCGGCGCCCAACTCCTCGATCAAGTCCGCAGCGTCTACCGGGTTCTCAAGGTTTGGAACGTATGCGGGCACCGAGGACTCCTATCGAGTGCGAATGCGTGGCCTGAGAGTCGGGTCTGTGCCGGGCTGCACCCAGCCACCCTTGGCAGTCGCCGGGCCCTTGTACTCGGTCCAGCCAATGGCCAGCAGGTCGATCGCGGTTGCCGCGGAGGCGGTGCCGGAACGCTGCTTGCCGAGCTTGGGTTCCTCGACGGTCAGGAGGCGATTGTGGTTCGGGCCGAGGATCCGACGCTCCATCATGTCTGTCATGGGGCCAGCTCCTCGTTTTTGCCGGGTTCGCCGGTGAATGTGGCAGGATCCGGCGCAGGCTTACCCTGCTCCAGCTGCACACGGGCGATCTCTTCCTTGATCTCAGTTTCTGTGAGGTTGTCGTCACGGACACGCTCACGCACACGCGCCTCAAGAGAGATCGCACGAGCCATGTCAAGAATCTGCAACGTGCGTGCCCGCTTCTCCGGGTCTTCCTGCGAAATCTTTGCGAACGTGACCTCAGGGATGCCAAACTCGCCGCCACCCTTACCCGGGAACACCACACCATCGATGGCCAGCGAGAGGCGTGCGAGCTTTGCGAGAGCAGGTCGGGCGTGGATGCCCTTCACGTCTCGTGTGGCCTCAGATTCGCTTCTGTCATCATTCACTTCGGTGGCGGTCTTGCTGCCGGACGGTTGAACCTTCCCGAATTCCTTCGGTGACAGTCCGATCGTGCGCAACACACGACGTTCGAGCGCATCAATAATGTTCAGGTGTGTTTCGTCACGGATGTCGAACTGAGTCTGTGTGATCTGTGACGCCAGAGAGTCGCCAGCAGAGCCGAGCGCGTTGATGCCCGAATACACCTGGCGGTACACATCAAACGTGGCACCCTTACCCACACCGGAAGTCTCAAGGTATGACTCGGGGACGGTGAGGCGACCCTGCCCGTTGTCAACATCACGGAACAGTGAAGACCACATCTGGTCGACCTTGTCGAAAACGGGTTCGTTGCCGAGGAAGTCGGAACGACCAACTGAGGCGAGTGGCCCGAACTGTTCCCAATCCGGGTTCGGAAGCATGTTGGGAATGTACGAGACCGCCATCTCGGAAATACCTGTCGCAACACTGACCGTGTACTTACCATCAGTAGCAAGAGCCAGGTACTCCACAGGAGAGATCAGACTTGAAAGGTGTGCAGTCTCCGTGTGCTCAGTGATGGGCACAGCCTGACCGAGAACGTTCTCGCTACCTTTGTGGAGTGTGTACCGGATCAGACCAGCCGTGTGCTCCTCGATGAGGCGGAAGATGATGTTCGCGTTGTCGGTGCGGTACTCAGTCCACAACTTCACCGAAGCGAGGCGACCATGACGGAACGTGGGGATCGCAACATCAGCACGATACGCCTTAGGGAAGACATGGTCGGCAACGTCGGTGTCCCACACGGGGGCAAGGTAAGCACCACCGAGAGCGGATGCGTACTCGCCAGCAATCAGCAGCTGCGAGTGTGACTCGTCAGAACGCATAATCAGATCAAGGCGTGCCTGACCGGACTTGTTCTTCTCCTCGAAATCGGGAAGCTCAATGCGGGGCGCTTCACCAAACAGCAACGATGACGACTTCTGTGCAACATCAGCAGGCAACGGCAAATGCAGTTGGGTGCGGTTCTCACCCTCAGCAACAGGTTGCCCCCAGAACATCTTCGACAGGCCACCAATAACACCACCACGATGCGCAACACCCTTATGCACATGGGTTGCAACACCGGTGCCGGAGTAGATCGCTTTGATGGTGGCCATATCGCCAGCCCACCAGGCGCGGTGTTCGTTGTAGCGTGCGCCCGCGATGTGGAAGGGGGAGGGTGGCCACTGGTCGGCGTTTGCCATGAGGCCTCCTTAGGCTGCGAGCTTGACGTGTTGACGCCAGATGGATTCGGTTGTCTGCAGCGCATACCGGAGGGCATCCTGCGAGTGGTCGTTGGCCTTCACGGGCTTGTCGTCGCCCTTGTCGGTGGCCTTCTGGTCCCACACGTATTCGGTGACTTCCTTCTGCCATCCCGGGCACCGCTCGGTGACGAGCAGCTTTCCAGCGGAGAGCAGCGACGCGACCGTGCGGATGCCGTTCAGAACGTCGTTGTCAGCCTGAGTGGAGATCAGCCCGTCCTGCTGGAGTTGCACCCGGAACGACGCCGCAGACGGGTCGAGGATGACGTACTGGGGTTGCAGCGGGAACTGTGTTGGAGGCAGGTGGGGCTCGGCCAACCAGTTGCGGAGGCGGAGTGAAAGTTCAGCGTCGGTGAGCTTCTGTTTCTCGGCGATGGACTCGTACCGCCACTCGTCGACTGCATACAGCTTCGAGTGTTCCTTGCCGTACCGGTCGGTCTCGGTCGCGAGGCCCACGATGATGGCGGCGGTCGGATTCGTTGTGCCGTAGTCGATGCCAACTGCGAGGAGCATGCGCATCGGTGGCAGGTCGGCCCAGGCGATGGTGTGCTTGGCAGGGTCCCACATGTCGAAGATTGCGCCCTCGGCGTTGGTCCACAGCCCGAGGATGAACCGATCATAGAAAGCACCGGTGAACGATGCCTTCATGTCAGTGACGTACTCGGCAGTCAGTGAGGGGTTGTCGTCCATGGTGAAGTGGAAGACGATCATGTTCTTCTGCTCGGCCTGCAGGATGAACTGCTGACGCAACCAGTGGTTGAACGATCCGGGGTTGGTGGTCGCGAGGAGTCGGGCGCCGTCGACGCGCAGGCGGGTGAGCAGCATCTCCCAGAAGCCGAGCGGCAGCAGTGTGGCCTCGTCAACGTAGGCGATCTCCACGGTCGCGCCGCGGATCTTCTCCTCCGAGCGGGCATCGTTCGCGCCAACCAGGTGGACTTCCTTGCCGAGGATCATGGCCGTGTTGGAACCGCGAGTGTGGAACACCTGTGTGGCCATGTCGCCGTAGAGTTCGTACCGTTGCATCGGCTCGATGATGTTGCGCTCGATGGTCTGCAGCGTCTTCCCGACGATGACGATCAGCCCGGTGCCCTTCGCACGCTTCACGGCGATGAACAGGGCGAACAGGGACGCGATGGTCTTCCCGGCTGACACCGCACCAACCCACAGGGCGATCTTCTTCAACTTCGACCGTGCGATCGAGCGCATCTGCTTCCGCGAGAGGCTCGGGGCCGGCTTAGTCTCCGTCATCATCTGGCTGTGCGTCGAAGAACTGCTCAAGGTGATCGACCAGCGACTCGGCGCGGCCGATACCCTCGTTCGTCTTCTCCAGCACCTTGGTGGCCTTGTCGAACGCGATTCCCGCGCTTGTCAGCGCCTGCCGTCTAACGTCGGGCGGCGGCCGGTCGAAGGTGTGCTCGGCGAACGTGTTGTCCTTGCCCCCGAAGTTGTACACCGTGAACGAATCGTCGAGTTCAGCGAGTCCCTCGCGCGCCACGACCATCATCTCCCTGGTTAGCGCTAGGCGGTCCTTCGCGAGGTCGATGGTGTGCGCACGAACAGCGAGAGCAGTCGGTGCGCGGTCGAACTCGACGCCCTCGGCGGCAGCCCAACGTGTAACAGTGGCCGGATCGAGATCGAGCGTTCGGGCAATGGCGTTGCGGCTGACACCAAGATCGAAGAGTTCCCGGGCCTTAGCGCGCGTTTCTGGGTTCATTGGTGAACGGGCCATGAAGATCACCTCTTGGCCAGTCCTGCTGGCTCTGTGGGTTGAGGCGTGGCCTCTACGTGTTGGGGGTTAGCAACGGTTGCACGGGCATCCCGCTACTCCGAAGCCGCCTGTGGGTTTTTCGGGGTGGCGGTCGTCGTAAGTTTCAGTGCAGCCGCATCCTTCGGGGCACGGTCTTTGCTTCGAGTGGACTGTGATGCCTGCGACAAGTGCTTTGTGGGCTGCGCGTTGTTCGGCGGTGGCTTCTGGGTATATCTGGTCGAACAGGCTCACGGGCTCAGTTCTCCTTGACGGGGTTCGGCAGGCTTTCGCAGGTACACCTCACCCGGGAAAGGTAACGGGTGGTGCTCGTGGCTGGTGTCCTTCGCCTGTGATTCCATTCAGCGTTGACGTTGGCCTGCCGAAGTGAGTGATCCCGGCCCGACTTGCACGGGCGGCAACCAGACCGGAGAGCGACTCACGGGGATAGGGGGAAGGGTGTTCCGAACTCATCGACGGATGTGCCACTCTTGGCGGCTATTGGGGTGCCCGTGTGGTCGGAAGTGGTTGCACGAAAAAAGCCCCCAACCGAAGTCGAGGGCCCTTTCATGAAGTTCGTGCTGCACCTGTTTTTTACAGACTAGTGCAGTGCCCTCCCATTATGGCACGAATCGGGATGGGTCAGTGCAATTCGGCGCTTCAGCGTGTCGTCTTGCGGCGTGCGGCGTTACGTCTGTTGGTGCACGTAATGCAGTAGCGATGACTCCGACCCTTCTTGTCTTTCCATATCCGGGTGTTGCTCTCCGAGTATTCATGTCCTTGAGGGCATTTCCGGAGTAGTGCCGTCAAGCTTCGCTTGCTATTCGAAACCATATCGGTGAGCACCATGTGCTCGGTATTGATGCATGCCGGGTTGTGGCACATATGGTCAATTACCTGACCGGACGGGATGGGGCCGACTCGCACCCAGTAGGACAATCGATGCGCGTAGACAGCCGTCTTGTCGATGGTCATCGTGCCGTAGCCCCGCTCGGAGCGCGAGCCGCCCCAATCAATGCAACCGCCATCCCGAAGGATAGACCTACGCTCCAAGCGTCGCCTAACCTCCGGGTGGGAACTCGCCTTGACGTACTTGCCGTCGTTGGTGTTTGCGGTTGTCATGCGCTCATAATACCATGAATTACCCGTGTAGTTCGTCGGCGTGTCCCGGTTCTGGGGTTTCGTCAATCTTGGGGTTGTCGAGTTCCCACGCAAACCCTCGGACGCCGGCCGATCCGGTAGCTCTCCATGCGCAGCATCCGCATTCGACGGCGCTCTGTTCGAGTCCTCCCTGTCCGTCTGGGCGGTAGGTGGCGGTGAGGGTGACGCGTTTCTCTGTGTCGTACCATCGACCGCCTTTGCCTGTGAGTCCGGAGTTTAGGACTTTCACGAACCAGCCGAATCCGCATTCTGGGCAGGGGTATGGCTGTTTGGTGTTGGGGTTGATGAGCTCGAGGATGATGGGGGCAGTGATCTTTGCTTCGATACGTGTCTCCCATGCTCCCCACATGTCAGACCACCGGTCAATGTCGGTTTCGCCGGCGGTGACCATGAACGCCGTGTACCAGGTGCGAAGGTTTTGCTCTGGTGTGAGGTGCGGCACCTTGTCTGAGGTTTTCCGGAGCTCGGTGAGGATGAGCGCTTCGAGGGTGTCGTATTGCTCGAGGGCGTCGGTGTCGAATGGAACTTTGGAGTTTGACGCGGCAAGGCCATTGCCTCCGGTGAGGCTGGATGCGATGGCGTCTCTGAGGAGTTTGATGAGGGGGTCGCGTCTTACCCAGCGTGGGCGTCCTTCGATGTTGGCCCGGTAGGGGTGCTCGATGGTGAGTCGGTCTATGACGTCGAGCAGGGTGTCGGTCATGGTGTCTCCTGTTCGTTCTGCAGGTTGGTGATGCGTTGTTCCCATGTGGTGCGGCCGGTTCTGAGTCCGTCGATCCTTGCGGTGAGGTCTTGGCCGCGTTCGGTGCGGCGTTGTTCTCGGTTCATGTTTTCGAATTCTTCGATTTGGGCGATGAACTGGGCGAGGATGTAGCGGGCGGTGGAGAGTTGGTTTTCGATAGGGAGGCTCATGGTGTGCCTTTCGTGTCAGTGGTGGACTCCGGGATGGGGTGCGCCTCTGGCGGATACGGGCAGCGATACCGGGCAAGCATCACTTGACACGTTTCGCTGAACTTCCCGGGCTGGAACTTATGGTCAAGAAATGCGGCGGGTTGCTCCGGTGTGCTCGACTTCTGAACCTCAAGCCACCAGTCGTCCTCCCACTCGACACGAACCGGATACGTCCCGAGAGTCAGACCCTCAAACGTTTCGTTGGTACCAACCTGCTCGAACACGTAACGCAGAGCACACTGGTCAGACTCCACCAACCAGTCACCGTCGCAGTAACTGTGTTCTTTTCCGTGTCTCACGCGCTCGTCGCCATAATCCGGATTCAACGCTTGGCACGCCTTGCGCTTGCAGGGCATAAACACCGCGCAGTCGCCGCCGTGGTTGCCACCGAACTCGAACTCGTAGTCGTCGTTCTGCTCGTCCGGTAGGCGTGTGATTGTGACTGTGTGGCTCATGACTTCTCTCCTTCAGGTTGTTCGGGGGTGCGCAGCGATTCTTCCCGCCATGCTGCGAGCCTCGGCTTGTGCTTCGTCAGGTAGTCGAGCGCGGCTTCCGGTGGCCGCAGTGACCCGACCCGATACGCGAGCAGCAGCTTGTCCTGAGCGTCAACGATCTTCACCGCAACGCTCAGCGCCTCCATCGGAGACTTGATCGGCCTACTCATTGGTCACCACCCCCCGTGCGGATACCCAACCCGTCCAAAACCGCACGAGTACCCGGAATAACCTCCGGGACAGGAACAGCAGGGGGTGGGGTCAGAGCAGCAGACAGGGCTCGGAGTGCGTCGCCGGTGTACGCCTCCCAGTTGGAGTGTTCCAGCGAGTGATCGTCATCGTCACAGTCGTCGTGGTTCCAGTCGCTTGCAGCGTTCGCCATGTGCTTCGCTAATATTTTGACGCTGGCTTCTGTGACCTCTACCTGTACCGGCTGAGAGCGAGTCCACCCAGCAGCGAGAATCGCGTCAGCAAGAAACCGCTCGAACGACGGAACAACTGAGCCGGGAGGTTTCCCAATCGCGCTCATGTCGTCGTAACGACCCTCAGCCTCCTCGATCACACCCTCCAGCGCTTCCGGGTCGGTGTCGGATGGTTCCGGGTCGCAGATGCATTCGAGGTCGTTCGGATCTGACCACGCGACACAGATCGCCGAGTGCTTGCGGTCGGTGTCGGATGGTGCAGCCTCAGGAATGTCAGAGCATTCGTGAGAATCGGCCATTTTCTGCAGTTCGGAGACTGGGGAACCCCACCCTCCCTCTGATGAACAACGACCACATGACCACATTCTGTGAGAGCAGCCAGTCCGGCACAAACCAGCAGAGCAATCGGTGTCAAGACCTCGGAACACAACACGCACGGTCGATGCAGACTCAGGCTTGTATTCGTTACTCACGAGGACACCTCCCATTCGGTCACAGTGCGACTGACAATCTCGATACTCGGATGTCCGCGACGCTGGTTCCACCTCACGTTCTGTTCTGGGCCAACGAAATGCGGTTTGGGGAAACTAAGCGCGTCCGGGTTGGACAGTCCCCACTCCACTTCACCTGTTGCCGGGATAGGCAGAGCAGCGGTCGGTGCGGTGACAGCAGCAGCAGCTTCCAGCTCGGCGATTCGTTTACGTGCCCTCACCAACTCCGCCCAATACTTCGCAGCCATGTGTGGAGACTCATCAAATGGATTAGGTGCGGTGACAGACTCCAAAGCATCCGCCGCAGCAGTAAGAAGAATCTCGGTTTCGTTCTTGCCTCCATCGCGGACACGTGTGTACATTCGAGCTTTCCGGCGCAGTGCCGCAATCAGGTCGGGGATGGAAACCTCAGGCTTGTCTCGGTCAATCTGTGAGTTGTTCATCAGTGTTCCTCTCAGGTGGCATCAACTCGTGGGTATGGCAGTAGCAGCCCGCATCAAGGCATCCGTACTGCTTCGTGTGGCAGAACTCGCACCGTTTACATTCGGTATCGCGTCCCCTGAAATTTCCGTGCACCCGATCGGTGCCATTTAGGAGCGCCATGGTGCCTCCTTGAATCGCAGAGTTGGCGCTTCGTCTTCCTCGTACAGCGAGTAGCCGATGAACTCTCCATCGCCCATCCGCACATGCGGGTCAACCCAGTCGAAAAACTTCTCGATCTCGTTGTCATAGTTCTTCAGATTTGCTCTGAACGAGACGCTCCAAGCCTTCGCGATGTCGTCGTACTCGACTACGAAATGATTAGCCTGCGGAAAGTAGTAGCTCGAACAACTGGTGACCATTGTGAATCTCGGCGCACGGAAGAACTCGTGGTCGGGCCAATCCCAGACATCCTCACGCCCTAGCTTCTTGATGATCTGGGCGGCTTCTTCGTCAACCTCGGCCCGGAAGAATATTTCCGTATACATGCCCATCTCAGAACGGTGTTTCATCGTTGTAGCTACCGGGAGTGTTCCACACGTCCCCTGAGGTCTCAGGACTTGCCGGGGCAGTCGTAGCCCACGGTTCCTCGTTCGGAGCGCCTACGGTGCCCTGAGAGCCGCTACGACCCTCCGCAGCCTCCACACGGTCAGCCCACACCACAAGGTCGTAGAATTTCTTGCCCTCATGCTCGCGAGTCTCCGTGACCTCACGACCCCACACCTGAACCCGATCACCCTTACGAAACATCGTCAGGTCAATCCCAGCCGACCGCGGAACCTTGATCGTGCGAAACGTGCGACCAACCGTCTCGTACTTGCCGTCATCGTTCTTGCGACTGTGAGGCTCGGCTGTCTTCATGCCCCAGCTCGGGTGCTCGTCGGTGTTCTTCGTCCACGCTTCAACGAACGCGGACTCGATTTCAATTTTGGCCATGACTAACTTGCTCTTTTCTGGGCTTCAATAACCCGTTGTGCTGTCTCAATTTCTTGCCGCGTGAACATCCGCTCCACCGCGACCTGGTTCTCAACCTGTGCTTTCTGCCGCAAAAACTGTTGACGTTTGCGTTCCGTTTTTGAGAACGTCCGCTCCCGATCACGAAGAACCTTTGACCGGGTGAGCGTCGCCAACCATGCGGTGAACGCATGGTCGGATGCGGTCTCGATATAGGTCATGACGACACCGCCCGCGAGCCCATGAACTTGCGAATGAGTCGACGCTGCTCGTGGCCGCTCAACCTCACCAACGGGTCCAGCACCGAAACCACACGCGCAGCAGCCACCCCGTACGACTCCACAGGGTCAGGCGACGGTGTCAGCTCTCCGAGTGGTTCAACCCGGTAGACCGCTCCGAGTGGGTAACCAGCGGCGTACACCTTCGCGTAGTCCCGCACCGTCGTGACGTACACCACTGTCGGGTCGAGGTTGTCCTCAGGCAGCGGGGCGCCGACTCGACGCGCCTCGCATGTTGGGCAACCATCGACCAGATGAGCTGTCCCAGATTGCGGGGTGATGATGTCGCCGGGCTTCATCCCTGGCGCGCCACCGTGAAACATGCCACCCATCACGCCACCGCCCCAATGTCGAGGTCGAAGTACGCCTGCTGCACCTCAGCCGGAGTCCGGCGACACGTCGTCGCGATATACGCGTCCACGTTGTTGACGACCCGTTTCGCTTTCGACACGATTGCCTCGGCCAGGAGCACCGCACCAAGCGACGACACCGGCTCACCAGTAGTGACCGCGAGCGCATCACAAACCGCAGCAAGATTGCCTATCCCTGCCCGCCTCGCACGTTGCTGGACGACATCATTTACTGCGTCAAGTCCAGAATTTGACCCATCACTTACTTGACTTGACTGGGTTAAGTTAGTTACGTCAGTCTCTACTTCTGACTCTGACTCTGACTCTGCTTTCGTTGAGGTTCGCTCCCGGTTATTTCCACGAACCGGCTTGGTATCCGAGTCGGTTATGTTGAGGTTCGTCTTCGGTCGCCCGCCCTTCGCCCCGTTCGTCCGGTTGCGCTCAAGGCGTGCAGCGATCGACGCGCGCGTCTCCTGGTGCTCGGCGTAGTTGTGGATGACATATTCGCCGTCGATGATCGCGAGCGACGGCCGCTCCGGGTGGTTGTTGAGCAGTTCCTTCAACGACTTCGCACGCCACTCCGCAGTCGCCACTGCTACGGGAATGCACCCGTCGAGGTCGTGGCGGCGTGAGTATGCGTTCATGTCGAGGAACGTGATGATCGCGTTGTCGGACAGTATCTTGATCTTCGGGTGGTCGAGGAAGTCGACGGGGAGCGACATCCATGGCCGTTTGTCGGTTGGCATTACCTCATCACTCCTTCTCTAATTGCGCCGATCAGTACCAAATATTCGATAGCTGTCAGAGGGTTGATTTGTTCCTTGTTGCCGGCGTCATCGAATCGCCACCACGTGGCATCGACACGGCGAAATATGGGCACGAGTAGGGGGTCGAAGCCTGAACGAATCGACCAACCGAGGGACTCTCCGATGTACCCGGAGTGGGCTGTGCCGTGGCAGCCGTCGATGTTTCCGCCGACAGCACCAACACACACATGCAGCCCGTTTGCTGGATTCCCAAATCCCAACCTCGACTTGAAGAGCCGGTGGTGAATTTGGGCAGCAGGTGCCACCCCGCATCCTTCACAAACACCACCGGAACGGGCAACGATCAGACGTCGCGCAACGGGGGAGAACTCACGCGGCCACCGGTTCAGGGTTCTCATGCTGCACGCTCCACGTCTATCCCGTTGAGGGCTTCAGCAACAGCCATACCCAAATCGCGAGCTGCTGGCGGAGTGACCGCATTCCCAGCCTGTTTGACCTGCTCCCGCTTCGTACCGCCCAAGTAGTAGTCGTGCGCGAACGCCATACCGACCTTGATCTCGTTCGGGGTGAGCATCCGAAAGAGGACGTCGTCAACGTCAAGGCTGATCTCCGACTCCACCAACCCGTACCGGTCTGTGGTGGTGAGGGTGCCGTGTGGGTCGCTGGTCGGCTTCCCGGCCTCGGACGCACCGTAGTAAGGGACGAGCAGCGACTGGTGACCGCCGGTCGTGAGCGTGCGCAGCTCCTCGGTGACAGGTGTACTCATCTCCGCGCCGCCCGTGTTGTTCCGCATCACGAGCGCATGATGGTTGCCTCCCGCCGATACCGTGTCGATCGGGTGCGTCGCAGGCTTCGTCACACCGTTGTTACGGAGCGGAACGATCAATGCCTGGCCCGCACCATCCGCGACCACAGTCGTCAGAGGTTCGCGTGCCGGGTCGAGAGTGCGCTCACGCTGACGGAACTGCGCAAGGAACGGCGGAAACGCGATCGCCGTTTCATTGCGGGTCGACTGGGTACGTGCCGGGTCGCTCGCGAGGGAAGCCGACTTTCCCTCCCTGCCCTCAACAGGGATCATGAGAGGCGAGTAAGCAATACCCTTCGTCTGTGCCGTTGTCTGCGTGTGCATCGGATCGGACGAATGCTGCACCGTACCCTCACCGCGGATCCCATCCGTGATGAGCGGGTGCACCGCCACCCCGTACTCGGCAGTCGTGTTCTGCGTGCGAAGCACCTCATCGGTCGGCCAAGCGCGGATGTAGTTACCGGGCTTCCCGTTCACCGAGTCATATGTGTTCCCTGCAGCGGCGAGCACGATCGGCTTCCAGTACCGCTCAATGCCCTTCTCAATCCGTGCACGAGTCTTGTCAGCGAGAGGCTTCTTCTTATCCCCAATACGCTCACCCGCAATAGACCAATCAATCGCCGATGCTGCGGGCAACCATGCGGGTTCGATGATCTGGTTACGGCACTCCACCCGAGGGCAACGGTAAACATATTGAGCTCTGTACCTGCCCCAACGTTCCTCTTTCTTGAACGCCTGCACCGCGGACACCATGCCGTGCATTTCGCAAAACGCCTGCGGGCGGGTCCACTTGCCGATGTTCGGCTTCCGCTCACCCTTACGCCAGAACACGATGTACATGCGGTCACGAGACTGCGGAGCCGGAAGACCAGCACCCTGCGCATGCATCGAGTTGAGCCACACAAGCTCGTGCTCGTACCCGAGGAGCTCCATCGTCATCAGCCACGCAGGGAACGGAACCCACCGGTACGCATCAACGACGTTCTCAATGATGATGGCCCGATACTGGTGGTGCTCAGCAAAGCGGGGCACGTCATACATAGTCGCGCGGGAACGGTTAGCGGCCTCGTCGGGCAGCGGCGCAGTGCCGTCCATCTCGAAGAGAGCCTCGTTGACGGCGCGCTGCCGCTTCACACCCTTCGCCACGGAATGGTTCGTGCACTCCGGCGACGCCCACAGGATATCGGTGCGCTGGAAGTAGCCCGGGTTCACCTGCGAGATGTCCGCGCTCGAGTGATCTGTTTCGGGGTGGTTGATCTGGTGGGAGTCGATCGCTTGCTGCCAGTGGTTCGCAGCGGTGACGACTTTGAATCCTGCGTCAACCAGTCCCGAGGATGAGCCGCCAGCTCCGCAGAAAAGATCTGTAACGGTGAGGCCGTTCCATGGCACCGTCGGCTGCTTGTAGCCAATCGGAGCGAGTGTTGCTGTAGTCATGACGCCACCGCCTCATTGTCGAGCAGGTCGAACAGCGTCGGTACGGACGCGCGCGCATCATGGCGTCGTAAGTACACGAGCGAGTCAGCGACGGATGCCGGGTTCAACTCCGACGAGTACGCCCGACGCCCAGCCTGCACCGCGCACAGCGCAGTCGAGCCGATCCCACCGAACGGGTCATAAACCAGATCACCCGGATTCGAATATATATTGATGAGACGGCGCGGAATATCCAACGGGAACGGGCAGATGTGGTTCTCAACATTCCGCTTCTTCTGCTCCGAATTGAGCGTTTCGATGCGAAGAATGTCGGTCCACACGTCGGGGTGCCAGGATCCGGGGACGAGTGCCGCGAACGTGCCGGGGAGGGCGTTGCGCGCGGCAAGAGTCGTCGCAAGCTCCACATGCGCGTCGTAGTCGTAAACGCTGCCCATTGACTGCTTCGTGAAGATACGCTGCCGAGTCTCCGGGTCGAGGGCCGCGAGCTCGTCAACCGGCAGGTAACGGTCACCCGACACACGCCAGTCGGCGGCGGCGTCGATCTGCCACTGCCCGACCGAGTAAGCCGCGCGGTCCTTCACGATCCGCTCGTCAGTCCACCCGACTGTGCGATCCGTCTGCGGCTTTCCAAACAGCAGCACATACTCGGGCGAGCCAACACCGATAGGCCCATGGTCCTTGAGCATCTTCGTGTACGAGAGGCGGTAAGTCTGATTGTTCTCCCGCACAACATCCGTCGTGACGGTGATCATTCCGTAATAGTCGAAGCCGTGGCCGGTGTAGTGGGCGATCGCTTCGGCATGCAGCGGAGAAACGGTGTAGCGGCCCTTGCCGGTGACGGATCCGAACAGCATCCGGTCCTTCACATGCACGGCCATGATGCGGCCCGGTTGCAACACGTTGAACAGTGACGGCGTGAGGTAGTCGTTTTGCCACCAAAAGTGATCGTTGTCGTCGGTGTGGCCGAAGTCGGCATAGTTCGGCGAGTACTCGTAGTGGTTGCCGAACGGGATCGACGTGACGATCAGTCCAACGGAGTTCTCTTCCATGTGGTCGCGGGCCTCAACAGTGGAATCGTTCAGAGCGACAGTCCACGCGTCACCGGTGAATGCTTCCCGCTCAACACCCATTGCCCGGGTCAGTTCGGTACTGATCGACGTCGGGTTCAAGCCGTGCTCACGCAGGATGTTCGACATGGTGTCGGTGAGTTCGTCGTGCTCGCGCCACTTCTGCTCCAACGTCGACCGCACTTCAGACTCCGACTCGGCGAAGATCAGGACAACCCGGCACGCTCGCTTCTGGCCGAAGCGGTGGATGCGGTGCACTGCCTGCACGGTCTGCTCGAACTTGTGAGTCACCCCAACGAAGATCGACAGGGCTGCCTGCTGCAAGTTCAGCCCCTTGCCGAGCTGCACAGGCTTGCCGACGAGCGCCGTCGTCTTGCGATCACGCCACTCATCAAGGCGACGCTCGTGCTCGTCATCGCTAAGACCACCGTGCACAGACGAGAAGCTCACGCCGACGGCCGTTAACTCCTGCTCAATGAGCTCCTGTTCATCGTTGAGGTCGCACCAGAGGATGATCTGCTCGGTGGTCATTTGGGCATCGATGTGCCGCTGCAGCGCCGCTTGCGCTGCGGTGTGGTCGCCGGCGGCTACCTGTAACCCGCACGCGCAAGTGGCAGTGCGGGGCATCACGGTCATGTCCACCAGCGAGAGGTGATGCGCGAGCCCGTCGATGGAGGAACGCTGCTTCGCGTGCTCGGTGACGAGGGCCATCATGCGGGCGACGCGCGCCGTCAACGTGTTCCGCTTCTCCCGTGCGGCACCGACGAGGGACATTGCACCACCGCGCACAAGAACAGCCTGGCCATCACGCTCGACCTGATCCGACATCATGTCGATGGCTACTTCCTCCCACTCCACAAGCAGCGGCGGCAGGTCGTAACCTTCGTCGGAGAATCCGAGGTCAGAAGGTCGCTGCAGGAAACACGCCCACGTGTTCAGCCACAGCCAGAACTCCCGCTCCTTATGCGGGTAGAGCTTGAGGTTCCCGGCCTTCGAAGAGTCACGGTGGAAGAACCGTGTGAGGGCGGCACCGGTATCCATGATGCCGAGAAACCCGGCGTAGTGAATTAGTTCCTTGTGCCGGTTCGGTGAAGGGGTTGCCGTCGCCACGAACCGGAACGGCACCGAATCGAACAATTGCAGGAACTCCTGATACGTCTTCGACCCGAACGAGCGCAGCACGGCAGCCTCATCGAGAGACACAGCATCGAACTGGTCGACATCGAGTCGGCCATCGCGCACGGACTCGTAGTTGGTGACGTAAATCCCTGACCAGTCGGCATCGATCTCCTCGGTGCGCCGGATGAACCGCACCTCGAGGCCGAGGTGGTTGCGGCCGTCGCGGATGATGTCCCCGCGGACACCGAGCGGCGCCACGATCAGCGCGCGGCTGAGGGCCACCGGAGAGTTCGGGTGCGTCAGGATCAGCCGGAGGATCTCGAGCTGCATGATCGACTTGCCGAGGCCATAGCGGGCGAAGATCGCACGGCGACCACCAGCGACAGCCCACTTCACAACCGCTGCCTGATGAGGCTGGAAGTTGGGGTGGCCTTCACGCATGATGGGCGACAGGTCATCGTCTGCGACTTCGAACCCGAAACGGCGGTCGAATGCGACCTTGTCCCTCAGGAACTCGTCGTAGCTGAGGTGACCGGTGTTGCCGGTCGAAAGAGTCAAAGTCATTTGTTCTGCTCCTGCTTTTGGCGGGCAACAATGTCGTCGCCGAGATCAGTGATTGTGATGGTGAAGTGCGGTTCGGCGCCTGCCTGAAACCGGATCGTCGCGGACGGTTTCTGCATGTGCGCAGGGTCATCGTCGTCAACAATTCGGGCGGAAGTGCCACGGTTCGAACCGATACCGTCGTAAATTGCCTTCAGCAGTGGGGCGAGATTGTCGGTATCACGGTTTCGGCGATCAGCGACAACCCACACAACGTCGACACGGACATTGTCCAGACCTGGGACTTTGGCGGCGCGGGTGCGCAGCATTATCTCCTCGCGGATCATCTGCGTGTTCTGGTGCTTGACTCGCCAGTGGCAGCGGTCGTTCGCTGAGAGCCCTTTAGGTGGGCGGGGATAGTTGAGGTCGAAAGACCAAGCCGTGGTCATCGTCTGCCCCCGTACCCGTTGTACGCAGCCTGCACACCCTTGTTCACGTTCAACATTCCGTACAGCTTTGATGTGAGTGCTTTCAGGGTGTCGTCGGCGTAATGCCATGCCGTTTTCGCGTTGTGCCATTCCTCGAGTTCCGGCATCGCTTCCACGTTGGCGAGCGCGCGAGCCCGAGTCACGGACATGCTTGCCGCGTGTGCTGCGAGGGACGTTTCCCGCCGACGCGAGTGGGCGCGCTCGGCGGCGTACCGAATCTCATTCAGTTCGAGCATCTTCGCGGGCATCTGCTCAATGAGAGTGGTCAGCTCGGTGATGAGATATTCCATCTCGGCAGGGTTCGCCGGAACAAAATGGATGAGCTCACCACCACGAGTGAGAACATCAACCGTTGCGCCACCTTCTGCACCTGCAGGGGAAGTGACTGTGGGGGTGTCGTCGGTGAAGTGAGTCATCGCCCGGCCTCGGCTTCTGCTGCGGCCTGCGCTTCGTAGTCGACGTCCGTTGGGGTCGTGGGTTCAGACTCGGCTTCTGGCGCCGGGGTTGCCTCTGGTGCGGCTTCCTCATGCGGAGCAGGTTCGTCCGTGGGTGCGTCCGTTTCTGCGGGCTGGGTTTCGGCGTTCAGCATCCCGTAGCGGGTGTAGGCCTGCGTTTGTACGGCGTCGGTGAACTCATTCAAAGCCTTCGCCCGTTCGGAGATCTCCTTGACGGCATCCTTCGTGTCGGCTTTCTTGATCAGCGCACCCCAGTCCTCGGACGGTTCGACAACAAACACTTCGCTGCTGTCATAGGTGCCAGCGTCGATGTCCTCAGCCGTGTACAGCCCAGAGAGTTCCATCGGGAACAGGCGACGGAACCCGTGAGTTTCAGCACGGATGCCGAGCATGTGCCCGGGGCGGGTCGTCCAGTTGCCGCCCTTACCTCCGAACTCGGCCATGGTGACGGTCTGCTCAAGCGGGCGACTGATGCCTTTCCGGTAGATGCGGATCCGTGCGGCGTGCGGTGCTTTCGGTGGGACGGTCGACCATGGGCCGTCTTCGGTGGCCTGCCACTCGATCGGGTCTTGCCCGTCGTATTGACCGGTTCTCTGTGCAACCAGGCGCATGCCATCAACACCCACAAGCACAGTCCACTTGCCACCCATTTGTGCGGCGTAGATCTGCTTCGCAGTCGGGTCGAGGCCGGTGCGCTGACATGCCTGAATGAACGCAGCCATGATGCCGGACGGGGCGAAACGACGGTTTTGCCCTTCCATCCACGTGAGGCCGGCGAACTCCATGAGTGCGGCGGTGTCGGGGTTCCATGTTGCTGGGACGACGGAGCTGGGGAGCACCATCTCTGTGGTTGAACTCATAGTGCGTTCATCTGCCTTTCGAATTCGCGCGCCCGGGTGAGGCGGTCGAGGAGGTCTGTTGCGAGGGGGAGAATCTTCGACGTGAGGTCGACGATCTTTGGGTGGTTGCGGGGGATGGTGAGATTCTTTGGTTCATCAGCGCGGGGAATCCACCCACCGGTAATCGGGTCAGTGACGAGCTCCTGCCAGATGAACTCGATCTCTTCAAACTCGGGGACGACAACGAACTGCCATGCGATCTGACGCCATTCGCCCAACGTGGGACCGGTCACGACCTTGTTGTGCTTGGCCTTGCACTCAGCCCCACGGGTAGCGTCTGCACCGTCTGGTGTGGCTGCGAACCCGCGGTTGTCGGGGGCGTGGATGAGGGCAATGTTTGGGCTGATACCGGCCCAGGCGAGCATCATTGGCTCCCAGCGGTGGCCTTGTTCGGTGTAGGCGTTGCCGTTCCACTCCCTGCGGGTCAGCTTCTCTTTGAGTACTGATTCCACTGAGGACTCTTTGGCGAGTTTCGCCGCGTCGGACGCACCGACGCAGGGTTGCCGCGCGAGCTTCCACGCGTCCCGGTCGATGCCGTCGTGCAGGATGCGATCGAGGTGGCTCATACTGGCCTCACCTCGGTCTGAGCTTCGAGCGGGATGGCCCCACTCTTCATGTAGTTCTCTGCGAGTGCTTTCGATGAGAATGTGGCAATCCATATCCACGGAACGGCATTGTTGGGGCGCGCGTAGACATCGTGCGCGTCGTGGAAGATTCCCTCAGGCATCAGATACCACCTGTCCGTTGTTCGTTACGGCGGTCGTCGGCACTCGCGAGGATCCGCTCGGCGTAGCCCGGCGATTTTGGGTCATTCAGGTCGTAGGCGTCGTACTCGTCGGCGTCCATCAGATGTCCAACCCTTCGGCGGGGGTCTGGTCGCGGTCAGGCGCGATCGCTTCGAGGAGCGCGTACCGGTCCTCGAAGTAGCGGTAGAACGTCCCAATCGAACAGCCAGCAAGGAGTGCCACCTGTGCGGTCGTCAACCGGTCACGGCCAATAGCGGGGTTGTTGTACAGCTTGATAGCTGCCGTCTTGATCGCGTTCAGGCGAACCTGCGAACGCGTCTGCAGTGGCTTGTTGCGGATGACGGCGCTCACTTTGCGACCTGCCCATCAGCGAGTTCGAGCACATCAATACCGGCCACAGAAGGCATGTCCGGGCGTCCACGATCAATCAGCCCGGTGAAGTGTGCCTCAGTGAGCATCTCGTCAATCTTCGTGAGGCTCGTCGGGTCAAGTGCGTCGCCGTTCTTGATGATGACCAGGCACAGCTCTTCCTCCGAGTGCTCACCTGAGATCGCGACCGCGACGGCGGCAACTTCCCTGTCGGCTGCGTTCACGTTCACAAACGGGGTGCCATCAAGAAGCACGTATTCGTCATCGACCGACAGCCCCGGGTGTGGGAACGTCGCGAGTGCCAGACCATCGAACTTCGCCTTCTTTACCGTCTTGAGTTTCTCGTCAAGAGTGGTGTGCAGGGTGGCGGCGGCATCGTAGGCGGCTTTCGCACGGACATGTTCAGCCTTCGCACGAACCTTCGCGTTGATTTCCTCGACCTCACCGAGCCGGTCACTGATCGCGGACGTATCGATACGCTCCGGGCCAGCCCTGAACGCGCCCATCTGCTCAGTGAGCAGCTCACTGGCGCGTGACAAGAATGTGCGTGCCGCGTCGAGGGCATCCTCGAGGCGTGAGACTTCGGCCTCGGCGCGTTCCTTCTCCGACTCGAGCTTGCCGAGCGCGTCCATCGTCCGGTCGAGTTCGGCGTTGTGCTCGCGGGCCTTCTCGAACTCGGCCACGATGTCGGCGGCTGAAACCTCCACATCGGGGGTTTCCTTCGACGGCGGCACCAATTGAGACAACGCACCCTCAAGGCGTGACTTCTCCCGGTTCGCATCCGTGCGAGCCTGTTCCACCCGCGACTGCTCAGCAGTCAGCGCGGCCATATCGAAACCCTCAGGGAAGATCGACTTCGACATGATCAGTTCGCGGCGCTTCGCTTCATCCATCGCAAGGAACTCGGCAACATCCACAATCACAGTGCCGATACGGTCTTTCAGGATCGCGGTGCCGTCCTGGTACTTGGCGCCGTCGAGGGCACGAACTTCAACGGCTGACATTTTGCCGTTCTTCCACTTGCGGGTGAATGACAAACCGAGGTCGTGGTCGACATACGTCGCTTCACCTTCGAGTTGCCCTTCATGTACGGGGTCGGGTGCGCCCTTGATCGCTTTGTGGGCGAAGATGTGCCCGAATGCGTTCACGAAGCTGGACTTCCCTGCACGGTTCTTGCCGGTGATGACGATGGTGTTGCTGTCGGTGCGGTGTGTGATCTCTCCACGGATGCCGTAGAGGTTGCGGACGGTGAGTTCTTTAGTCATGGGAGGTGCCTTTCAATTTGGAGGATTAGTACTGCGGTGCTGGCGGTGACGTAAACGGTCAGTACCAGCCACCAGAACCGGGGCACCCATTTGGTGCGGCGGCGGTGGGTGGAGGCACGACGCAACTGTTGTGCGTCGATGCCCCACATGGTTTTCATTACGACGTTGCGGAGCTGTAGTGCTCGAACCCACAGTCAGGGCACAACCAATGGCCTGTGTCCGTCTCAGGGTCGAATGTTGCATCGACGTTTCCTGCAAACCCGCACGGGGCGACGCATTCGCGCCACACAATGTGGTCGGTCACAAACTGGCCGGATGATTCCATTGGTCGCTCCAGACGTTGAGGTTCTTGGCGCAGCACTTTTTCGCCCACCAAGATTTCGGTGATTTGCTGAATGGAAGTGGTCACGAGAGCACCCCCGTAATAAGGAGTGCGAACCCTGCTGAGACGGCCACGTTCAGACCGAGCAGGATGGTGCCCACAAGAAGCACTGGTGCGAGACGGTAGTAACCTCTTGGTGCTGGGGTGAACTCACCGTGATCGCAGGTGTACATGCGGCGGCTCATGAGCGGGCCTCCCGTGCAACGCGATCCCGGCGCACCTTCGCGCGCCGTGACGACACCAACGTCGCTACCGTGACTGTGAACAGAATCACTAACCAACCGGCCAACTCGGACACGGTTTGAGAGAACATTTCGGGGGTCACAGTCCCAGCCCCTCACGTATGAGTTCCTGAGCACGTTCGCGCCGAGCGTTGCTCTCGTCTTTGCTGCTCATGTCCCACGGCCCGGAATTCTTCTCGGCCTCGGCAAACTGAGCATCGATGAGAGCCACATATGCGATCAGGTTGGCGGTGTGCTGCCGATCGGCTTGGAGCATGGCCGCGTGGTATCGGGCGATGTCGTACTTTCCAGCGGATGCCGCAGCTTCCGCTTCTGCCTTGTGGTCGATGGCACTCATGCGGACACCGCCGATAGGTTCGACAGCACACGCCGACGGATCGCAGGAAGCGCCGCAGAACGGATGTACAGGGTCGTCCTCACCTGTCCGTTGTGATGCCGGGGCGCGTTATGTTGCGGCATCGACCGGAATTTGTCCGCATGTGCGGCAGCCGCCCGATACTCGTACTCCTTGACATCACGGCCGACTGACTTCGACCACCGCGTACCGATGAGGGTCTTATATACCCATCCGGCAGCGAGTAGACGGTTCCGCAGCTCTCCCTCGGGAACACCGAGCTCGTTCGCTGCGACACGGAACAGCACCACATCGTCATGGTCGACAAACGTTTCGACGTATTCGACCTTCGGGGCGTCAGCTTCGACCTTCGCGGCCAACGCAGAGCGCGCCTCCACTTCATCAGCGAGCATGCGAAGCGCCTCACCATACGACTGGGGCAATGCGTTGACCTCGGAGCGGCTGTAACCTCCCGTTCTGCGAATCGCGGGCAACACTTCGCGGGTGACCCAACGCTTGAAATCAGAAGCGTTCGGCGCTTGGGAGCGAAGAATCGCAGAATACATTCCCGGTTCCGAGACGATAGCGACCGCTTGCATCCCGCCAGGGGTGTGCAGGTCTTGCACCCCCTTGTCCTCAGCGTCGAGAGACCGGAGCATTGCGGATGTGGCGGAGTAGCCGAGTGCCTGAGAAAGATCAGACGCAACCCACCACGGCTCACCGTCAATCACAAGCGTGCGAATATCCACCCCCTCGCGGCGGAAGATGCTAATCTCAGTGTTTGACATCGGTTTACCTTTCGTGTCATGGCCCCGGTTGCACCCGGGGCCTTCTTCTTTGTGCGAGTGGTTACTACTCACGCTGCATCGCCACCAAAAAAAGCCCCCTCGCTAGATGCGTGAGCCTGGGGGACTGCTGCATCTAGCAAGGGGGTGGTTTTTGGGGTGAGCAAGTTGAGAACGTCGTCACGGTTGAAGCGGTACTGTCCGCCGGGGAGCTTCATGGAGGGCGTTAGTTCGCCCTTCTCGACCCATCTGCGGACGGTGGAAACGTCAACTCGTGCGAGTGTGGCGACTTCGCTAGTTGTGATATTCACGAGTTCTTGTGTCATGTAGGAGAGTATGCACACGCCCCGCAAGTCGTGTCAAGCACGACTCGCCGTGCTATCCCCCAGTTTTGGGTATATTGCGCGCAATGCGCGGAATGTGACATAATGCATTCATGACAATGCAGAAGGAAACCCAAAAGTGGATACCGAGAGATAACACCTTCGGTGCGCGACTCGCACTCCTGCGCCAACGCTTCGGATGGAACCTGAAAGAAGCAAGCCTGAACTGCGGACTGCCGCAGAACGCTTGGCTCGAATGGGAATCAAAGGGGCGCGTACCGCGCAACCTTCCAGACGTAGCCCTACAAATCAGCAAATGCACAGGTGTAGACGACTACTGGCTGATGACGGGCCGGTTAGACGAAGATTTGCCTACCGACCCGTCAGAGGGCCTCCTGTCGGATTCGAACCGACGACCCCCGCTTTACATTGTCGACGGTTCAAGCGACTGGGCATGGCCTGCCGAGGCACCCAAAAACAAACTTGCCGCCTAGTCGGGATTCCCAGAATGCCGCACCGAGAGAGTCAACCACCAGCCCCACTACTGGCCCTCGTCAACAACACCCCCGTAGACATAGTGTGCAAACACCATTCAACGACACCGGGGGAATCAATGACATGGACACCAATGCTGGAAGAATTCACCGCCTACCAGCGCGCCAAAGGGCTGAGCCGGCGAACAATTGAGAACCGCGACTACATGATCCGAGCGCTCGCCCGCGATTCCCAACAGCCAGCCGAAACCATCACGATCCAGCACTTGCGGAAACAGCTAGGTCGTGGGGTGTCTCGTGGGACGATGCAAACTGAACGCGGATGTTACCGGGCTTTCTTTACATTCATGTTTGAAGAAAAGTTCCGAACCGACGACCCTTCCGAACGGTTGCCGCTCATCCGTGCCCCACGAGGTCGCCCGCGCCCATATTCTGCCGAGCAAGTAGATCGGCTTTTGAACACTGGCTCATACCGTCGCACGCGCATCATGATCCTCCTGGCGTACTACCAAGGGTTCCGTGCCAGCGAAGTCGCCGCAATACACGGCCATGACATCGACTTAGACGAATCCACCATCCGAGTGCAGGGCAAAGGCGGGAAAGTTGTCATCCTCCCCTTGCACCCCACCATTGCGGATGCGGCCCAGCAGATGCCGAAAGATGATTGGTGGTTTGCGGCACGCGGTGGACGCGGTGGACACATCCACCCCAGAAGCGTCTACGACCTTATGACGCGAGCAAAACAACGAGCAGGGATAGTGGAACCGAAACTTACCGGACACTCCCTCAGGCACGCGTACGGCACTGATCTGGTGCGTTCAGGGGTGGACTTGCGAACAGTTCAAGAACTAATGCGCCACGAATCGTTAGCGACAACTCAAATCTATACACTCATCAGTGATGAACAGATGAGAAACGGTATCCTCCACCTCACCCCGCGCGAGCTCGCGCCACGTTCTGGGCGGCTTGCCGCATGATTCCATGCACAGAGGTGGCGGTAGTGCTCCGCGCGCCGATAGGCTCGGTCGCATGAGAGCCCCCTCCACGACCCTGCTCGGGCTGGCCGTCGTTGCGCTGCTCGCAGGCTGCGCCGCTCCTGCTGTGACGCCCGAGCCGGAACCATCCGAGACTCTGAACCCGGCGCACGCGATCTGCGACGACTTCGAGACCGCCACGAACGACCTCGCCCAACTCCTCATCCTCGTCTGGAACGGTGACGCGACTGATTCTGAAGAGGCGGAACTCAAGAACTTCGCCGACAGATTCGACACACTCTCCCTAGAGGCTGACGGCGAGCTCGCGACCAGGCTCGCGGATGTGCGGGACATTCTGCCCAATGGTGTGTTGCCGGTGCTCATTGACTCCGAGGACTACTTCGATGCGTTGAGTGCTGTGCAGCGTGCTTGTGAAGCTGAGGGTGCAGACTCCGACTACACGACATGGGAGTACTGACGCGGGAAACGACGAAAAGCCCCGCTCCGACCTCTGTGAAGAGGTGGAGCGGGGCATTCGTTTTTGCTGGACTATTGGCAGCTACCGCACTGCAACTCGTCCATCGGGTCGACGGGTACCGCGTACGGTTCGTCGTTCGGATCCTGCACGGGTCAGCGTGCGGTGTAGACCGGTGTGGCGGACGAACCGAGCAACCACTTCTCTGCCTTCGGCCACCGGGCTCCGATCTTGCGGGCACCCCAGTAGTAGAGGGCGATGACTGCGGCTGTGGCTGCTGCGATGAGCAGGTCGCGCCACCCGTTACCGTACGTGCTATCGACGTAGGTGATGGCGGTGTTGAGCCATGTGAACTGCGCGAGCAGGAACGTGATGAGCGAGCCGATCGCGACGGGCACGTAGGTGCGGAAGTAGGCGACCGGGTCAATGGTGGGGAGGATGGGACTGGACATTACTGCTCCTTGTTCGGTTTGTGTTGGTTCCGCTCCCGGGTGGGGCGGGTGTCGTTCAGTTTCCGTATCGCTTTTTACGAGACGGCCGAGGCGGGATCTCGATTGTGTTTTCGTTCAACGTGTGAATAAGAAGGTTGTTGTATCCCAGCAGCTCGACAACTTCCGCCTCGAGCTCTTGGATTCGCGCGGCCGTTTCCTTCTCAAAGTTGTCCAGCCGTTCTCGCAACGACTGGTTATCTTTCTGCAATGCCTCCGCTAGTGCCCCAAATCCTTCGACAGCGTTCGCATCCTTCTGCAACGCATCACCTTTGATCCCCCGACGTGATGCCGCAATCGCATTGACTACCGCAGCACCCATACCCCCAGTGACCAATGCAAAGATGCCAAGAATGATCAGACCGGTGTAGTTGCCCGACTCAATAAAGTCATTCGGCGCCATCGGCAGCTCCCCTCGTGAGTCGGCGTGTCTTTACGTCCAACTTGATTGCTTCGGACAGGAAGAACAGCGACACAATAGCGATCGCAAGGGCTGGCCCGTAAACGGCTGGTAGTGGGCCACCGAATGTGATTTCGTCGAACAGTAGTGCCCACAAGGCAACGTCGTATAGCGCATAGGCGCCACACAGGGGCCAGAGTGCGATGGCCTCAATTTTGAAGTTCGGCTTCAGTACAGAGATGAGTGCGGCAGCGCCCGCGACTAGGAATGATGTTCCGTAGACGTAGACGATGCCGACACCCAAAACCATTTGGACAAACATTGATGGGTACAGCAAAGTAAGCACCCCGTGGACTGTCACGAGCGCATATATCAGTGCCAGCAGAGTCCGGTTCATATGTACTCCATTCGAGGGGTAGAAGATTGTGTCCAAATGAATTAAACTTTGCTCATGAAGAACATGACGAAGGGGATCATCGCCAGCCTCAGTGCTGCAGCCGTAATCACTGCCGGCGCGGTCGTTGGTGTGTCTGCGATGAATGCCGCACCTGAGGAAACTCGTGCTGCGGTCGTGACCGTTGACGAGAACACGTTGCGTCAGGAAACCCCCAACACTGTTCGTCAGACCGTTCTTCCTGCACCTGTTGTTGAGGAAGCGGTTATTGAACGAGCCCCGACGCAGGAGCCCTCATCAGAACCGGCGCCAGCGCCTGAACCTGCCCCCGCCCCAGCGCCCGAACCGGCAGCCCCGAATTACGGAACGCCAATCCCGTGGGTTGCTGACTCGAACCCGAACAACGCAGAGGGTGGATATTGGGACACCACACAGTGCGCGTCAGGTGCCGGATATCAAGCACCAGATGGCAACCAGTACTGTGCGGACTAAAACCCCGCCAAAGCAAGGCGAGAATCAATGTCGTCAATCTGAGCCTGTTGGTCTTTCGCGGCCAAGATGAGCAGAATGGCAAAGCGTTCATGCTTCACGCCGTCAGGGTTCCCTTCTTCGTTGTAGTCCACTAGCCATGTCAGACCGAGGTCGTGGATCTCTTCAGCGATAACACCCCATTCGACTGCGGCTTCTTTCCCGCTGAGCTCTACTGCGCCGAGGTACCGGAACGTGACCACCCGAAGTTCGGCCATGATCGACCGCACATCAAGAGTCGCCGTCACAATGTCGCGCTTGTACCGTCTGGATGATGGGACGTAACCCATCTGCCCCGAACTGTCCACATATTGCACTTTGTAGGGTGAACCGCTCACAAGACGGTTGTAAACATCTGTGGACTTGACACCACCATGGAATGTTCCTGTTGAACCTGACACTGCACCACCAGCGGAAACAGTACCCGTCGCGGTGACGTTGCCTGTATTCACAGCCGTTGCGAGGGCCTCATCGATCTGCCCGGGCAGATCATTCACGAGCTGGGTGAGCGTCTCGATGGCCCGGTTCATCTGGGTAGCGTCAAAGGTGGAGATACGGTCAATGCGTTCATCCAGTTGTCGGCGCAGTTCCGAAAGCTGGGCGCGGAAATCGCTAGGTCCTGGTGTTGGGTTAGCCAAGAGGTGCCTCCGTGGTAGTGACGGTGATCCAGTTCGGATCTTCCGTGCCGGACAGTGCGGAGATCTCACGCCGGTACGTCCCATCAGGGATCAGATCGTCGTCACGGACTGTTATGTCACACAAGTCACCCTTCCGGTACTCACCGGGGAACGGTGACTGGTCGGTGCGAACCCGGAAAGGCCAGAACTGGGTGGGCGCAGCGGATACCCGGATTCGTTCATCCGAATATGACTGAATGGTCGCGGGGTCGCTTGCGCTCGAGTGGTCAGTATCGACAGATTCGAACAGGGGGAAGCCAGCGGTGAGCTGAGCAGGGTTCTGCGCAAACGTAACCATGGCATTGCCGACAGAGCGGCCACCTGTCGTCCACGCAAGGGATGACATTGTGGTTGCGTCGATCTCAATCTCAAGGTCATCAATGCCTGGTTCGGGTACTGAGTAGTCCCACTGGTGGATTGATGCCGAGCGGAGACGTGGCTGTTCCTCGGTGCCGGTACGAAATAGTAGTTCGATGCCGAGGCGGTCTGCGGTGAGGCGTGGGGCGAACTCCCAATCGGGCCCGTTGTCGCGGGCCGCATAGTTGTCGAAGGTTCTACCGATGGGAACAAGGTCGGAACCGAAGATGGTGTCCTCGCGAGTGCCAACACGGTCATCTTCGAAGATGACTGGCAGGTCACCGCCCGGGAACAGCATCGACTGTTGAACGATTTTCTTGAGGATGGTGCCCATGTCCCATCCGGATAGAGCAGTGTTGGTGAGCGGGTTTGCCTCACCTGTGGCCGGATCGATGAGGGGTTCGGTGAGGGCCGCCAGTGGGATGACGTTGCGGTGGTTGAAGTAGTCGTTACGTGACCGCAATTCCAAGGTTCGGCGCCTACGGTTGTAGAGCGGTTTCGACATCAGCCCGAACGCCATGACGTTGTCGCCGATGATCTTCGCGAGAAACGTTTTACCTGCGGTGGCGGCGTTGTACAAGCCAAGGGCGCGCATGCTCTCGTCGGCCAAGTTCACAACGCAGGAGAGGTCGTCGGGGGCATTACGGCGGGACTCCCACCGGTCGGAGACAACCTCAAGGTCAAGGATGTTCCGGCCGGTGAGGAAGTCACCGATGACAGTGCGGGACTCAACCATCTCGTTAGTTCGCCGCGACTGTGAATGTCTTCAGGCGGGCGATGATGTACCGAGTCACGGTTACTCCTTCACGATGTAGAGGCGTGCTGCTTTTCCGTTGTCGTCAGCGGTGGGGATCTCCGCAATTTTGTCGAGTACGGGTTGCAGGTTTGTTGTTCCGCCGCCGCCGCCACCCGAACCTGTGCCGACCGCAGCAACAATCGTCTTTGTCGCGTCGGTCACATTCTTGGGTGTCGCATACCTTTCGAGTGGATTAGCGTATACGGGCGACCCGTAAGCCTCAGCTTGAGCATCACTCTTCTTGACCACCTTCGCAGTGAAGCCGGTCTTCTGCTTGTAGAACACCTCGTACGTGTCAAGCGCTGCTTGATTGGGGATCGCATAACGCAAGATGCGATCGACGCACCACCACACGGTGTCGTCATCACTTTGAATTAGGTCGTACTGGGGCATGTCTTCCTCGGTTTCTGTCGGTGTTGCAGGAATTGTGGTGCCGGGGTTTCCGGCAAGCGAGTAAGAGAACGGGCCGGGGACACGACCGCCACTGCGGGCAGTGTTTTTCCACCCCATGAAGTCGCGCAACCAACCCTCGAATGAGGCACGGTTCGCACCCGTTTTTGCGCGTTCAATCCACATGTGAGTGTGGGGGCCAGTGGTTGCAGAACCCGTGCTGCCGACGACGGCTATCAGGGTTCCCTCTTTCACCCAGCCAGAAGTGGGGCCACGGTAACCGCTGTGGTGTTGCATGGTGACTTTCCAGTCGTCACTTGTGACAGCAACAGTCCAACCACCTGTGTCAGACCACCAATGAGTCACCCAACCGCTGATGGGGGCATATACGCCCTCGCCCATGTCGGCGCCATAATCGGTTGCAGGCCCAACCCCATATGTTGCGTGTGAGGCGGTGTCGCCGGTTATTCGGCGTGGGCCATCTAGGGGACGGCGGGGCATTACGCCTTCACCCCATCAGCATTCCACGCGAAGTAGTAATCGTAGGAAGCGCTTAGGTTTGGCCCGTCAGCACGCCGAATGTTGACCGTGAACCCTGTTGTTGTTGTTGCGGAAATGACTGTGATCTCAGTGCCACCAACAGCAATAAGCCCGGACGGATCAAACGCACCCGCAAGGCGTCCCCCAATAGACGAACCCGTTACTACAGGGATGGTCGAATATGCGGCAGGGAACGTAACAGTCTTAGAGATCGTGGCCGCAGCGGCACCCGTAATTTTGTCCACACCCCGCTGAGGGGTAGAAACGATGACACTGCTAACAGTGCCCATCTTGAGTTGCACGGTTGAACCCGTCTGCTCCCACGCCGCGCCCGTGTAACGGAACCGTGACGAGTCAGCCAACACAACCGCCTGCTGCTCCTTCTGCGCAGTCGTCCACAAATCCAATGCCGCCTTAGTGCGGAACGGAACAACCCCACCCGTCGTGGCCGTGTACTGGTACAACTGCGTGTAAACCACACCGCCAGACTGCATGCTGGTGGCTGTCGAAGGAATCAGCACTGCCGCTAGTGGTTCAGCACCAGCACCAATACCCGGTGCAGCATCGAGTGCTGTCTTCGCTGTGGCGTAGGTGGGCAGAGTAGGTGACACCGAAGGTGCGCCCTTGAGGATTCCAAAAACTGGGAGGCTGTTCGCGTCAGCGTTCGGCGCAACTGCATCATTTTGCTTCATATAGATCGTGTCATACCGTGAATTTGCCACCGGCGCAGCATCATGCAAAACGTTTGTGGCTCCGTTGTTGGCGAGCAGGATCACGCCCTGTCCTGAGCGCGACAACGCAGCCTCGAACGCGGCAACAGAGGAGTTCATTGTCGCCGTCGACGTAACCAACGCATCCGTGTTCCGAAAGAAAATACCGGTACGGGGGTTTCCGGAACTATCCCGAACCATCAGGCCAGCCAGTGCAAGGCGCACATCATTCGCGTCAGCGAGGCCGCTGGCCGAGGGGAATCCGTCTTGAAGGGCCATTATGTTCTCCTAGTTGTTCGCGGGCGCTGTAAACGCAGTGAGAGTCGGTGCGCCCGTGGCAACACCAATCGAGTTAAATTGGATCGTGCGGGTTACACCAGGCGGGTTGGTCCACCAGTCGCGGCGGGTGAGGAAACCAGAAACAGGGGACTGGCCATCAATGAACGCCTGCCCGCTGCGCAAATCGACGGACACGGTCGACCCGAGGGGGATGGTTCGCTCGAAACGAATCTCTCGACCAAGCTCGACACATACCGCACTGAACCCACCCTCGAGACCACCCGTTACCTCGATTATTGAGTAGGTTTCGGCCTCGCCGGTGTTTGTGGTAACCACGCGGCCCGAGATGCCTGCCGCGCCGAAGTCGATGGGGAACACGATGGGGAACTCAATACCGCCACCACCCGACGGCAGGCCGGTCGATAGAATCTCAACGGGCCCATATGTGCGCGGGTCTTTCATCATCAGCGGGATCGTGAAATCAGCGATCGCGTTCTCATCGGACACATAGAAGCCGAGCTTGCCGTCGAACTCAACGTAGGCGGTGCGCACTGAACCATCTGTCGAATCGGTGACGGTCACAGGCCAACCGGGGGCTAGCTGCTTCAACCCCATCAGGGTTGTGCGCAGTGCACGGATTTGCGCGGCACCTCCGGGGTGGATGATGCGCCCGACGATTTCGAAGTACTTCGCATCGTCGTACACCGGCGACTGCCCAAACACACCATGCCCAGTGTTGCGGCGCACCTTTTCACGTTTCACATCGGCGCTGTCGTCCCACCCGGGCAGATCGACCAAATAAGGGTCGGTGCCAGTGTCGGAGTTCATCAAAGCAATCACGGGCAGGGTCACGGTGATCATCAGAAGCCTCCGAGCTCGTCTTTGATATACCCGCGAATCCATGCTGTGCCACCAACAAGTTCAAGCTTGCCGACGATCTCTCGCGGGCCTGAACGACCACTGCTTGCGGGTTGCGAGCCACTCCGGCCGCCGTCACCGAACGACTGGCCACCCTTCGGTGTCAGTGTGTATCCGAACTCGTCGGCGGCCTCAGCAAGAACCTGTGTGGATCGTCCGCGCTTCGCTGGGGCTGCAGGGATGTACCACTCGCCGCCAGTTTCCGGTTCCGCCCACACCCTAGTGGTGCCTGCGCGCGCGAACTGGGCGATATGGTTCTCCCGCCCACCGTCTGCGTAGAAGTTGACCTTCCCACCATCAGCCTGATACATCCATGCGTTGTCTTTGATGCCCTGCTGTGCCTGCGGGGTGAGGAACATAGGAATGTTGATGCGGCGACCTGAGGCCGTAGTGATGAAGTTGTCAAGCGTCTTCAGTGCCGTTTGCGTGTCGGCGATGATCTTGATTTCCTTCTCGGAGGGCATCTGCACGATCGTGTCGGAAAGGTACTGAATCTGCTCATCGGTTGCGCCGAGGTCGCGGGCGCGCTGTAGGACTGCGTCACGGCCGGCGCGGAGGTTCGCGACATAGTTCTCGGTGTTGCCGTCGAGAGCGAATTGGTCTTCGGCAGCCTTCTGGTAGCCGCCCGCAAGATCGTTGAGCATGGCCATGTTGTCGCGACCGACCTGAGTGTTCTGACCCATCCCCAGGGAGAAGCCATCAACACCCTCGCGGGCTTTCCGGATCTGCTCATCGACTTCGAACAGCGCATTTTGGTAGTCCAGGTTTGAGGAGACCGCATCCTGCCCGACACCGTTGGCTTCGTTCATCTTCGCAATGAGACTGTCGAGAGTGTCGGTGAGTCCATCGGCTTCATTAGCAGCATCAAGGTACGCGTCAGCAGCCTCGGTAGATGCTTTTGCCCCGTCACCCTGAGCAAGTTTGAGCAGTGCCGTGTTCGCGGCAGCCTCGTCAGTGGCTGAAATGTTGATGCCTTGCGCGTTGGCTATGTCGATCAGCGCTTCCCGATATTCGGGCATCGTTTCGAGCAAAGTGACGAGCTGCTTCTCTGAAAGGTTCTGCCCATCGGTGAGCAAACGGAAGGCTTTCTGTGCACCAGGCAGATCATTCGCCGCAAGATCCGCAAGTTGCACACCAGCGTCTTTGACAGCGTTGCGGAAACCACCAGTTTCGGTAGTGAATCGCTTCCACACGTCATCGTTGAGTTCTTGCACGCGACCCAACATGTATCCCATGTTTTCTAGGTCGGCTGTGACGTCACGCCACGCAGTGACGTTGCGTCCTTCACCCAGCACGGCAAACAATTCGGCTTGAGATTGCGCTGTGGTTAGAGCATTCGTAACCTCTGTCGACGAAGCCTTCAGCGAGTCAAGGTACGAGGTGAGCAGTACTACGCCGACTGCGGCGGCGGCAAGCGCAACACCCCACGGGCCAGCAAGGAAAGAAGCGGTGCCACGGATTGCGGCAGTAGTCTTCGGCATCTGGGTTGCCAGGAGAGCGGTCGCGACACGGAACTCGGCAATCTTCGGGATTGCCAGTAGGGCCACACCTCCACTGAGGATGATCGCCCCAGCAAACAGCGCAAGAACACCAATAGCACCCTGTACAGGTTCGGGTAATCCACCAAGGAATGATGCGAACGCGGAAAGACCGTCCGATGCGTCCGAAATTGCGGGGAGGAACACCTGCCCGAAACCAATCGCCGCATCCATGACGTTGTTCTTCGTGATCGCAAGCTTCGAAGCGACAGTGTCGTACCGTTTCGCCGCCTCAGAAGTGAGTGCGTTGTTCGCGTCGAATGCTTCGTTGCCGGTCTCCATCGCCTCAGTGAAGGAGTCAGACGCGGCAGCAGAACGCAGCAGAGCGTCACGCATCCGCACTTCGGTGATGCCAAGTTCCTCAAGCATCCCCAGGGTGGAACCACCCTGTTCTTCCGCATCAGCAAGGCCCTTCACGAACAGAGCTAGAGCTGCGCCCGGGTCGGTCTTCCACTTCTTTGCGAACTCGTCAGCGGAAACCCCGGCGATTTCGGCGAACTGGTCGAGACGTTTCCCGCCCTTGTCAACAGACGCAGCGATGTCGATCATGACCTTCGAGACGGCGGAACCGCCAGCCTCAGCCTCAATACCCACGGAGGAGAGTGCGGCGGCAAGCCCCAGCGTTTCACCTTCGGTGAGGCCTACCTGCTTTGACGCACCAGACAGACGGGTCGCCATCGCCACGATCTCGGCCTCGGTGGTGGCGTAGTTGTTGCCAAGTTCCACCACAGACGAACCAAGGTTCGAAACCTTATCCTGTGAGGTGCCCATAACGTTCATGAACCGCGCAAGGGCTGTGGCGGCTTCGTTGGCTGAAAGGTTTGTTGTTTCGCCAAGGTCGATCATGGTCTTCGTGAACGCGACAACGTTCTTTGTTTGCACACCCAGCTGACCTGCAGCCTCTGCTACCGCTGCGATCTCCTGATGGGATGCCGGAAGTACCTTAGTGAGGTCGCGGAGGCCGTCTTCGACCGCTCCAAGCTCCTCAGGGGTGCCTTCCACAGTTTTTGTGACGCCAGCCCACGCCGACTCCCAGTCGATCGCAACCTTCGCCGTGAGGGCGACCATTGCGAGCACGGATGCGCCGATGCCGACGGCAGCGGTACCGATCTGGGTTTGGGCGCGCTTGACGTCCTCGCCGAGTTGCTTCGCAGCGCGAGAGGCTTCCGCTTGTTCCTTCGCGAGACGTTTCGCCGACTGGGCGGCAGTCTCCTGCTTCTTGCCCAGTTCCTCGGTGGACTTCGCAGTCTCTTTCGAGGTGGTGCCGACCTTCTTAGCGGTCTGCTCCGCCCCGGCCATGGCCGTTTGGAAGACCTGGTCCCCGGCCACTTGAATGTTGAATACTATCGATCCGGCGTCGAACACGAGTCATCACCGCTTTCTTTAGCCATGAGCCCTCGATGTCGAGGAGTCGTTCAGTAGCGGATCGGACGTAATGCCACGTTCTCGTGTCGAGAGAGCGGTCTATGTCCGTGATGAGGTGATGCTGTGCGAGGTCAAGTTCAACTTCGCCGAAAAGTTGTGGGAACGCCTCAGCCCAAATGTCCTGAGCTGTGGCCCCGGTTACGGCTTTGTCTGCTTCGGCAGCCTGTCTTGCGGCTGCTTCACGTTCGGCTTTCCACCCGTCGGGGTAGACGTAGTGGGGGTATCTGCCAGTTGAATCAGGGTTTCC
>Ga0307486_1000473_pt1 | contig 36761 bp, 27 predicted proteins | sample CBIW02metaG_FD_203663 | JGI IMG/M metagenome (GOLD analysis project Ga0307486, IMG submission 203663) | Sea-ice brine microbial communities from Beaufort Sea near Barrow, Alaska, United States - CBIW 0.2 | ecosystem: Environmental > Aquatic > Marine > Coastal | place: USA: Alaska | collected... | reverse complement strand
GTCACAACTTTTTGAATTTCGGCGCTTTAACACCCACTCAATTGCTCTAAACGCACTTTGTTTCCAAAAAATAAATTGAAATAATCGATTTTACCTGATTTATGGGGACAGAATTTTCAAGTTGGGTGAAGTAGTCAGATCACTCTTGTTGATTGGGTAAGGGATATAAACGGAATCTTGGTAAAGCAATTGGTTTTTTCCCTTAAAAAAGTTTCTACTTCGTTTTCAACGATTGCTCCTTAAAGAAGAGGCCTCAAATCGCAGTTAATGATGGCTTACTCCAACTAAAGACCAACATCACTTTCCAAAACAACTTTTATTATTCTCTTCTTCGATCTTTTAAAGTAGCCCAATAGCGATCTCATTAGTCTCTCCTCAGCGGACAAGTAGTATTTCGCAGGCGACGAATGATTATTTACCAGACAATGACTATTATTGTTCGTCAATAGATATCAGAAAAGATTTACATTTTCTCTCGTAAAGCTCATTGTCACTTATCTTTGTATAACTTTCAATTTCAGACCCTATTTTTCTATAAAAATCAAAAGATTTTGGATGGCTACTACTTACTTGAATTTCATTATATCCCTTGTCTAAATAATAAGGTATGATAATGGATTTGAGCCAATAACTCCCATAGCCTTTTCCTTTTTCAATAATATGAAAATACTTAAGCAAAAGTGTTTTATCTTTATTGAAATTAAATTTAATTCCGAGCTTACTTAGATCTCCACCAACAATTGTCACCACTCCTTTAATCTCTTCTTTTTCTTCAATAGCATGTATTTCATACCATACTCCATCTATATTATTAAGGCTTTCAATATATTTTATAGCGTGATAAAGCTCATTATAATCATCCCAATTATTCTCTAATTTCCAATTTACGTATTTACCTATTGGTAAAAAAAGTCTATTTTCAAACTTACTATATACTTTAAAATTTATGTTATTTTCTTTAGTCCCTATTATTTTCATTTACTGCTATTTTAAGTTTGAATCTTAAGGTTAGTATTAGAACAGTTCCTGATTTATGTTCGAGGATTTTCTGCAGATAAATCAGACGTAATAATTTTGCCATTACTTTTGGTAAGGCCAAAGATAGGGCAATTATTTTTACACATTGCTGTAAACAATGCTTTCATTTTTTTCGCCGTTAATTTTTCGTAGTATTTATCCTTTTCAACGCTATCTTTCGCATTGTTTAACAAATCAAAAAGTCCAAACCAATAAAGTCTTTCTTTAAGCTACCAACTTCCGCCTGCTGCTCCACCGCCGCTGCTTCCGCCTCCAAAACTCCCACTTCTGCTTCCTCCTGATGATGACCCACCACCACTACTGGATGATGAACTCTTTATTTTCTTAGGAATAATGACCTCTCCAAGTGATAGCACGAAACTACAGTTTACACATTTTTGGATCTTCTCTCCTGTTCCACTCACTTTGTAAGTGGCAGCTTTGATTGTTTTGACAGCGGGTTTTTCAAAAGTCTGGTATCCACATTTAGGACATTCAGAAAAATCCTTTCCCAGTATCCCTTTCCATGCGACGACCTTTATCTCTCCAGTTGTCTTTTTCTCCCAGATCTCGTAACTTCTTGATAATTCACGCTCTTCCCTGAGCTGGCCCTGGTTCAAATGTTTTGTCTTCTTTCTGAGTTCGTCACGGTCAAGACGTAACCAATCTCCTGAATTATCCGGCGGCAGGAATCTGCTACTCATTTCCTTCTTGCGCTTGGAATAAGCCATCACGCTGAACAGTGCCAACGGTGACAAGATCAAAGGAATTATCATCTGGCGATGATATTCAGCCAAACCATTCAGTCGGTTTTTCTCGTCGCGAAATGATTTCTTAATGTAGGTAGCCCCTTGGTTGTATTTGACTAACACAGCAAGACTTCCGCCCAATGTTAGGTACCACGGTATCCAATCCATGTCTACCAATATTTTGGGATCAACCCCTGAAAAACCAACTACAAAAATACTGATAAATAAAATTAAGAGCACGCATCCACATCCTCCAGCTAAAGGTTGGAAAATACTTGAAAATTTGACGTTCCTTTTTCCCGCCAAAACTTTCTTCTCTACCACATGCGTATTCCACCGCAGCACGCCATAGGTCAATAGGATAGCTAGCAAGGAAAAAATTAGATTGCTCTGATGCCGCACAAAGAATGACTGCTCTCTTAGCTTAGCTCTCAATTCCTCTGCTCCCTCTGGCGAGAGAAGCACTTCTCGAATTACATTCATGGCTGCCAGCACACCGCCATCGTAATCATTCTCTTTGAAGTAAGGCACCAAGTAATTTTCTCCAATTCGCTTCAGCAATGCATCAGGCAAAAGTCCCTCCACCCCATAGCCAGTGATAAACCGATATATCCTCCTATCTCTGGCGATAAGCAATAAAATACCATTGTCGTTGGCATCCTTTCCAATTCCCCATGTATTGAAAACTTCTAAGGCATACTCAAAATCATCCTGTCCATAGAAATCATTTATGATGACGATAGCAACTTCAGCAGAACTCTGCTTTTCAATCTGAACAGCCATCCTATTCAAAGAGTCCATAGTAGAGCTACTGATAATTCCATCTGGATTACTCACAAAATAATCCTGCCCATGCTGCTTTGGACTAGGTAAATCTGATATGGTGTATTGCCCATGACAAATAAAAATCGCTGCAAAAAATACTAGTATGGAATAAAATAAACGAAGCATTTACTAGGCAAAATTAATTTGTTCTAAAAGCATTGCTGAAAAACAGTTGATAATGTAGGGTAGCTGGTAATAATTATCGGTAGGTAAAAGATCACTCTTTCTCCTCCGCAATTCCTGTAGGCGTTACAGACCTGCTAAAGTACAAGTCCAACTCATTGATAAACTGATTAAGCGTTTGTTTTTTTCAAGGTTAAGATTTTGCTTAATTCGATAGCGCGCCATTCGTATACTTTTTGGATCTATTAATTGATCGTTCAGTAAAAAATTAGTTGATCTAAAAGAAATCTTCAAAAACACTGTCTATTTGAAATATCAAAACCCCGCTTGACTTCAGTTGATTTATCTGCTGTTTAGCTTTCTTCATAAAAGAATCTTTAGGAAAAGAGAATGAATTGATAGCTGCAACAGTCATAATCTTTTTTTCTTCAGCCCACTTTACATCAACAACACTAAGATCTCTGCCAAACAGAAAGTAGTTAGAGGATTGATAGTCATTCCTAGCTTGGTTTTCTTCTATTTGCTCTCTTGTACAGCTAAGTCGGACTTTTCCTGTGAAAAACTCCGTGGACTCTTCCGTGCCGATCATGAGGGCAGCCTCCAGCAATTTGTATTTTCGGAGTAATTCAACAATACTTTCAAACAAGGCCTTATCATACCCAACTATTTTATTGTCGATCATCACTTCGATTTTTCCCTGGCTATAAGCCAAGACTTCTTCGAACAGTTGCACTTTATGCCCATTGGGATGACTCATTTGTTGGATTTCTTCCCAAGTCATATCGCTGACTTTTTTGTCAATATTGAAATCCTTCTTGAAATCCGCATCATGATTGGTGATCAGCACACTGTCTTTTGTCAACCGCACATCTATCTCAACCATATAGTAGCCCTTAGCTATAGCCTCTTTCAAAGCCAGTAAACTATTCTCTGGAGCTTGATCACTTACTACTCCACCTCGGTGAGCAATAAGTCTGAAGGGCTCAAAATTATTTTTGTCCTGACCATAAGTAGCAGTTGCCAAACTAAAAAGCAGAGTAAAAATCAAAAATCTTTTCATCAGCAAGTTAGCTCCCACTGAAAGCTTAAATTCGAAGGAGAGCTTTTTTGATATGGAATTTTCTTTCATCTAGTGGTGCGCTTTTTTTACGAGTTCTAAAAGCTTTTCAAAAACAAACGTATTTTCATAAAACCCCATGAATTCCTCTGCATGTACACCATAGGCAAATAGCGGAACCATAATAGCAGTATGATCTTCTGTCTCAAAATTGAGTTCTACCTTCCCGGATTTCATATCGCCCTGTGGCAAGGTTACTCCACCGGTTTCATGATCAGCAGTGATTAACACAAGAGTTCCCGGATTCTGATCTGCAAATTGCACCGCTAAACCCACGGCTTTATCAAAATCAATTTCTTCTTCTACCACCGTTTCCGCACTGTTCCAATGCCCTCCAGTATCTATCATAGCTCCTTCAATCATTAGAAAAAATGGCTGTTCTTTTTTCTTCAAAAACTGTAAGGCTCCGGTAGTAGCTTCACTCAGGTAATCACCTCTTTCCTGTAGCACCGAAGGAACGTTATCTTCTCCTTGGAAATATCCGACTTTTGCAGCGTCAGCGCCAGATAAATCACGGAGTGAAGGAAGGAATGTGTACCCTGCATGCTCCAACTGCTCTATGTAATTGTTGCTATCATTTTGAAAATCACTTCTGCCTCCACCAATGAATAGATCAATAGAACTGTTTTGCAATGCTGCAGCTATCTCAGGGACCATATCCCGATCTTTTACGTGTGAATAAAAAGCTGCGGGTGTAGCTCCTGTCAGCCGATCGGTAGTGATGATGCCATTGGTGAATTGGTACTCTTTCAAAAGCTCAGGCAGGGATTGTAAATCCACATCATCTGCACTGACAGAAATTGCCCGATTATTTGTTTTTTGCCCAGTGGCATAGGCAGTGGCACCAGCAGCGGAATCAGTCGTAAAATCATCCACTGATTGTGTTTTTACCAATCCTATATGCTTCAATTTAGCCATATTCAATTCATTGCCATGAGCAAACATCCCTGCTGAGATATGAGCCAACCCATTCCCATCCCCAATCATCAGAATAATATTTTTTATAGGTGCCGTCTTATCATATTCAAATGTGGGAGTATATATAGGATGTCTTTTGGATGAACTGGTGACATTAGACTTCAAGGCACTTAAATACTGGTTAGCTTCAAAAGGATGGTCTGTATTGATAAAGTCTATGCTTAGGTCATTAAAAGCTTTCCATGCAGTCTTGCTATCTGGTGAGCCCCAAAAACGAATCGGTCTATTGACTTGATGAACCTGAGCAAAACCCAGTAAGGGCAAAAAACTAAATAGAATAAAGAAATAAGGCTTGTAAGTCATTAAAATTCAATGAATAGTATCCTCAATAAAATGATGGAGGAAAGTAAAAGAATAAAAGGAGGCTGTGAATCACAGCCTCCTTAGTTTAGTTGCCAGAATTTACCAGCCTTTATTTTGAGGAATTCCTGAAGAATTCAATACTCTGTTTGGAATAGGCCATACGCCCATCGTCGCAGGATCAAAGTTTCTCGCAGGCCAGATAACATCGAGGTTAAAAGGGGAATTAGGATCAGCTTTATTGGTATGAACCTGTCCATGAAGTGGCTTACTGTAAGCCGCTTCTGCATCTCCCCAGCGAACCAAATCAAAGTGTCTATTGGCAAATTCACCTGCCAACTCTACTCTTCTTTCATGTTTTAGATCTTCCATGGTTGCGTTAGTCTTTGGATCCAAACCAGCTCTTGTTCTGATTTGATTGAGTGGAGCATCCCCATTCTGCCCTTGCATAATCAGCGCTTCGGCCTTTATCAATAAAAGTTCAGAATAACGCATCATAGGCACATTCAAAATAGTAGTTGGATCATCTCCATTCGAATTGATATAAGTACCCACCGGATTTTCAAACTGATACTCATACAGATATTTATTGAACTGAAGCCCTGACAGAGAATTCTCAGACTGATATTTTCTGGTCTCTCCAAAAAATTTGAAATCATCTCCAAATTTCAGAATCGTAACTTCTCTGCGGAAATCACCTGCTTCAAATTCCTCATACAATTCATTGGTAGGCATGTAATATCCCCAGCCATTGTATTTACCCCACCCTTTGTTTTCCAAAGAAATACCTGGAAGCTTGCTGCCACCATTCACACCGGAAACAACCGTCCAGATATATTCAGGTCCCCAGTTATTCAAGTGACTATTCAACAGTCTAAAATCTTCTGCAGGATTGCCCGTGTTATATACTTCTCTTCCTGACCCAGAATTGGTGACAGCATCCACGCTAGAGACTGCATCAGCATATTTTGACTGATCATACTCAGCCCAGTATAGATATGTTTTGGCCATATATGCCAACGCCGCATCTTTATGTGCACGGCCTTTATCTTCAGGATTATAGGTAGTGAAAAGAGGAAGCAATTCTGACGCTTTTTTCAAATCTTCTACAATTTGAGCGTAGTTATCAGTCACACTTGCAGGCCTTGTATAGCTTCCCGCGTCATCGAACATGTTCAGCTCAGTGACGATTGGGACTCCCCCACTTACCTCATCTCCATATGTATGGGCAAGCCAGAAATAATGGAATGCACGCATGAAATAGGCTTCACCCAGAATTCTATTTTTAAGATCAACTGTTAGCTCCATTTCTGGGACATTTAGAATGATATCATTGGCCCTGCGGATGACTTTGTAAGATTGAGGATACATCCAAAAGGTATATCCCTCATCTCCGGTCATATTGAAATTCTTTATGTTGTCAGCAGTAGAATTGATTCTTCCTGTGACCATGTCATCAGAAGCATTGATATACCAGAAAAATCCTCTGGAGAACATATCCTCGTCTTTCATATAGAAGTACAAGCTATTTGCTGCTTCTATTGCATCTTGCTCATTTTGGAAGAAATTTTCATAAGATGTACTTCCTAGGGGTTCTAGGTCAGTAAAATCATCCGAGCAAGCCGTCATTGTACCCAAGGTAAGGGCGATCAATGTGGATATTTTATAGATAGTATTTTTCATTTTTCTCTCTAGTTAATGTATTAAAGGGAAAGGGATAAACCGGCAGTGAATGTTCTCGGTACTGGATATTGTCCCACGTCCAAGCCTTTGCCACCCACTTCCGGATCCATACCGGAATAGTCTGTGATAGTAAATAAGTTCTCTGTAGAGAAATAAATTCTCAAGCTGCTGTTCTTATCAATTTTCTGAAGCAATTGAGCAGGGAAAGTATAACCAATTGTAAGGTTTTTCATTCTCATATAAGAAGCATCTTCCAAGTACCAGCTCGATGCAGTTCCAAAGTTTCTGTTATCATCTTTTGTGGACAACCTTGGGATATCTGTATTAACATTTTCAGGAGTCCAGGCATTTAGCACACGATTGTCCAAGTTATATCCTGATTGGGATGCGTTTAGGGCTGTGTATTTGTATCCATTAAATACTTTCACTCCTGCTACTCCCTGAAGTATCATACTCAGATCGAATCCTTTATAGTCAAGTGTAAGGTTGAATCCATACGTAAAATCCGGTAGATAACTGTCCATAAACACTTTGTCTTCATCTGAAATCATCCCATCATTATTCACATCCTGAAACTTGAAGTCTCCAGGCTTTGCATTTGGCTGTATCAAATTACCATCTTTGGTATATGCATCGACTTCAGCCTGTGACTGAAAAATACCCTGATAAGGAACTAAGAAAGTAGCATAGAGTGGTTGGCCCACCATAGATCTGTATGGATATAGCGTACTTCTTACCTCATCGCCATGTGAGATAAAATCTACATTACTCTTATTATATCCATCCAAATTGATCAGTTCATTATTGATAATGCTGAAGTTACCTCTCGCACCCAATCTCACTTGACCGATTTGACTGGCATATCCTGCAGAGAATTCTAAGCCACTGTTTCTAACCTCTCCGCCATTTACATCGGCGGCAGCAGTTCCCTGATGAAAATCTTCAAGACCTGGCAAAATCATTCCTTTGGTGGTCTTCACATAATAATCCAAGGTCAGGTCAACTTTGCTTTGGAAGAAGGATGCATCAAGACCTATATTGGTTGATTCAGAGATCTCCCATTTCAAGTTCGGATTAGATTGTCTATTAGCATATACCGCTTTGTAATCAATAGAAGCGTTTTCCCCCAAGATCACATTTTGAACTCCTAATGGCACATCGAAAGAGTAATATCCTACTGAGTTAATATTTCCTATTTGACCCCAAGAAGCTCTCACCTTCAGGTTGTTGATCACGTTGCTTTGAAAGAAGTCTTCTTTAGAAATGGTATAGGCAGCTGATACCGATGGGAATACGCTTGATTGATTAATTTTAGCCAATCTAGAAGTCTCATCCCTTCTCACACTCGCAGAAATAAAATATTTCTCATCGTAGTTATACATCACTCTACCGATCGCAGAAGTCAACGCATCTTCATAAACGTAAGTGCTAGGGTTCATGAAAATAGAGGCATTTCCCATATATTGGTTAAATGGCTCTTCACTACTGAATCCCCTTCCTTCCTGATAGTACGACTCGTATTTGGTATGCTGAGCGGAGTAAACTGCCGTTACATTGATATCATGCTTTCCGAAAGCTCGTTGAAAAGAAACCTGATTATCCCAGATCCATCTGTCATTTTTGGAAAAAGTCTCATATAGAAAATTCTGAAGGTTAGTTCTACCCAACTCAGGAATCATCGGCATAAACTGCTTGCTCTCTGCGTTGTTGATATTATAGCTGAAAGTGGTTCTGAAAGATAATCCAGGTAAAATCTCATAATTCAAATAGGTATTTGAATTAAAGTTGTTTGTCGGATTATTAGTAGTTGGTCTCAAAAGAAGCCCCACAGGATTGTACACATCCCCATAAGCACCTGCAAACTGCGATAAATCATAAGGAACTACTCCGTGAAATGCACCATTCTCATCATATACAGGCGCAGCTGATGGCATATATAAGGCATTAATAATACTTCCTGAATAGGAGCTGCTAGCATTAGTACCTACTCCGTTTGTTCTTGAGAAGTAAAAATTCTCACCCACCGTGACTTTGTCAGAAAGGTAGAAATCAGTCTTTAAACGTAAGGAATATCTATCGAAGCTAGTGCCTTTAAGCAAACCTTCTTTACTCAAATAACCAAAGGAAGCCATGTAATTTGCATTGTCTCCAGCCCCGCTGACATTCACATTCGCACTGTAGATAGCAGCATTTCTGAAAATCTCATCCATCCAGTTGGTTCTGGTAGTTTGTCCCCAGGGATTTTGCGTAGCGTCATGAGCAGCCTGATGTGCTACACCGGCATTATCCGCAGCAAGGTTGTAAACATTTGACTGTTGCATTGCATTAAGTGGCGTTGGAAGCTTAGCTGCACTTTGCGTTCCTGCATATACATCAATACTTACCCTTGGCTTCCCGTAAACACCTTCTTTGGTTTTAATTACGATAACACCTGAAGCTGCCTGTGCTCCATAGATAGCCGCAGCAGCAGCATCTTTCAAAATAGAAACAGATTCAATGTCATTTGGATTGATGGGTGGGCCATAGTAAGGCATGCCATCCACTACAGTCAAAGGATTTTCATTGGAAAGTGAGCCAGTCCCTCTAATTACTATTGTCCCCTGTTGCGATGGATCCCCACCTTGCTGAAGTACGGTCACCCCAGCTACATTCCCCTGTAGGAAATCATTCAGGTTGGCTACTGGTCTGCTATTAATTTTGTCCAGACCGGACACTGTAGAAACGGATGAGGTAAGGTTTTCCTTTTTTGAAGTACCATAGCCGATCATGACAACTTCATCTAAGTTGGTCATGGATTCCTCTAAATATAAAGTAAGCTCAGTATTTCCTTCATAAGCCAAATTTTGAGATTCCATTCCTATAAAAGAAACGGTAACAGAACCTGAATTCGCTACTAAGGTCAGCGAAAATTTACCATCAATATCCGATACAGTTCCTTTGTTTGTATCATTTATTGAAACGATTGTAGCTCCGGGAATTGGGAGATTGTCTTGCTTTCCATACACAATCCCTTGGACTACCGTCTGGGCCTGTGCTCCTATACATATAAGGAATAGCAGAATTAGAAATGGGTAAAAGATTTTTTTCATGGGGCTAAGTTTTAAATTGATCTTGTCAAAACTAGCGTTATTGAATACCATAGAGGTAGACATAAATTTCAAAAAAGTAGATAAAATATACAAAAAGAAGGGTTTCATCACACTAATTAGTGTATAAATCTTTCAGAAACATTCACATAAAGTTCAAATAACATTAAGGTAAAATCAATTTGAACTCAGCGGTTTATAAAAATTCTTTGGAGATTGTCCTGTATGTTTTTTGAACATTTTACTGAAGTACTTAGGATCATTGAAACCGCAGGCAAAACTTACCTCGGAAACGTTCATTTTTTTTCTGCTTAGTAGTTGCTGTGACTTTTCCAATCTAAGATTCATCATAATCTCTGAGGGAGAAGTATTCAAAACTTCTTTGAAAGCCCGATAGCATTTTATTTTGCTTACTCCTAAGGCTTCGCTCAACGATTCCACTTTGAAATCCCCATTTGTCAACTGCTCATTGATTATTGACACGCCCTCTTTTACCAATTTTTCACTGGGACTTGAAAAATCCATTGAATTTTCATGCAGCAGATCAAAGGTTTTTAGTTCTCTTCTGAATCTCTCAATATTTTGAAGTTGGGTAGAGATATTTTTTAAAATGAATCTACTGCTAGCAGGAAGCTGGATGAAGGTTTCAATTCCAAGATCCATCAGTTCATCTTGAAACCCGGATTCAATTGAATCATAGATATAAATCACCGGGATATGTCTTGCTTTTTTAGAATTTGACTTGATGGCTTCGATCAACTCTACAATAGTTTGGCTGATTCTTTCATTATAAATAATCAAGGCATCAATGTGCGCATTGCGAATTGCTTCGATGACCAAATGGACTTCTTCTTCCACTATGATATCAAACTCCGGATTATGAATGATTTTCAAAAGGCTATCGGACTCAAACTTCTTCCCTAATAACACAACATGGTGCTTATCAGGATTTAATTCCTTATTGAGATTAATGTATTTCCAGTGTGCTACCGGGTTATTTTGAATTTGTCTACTTGGCTCATCAAAAGGAATGGATATGGATACATAGAGTAATTCATCCTGGCTATGATAGGAAATCTCCCCACCGAGATTCTTTAGCAGAGAGTAGGCGGCCTTTAGGTAAGGACTATAGTTGATGATTTCACCTAGATTTGAAATAAGAAGATTACTGAAGATTTTTAATTCAACCTTAATCGAATCCTCACTTGAGCTAGAATATACGGCAAGCGAGGAGTTCTCATCCAGATACTTTAGTATTTCTCTCAGGAGATACTGCCAGAATAGCTTAAAACCAATTACATCCAGTTCCACCCATCTTTCATTTAATTGGTGCTTCTCCGTCAGAATAATTTGGTACTGCTCAAGTTTTGGTTTGAGATTTTGAAATACATTGTGTAGTAGAGGTCTAAGAATGGTCAATGATTTGCCATATCCTTCTGAGCGCTCCAGGGCGGAAACTCTATCCCAATCTCGTATTTGGGTCATAATCTCATTTACTTGTTGTAATACCGCTTCCTTTCTGGCCCTACTTTTTGTGTTTAATTGGTGGATATTTTCCTTTAATTCTGAGAGGGGCAGTTTGAACTGACCTAGCATGTAGTTCTTGAATTGTTCTATTTCAAAATCTGAATCCTTATGGCGATTATGAAGCGATAATAAGGACGCTTTTTGATCTAAAATCTTCTTATTCTTAAGGTCCAAGTCGTAGTTGATTTTTTCCAATGCCAATTTCTGATGTTCAATTACCTGGGTACGTTCAATAACTTTTAGGGAAAGCTTTTCATTTTGGATTTTGGTATCCCTAGTTCTCCATATTAAAAAAGCTACCACTAATATAATCCCACTAATAAGCCATAGTATTGGGGATTGCCAAAATGGCCTTGGTACGATAAATCCTAAAGAAAAATAGGTTGCAGGATTGTCATCTTCTGAATTCCTCAGGATGAGCGTATATTCTCCAGTAATCAAGGAAGATTCTACAATCCGAAAATCATCTTCTAAGTCTGTCCATCCAGTCTGAATAGGAGCTAACCGATACTGAATTCTATTCTGAGAATTATGAGTGAATCCTATTTGTTTAACTTTTACATCCAGCCGAGACTCCTTGAGTTGCTTAAGCCACACTTCGTGGTCTAGCTTCACTATACCAATCAGTGGGAGTTCATCCTTAATTACCAACTTCTTTGGATGAAAATAATTTAGCCCATCTACTCCAGCGAAAAACAACACTCCCCTTTCATTGTCATAAAAACCTCCTTCGGAAAACTCTGCGCCTTGCCAACCTTCATTTGGAGGTAGCGCATTTACATGAAAATCCTCTGTGGAAATTCGTGAAATCCCATTGGTGGTACTTACCCACATGTACTCTTTACTGGATAGTATTCCGTAGACTAACTGACTTCCAAGCCCTTCTTTTTCAGTAATTTTATAGAATAACCCCTTATCTGGATGGTAGATATTGATTCCGCCCATTGAGGCTACCCAGATGTTTCCAGTCTCTACATCTTTTTCCAAGGAAAAAACACTTGGATCAAGTAATCCATCTTTTTCTGTCAAAAAGTTTAAATTTCCTTTATCCCAAATGACAACACCATGGCGCTCAGTAGCCATATATAGCTTGCCATTGGATTCCAACACGTGCCGAATATTATAAGGCTAAGTTTATCCTGGCCATCGAAGGCGACAAATTCATTTTTACTAAAACTGTATTTAGCCAATCCTCCCCAGCAAGCAACCCAGAGTGTCTCGCCTTCATCAGTTTCAATGAAATCATAGTTTCTATTGTTGGGGATGAACGCATTATTCTCTGCGGTGAAATAATGAACACTCCCATCAGATTCTATCCTGGCAATTCCGGCATAAGTACCTACCCATATTCTACTTTCATGATCCTTATGTAAGCTTCTAATTCTACTCCAATCTTTATTGAGTTCTGCCAATTCTAGCGGGAATTTCTTAAAATCATTTAGTCCATCTTTGGATACAAATAGTCCTGAATTGTAATATCCCAGCCAAATTTCTCCATTACTTCCCTGAGTAATTGCCCGTATTGCTTCTGCTGGAATGTTCGGGTTTTTAGTAGGATGCCGGTAAATTGAAAATATTTCACCTGAATTTTTATATGCCATACTCATACCCCCATCCTTATATCCTATCCACACATTTCCAAAAACATCTTCATGAATAGTATAAATTTCATTGCTATTGATGCTGTATGAATAAAAAGCATCAGTAGTATAATTAAAAAAATGATGCTCCGATAAATTGGGAGATTCCGGAGGAAAGACGAAAAGTCCATTCTTATTGGTTGCATACCAGACTTGGCCCAAGTCATCAGTAAGCACCTCATTGATTTCTACCTCAGAGTATTTGTTAGTTAGCATATCTTCCAATGCTTGTGTGCCCTTTTCCGCAATCACACAAGAAGGACAAGGTTTAAATTCACCAGAAGAATAACTGTAAATATCTCCTCCAAGGGTAATAAAAAGATCACCTTTTAGATCCAGTCCAACTTCTTCAACTTCGGTATCAAAGTAAAAATTAATAAAATCATCCTCCTGTTTGTAGCTGATAGACTGAGTGGTAGATTTTACCCAAAGGACATTTTTTTTGTCTATTTGTAGTTTAAAAATAAAATTTCCCGGAAGAGATTTGGGGTCATCGGCAATACGCTTATACACCTGGAAAGTAGTACCATCAAAGAAATTCAATCCATCCCAAGTAGCAATCCAAAGACCTCCTGAAGGATCATTCTCAAAATCATTGACAGAGTTATTAGAAAGTCCATCTTCAACCTGGTAAGTCTTAAATTTGATATTTTGGCCGTAAGAAGACTCAAAATTAACTAGCCAAGCGAGAAAAATTATGTAAATCCACTTCATTTAATGTATTCAAAGCTTGATAGAATGAAGTGTTGAAATAAGGTTTTATATAAATAGAAATCAATACTCTGAGTGAATAATTCAAAGTATTATGCACTCAGCGTATTCAAAATTGACTGCATTAAACGTCAAAACAAACATTTATATTACAGTTTTGCTTCGAACAATGAGCCTTTAGGATATTTTTTTATAGAGTAATCCCCTAGTACATATTCTGATAGGGGATGAAATATTAAGTTAATCAAGCTGTTAGTAACCGCATTTGTTCTCAGTTTTATACACATACCCACTCTTCAAATATCGTTTTTAGTGTAAAAAATGATGAATTTGAGCCCCGGATGGTGATTGATTCGTTTACCCGTCCTATAAAATCATTTATATCAAAGGGACAATTTGACCACTATTTGAAATGTAGCGTCAATGTTAGAAGTTGTCCAAGATGATTCGAAGATGGAAAAAGTCAATCATGCAAAAATTGCTAAACTTTGTCTCTACACCTGGAGAAAAAATAGAATGTTTAATATCCTGTGAGGATTTATATCTACTAAAGCATAATTAACAGAGTCCAGCTATTCTACCTCACTTCTCGATCATTCCAGTTGTACTTCTAGCACCTCTTTACTTTTTGCTCTATCCAAAAAAAGTTGTTTTTGGAAGCAAAGTTCTAATCTGAAGTCATAACTGCGATAAAGAAAAATCAACACGATCACAAATGCCAGAATCAACAGAATGTATGTAAAGTTAAGCTTCTTACCCAATTCCGCCTCCTGATTTCCTGACTTCAACTTCACTTCCTTCTTATCCGGCTAGTAGCATGCTTCCAATCGCTGAATTACATTTGACTTTTCTTGATCAAGCATCTGCATAGAAAAACGGGAGATAAATCTCTGAAAATAAAAAATATCGGAAAAAATTAAGCCCGATAAATGGGCAATCGTACCCTATTAAATAAATAGGATTAACAGACTAGTTAAAATACTGTAAATCACGTTTATAAATGCAGATTCAAAAAATACCCATACTTAAGAACATCTGATAAACTTACAAAAAGCTGCACGATTTATCCCCTAAGCATAATTACGACTAACCTATTTTTATATTAGGCTCATTGAGACCTAAAATAATGATCCTATATTACCGCATTACCATTATATTAAAAACCATAAAAAATGAATCTTTCGTTGAGCATTTTTTGTCCGTTCAATCCCAATAAGGGGATTCTTAAGAACGATAGTTTCCACATCCTCTAAAATTTAAGGTTTTAATGACGAAGGTTAAATTTAAGTGTTTCTGTTTATTGCTTACCTTGCTTTTTTTGGAAAAAGAACAAGCATTTGCTCAATCAGGACCAAAGTCAGCTGATAGATCCGAAATTACCCAAAACTACGTGCTGGAAATTTGGGATAACTCTAAAGGCTTACCCCAGAATGCAGTCTTTGCGATGGAAAAGGACAATTTTGGATATTTATGGACTGCAACCGAGGAAGGGTTAGCCAGATTTGACGGAAAAATTCTAAAGGTATTTGATCAGGACAATTATCCGCAAATGCTGGAGCAGACTTATTACTTATTTTTTAAAACGGAAGGGGGCATTTGGGCTGCCGGAGACCGTAGCATTGCTCTGATTGACAAAACTATAAAAACAGTGATCGATTGCTCCGAAATAGTTGATAAAACCTGGATCAGAGCAATTGCAGAAAATGGGGACGGTGGTTTGCTCATCGGCAATCAAAAAGGTCAGATTTTCTCTTGGGATGAAGGGACATTCAGTCCGCTCCCCTATTGGAATCCCGGGATCCCATTGGAAATACTTGGATTCTACCCAATGGAAAACTCAAGGATCCTAGTAGGAACAACAAAAGGAATATATGAACTGAACCTGGAAACCGTTCAAATGAAATTGGTCACCGAACAGGATTTCTCTGCAGTCAAAATTTTCGGCAATGCCAACACCCGATATGTGTATGGTCAGAACGAAGGGATTTTTCGCATAGAAGAAGATTACAGTCTGGAGAAAGTCTATACTGTGGAGCAGTCAAAAGGAATCTATACATCCAGTTTTTTCGCAGATTCGGAAAACACAATCTGGGCTAGCTCCCTTGAAAATGGACTCATCAAACTGTCAGAAGGGAGAGTCTCACATATTATCTACCCCGAACTCCAAACCTATTCGGTTCATAAAATCATCAAGGAAAAAGACAATCTCTATCTGGGCACTTTGGGAAAAGGGTTTGCAGTGGTAAGACCCGCCAAAATCCAGCAACTAAATGCGAAGTTGCTGGATCAAAAAAACATCAAGCCCATCTATCAGGCTACCGACAGCAGTATTTGGATAGGAACGAGATCTGATGGACTTCACCAACTTAAGAATGGGAAAATTAATACCTGGAAGGATCAGGATGGGTTATTGCAAAACAGGGTCAATACAATCGGGTCTGCAAAAGGAAAAATTTACGTGGGAAGCACTGCAGGGATATCAATTATTGATCAGCAAAAGGGTCAAATTACTGGTTACCTCACGCAGGAAAATGGCCTGAAAAGCAATTATGTATATGCCATCTTCCGGGATTCAAAAAATTGGCTTTGGATCCTTACGCGGGGCGGTGGTATTCACTACATCGATGAAAAGAGCAACTTTCACCAAATCGAATTACCCGAAAATTATTCCAATACCAATTTCATCAGTATCCTTGAACTGAAAAACAAACAGGTCCTGATCGGTTCTATGACTCAAGGATTCTTTCGGTTTGAAAATGAACAATTGGTCGAAACCCAAACTCTACCACTACCCCCTAGTGAAAACCTAATATATAGCATCTATGAAGACGATGCCGAAGACCTCTGGTTTGCTACTCATGGAGGAATCGTGCTTTTACATCAAGGAGAATTTAAGGTTTTAAGAAAGCATCATGGGCTTAAATCCCGTAGTGTGTTCAGCATCATCTCAGATGGCAAGTCTGGTGTCTGGACCACTAGTAATTTTGGAGTTCAATACTTTCCAAATTCCGAACTGGAAAAATTTAAAAATACTTCTGACGAGGATTTTCAAATTGCCAACAACTTCTACAATGAAAGTCATGGAATGCCCAATTCAGAAGCAAACGGCTTGATATTTCCTTCCGCATTAAAAGACTATTCGGAAAGAATCTGGATCCCCACTATTGCAGGAGTTGGTTTAATTGAAGGTCCACCCTTGAATGAAGAACAGTCCAACGGCTTTCGTTTCATCTGGGATAACGTTGAGGTAGGTAGTCAAAAAATCGATATAGAAAAAGAAATCGTCATTCCAGAAGGTGAGCGGAACTTTCAAGTATCCTTTAGTCTGATTGACTTTGATAATCCGGATCAATATTCTCTTTTCTACCGCATCAACAAAAACTCAGAAGAATGGCAATCCATCAATGACAATAGGTTGATAAATTTTACTGGAATAAAGCCGGGTAAATACACCCTGCAAATAAAAATTCTTCGCAACGGAAAACTTGAACAGATTAATTCCTTACCTATTAAGATGAAGGCAACTTGGGTAGAAACCCTAGCTTTCAAAATTTTCATGCTGATAGCCTTTGGGCTTCTAATCAACTTTATAGTGAAATATTATTTCAATATTCGGATGAAGAAGAATCTGGAAATCATGGTCAATCAAAGAACTGCTGAACTGAGCAACTCAAACGAGCAACTGAAAACAGCATTGAATGAAATAGAAACCAAGAACAAAGTCCTACATGATATCACCTGGCACCAGTCGCATTTGGTAAGGGCGCCTTTGACCAAAGCAATGGGAATAACACAGGTATTGAACCAATATTCAAATTATCAGGATATAGGTCTAAGTAAAAATGAGTTGGAAAAGGAGCTCTTGAAAACACTGGAGCAACTCGACCAGATGGTTCGTGAAACACACTCAAAGTCTGAAAAAATTAATAATAATGAAGGTTAAGCTACCCAGAGTATATATTATAGACGATGATCAAGTAGTATTATTACTACACAAATTACAAGTCAAAACACAACAGCTTGGTGAACATCTACACGTATTTTCTGATGCAAAAGTAGCTCTGGAATCCATCATTTCATTTGACACAGAAGATCAGAGGATTCTGATTTTTTTGGACATCAATATGCCCGAAATGAATGGTTGGGAATTTTTAGACCAGCTTCAGGATAGTATCAATCGTGCAGATATAAAGGTGATTATTTTAACCTCATCGCTGAGCAAGTCGGACATGGAGAAGTCCTCAAAATTTAATATGGTGATTGATTATTGGGAAAAGCCCATGGCATCAGATCAATTAATCAAACTAAGAAAAAAAATGGGTGATTGGTTAGCTGGCAATTAGTTTAGCTCGTTCTAGTGGATTGTATTGATGGAGATAACCTTTTTAATCCTCTCCTATCCGATTCGCTCCGATTTCGAGACAGGTTTATAAGGAGTGGATGATCAATTATAAACCCGCTACATTTTCTAGGCAATCTCCCTTTGACAAAATCCTTATTGCCAGGTAGTTTGACAATATTTCTATTGTTAAAATCTATATTGCTCCTCCTTTACACATAGTCGATAGGGCAGAATTGAACAAATCATGCCCTAAAATTATTGTCAGTTTAGAATAGTTTCAATACGTTATCAACCTTCCATCCTATATCGAATCTATCTCCCACCTGATTTCTGCATTTAAAGAGCATCGAATTGTAAGTGCATATTTAGCTTTTGACCTCAACTCTGCTTTTAACTTGGAGTCTTTGTAGTCATCAAACCTATCACTCACTGTCATTTTCAGATTCGTTTATCTCATTCACTATAAGTGCTTGCAACTGCTCTTTGGGAAGCAATAGCTGGTATTCTGCTACACCAATCGGTTTATTGATATCCTGCAGAGCGATCTCCACATCCAGATGATCTTTGTCTGCACAAAGAATAATATCTATGGAGGGTTCCTCCTTTCTCCCTTTTCAAACCTGTCCAGCAAGTATAGGTAGAGATTCATTTTGCCTATATATTCTGCTTTAAATCCTCCAATCTTCAATTCTATTGCCACCAAGGATTGTAATCCTCTGTGGTAGAAAAGCATATCTACAAAATACTCTTTCCCATTGTACTCTAGTCTATACTCATTACCAATGAAGCTAAATCCTTTTCCTAAGTCCAGTATAAAAGCCCTGATTTTTGTGATCAAACGATTTTCCAGCTCCAATTCTTTGATAGGTTCCGTAATACCTAAAAAACCCAAATTATAAGAGCTTCTGAATACTTCATTGGCAAATTCAGCATGAACCTCAGGAAGTGTTTGTTCGAAATTATTTGTCTTTAGCTGTTTTTGTGCCTGACTAAAACTATCCATTTTAATGGCATTGAGCAATAAATCTCTAGACCAACCTTTGGCTATTGTTTCACTTGCATAAAAGCTACTTCCTCATCCTCTTTTACTTTATTCACAAGCAAAAGATAATGACCCCATGTCAAAACTGCGACAAGCTGTCGCAGTTTTGTATCTGCCTCACCATATCGCTCATAGAAGCGCTTCATATCCCACAAGTTTCGGGGAGACAAGCCCATATCCGGAAACTCATGCTTCAAATCAACCGATAATTGTTTTACCAAACCGCTACCATACCCTTCTTCCAACTGTTTTTCAAAAAGCAATTTCTTCAAATTCCAATAAACAGAGTTCGTAGAACTGTTGATTTGCTTTGCGATAGCACTTCAAGCAGATTTAATTTCAGTTCGTTTGGTTCGTGATAATTGCTTGAGCAAAACTCAGACAAACCAATAGCCTCAAGATATCCGCTTACGTCAACTCATTAAAGCAAAAGAACTAATACCCACCAAGGACTAAGATAATATATCGCAGTTCGTAGTGGGATGGGTGGAGATGGCATTCATTCAAAATTGTAATGAGAAATTTTTTCCAGTTTAATCACTACCTATCTTCAACCCAATTTTGGAGCTACATATTTTAAAATGGATTCAAGCACGTGAAGGTTGTAATCGAAACACAATGTGTTGGGTATGGACAACAAAACTGTGCTCGCTTCCTGAATTGCCTCATCTTGAGCCAGTTCTTTGATCAGTTGATCCGTTTCGGCAGGATAACTCCTACCGAAAACTGCTCGCTTATCAGCTTCTATCATGCCAATCTTATCGGTTCTGTATGCCTCTCGTCCGAAATAGTATCTGACACAGTTTGGCTTACTTAATACAGTATGGATTGGCTTGCATTGAAAAACTGACAATATTTGAGCTATGCTGAATATGTATAACTGGGCAGAAATCTGCAGCGAACTTAAAGAACTTGAAAAGCGGGTTGATTTAAAAATCAGTAGGATTTCTGATGAAAACCCAAATCCTATACCCCACGAACGCATCAGAAAAGGAAAACAAATCGGTACGCTCTCACGGGCACTCCGACAGTTCATCGAGCTAGAGCAGGAAAAAGATGCTACAGTGGTTCTTCATATGCTGCAAGATTTGGGTGTAAAGCTGAAGGCCGTGAGGTAACGAAGCTTAGTAAAAAAAATGGACTGGAACTGTTCTTCAAAAATCATCATGCATATTTGCGCACCAACTACAAGTCATTTATGAATCGAATGCGTATTCTTTGCACCAGAAAAGAAATAACAGGAGCTTTACAAACAAAAATCACACACATTGGAGGAGTTAATAATACTGGTGACAAATGGAATCTAAGCGTGAAAGATGCCATCGAAGGAATTATTTCCGGTCAGTTGGATTTTTATATTATCGAGAATTTTGAAGAGATAGCTGTAAAAATTTCTGGAGAATTAGAAAAATCTCTATTCGCAACAGGACAAGGATATCTACATAATTTACTACAAGATTTACCCGATTGTCCTTAATTCTAAATTCATTAAGGTCGATCACGCCTATAATATATTCTTAGCATGACCAAAAAAAGGGGATCTCTCCCCTCTTGCTAAAATGGACATTCATTCATTATGTAATCGACAGCTTTCTGCGCTTTGCTGGCTGCTTCCATTAGTAGGTGTTTGTCATTTCGAAGCGCATGGAGCCAGTTTTGGATGTAGGCTGCTGAATTGTCCAGTAAGTTCTTATCTAAGATTCCAGTGTAATTGTTTAAGTATCCAGCTCCCATTTCAGCGATCAATTCTTCGAAACTATACTCATCAGAGGCAAACTGTTGGGGATCTGAAACTCCTATTCGATCCAATCTGCTGGCATGTCCTGTTGAATGTATTAGCTCATGGTAAAGCACTCCAAAATATGCTTCACTGGATGGAAACAGATTCCTTTCCGGCATCCTAATCTGATCGATATCAGTTCTGTAACATGCTATTGATCCAGTATGAACCAGCTCGGGAGCTCTAAACATTTCATCATAAACACGCTGACAATGTTCATTAACTTTAAATTGTACATTCTTAGAAACCTCTGGAAGCTCCCAGTCAATCCCTTCAATCTGTTCGATAGGAAAAACCTTAAACTCTCTGAGAAATCCAGACCTACAAACCTGTTTTAAAACATACATCCCTATCAATCTTTCAGGAATCACTTTTCCCGTTTTCTTGTCTCTAAAGACAAAGTTCCAGTAGCAGATTGGAATCGCCTTTGCTCCCTTTTGGATTTTCCCTCCCATCGATTTAGCCTGTTTGAAGGTGAGGTAGTAGGGATACTGATGTCCGTAGGATAATAGTACCCAAAGGTTGATTCCCTTGTAGGGTTTCTTTGTTAGGTAATTTGATGGTAATCCCATGTCATTCCAAGGCTGCTTCCAGGGAATAATCCCCTGTTCCAGTTTCTCAATGATCAGGTTATTAAACTTCTCATAGAATATCCGAAGATCCTCCGGAAGTTTGAAAGTTATCCTGTCTCGTCCTCTTTGCTGATCTTTTTGCTTCAGTCTTCATAGCTTTTGTGTTTAGGTTTTTTACAAATACTTATGAAGCTGTACCCACCTGAAATCGGCACTAAGTGCAAGAGGAAACGGAATAAAAAAGCAAAGGCAAGAGCGTGGGCTTTATGCCGTAGTCTCTTGCCTCGTGTGCCGGGAGCAGGTTAAATTGCTGTAATAAGGAATAGAAAAAAATAAAATCTCTCTACTAGTCTAATAAAACCAGCTCCGCCATTACTGGTAAATGATCCGAAGCATAAGTTTCCTGTATTACCTGATGACTTCTAACCGTGAAATCATCTGAGCCCTTATACATGATAAAATCTATCGTTTTTTTGGGATTAATCACAGGAATGGTCGGTGAACAGTCGTTTTTACAACTACGCGTAAAATCCGTATCAAGTAGACGAATAGGAGGACTATCCTGGGTGGAGTTAAAATCTCCCACCAATATTAAAGGAGTATCAGAATTTTCAAAATAGCTCACAATTTTCTTGGCTTGTGACAGTGCATTACTGGCACTACTGAAATCCAAATGGGTATTGGCAAACTGATAAAGCAATCCATCCTCCAATGTCACCGTGGCAACTGAAATCGTTCGTTGTTCTGTGCCCTCTTCTGCCGGTAATAAAATAGTATTGGTCTCCGAAAGAGGATGTTTTGAAAGTATGGCGGTTCCATATTCTCCACCCTGATAATCTATGCCCTTGGAGAAATAGAAGTAGGGCATGTCAGTCATTTCAGCAAGTTCTTTTGCCATATGTAGATCAGCTCCAGAACGAGAAGTATATATATCCACCTCCTGAAGGCCCACAATTTCAGCTTCACTTGATCTGATCACCTTAGCTATTGCCTCCAAATCAATAACATCAGGGCGTGAGGGTGGATTACTATGGTGAATATTATAAGAAAGAACCTTTATTGATCTCCCATCTTGAACGACAGAATCTGGAATAGATGGAGCAATAGGTTGCTCTGTGTTAGCACAGGCCGAAAACCCTAACAATAAAAAGAAAATAAGTATGTATTTAGTCATGAGTTAATATTGAGTATAGACCTGGCCTATAGATAGAAGGCCAGGTCCTAGTTTTACCAGTTAGGATTTTGAGATAGATTGGGATTCAAATCCCGCTGAGCCAAAGGAATTGGCCATAAGTAATGCTTTGATTCATCGAATGTATTTCCGGTAAGGAAGATGATATATCCATCCTCATCTGTAGGTACACTAGTCACATCATCTTGGCGAATAATAAACTCTTTTTTGAGTCCTTTTATATCTCTTGCCAAAAGATCCCCCCTTTTCCATCTCAAAATATCAAAGTAGCGCTGTCCCTCCAGCACCAATTCTATTCTTCGTTCTCTCCTTACTTCTTCTTTAAGATCCATTCCCCAATCCTCCAATTCAGAAATTATCATTGGATGCATATCCACCCGTTTTCTAAGCAAGTTAATGGTCTGATCTAAGTCTGCTTGAGTAAGAGTCCCTTGCTCAAGCTTTGCCTCTGCATAATTCAAAAGAATTTCTGCATATCGCATGATGATGATGTCATTTTCATCGCGATTGTAGGTAGGAACAGCGTCCAGATCACAATATTTATTGAAATAATACCCTGTCGGCGTAACAGAGCCTTGTCTATTCTGATTAAACTTTGGCGATGTGAAAATTGAATTATCTGTGTTCTCTGGATTTCCATCCCCTCTGCCTCCCCACTCACTACCAGGAGAAAGTATTGTCATTTTCATTCTTGGGTCTCTATGTTCAAAAAGACTATCGTAAGTAGATTCATTGTATAAAGATGACCTCTGAATAGTTTTGCCATCTATGCAAAGGTAAGAGTCAACTAAAGATTTTGTAGGGTTCCATCTCGCAGACTGATCCGGCACCTGAATTTCACGGCTCAGGTTATGCATACTTATATCAGTTGTATAGATTCTACTTAACATCGTCTCTCTGTTTCCCGCATTTTTGGAGGCGTCACTTTCGGAAACAAACAATTCGTAATAATCAGGATAAAGCTCATATTGACCCATATCAATAACCTGTTTGGCAGCAGCTTCTGCTACATCATATTTTTCATAAAATAGAGCAACTCTGGATTTCCAACCAAGTACTGTGCCCTTGGTAATTCTTCCATAATCAAGGGATAAATAGGATTCCGGTAGATCTTCAGCTATTTCGGTCAGTTCATCTAATATCCATGTTACAATTTCTTCTCTTGAGTCCCTAGTTCCATAGACCTCATCATCTCCCACATTTAGTGCCGCTGTGATATGAGGAACATCTCCAAACAGAAAGGTGAGATAACTATACAAATATGCCCTTATGAAGCGTACTTCTCCCGCATATCTTCGCTTCAACACATCATTAGTCATAGCTGCTTTCTCGTAATTCTCCAGAAAATGATTACATCTTCTTATTCCTTCGTAAGCTCCAGACCATTCTGAATTTAATGTTCCCAAGTCGTTATTGTAGTTCCCAGAAGAAATCAAACGATAGGAAGTCTGAGTTGGCCAAACTGTATTGTCGCCCATATTCTCCATATCCATGGTGTTTTTCCCCTTGATATAGGCATAAGTTCCATTTACAGCCAATAACAACTGTTCCTCATTCTGCCAGAAGTTGGCATCGGATATCGCATCTAATGGCTCTCTGTCAAGAAAATCATCGTTACATGATTGCATACTGAATGCAATAATCAGTAGCGCAAGAATTAATTTTATATTTTTCATCTTTTTAAATGTCTATTGATGGAATTACTTTAGTCCGATATTTACACCCATAGTGAATGTCTTAGCTTGGGGATAATAACCACCCGCTGAAATAGGTGATTCCGGATCATAGGCGTAATAGAAATTGGTTTTAGTCAACAAGTTATCTCCTGAGAAATAAATTCTAAATTTATTCACTCTAAGCCTCTCAAGGAGATGAGAAGGTAAAGTGTAGCCAATCTGTAAATTCTTAAGTCTCAGATAAGAAGCATCTTCCAACCAGTAAGAAGAAACCCTGGAATTGTATGTTTCACCAAAAATCAGACGTGGATAGGAAGCATCGGCATTCTCAGGAGTCCATCTATCTCTATGGATAGTCTGGGGGTACATAGATGAGCTCTTATATGCATGTCGTGCATTATCATAAAGATACCCTACTGCTTTACCCACTCCTTGAAGAAAGAATGAGAAATCAAATCCCTTCCAGGCAATATTACCTCGAAACGAATAGGTGTAGCGAGGAAATGCATTTCCTAATACCTTCCGGTCTCCCTCAGCTGTAATTTCCCCATCTCCATTTAGATCTTCATAAACTAAGTCTCCTGGGCCAAATTTACTTAACTCACTCGCAGTTACAGGAATGTTGGGAACCAGCTTTCCCTCTATTAAATCAAAATCACTTTCCTGCGCCAATCTTGTCGCGACAAATCCATAGTAAGATCCACTTGCATATCCAACCAAATTCACATTAGTTCCATAAGCAGGAGGAGTTTCCCCCATATCCAGCACTTTGTTCTGCACGTCAGATAACTGGAAATTAGCACCATATCTAAATTCCTTTATTTGATCCTGCCAATCTAAGCTTAGTTCCCAACCCTTGTTTTCCACAGATCCGGCATTGATATCACTTGGTGTAATTCCCAATACCGAAGGTTGTGGCACCCTCAATAAAATGTCTTTGGTTTGTTTGTTAAACCAGTCACCAGTGAATGCCAAACGTCCATCTAAGAAGTAGAGATCTAAACCAACATTCAGCATTTGAACGGTCTCCCAGGATAGATTTGTACCGGCAGAAATTGTTTGTGCAAAACCATTAGTTCTTTGATCACCGATGGGCATAGATCCAACATCATTGAGTACCGGTAAATAGGCGTAATATTCCGCGTATCCAGTCATATTACTAAGGTATTGGTTCCCTAGCTCTCCAAATGACACCCTAGCCTTACCATCATAAATCACCTTTTTCAACCCCTCGAAGAATCCTTCGTCAGAAAACCTCCAGCCAGCGGATAGAGAAGGAAAAAATTTATATCTTTTATCTTCTGACAAGCGAGATGAGCCATCGTATCTACCATTCAATTCCAGTAAATATTTGCCTTTGAAGTCATAATTTAATCTGGCAATTCCAGCTCGTAAAGCCCAATGATAGCCATCACCACTATTGTTTTCTATCGGATTAGTACCCAAGTCCAAGGCTGGCACATCTTCAGAGAGAAAGTTTCTTCTGCTACCTGCAAAAGACTCATAGCGCTGCCATTCTTGCTGGAAAGCCACTAGGCCAGAGAAATTATGGTTACCCCAAGTATTTTTATAATCCATTTGCGCGAGGGCATTTTGATACCTGTTTACATAGTCTCTAATTTCCAATGAATTTTCCTCTACATTAAACCATAGGATGTCACCGGTTTCAGGATGACGATGAGTCACTTTTTTAACAAAAGTCTCTCTTCTTGAATTGCTCATTACCTGTCCATACTGACCTTTGATACTCAAGTTTTTATGTAGCTTGATTTGAGCCGTGATATTTGCTGTGAATTCCTGAGAAGAAAAAACGTTACTTCCACCATCGGTTGCTATTGCAACTGGGTTGTTAGCTCCTCCACCGTACCCCCATTCACCGTTAGTATACCTTACAGGTACTAGAGGAGATATATTTAATGCGCCACGGATCACTCCACCTGTTGCAGAAGTTGCCCATTGAGGTGAATGGTAAATCCTGTCAACGTAGCCGATGTTAGCATTTAGATCGAGAATATCCAGAAGCGTTGTATTAAGCTTAAATCTCAAATTGTTTCGCTTAGAAGAATAGGCATCCCCGATAACCAATCCGTCTTGATTCAGGTTGCCGTAAGAAACGAGGTAACTCAGATTTTCAGCCCCGCCAGAAACAGAGATATTGGTTTGGTATTGAGGTGCATGACTTTTGAATATCTCATCAATCCAATTGGTATTTGCTGAGAAATTCGGGTCAGACCCATCTATCACTTTCTGAATATCTTGTTGAGAATAAGTCTCCGACTGACCTACATTCCTAAGTGCCTCATTCTGAAGCTGCATCATCTCTACAGATCCTAGCATTTCCGGCAGCTGAATAGGTTTTTGAATACCGAAATAACTATTGATACTGATCTGGGGAGCACCTTTTCGCTTACCTGATTTTGTTGTGATCAGGATTACACCATTCGCACCACGCGAACCGTAAATGGAAGCAGAAGCCGCATCCTTTAGTACCGAGACGGACTCTATATCGTCCGGATTAAGAATATTCATATTTCCTTCAATTCCATCAATAATTACTAATGGGTTAGAATTATTAATACTACTCACCCCTCTAATTCTTATACTGCCACTATCTTGACCTGGCATAGCTGTATAATTTTGGACCACCAGTCCAGGCATTAGTCCTTGAAGTAAATTTGATGTATTCGTTGTAGGTCTATTTTCCAAGTCTTCACTGGTCACCATCTCCACAGCTCCAGTTACGTTCACCTTTTTCTGTTCACCAAATCCAACAACAATCACTTCATCTAGTGCTTTGGTATCACCTCCAAGAAAAATGGTGATTTTCACATTGTCACCAAGAAGAATCTCTTGTGATTCATATCCAATAAAACTTATTACCAAGGTCTGCCCAGGCTCTGCATTCAATTCAAAAAAACCATCCACATCCGTTACCGTACCTGTGGTTGTTCCTTTTATTTGAACGGTTGCTCCCGGCAGTGGTTCATCGCTTTCTCCATCCATTATAGTTCCTGAATAACGTTGGTAATTAGTGGTAACACTTTGGGTTTTCAGTTCCTTTTCTTTAATAGCAATCATTGAGTTGATTTGCTTAAAACTCAGGTTGGAAGTCCTAGAAACCTTCTCCAAAACTTTCTGAAGAGACATCTCTCCTTTTTCTACCTGAACATTAATTTTCTTAGGATCAATAGATTCAGAATAAGTAAAAAGAAAATCAGATTGGCTCTCAATGGCGGCTAATAGATGACCAAGCTTCGCATAGCTTGATGTGAGTTTAATCTTAGTTGATTCAAGGTCTTGCCCGCTTGCATTACTTGCTAGAAGTGAAGAAGAAAACAGGATGGATATAAATACACTGTAAAATAGCCTCATAAGCCAGGGCTTTATTTTTTTTAGTAAATGTGATTCCATAATTTTGTTTTGTTTAATTGAGTTTAGACACAAAGAGATGTTCCTGTAGACTAACCTATACAGGGCATTTCAGCTAGATTTGCGGGGGTGGTGCAAACACTCCCGCATTTTCTTTAACATTTTTTTCCTTTTATTATAATTTGGTTGTCGATGAATTCATAGTCTACATTGCTGGCATATTTTAAAATTTCAAGAATATTCTTTAGATTTTCATCACGCTGTCTCAGCGTTATTTTACAGTCCAATAACTGAGGATTTTCAACGGAAAATTTCACGCCATACCACCTACTCAGGCTTTTTAAAACCTGCTCTAAGCGCTCATTATCGAAATAAATATAGCCTTGAGTCCACATGGCAATAGATTCAGCATTTACTTTGAGCAACTCTATGTCTGAGAGGTTTGTGTCGAAATTGAGTAAATCTCCTACCTGAAGTTTTACTGGGTTCAGTTCTTGATTTTCAAAATTGACCTGAACTACCCCGGTCTTAACAGCTACCTGCTGATCATTTTCATCAGCAAATGCCCTGATATTAAATGAAGTGCCGAGCACAGTCGTCTTCATTTCCCCAGAGTAAATTATAAAAGGTCTCGTTTTATCAGGAGTGACATCAAAAAAAGCTTCACCTGTCAGGAAAATCACTCTTGAACTGTCTGTGAACTCCTCTGGATAAGAAATAGAACTACTTGAATTTAAACGAATGGTAGTCCCATCGATTAATGTGACAGTTGCTTTTTGACCATCAGCAGTGGCTTTTGTAATCAGCTCTATTTCTTTTTGGGAATTCGGTAAAATAAGCCATAGCCCTAAAAATCCTATGACCACGACAGCAGCAATGCTCGCAGCTCCTCTCCACCTCCATAAAGACTTATCTGCATTAACATCTCTTATGGACGGATCGTAAATCCGTTTTTCAATTGCCTCCCAAGAACTATTGGAATCATAATCAACTGAAGAGTTATCGGAAGGGCTAAGTTTATTCTTAAAAGTTAAATATGCTTGAGCAAATTCACGCTCACTTTGAAGTTTATGCTCAAAAACGGTTATCTCGTCAGGGGACAGTTCCTCCAGGAGGTATCTTTCAAAATATTCTTCGTTAGAAAAGTGTGGTTCTTCTTGCATACAGAAGTAGGACACATATTCGGACGAATTTGACTATTGCATCACCAAAAAAGATAATTTATATGCTAAATTTTTTCTTTAAAACTTAAAAAAGCTGTCCTCAATTGGTTCTTTACGGTACTTTCTGACAATTGTAAAGTCTCAGCAATTTCTGCATTTGAGAGACCTGATTTTACTTTAAGCTGTAGGATTATTTTTCTCCTTGCAGGGAGAGAGTTTGTAAGTATGTCCAATTTATCCTGAAACTCCTTGAATTCAATCTGCTCACTTGGTGATAAATCAGTACTTACAAAAACCTCCGTATAATCCTCGTAATTCATCATCTCCATTTTTTTTCCTCTAAGCTGGTTTAGGGAAGCATTTTTAATGGATTTAAACAAATAGGATTTGAGTGAACCTGTGATATGGATCTGATGGCGTTGATTCCAGAACTTTATAAAAAACTCACTAACTAAATCACACGCAATATCTGATCGCTGCACATAGATAGTCGCAAACTCACATAAGCTTTGATGATACTTATTAAAAATAAACCTCAGTCCAACCGTATTATTTTGGGAAATTTGATTTAAAGCCTGCTTTTCTTCTCTATCAACCATGATGTCAAATATACTTTGGTGGATTATACAAAACAGGTATAATAGATTAACAAATAGTTAAACGTTAAAGTAGAAAATATTTTTAAAGAAATTAGTCTTTCCTAAAAATTTAATAAAAGAATATGTGTATCCGCACTACTGCACGTAGGGATAAATCCCCGCAATAATCAATCTGTCAAACAGTCGATCTCCAAAATATCTTCGATTTAGCTTGTAAACAAACTCATTGAGATAGTTCTGAAGGTACTTGTAAGTGATCATGTGATTTATTCCCAATAATTTTCGCTTCAGGTTACTGATTGCTTTGTGTACCCATTGAAGGGTATCATTGGTACTTTCCTTTCCTGAAATCACTGTAAAGTGAGTCTCAACGATATCCTCAATATGCTCATATGCGGTATTTTTGTCGGTAAATAATACGATCTCTCCACTCGTGTTTTTTTTGATAAATTTCTCAGCATGTTCGCCGTCAACTTTCCCAAGCACTTCCATCTTGTAGTAGCCACAAAACCGGCTTGTTTTCCCTGTTTCTAGATCTTCCAAAGGGATTGATTCAGCTGAAACTGCCACTGATGCCTTCCGTTGACTACCTTTGCCTCTTTTTAAATTCTCTTTTACCTTCTTTTCAGTTGCTATTCCTACGTAGCATTCATCCATTTCCACCATATCAGTGAGTGTATAAAGCGCATCTCTTTTGCCCATGACTACTCTAATCTTATGCATCAATCTAAATGCGGTATCATATCGGCTCAATCCCAGTTGACGCTGAAACTCAAGACATGAAAACCCTTTCCTGGTGGCTGACATGAGCATAAATGCCGTCATCCAAAGATGAAGCGATCGTTTACTTCTTTCCATCACAGTCCCACTTTTGAGCGAACTCCGGCGTCTACATCTGCTACACTCAAAAAACTTACCTGTGCTGAACCAATAGTGCTTGGTAATGGATTTGCAAGTTTTACACCGGATTCCCATCTTCTCACGATAAGCCTTTAGATAAATTTCGCAGCTTTCCTCATCAGGAAAATAATGGACAAAATTGATGATATTCATGGCCTTGGCTATTTTTAACCAAGGAACACGAATCAAAACTACCAGACAAGTTAGTGTCACAAATTGTCTTTATTTGGCTACGTGCAATTATCCGAATACACATATAAAAGAATCTATATCTCTTCCAGAAATGAAATTCTTCATAAACCACTAAAAATATCCTAAAAAAGAGCCCTAAAGCTCACCCTCATCTGCAAAAGAATAATACCCGTCTGTGGTCATAATCAAATGATCGAGTACCGGAATATCAAGGATTTTACCTGCTTCTTTAACCCTTGCAGTCAATCTTTTGTCCTGTTCTGAAGGAAGTAGATTACCACTGGGATGGTTGTGGGCAAGCACGATTGACTGGGCGACACTTTTTATAGCAGCTGCATAGACGAGTTTGACATCCACTACAGTACCTGCTGTACCTCCAGAGCTAATGTTCACAATTCCCAGCACCCGGTTAGCTCTTGATAGCAGCATCACTTTAAAATCCTCAACAAATTCAATCCTGTCCTGATCCCAGGCTTTGGCAAACACTTCATATACTTGTCTTGAACTGTCAACTTTCGGTCTTTGACTGGCTTTGACTTTTGAACTGTAGCTCAACTTAATTTCTGCTACTTCATACCAATCAATTTTTCTTTCCTGTGTATCCATAATTTCTTTTCGTTTTGGTGAACAATGAATTAGGACAGGCACACAGGTCTTGGGGGAGATAAGGCCATGAGGAAAAGGAATAAAAAGCGCAGCGAAGCAAGCGGCTTTATGCCGGAAGCTTACGGTCGCCCAGAGCCCAGAGGACTAACTTTGTGAGGAATTCAACGTGCCAAAAATCAACCTATCTGAAAGCCTCCATGCTTAAGAAGCTGTTTTAACCCTACCTGAAGACCCCAGACAAGGCTTTAAAAATCTGCAATTGCATAGGAAAACCATATCAAAAACACTAAGCACCTGAACATCATGACATAACTAAAGTCCTGAAGCAGTTATTAACTCCCTCAAAAATCTAACTAACTCGCACTTTTTCAATATATTCAATGGATCTATCCAAAAGCCTGTGAATCAATTATGGACTTTACCCGAAAATCACTTTGTAGTTTCATCTTAATGGCTTGCTGCTTCCTCAGCTGCTACGCCCAAAACCGTCAGGAAGTAGATAACCTGATTTCCTTTGCCAAAGCATACGGATATGTCAAATACTTTCATCCCTGCACCGAGGCAGATCAGTTGGATTGGGGATGGTTTTCCGTTTATGGAAGTGGACAGGTGATGCAATGCCAAAACAAGGAAGAGCTGTTGCAGACCATGCAACGAATCTTTGAACCGGTCGCCCCAACTCTGGTCTTCTCCTTGGCAGAACCTTCTTCTGATTTCTCTATTGAAATAAAGCCAGCGAATGACGAGGGTTTTCTTCCTGTTTACTGGCAGCACTTTGGCGTGTCAAAGGACATGAACACGGGCAATCCGCTTTATCGGAGTGTCAGGGTAAATTCACTTCAGGCAGCAGAAGGAAATCAAAATGAATCACCCAAAAATCAGAACTCAACTGACAATAATATGGTAGCCAAAGCTGAATGGACGCCCACCCCTCCACTCTTCGAGGGCTCGCCCCAGGAAAATACCAGCTGGACCAAAAAGATCGGAAAAGACCTGTGGATCAGCATGCCTTTGGTACTCTACAGTAAAGACGGGCAGACCTACCCAAAAAGCAGTAAAGACATTGAGGCCTTCATGACTTTAGAGGAACAATCAACCGCAACTGATGCTTCTGCCATTTCCTTCCGGTACGGCAACCTGATCAATACCTGGAATGTGTTCCAGCATTTTTATCCCTATTTCACAGAAATGGGGATTGATTGGGTAAAAGAACTGGAGGAAAGCCTAATTAGAACATATACCGGTGATTCAGACGGGTACATGGATGAACTGAGGCGCCTGACTTCTGCGCTCAAAGACAACCACGTCAGCGTAAGGGGATCTGAAAGTCCCTATTTCGCCCCACCCATTGATGTAGCATGGATAGAAGGACAACTGGTCATCACTGAGGTATATGATTCTAATCTGGATCTTACCCCTGGCGATACAGTCGAAAAGATCAACGGAACATCTCCGCAAAAGCTGTACAAAGACATGAAACCACTGATTTCCGCTGCCACACAGGGATGGTTTGATTACACCGCACCCATTCTGATGATCACCGGACAGCTAAATACCGAGTTCAATATCACGGTCGCAGGAAAGACCGTATCCCTGAAAAGAAAGCTGAACTACTATGCCCAGAAAGATTCAATCAAGTCTCTGACTCCGGGGTACAAATTCTTGGAGAATGGTATTGTCTATCTAAACTTGGATGCAGTGTCCATGGACACGATCAACCAAATCATGCCGCAACTGGAAAAAAGCAAAGCAATCATTGCCGACGTACGTGGCTATCCAAATAGTAACCACGACTTTATCAATCATCTTATTTCTAAAAAGGATGAGCACAAGTGGATGCAGGTGGATCATTTCATCTATCCAGATCAACAGGATATCCCCGGATATTCTGATTTCGGTTGGGACATGGAGCCAAAGAAGCCCTTCCTAGGAGATAAAAAAGTTATTGTCATTACCGATGGCAGGGCAGTAAGCTATGCAGAAAGTTACCTGGGCTTTATAGAAGGATACAACTTGGCCACTATTATAGGACAGCCCAGTTCCGGTACCAACGGTAATGTCAACAGCTTCACACTGCCGGGCGATTACATGATCTCCTTCACAGGAATGCGTGTATTAAAGCATGACGGAAGTCAACTCCATGGAATTGGTTTCCTGCCTGATGTGTATGTGGAAAGAACCATAGAAGGTGTAAAATCCGGCAGGGACGAGTTTTTGGAAAAGGCGATTGAGCTTGCTAAGCAGTAATATGGATTAGACAATCTTTAATGGCAGAGCTTATCTTTAGTCAACAGGATCAGATAAGGTTGAAATTATCTCCTTGTAACCTCTAGATTAAGCGGTTAAAAAATCTAAGCGTTAATCGTGTAGTCAATCCCATATGATCATGTTAAACTGCTGGAAATTAACAGAAGGATTCGAAACGAGGGGGTATAAATTGTTTACACCCTAGGTCATCAAACCCAAGCGGTTTTCTAAAAGTTATATGAACTAATGGAATTGTTTTTAGGTCAAAACTTTCCATTCTCCGGCTTTTGTAGATCCAACACGGATTATTTTCTGTTCCCTTTTCAGGTTACTTATTTGATATTCAACCCCTCTTCTTGTCAATCCTGTCCTATCTTGTAACTCTCTTGATGTTATCTTAGGATTTATTTTCATAGCATTTAGAATTAAATCCACAGTTTCTTCCACAGTTTCTTCCACAGTTTCTTCCACAGTCCTACGGAGAACTACTGAAAACATTCCTTCTGTTTTGAACACAGGATCAGGAAGTTTGGCTTTTTTCATCAAATCCCTCATTCGACCAATCCCCGAACCTACTTGCTCTACCATCTGAATACGGACGAATAAACCAAAAATCAAGGGATTTCGGCTGTGGCTTTTGGTGCCAAAATCGTCCAATGAGATAGCACTGGTCAGTCCACCCGGATTACTGATCTCCACACGGTCTTTGAAAAACTCAACAATTATTTTGGCTCCCTTGTCGTAATAGTCACGGTGGGAGAGCGCATTGATGATAGCCTCTTTGAGAGCCGTTTCGGGAACCTCCCAGATTTCCCTTCTTGGCCCACCCCCTTCAATCTCATACCTAACATTTAGCTTGCCTTTTAACCAATTCATCGCCTGCCTGTATTGCTTCATCAATGGTCCTCCAAACAGCTTATCGTCAATGATCTGAGTTTTAGTATTGTCTTCAAAAGCAATACACCGAATAATAGCCGTCTCGACAAATTCTTCAGGAGCCAAGCCAAAAAACAATACTCCACCGTTTTTCATGTTTCCATCAGGCAATACAACCTTTAAGTTATGGATGATTTGCTTTTGGCTAACCGTCGGAGATAGACCGCTCATAACCCGAAACTCTCTAAACCAATCCTGGTCAATGGCCGATTCACGGTCAAAATCAATACAAGGTGCTTCGTCGAAATAGATGCGATCAGACTGTTGAAAAAAATCGCGCATCTGCTCCACTGTAGTGAGTTTCTGTGTATTTGAGCCTTGCCTGACATAAATCGCCCCGGACAAAACATACGGTTTTTGAGATCCTGTATTCACCTCAATTACCCAAACTACCTTTTCCTCTACTTCTACAGAATACAAAGCAACTGGAACATGAGGGTTAATTTCATTTAGTGAATTCTGAATAGCTGATCTCTTACTGTTATCGATTTCGGTTCCATGAATTTGATTATCATCGCTCACTCCGATCAACAATATTCCACCGGCGGCATTAGCAAAGGCACATATCTCTTCGCTGATCTCCTTCAACTTATTTGGAATACGGATCTTGAATTCTGCATTATAACCCTCTCCAGCCTGAACGATGCTTTGAATATCTGATGCTATAAGTTGCTTGTTCATTTTCTATCGCTTTCTTTCCCAGTGGAGCCTTTATTTAGTTCTCCAAGTATTTGCAGAATTACCCAAATTTAAAAACTCTTCAATCAGAAAAGTTTTTAAATCCCAATAAAACCCTTTCTGAGGGTAAAAAACTATTCAATTTCCACACGATCACATCTCCATTCGTTTTAATAGTCATTAGATTCAAGCGATAAGGGCAACAATAACATTTTTAAAAAGGTTTTCAGATCAGTCACTTCTACCTAGCAGATTCAAAATCATCCGATATTGCTTTCACATTTTTATTAAAAATCAACATGAACAACTGGGCACAAATATGCAGTGAGCTCAAAGCGTTGGAGAAAAAGGTGGACTTAAAAATAGCGCGTATCTATTCTGAGAACCCTTATCCTACACTTGGAGAATTGGTGGATCAGCGATTACCAGGCTTTTTATAAAAAGAAGGTGACCGATGCAACGATTCAGGCTGTTGAAGATTCGGTAGTATGGAGCATTTCACGTGAGAAATACAATGCTTTGCTCAGCGATCATCCTGAAATGGAGTCCTACTTCCGCCAAATGTATGAGATCGGCTATGGAGCCGTAATTACCAGGCTGAAATACCTTTTCAATTATTCCAAAGAGGAGATTTTCTACAACTTCAGTGAGCAATTCCCCTACTTTGTGCAGCGTGTGCCGCAGTATATTCTCGCAACCTACCTAGGGCTCACACCGGAATATCTAAGTAAACTTCGAGCGAAAAGACGATCTTAATCCAGTTAAAATTTTTTAGGTTTTGTGCCGAATATCTTAATTCAAAAATTAGTTGTTGTCGCAGCATGTTCTATTTGCCTTCTTAGGCTGATACAAAATGCAAAAAAGGGAGTAGATAAACTTTGAGTTTCTACCCCCTTTTCTAACATTTAAAACTTAAATAGACTTTTCCAGTGGCCACGTTAAAACTTCGGGAATTTTAATTAAAAAGTATGCGGTTAGTTCTACAAAAAAATCCATTCGCTTTTAATAACCAGGGTTTTGAACAAGCTGCTTATTTCGGTCAATCTCACTTTGAGGTATAGGATACCAGTAATTTTTGTGCTCCCAAACTGCTCTTGTATATACAACTGACCTTTGGTGGAATTCCGGAGAAGAAACTTCATTTCCTTCATCAATATTCATTCCGTGAAAAGCACCTCCTTGGTGATATTCCGGTTGGTTGGCTACTTTCCATCTTCTCACGTCGAAATACCTGTTTTTGCGAAGCGTATTAAATGTGGCCAATCCCAATATACCTATAATTGCAATAAGTATGGAAACCAATGAAAACGCCAGTACGAGATTTGAGGCGATAGATTCGGTTTTGTAAACATTGTCAAACGTCTCATCCTGGAACCAATATTTCAGTGTCATATCCGGTTCGACGAGTTTATAGGAAGCGTTGATTGCCTTAAGTGCCTCTTGTGCTTTACCGGGTTTGTATTTGATATAAACACCGGACAGCTGTTCCACAGGACTTCTATAGATGATCACCGGTTTAATCCCCTCTTTCAAAGATCCTGTATGGAAATCATTGACTACTCCTATAATTTCACAATCCAGGTAATTAACCCAACTTGAAAATCGAATTAGACAACATTTTGTAATACAACTAGTTATGCTGATTGTTTTTACAATTGGGTCACAACTTTTGACTTCCTCACATAGGGTCTGTCTTTAAATTTGAGCGCAT